>VFQT010000157.1_pt1 | contig 107003 bp, 79 predicted proteins | sample 3512381 | NCBI WGS metagenome assembly VFQT01 (sample SAMN10412376, study PRJNA504923) | tailings metagenome | isolation source: Relicate 2 Philex TSF3 active mining site | place: Philippines: Tuba, Benguet | collected 2017-08-29
AACCCACCGAAATGCCGGTGTAATACAAATCGGCGATGTGGTTGTGGGCGATGGTATTGGTGCCCGACTGGAAGACGATCACCCCGCAACCGGCCGCGAAGACGCGACCTAGGCGAAGGATCTCGTTGTCGGTGATCTGGTGTGAATGACAGGCGTCCCGGGCACTCGGATCCGTATCACCCGGTTCTCCGATGCGCAGTCCGCCGGCCCCGATATCGCGCACCCCATTGCCGGCCACGCGCCAACGCTGGGTGCCGCGGCCCAGGTCGAGGGCGTACCCGCCGAGGTTGACGAAGGTGCAGTCCTCGATCACGCAGTCCGTCGCGTGGGTGGCCCGGAACGCGCCCCGGATGGGCACGGCCGACTGGGGCGATTGGATTCCTTCGCTCGGAATACCATCATCGGTCTCGGCAAAGGTGATTCCCGAAAAGGTCACTCCTTGAACGACGCTTTCTGAGGCGGACTCGACCGAACCCGGATCGCCCTCGACCCGAACCAGTTCGGTGAGTCGGGCGGCGACCACCGGCACCCGGTTCAGACGAAGCCCCTTCGGAGCCAAGTACCTCAGCCATCCAGTCTGGGGGTCGAGATACCATTCACCGGGTTGGTCGAGGGCGTCGGGCACGTTCTCCACCCAATAGCGGGCGTCGGGCTCGTCCATCCACGAGGCTCGGGGGCCACCCAGAAGTTCCGCGACCCCCTTGTCGGCATCCACAGCCACCAGGGGCAAGTGCCAGTCGGTCCACTTCATGAGCAGCACCACTTGAGCATCCGGGTATCGAGCCCATTCGGGCTTCAGGTCTCCGGGGCGAAACGGCAGGTCGATGGGGGATTGAGTTCCCAGAGTAGCTCGGGTTTGGAAAAACCCTCGGTTCGGCGTCCGGGCCCGCTGCGCTCGCTGGCCGTTGACGAAAAGATGATGAAACGCCGGAAGGCCATTGGTGAATTCCGGAAGTCGAACCTCCCAGAGGCCTTGCCTTCCAGGAGCCTCCTTCCAACCGGTGATGCGACGTCCGCCAGATACCACAGCCTGACCGGGGACCGCGGCCCGCAGCGTGATTCCCGAGTGGGCCGGGCCAATCCTCAGCGTCTCCTTCAATTCATAGCGCCCGCGCTGCAACAGCAACGTGACCGGCTCGTCCGGATTGGCCACACGCGCCGCTGCGGCCGCCGTCAACGCTTCGGGCAAGGTTCGGAACGGGTGATGAGTCGCGCCATTGCCGCCGAGATTGGCGTCCGGTCGGACCACCAGGAAGGCTGCCGACAAGGGCAGGACCCAAGCAGGGAGCGACGACAAAAGGGCAATCCAACGCATGTCGGTGTCCGACGCTGTTCCCCGTGCGCGGCATTCGAACGATTTTGAGTTGACTGTCCTAGTGTCCTATGACACTTATAACCAAGCTCCCGATGATCGCCCGAATCGACTTCCAATCCGGTGTCCCGGTCTACCTGCAAATTATCCAGCAGGTGAAGGCGGCGGCGGCCACCGGATTGATCCGCCCCGGCGACCCCCTGCCCTCGGTCCGGGCCCTGGCCGAAGACTTGCGCATCAACCGCAACACCGTGGCCCGGGCCTACGCCGAGCTGGAGTCCGAGTCGGTGATCGAAACCCGCCAGGGATCGGGCTGCTTTCTGAAAGACGGTGGGGCCTCACCGCTGCGCAAATCGGTGCGCTCAGGCCGACTGGCCGAGGCGCTCGACGCGGTGATCGTCCAAGCCCATCACCTGCAAATCCCAGATCCCGAACTCCAGTCGCTCTTGATCGAGCGTCTGGAAGCCTTCCACCTCCGCCAGAAAGACCATCAAGCCCCGCGGGATTGAGTTCTCCCGCCCCCATCGCCAGCACCTTCGCCAGCACCATCGCCCGCTACTGAATCTCCGACCTTCGAACCGACGCCCCCATATGAGCATTCCTGCCATCGAGATCCGCGACCTGAGCCTCCGCTATGACCGCACCGAGGCGGTCCACGGCCTGTCCCTGACCGTGGAACGGGGCCGCTGCTACGGCTTCTTCGGCCGCAACGGTGCCGGCAAGACCACCACCCTCAAGTGCCTGCTCAACTTGCTGCGCCCTCAGCAGGGAACCATCCGGGTCTTCGGGCTGGATCCCGTGCGCGAAGAAGAGGCCGTGAAGGCCCGCCTGGCCTACGTGCCCGACTTCGTGGCGTTCTATCCGTGGATGCGCGTGGGCGAGGCGCTCGATTACCTGGCCAGTTTCCGACCGCGCTGGAACCCGGACCTCGAGCACCGCCTGCTGGAGCGCTTCCAACTCGATCCCGCCGCGCCCACCAGCGGGCTCAGCAAAGGGCAGCGCACGCAGTTGGCCCTCATCGGAGCCATCGCTGCAGAACCCGAGTTGCTGGTGCTCGATGAACCCACTTCGGGCTTGGACCCCTTGATCCGCCGGGAGTTCATCCAGACGGTCATCGGCGCCTATCAAGACGGCGATCCCGGAGAACGCACCGTGCTCGTTTCCACGCACCTGATCAGCGAGTTCGAGGGGCTCATCGACCGCTTCACCATATTGGATGCCGGCGAGGCCGTGATGACCGCCGACGCCGACGAGGCCCGGTCGCGATTCCTGCGCGTGCAGGCGGAGTTCGCCCAAGACCCACCGCCCGACTCGGCCCTGCCCGGGGCGCGTACCATTCGACGCCGCGGACGGACCCTGGAGGTACTGCTCGAAGGCGACCCGGGCCCGATGCGCCAGCGCTTGGAGAGCCTAGGAGGCCGCGACCTCGCGGTGAGTTCGCTGACCTTGGAGGAGATCTTCCTCGAAGTGGTGAAAACCGGAGGTCGGCCATGATCGCTCCGAGGATTCCCTGGCGCAGCCCCTGGCCCCGGCTGCTGCCGTTGCTCTTGCTGGTGATGATGCCCGCGGCAGGTCAATGGCTGGGCTGGATGATGGCGCCCGAGACCTTGGAGCCAGTTTCCCTGCTGCCCGGTCTAGCCTCTTGGGCCGTGATCTGGACATTGCTGGCCCTGCTGGTGAAATGGAGTGGGCTGCTGACAAACCCGAGTCTCCAGATGGAATCTTGGGCTCAAATGCCCGGAGCAACCCTTGCGTTCCTGGCCGCAGCCGTGAATGCCGTGTCCGCGCAACTGACGGTGTTCGAAAGTCCCTCCGTCTTTGCGGCCCTGGCGTACGCCCTCGCCTGCCTCTGGATCTGCGCCAACGCCTTCGGCAGCGAGTTCGAACACCGCACGCTGGGCCAATGGCTGGTCCAACCCCGCAGCCGTGGCGACCTCTATCGTGAGAAACTCGGGGTCGCCGGTGGCATTGCGGGAGTGGCTGCCGTGATCTTTTTCCTCACCACGAGTATCACCACGAGTAGCTCCAACACTCGCGAACCGCTGTTCTTGGCCTTGCTCTTGGGCCCCATGATCTTGGGCCTGGGCTCCGCCCCGTTCTTCACCTTGGTCAGCCGGAGCACTCTGGCGGGCTTCGTCTTCACCCTAGCGGTGGGGATGGCACTCTACTTGGTCCTTCAAACTCTGCTGTCAGTTTACCTTGCCGGGCTCCATCCGACCGCAGATCGGAGCAGCGAGGAGGAGTCACTGCTCTGGGCCGGCAGCGTGATCTACCTCGGTGCGATGACCCTGGCGAGCTGGCGGGTGTTCAAACGACTGGAATGGCGCGAGGGCGGAGCCGGTGGAGGCTCGACTCCCGGACTCTATGCGCTTTCCGGGGCTTGGGATCGATGGATCGGCCGTCGGTGGCTCGGACAGCCCTCGACCGCACAACTCATCCGCAAGGAGCTTCGCCTGCATGTCGTGCCCTGGCTGATCGCGGGCATCCTGATCGGGTTCTGGGGGCTGAGCCTCCTCATTCGCAAGTGGGCTCCTGAAAGCCAGTGGGGAGTGGCCGCGGCCAATCCCTCCACGGTGACCCTATACGCCGGTATTCTCGGCACCTTCGTTTTACTCGTCACGGGAGCCAGCGCTATCGCCGAGGAACGTGTCTTGGGCACCTTGGAATGGCAATGGACCCAACCCATCCCGATGGCGCGCCAGTGGAAGATCAAGGTGGGTGTGGCCACGGCATTGGCCCTGACCCTGGGCCTGGTTCTACCGGCCGCCTTGGTCTGGTTGGGCTTCGACGCCGAGGCCTTGGACGCCACCTTCGGCCAGACGGAGCGGCAACCGATCGTTGTCTACGTGATGGCCTTGGTTGCTCTCTTTGGAACAAGCCTCTACGCCTCCTCCGTCAGCCAAAGCAGCATGAAGGCCGTGGCCCTGACGCCCCTGCTGTTGGCGAGCCTCTGGGCGGTCGGCGCCCTGATGATCTGGGCGGTGACTACGACGTTCGACCAGCAATGGGGCAATTTGTGGTACTGGCGGATGGATCTCGATGAGTTGGCGGATCCGGGCCTCCTGAATCAGAAACCACCCGCATGGCTACCGGCTTTCCTGAATCAGCCGATCATGCAGAGGCTCAGCGGCATCGGGGCGATTGTAATTGGTTGGATCTGGGTGGGTTTCCTCGTTCGAAACGCGCGCTTCAATGCCCAACGCCTGCGGAGCACGGGGTCAGTGATCTGGCGCCAATGGAGCCGACTGGGCGGAGCGCTGTTGTCGACGCTGCTGCTGGGAGGCCTGCTGGTCATCGGCCTGGGCCGGGAACGGGCCTACTACGATCGTCTTTCAATGTTCAAGCATGAGCGCGAAGGATACATCCGATTCATCACCCAAGCCGAGAGGGAGGGGAAATTCACCCCGGAATATCTGAGCCCCCTGGGCATCACCCATAGGCCGTCCCCCGAGGAATTGGTGGATACGGTCATCCGACAACAGGGGTTCCGGTGGACGTCGCTGAATCTGCTCCATCATTTCCGGAGAAAGCCGGTGGTCGGAAGCAATCCGCGCTTCCTGATGGACCCTGGGCTGGCTCGCCGCTATGGGCTTCAAACCCGGCCGGGGACCATGACCCCGCCGGGGTCTGCAATGCCATCGACCCACCCCGCATCGCCGGAATCGGAGACTTCGGCCCCGATACCGATGATGAGTCAGGAACTGATGAAGCGCTACGGGCTCCTGCCAAAGGGGTCGTCCAAAACCTCCGCGACGATGCCGCCGAAGGCTTCCACCAACCCGCCGGCCAACCCCGCACCGGGCCAGTGACCCGGGCGGATCAACGGGTCGACTCGTTGAAGTAGACCTTCAGGTTGTGGGTGGAACGGCCCGACGCGACGATGTCCAAGCGGCCATCGCCGTCGAGGTCGGCGAGCGCGAGGTCTTCGCAGGCCATGCCGTCGTCATCGACCCATACCTTCATCCAGCGGCCGGCCACCGGCACATAGAGGGCCACGCCCACCTTGACCGAACGCGGCCGCCCCATGGCCCGCCATCCGGCCACAATTTGCGGCTGGCCGATGCCCAGCAAGTCGCCGCAGGCCAGGGCATGGCCGTCGATCAACCCGTCGTCGACGACCTCGCGGCGGCCCGGAGCTTGAGCCCCGGGAGCGGGCGGATGGAAGACCACCAATTGATTCCCGTGCATCGGTGAGATGCCGACGGCCGAACCTGCAGCATCCCCGAGCGAGCGGATCTCGCCCACGCCGCCATTGTCCGGCCCGCCGACCTGCGTCCAAGACACAGGTCCCCCCGCTGCGCCTGCAGCCCCCGCACCTGCCAGCATACCTCGGAACGCTCCCTCGGCCGATCCCACCAGCACCTCGTTCACCGAAGACGCACCGGCTCGGATCACCGGATCGAAGTTGTGGGTCTTGTGCCATTGATCGGAGACGGTCTCGACGGTCCAAGGCTGACGACGATCGGTGGCCGGTCGGAGGCGTTGGATCCGCACCCCGGCCCCCTGACCATCCTTGTTGCCGCGCCCGTGCAGCGGCACCGACCACAGCGCCCAGCCCTGCGAGTCCTTCACCCAACGGATGCGGTGCATCGTCGGTTCATGGGGCAGGCGGATCGGCATCCAGCGCGCAGTGCGATCGGCGGGCGGTTCCAGGTAAAAGAGAGCGCCGCTGTTGACCGTGTCGCCCGGATTCCATCCGGCCCCCACCGCGATCTCGGCCTTGCCATCGCCATCGATGTCGGCGGCCGCCACGCACACGTGATCTTGCGGCGTGAGGTTCTCGGCGATGACGTGCTTCTCCCACTTCGGGTGCCGGTACCAGGCGATCTGCTTGGCATCGCACAAAACAATGTCCGGCCCGCCATCCCCATCCACATCGGCCACGGTCACGCCATAACCGACGGTCACGTTGGTATCCACGGTCACCGCCCGGAACCGGGGAATGAGCGGGTCGGCGGTCAGGGACGAAACGATCAACACGATCGCCGACAGCGCGGAAACGAAAACAGCAGAGGTGGGCATGGATGAGACAATCCCCCGATTGTCGCCGCGGTTTCAGCAACAAAACCCACCCCAAGCACACTCGGTGTCGGTCCCGCGGCGCTGTGATCTGGGGAACGCCCTGGGGACTCGCTTGAAGGATCTCGGGTTCCGCGGTTCAGGAACCGGCACCCTCTCAGCGGGTGCGAAGGGTCGACCGGAGCCGAAGCAAGGGGGGGCGGAGCTCGAAACTCCGGCGCTCTGCCCGACGCGGCGGGATCTATTCGACCGACAAGCCCGTCAACTGGACCAGGCGACGCAACAGGTTGCCCCGACGGTGCGCCGTCAACGACTGCTCGCCCGGGGGAATGGTTCCCGCCGCGGCCACCATCGCATCGTTGGGGAGCGGATCGGCGTCGTCCAAGACCACGTTGAGGCGCCCGCCCCACCGACTCGTCCGGATGGCTCCATTGGACGCCTGGATCGTCCGGCCCAACGGGATCAGGTGACGACCCGTCGTGGCGTAGTGGATCGCACAGGCCGCCGTGAGGTCTTCGATCGCCGGAAGCTGCACCCGACGCTGGGCCAGGAGACGCATGAGGTTCAGGCCCTTCAAGCCCGAGGACCCCGGAACCATCCCACACACACGGATATCGGTGGGTGAAAGCACCGGCGTGCGAAAGCGCTCGTCTTCCATCAAGCGCGACAAGGTTTCCTGGCTCAGCGGCGTGGTTTTGCCCATCGCGAAACTGACCTTGTTGCAATCGATCAGAACATCCCCGCGACTGTGTCGTTCCGGCAGGGTCAAGATGGCCACCCATTCCCGCCGGACATCCATGAACAAGTACTTGTTCCGCAACCCCTCCGCAGACGAAACCTCGTTGTCCTGGCTATCGGGAGAGGCCGTTGGCGAAGCGATCGCCGGAGCGCTGACCTCGGGCGGTTTACCCTCACACACGAGCATTCCCCCGTCGTACACCGGCCCCTTTGGATCGGGATCGAGCGGAGTCGCGACGCGCATCAACTGATAGGCGCCCGTCGGAATGCCGGCTGGTTTCAACATGAGAAGCGAAGTCCCAACGTCACCACCTCACCATCAAGCACTCGAATCACTAAAATCAAACACTATTCCCGATACCCACCCCGCCTCAAAGGGACAGGCTTGTTGTTGGGGACAGGCTCGTTGTTGGGGACAGGCTCGTTGTTGGGGACAGGCTCGTTGTTGGGGGAATTCGAGATGGCAGAAATCCAACTCCGGGATCGAAAACTTTCTGCGATCCCTCACCCTGCCCCTCAATGCTCAATGGGATCTGGCTCGGACTGTTGACGGTCGCAGCCTTGATGGCCGGTGTGACCGGACGTCTTGGAGGGATGACCGACGGCGCCATTCAGGCGGCCAATGCGGCCGTGACGGTGTCGCTGGGTTTGATCGGTATCATGGCTCTCTGGCTGGGAATCCTGCGCCTGGCCGAACAGTCAGGCCTGGTGACTTCTCTGGCGCGACTGCTGACCCCCCTGCTGAGCCGGTTGTTTCCCGAGATTCCACCGGGCCACCCCGCACTGGGTTCGATGGTGCTCAATATCGCCGCCAACGCTCTGGGACTCACCAATGCGGCCACCCCCATGGGCCTGCGGGCGATGCGGGATCTTCAAGGATTGAACCCGCATCCCGACACCGCCAGCAATGCGATGTGCACCTTCCTGGCCATCAACACCGGTTCGGTCCAATTGATCCCGGTGACCGCCATCGCGGTCTTGGCGGCCAACGGTTCGAAGAATCCCACCTGGATCGTCGGCACCACCCTGCTGGCCACGCTGTGTTCCTCCGCCACCGGGTTGATGGTGGTCAAACTCACCCAGGGGCTGCCCTGGTTCCGCTTGCCCCATCGCTCGTCCCAGGCCCCGGTCGCGGCCCCACCTCCAGGCCCGGACTCCGCGGAAACCCCCGAGGCGACTCCCCCACCCTCCTCGCCACGCCCCCTCGGGTGGCCCAGCCGAATCGGGTTGGTGTTGCTGGTGCTGTGTTTCATCGGCTTCGGGGTCCAAGCCACGATGCATCCGCCTGCGGGCTCCGAGGTGTCGGTCCAGACCGCTCCCCTCGGGCTACGGGCCCTCAACGCGCTGTCACTGATCGCCCTGCCGTTCCTGCTGGTGGCCATTCCCGTGTACGCAGCCCTCCGGGGCTTGGCGGTGCATGAGCAGTTCGTGGCCGGAGCCAAGGAGGGCTTCGAAACCGCCATCCGGATCATCCCCTACCTGGTCGCCATGCTGGTCGCCATCGGATGCCTCCGGGGCGCCGGCGGCATCGAGGCCTTCACACGGATGCTGGAACCGCTGCTGAACTCGGTGGGCTACCCACCGGAACTGGTGCCCATGACCCTGCTGCGCCCGCTGACCGGCAGCGGCACCCTGGCAGCCTTCACGGATCTCGTGAAAGCCAACGGCGCCGACAGCCTGCTGGCGCGCATGGGCGGCACCCTCTTCGGCAGCACCGAAACCACCTTCTACGTGATCGCCGTCTACTTCGGCTCGATCGGAATCCGTCGGACCCGGCATGCGGTTCTGGCCGGTTTGGCGGCCGATCTGGCCGGAGCCGTCGCCGCCGTCGCCGTGTGTCGGGCCATGGCCTGAACCGCGCCCCTTCTCCCCGCCCCGAGCGTGCTCGGCAGACCGTCTGAGAGCCTGTCCCTACGAGCCTGTCCTTGTTTCCCCTACGAGCCTGTCCCTACGACCTTGTTTCCCGGGGGGGAGTCGGTGGATGCTCCGGACAGCATGACCCGACTCCTGCGGCGCATTTCCCTCACCCATTGGATCTTCATCGCCATGCTGGCCGGCCTCCTGTTGGGTTGGGCTCTCCCCGCCGAATCCCAGAATCTCAAGGTCGTCTCCAACATGTTCCTGAAGATGATCAAGTGCATCCTCGTGCCTCTGGTCTTCGGAACGCTGGTCGTGGGGATCGCCGGACACAGTGAAGACCTCAAATCCGTGGGCCGGCTCGCCTGGAAATCGATCCTGTACTTCGAAGTCGTGACCACCCTGGCCTTGGCGATCGGTCTGGTCGCCGTGAACGTGTTGCAACCCGGAGTGGGAGTCGCCCTGCCTCCGGCCAGTTCATCAGCCACCGGCGTGACCGCCACCAAGGTCACCTTCAGCGGCATCCTGGAACACATCGTGCCGAAGAGCTTCTTCGAAGCGGCCGCCGCCAATGACGTGCTCCAAGTGGTCTTCTTCGCCGTCTTCTTCGGCATCGCCCTGGCCCAGACACCGGAAGCCCAGCGCACCCCGATGCTCCGATTCTGCGAGTCGCTCACCGAGGTGATGTTCAAGTTCACCGGGGTGGTGATGAAATTCGCTCCCGTCGGCATCGGAGCGGCCATGGCCTACACCGTCGGTCACAGCGGCCTCGGAGTGCTGGCCAATCTGGCCAAACTCATCGGCACACTCTATCTGGCGCTGGCCGTCTTCGCCGTCGTCGTGCTGCTGCCGATGGCGTTCTGGGCCCGGGTTCCGGTGCGGCGGTTCCTGGCCGAACTCCGCGAACCCATCCTGCTGGCCTTCACCACCACCTCCTCCGATGCCGCGATGCCCGATGCCATGAAACGCCTCACAGCCCTGGGGGTGCCCAAGCGGATCGTGAGCTTCGTGATGCCGCTGGGTTATTCCTTCAACCTCGACGGCTCCACGCTGTATCTCGCCGTGGCGTCGGTCTTCGTGGCCCAGGCGGCGGGAGTTCACCTCACGATCTCCCAACAACTGGTCATCATGCTCACACTGATGCTCACCAGCAAAGGCATGGCGGGCATCCCCCGGGCCTCCCAAGTCATCCTGGCCGGCACTCTGGTGAGCTTCGACCTCCCGCTGGAGGGAGTCCTGCTCATCATCGGCGTGGATGAGCTCATGGACATGGCCCGGACCACGGTGAACCTCGTCGGCAATTGCCTGGCCACCGCGGTCGTAGCCCGCTGGGAAGGGGTCTTTCCGCCGGCCTCGACCCCGACGGAACACTGAGCGCTCGGAGGGGGGCTCGCTGACGGTCAGGGAGCCCCGGCTTGAATCCAGCGGAACACCGCGAGAATCTCGGAATCCGACAGGGGCTCTTTGCCGGCCGGCGGCATGACCTCCTCGTGCGCGGCGGGCAGAAGGATCATCCGGAACAACCCCGATCGGGCCGGATCACCGGGCACCACCGCGGCCACACCGCTGGCACCGCCCTTGAGCAACGACTCCCGCTGGTCGATGCGGAACCGCCCCTTCTGCTTTTCCGGCCCGTGGCACGAGAGGCACCGGGCCTCGAACACCTTCGCGACGCCGGCGCCCAAGGCCGACATCGATGGCGACACCCGAGCCTGAGTTGGCGTCGAATTCCATCGATCGATCCATCCGCGGATGGGTTGCGGCGCGTTGTGAGTGAGGAACCCCTCGCCATGGGTCAGGCTTCCGCCGTGGTGACTGGCCACCAACAGGAGCATCAGGGTGGCGCCCAAAGCCCCCCGGTACCATCGCAACCAACCGACACCTCCCCGGAGCAACGCCGAGTGGAGCACCAGCGTCAGTGCGGCGACGACTGTGAGGGCGATGCCGGTGTTGCGATGCTGACTGAGGATCTCCGCCGAATAGTCGCCTCCGGCCGACCGATACAGTCCGAGGATCGAGGTGACGATCGCGCTCAACACCCCCAACCCCAGAGTGCTCCCCTGGACCCGCCGCAACCCCTCGAAGGGCCTGAACCAGGCCACCGCCTCCAGCAACGCCGCAAAACTGAACAGGCCGATCGGAAAATGGAGCAGCACCATGTGGAAGGGCCCCAGAAATGCCGCTCCCGGCGGCGGATCGCCCCGCGGCGCCAATGGCGACACACCCGAGGCGGCCTCGGGCGCCACCGCCCCCAGGCACAGCACCAGGATCAGGAGCAACGACATCGCCCGAAGGCGGGAGTTTCCGGGATGCCTCATGGATACCCGATCCGACGTCGCATCGGGCACCGATACTCAACGGGACTTGCCGATGGCTCCACCAGGCTTGATCGGCCTGCCTGAGCCGCCGGAGCCTCAATCCAGCACGGCCGATTTCAAAACTCCGTACACGTCGGTGGAGCGGAGCGTGGGCCCGGGCAGACGTTGCTCCGACAGGATCAAGGGCCAGTCGAGCTGCGACGACGGGCGGGCCCCATGGGATCCCTTCACCAACGTGGCCTCCAGCGGGATGACATCCATGAGCATCCGGAAGCCGAGCTTCTTCTGGAGCAGACGCCACAGGATCTTGAGTTTCACCGCCGGGATCGTCGGATCCAGAAACAGCTCGACCGGGTCGTACCCGGGCTTGCGGTGGATGTCCACGCATCGGGCGAAGTCGGGCGCCTTGGCGTCGTCGAGCCAGTGGTAGTAGGTGAACCAGGCGTCCTCGTGGGCGACGGCGATGAGATCTCCGGATCGGGGGTGATCCAGGCCCAGAATGCGCTTGTCGGCCGGGCCGAACACCTCGGCCACACCGGGCGTGGCCAGCACCACCTCGCGCACCTCGTCCCGGATCGAGGGATCGTTGACCACGAGATGTGCCACCTGGTGGTCGGCCACCGCGAAGGCCTTCGAATTCCCGATGTCGGGAAGCTCGAGTCCCAACTCCTCCTTGAGGGTGATCCACCCCCGCTCCCGGAAGACCCGATTGAGATGCACCGGCCGCGAGACCGGAGTAATGCCGTACTCGCTGAGGAGGATGGGGCGCACACCGCGGCTGGCGAAGAAATCGAGGAGGTCACCCACGATGGCATCGATGCGTCGCAGGTCGTCCGCGACGGCGGGATGGGCGGGGCCCAATCGCTGGAGGTTGTAGTCCAGGTGGGGCAGGTATACGAGATTCAGCGTAGGCGAGTGCTGCTGCTCGATCCACTTGGCCGATCCGGCGATCCATCGGGTAGCCGCATCGGGAGCGCCCTGAGGCGACTGCACACCGGCGGCGGGCCCCCAGAAGGTCGGAAACGGGAAGTCGCCCAGAGCCTGCTTGAGGGCCGGACGCAGGTCGTAGGGCCAGCTGTAGACGTCGAAGAACTTGCGACCGTCGGCCGGGTACATCGGGCGGGGCGTGACCGACCAATCCGCGCCCGAATACATGTTGTACCACCAGAACATCTTCGCACAGGTGAAGCGCGGATCGCGGGCCTTCAACTCGTCCCAGATCTTGGGAGCCTGCACGAGGTGGTTCGACTGCTTCCAGAAGTGGACCTCGGCCAGCGAACGGTCGTACCACCCGTTGGCGACGATCCCGTGTTCGCCGGGGCGTCGACCCGTGAGGTAGTCGGCCTGGGCGGTGCAGGTCACCGCCGGGATGGCCGGATCGATCGGAGCGTGATGCCAGCGCCGGCGCAACTCGGCCAGGCGGGGCGTGTGGGGACCGATATGCCGGTCACTGAGACCGACGACATTGAGGACAGCGATGCGGTTCACGACCGGAAAAGGAGCACGGGAAAAAGGGTCACGGAAAATCGTCTAGCCGAGTCGTTTCTGGATCCGGGTAACGATCGCCCGCGGCACCCGGGGGTCGGGTCGGGTGTCGACCACGGCCCGGTCGCCGAGCTCGGCCCTGCAGGAATGACGGGCCTTGCGGTTCCACAGGATCATGTCGCCGGCCGCCTCATCGAGGTTCCACTGATGCAACCCGGCGTAGCCTTCCTCCTCGGCCTCGTTGCGGTAGTGCCAGAGGAACACCCAACCGCCCGGCTGCGTCACGGCGAACATCTGCCGCACGCACTGGAGCGGGTCTCGGCTGTGGTCCAGCGCATTGGAACACACCACGATGTCGAAGCTGTCGGCCGGGAAACTCGAGAGCAGATCCTCGCCGGCCGCCTTGCGGGTGCGGACAGGGGGTTCCAACCGGAGTTCGTCGAGGATGGTGTCGAAGACATCGGCCAAGGGATCCACGGCGCTCAAGGCCACCGTGCGGCCCGGCCAGTGGAACCCGACGGCCGTCAGGGGACCCGCCCCGACATCGAGCACCCGGATCGGGTCGCGATGGGCGGCCGGCGAGTCGGCCACCAATTCCTGCAAGTGGTCCGGAAAGGCGAACTTCGGATCCATGCGTTGCCGGAACGCCTCCGGGCTCCAGCGCTTGCCGCCGTCGGCCAAGGCCTGCCTCCAAAACACGGCCTCATTCTCCAGACCCGCATCATAGCTGGTGTCGCCCCCGAAGAGACGGTGACGCAATCGCTGAAAGATTCTCGGCAGCATAGGCGCTATGGGGCGCAGACTGCGGGGTCCATGGTCCGGCAACAAGTCCGGAAGGAGGGCCCGGGACGGGGCCATCGGCACACGAACCCGACCGGAGCGGTCCATTCGGAGATTTCAACCGGCCGCACAACGGGGTTCACTCTCCTCCGTGCAGCCGCAGCGCCAGTACCACAACATCGCCCTCGTCGGTTTCATGGGTGTGGGCAAGTCCACCGTCGGGCAGATCCTGGCCGGAATGCTGGACTTCGAGTTCATCGACACCGACCGGGTGATCGAGACGCGGGAGGGTCGGCGCATCTCGGACCTCTTCGCCCAGGAAGGCGAAGCCCACTTCCGGGACCTGGAGACCCGGCTGATCCGGGAGTACGAATCCCGTCAGGGGCTCATCCTTTCGACCGGCGGCGGACTGGCGGTGCGGCCCGAGAACATGGCCTCACTGCGCACGCACGCCCTGATCGTGTGCCTCTGGGCCTCGCCGGCCGTCATCTATGAACGGGTGCGTTATCAGGGACATCGTCCCCTGCTCCAGACCCCCGATCCGCAGGCCCGGATCACCGAGTTGCTGAACCAGCGGAAGCCGGCCTACCAGCAGGCCGACATTCTTGTGGGCGTCGATTTCCGCAGTCCGCAGGAAACGGCCCAGTACATCACCAACAGCTTCCGCCTGCTGCAGAATCGTCCCTCCAAGGGCCCCAGCGCTCCGGCCTTCCCGCGATCAGCTCCTTCGAAACCGTGACCGGCCCGCTGCGATCCCTCGCGATCCCCCGCGGCCCCGCTCAAGAATCCGGCCTGTCTTCCGATACCCTGACGAACCGATTTTCAGGTCCGTCCGAGTGGGCGGATCGAAGGGGCCGGAGGGCATTATCCCATGCCGTCCGGCCCCGGAAGTTTCAGTCCCTCACGCTGACGGTCGCGGTATAGGCTGGGTCGCCAACCGGTCCATCGCTTGAAGGTGTTTGAAAACACGAAGGGGTTGGCGTAGCCGACGCGGTCGGCGATCACCTCGAGTTTCAGATCGGTCTCGGCCAGAAGGCTGGCCCCATGACGGATGCGCAGGTAGGTCACCTGTTGCATCGGTGAACGCCCCAACTGACGCCGGCACAGACGACGCAGATGCTCGCCGCTGCAATGGGCGCGACGAGCCAACTCGGTGAGGGTCCAGGCATGCCCCGGCTTGGCGGCCACGGCCTCCCACACTTGGCTGAGGCGGTCATCCAATTGCCAGGGCTGAGCGAATCGCGAGATGTAGCCTTGAACCAATTCCACCCAATGATGCAGGGCCGCCAGACGCCCCTCCCCCGCTTGTTCGGCCATCAACCCCTCGACCGCATGCCTGAAGACCTCCGAGGGGAACCCGGCGAGCACCGGAGCGCTGGCGGCACCCAGCGGACCCCGCCCGGCCGCGGCCTCGTAGCGGACCCACGCGAAATCCCACCGATGTCCCGGAACCGCATGGAAGGCGCACAGGACATGCGCCGGCGAGAGGCAGGCCTGACCGGCACGGCAGCGCTGCCAACGGCCATCCAGCCAGATACGACCCTCTCCGCCGAAGCAGGCCAGGAAGTAACTGCCCGGCAGGTCGGTGCGCACCATGGTGTACGGCTCGACCGCCCCGGCCAGACCCACATGGGCGATCTGATAGGGCACCAGCGACGGGCAGCCCGAGGCCCGCAGGATTCTCTCCCGCGTACCGGGGCCCGGCGTGTGCGTTTCAACCAGAGGTGGGTGTCGCATGAGGGGCGGTGGATCGTGTGTCGTGAACCGGATGGACTGAACGCTGAAAGCCGACGGGTTTCCAGAGTGGTTTCGCCCCGGATCGGGGGGATCCCGGATGCGCCATGGACCGGAGCGGCCACCCCGGAACGATCCGGTGCCGACCCGCATGAGTTTTCTTTGTCAGACCGCCCCGGTTTTTCGTAACCATTGCGGACACCAATCATGGCTTCTCGAAATCATCCCGACCCCGTTCCGCAGCCTGTGCGCCCGTTTCGGAAGCTCTTGGCGGCCAACCGTTCCGAGATCGCGGTGCGCATCTTCCGCGCCGCGACCGAACTGAACCTGCGGACCGTCGCCATCTACGCGCAGGAAGACCGCTTCTGCCTGCACCGCTTCAAGGCCGATGAATCGTACCTGATCGGTCAGGGCAAAGGACCGGTCGCCGCCTACCTCGACATCGAGAGCATCGTGGCCACGGCCAAGGCCAAGGGGGTCGACGCCATCCACCCGGGCTACGGATTCCTGAGCGAGAACCCCGCCTTCGCCCGCGCCTGCGCCAAAGCGGGCATCACCTTCGTGGGCCCGAGCCCCGAGCTGCTCGACATGATGGGCGACAAGACCGCCGCCCGGGCCGTGGCCCAGCGCATCGGCGTGCCCACCCTGCCCGGCACCGACGACCCCATCTCCGACCGCGACGAGGCCATGAAGGCCGCCCGCAAGATCGGATTCCCGCTCATCATCAAGGCGGCCTTCGGTGGTGGTGGCCGCGGCATGCGGGTGGTCAAGAAGGAATCGGAATTGTCCGGCCTGCTCGACGAGGCCCAGGGCGAGGCCGAGCGCGCCTTCGGCAACGCGGCGGTGTTCCTCGAGAAGTACATCCCGCGCGCCAAGCACATCGAGGTGCAGGTGCTCGGCGACAGCCACGGCAACGTCATCCATCTTTTCGAGCGCGACTGCTCGGTGCAGCGCCGCCACCAGAAGGTGGTCGAGGTGGCCCCGTCGTTCGGACTGCCCGAGAACGTGATCCAGGAACTCTGCGACGCGGCCGCGCGCCTGGCCCGTGAGATCCGCTACAACAACGCCGGCACGGTGGAGTTCCTCTACGACCTCGACCGGCACGAGTGGTTCTTCATCGAGATGAACCCGCGCATCCAGGTGGAGCACACGGTCACCGAGGTCATCACCGGCCTCGACCTGGTGCGGGCGCAGATCCTCATCGCCCAGGGCCACGCGCTGCACTCCAAGGAGGTGGGCATGCCGGTGCAGAATCAGGTGCCGCGCAACGGCTACGCCATCCAGTGCCGGGTGACCACCGAGGATCCGGAGAACAAGTTCACCCCCGACTACGGCAAGATCCTCGCCTACCGCTCGCCCGGCGGCTTCGGCATCCGTCTCGACGGCGGCATGGGCTATTCGGGCTCGGTGATCACACCCTTCTACGACTCGATGCTTGTGAAGGTGATCGCCTCCGGCCAGTCGTACGAGATCGCCATGAACCGCATGGACCGGGCGCTCTCGGAGTTCCGAATCCGCGGGGTCAAGACCAACATCCCGTTCCTCGAGAACGTCATCCTCCATCCGCAGTTCCGCAGCGGCCAAGCGACGACCACACTGATCGACACCACGCCGGAGCTCTTCGCCTTCCGCAGCCGCAAGGACCGGGCCACCAAGCTGCTCAATTTCCTGGGCAACGTGGTCGTCAACGGCAACCCGCATTCCAAGGGATACAAGCCCACCAAGGTCTTCGACCCGGCCCCGCTGCCCCAGGTCAACCTCGCCGAACCGCTGCCCCAGGGCACCCGCGATCTACTGCTGGAACTGGGTCCGAAGAAGTTCGCCGAGTGGACGCTCAAGCAGAAGCGCCTGCTCATCACCGACACCACCTTCCGCGACGCCCACCAGTCGCTCATGGCCACGCGCGTCCGCAGCTTCGACATGCTCGCCTGCTCCGACGCCCTGGCCCGCAGCCTGGGCGACGCCAAGACCGGCCTGTTCTCGCTCGAAATGTGGGGCGGGGCCACCTTCGACACGGCGATGCGCTTCCTCAGCGAGGATCCCTGGGAACGCCTGCGCCAATTGCGCGAGAAGATCCCGAACATCTGTTTCCAGATGCTCTTCCGCGGATCGAACGCCGTCGGCTATTCCAACTACCCCGACCACGTGGTCGCCGGCTTCGTGAAGCATGCGGCCGCCTCGGGCATGGACATCTTCCGCATCTTCGATTCGCTCAACTACCTGCCCAACCTGCGCGTGGCCATGGACGCCGTGCAGGACACGCACGCCCTGTGCGAGGGCGCCCTGTGCTACACGGGCGACATCCTCGACGAGCGTCGCGACACCTTCTCGCTCAAGTACTACATCAAGCTGGCCAAGGAACTCGAGCGCATGGGGGCGCACATCCTCGCCATCAAGGACATGGCGGGCCTCTGTCGCCCCTACGCCGCCCAGAAACTGGTGAAGGCGCTGAAGGACGAGGTGGGCATCCCCATCCACTTTCACACCCATGACACCAGCGGTATCAACGCGGCGAGCATCCTGCGGGCGAGCGATGCCGGGGTCGACGTGGTGGATCTGGCGCTGGCCTCCATGAGCGGCAGCACCTCGCAGCCCAACCTCAACTCCGTGGTGGCCGCGCTGCAGAACACGCCGCGCGACACCCGCATGGACCTCGAGGCGCTCAACGGGTTCTCCGACTACTGGGAGAAGGTCCGCGAATACTACGCCCCCTTCGACACCGCGCCGAAGACCGGCTCGGCCGAGGTGTACATCCACGAGATGCCGGGCGGGCAGTACACCAATCTCAAGGAGCAGGCCGCCAGCATGGGGGTCTCGCACCGGTGGCCCGAGATCGCCCGCACCTATGCCGAGGTGAACGAACTCTTCGGCGATATCGTGAAGGTGACGCCTTCGAGCAAGGTCGTCGGCGACATGGCCCTCTTCTGCTTCAGCAAGGGCATCCGGCCGGCGGATGTGGTGAATCTGGAACCCGGATCGACCCCCTTCCCCGAGAGCGTCATCGATATGCTCGGCGGCGGGCTCGGCTGGCCGCAGAACGGATTTCCCGAGGCGGTGCAGAAGGTGGTGCTCGGCGAGAAGCGCTTCAAGGAAGCCCAGGCGGCGTTCAAGGCCGGCCGCACCGGCAACCGCGCCGAACCGGTGCACCTCGACAAGCTCCGCCGTGAACTGTCCGACAAGCTCCGTCGCGAGGCGACCGAAGACGACCTGTATTCGCACCTGATGTACCCGGCCGTCTTCGCCGAGTTCGCCAAACACCTCACGCAGTACAGCGACGTGAGCGTGCTGCCCACGCCGGCCTTCTTCTACGGACTGCGACGGGGCGAGGAGATCAGCGTGGAGATCGAGCCGGGCAAGGCCCTGGTCATCCGCTTGGTCAACGTCAGCGAACCGGACAAGGACGGGCGCCGCACGGTGACCTTCGAACTGAACGGCATGACCCGCGAGGCGTTCATCGCCGACAAGAAGGTCACCCCCCAGACCAAGACCCGCCCGAAGGCGGACCTGGCCGACACCCTGCAGGTGGGCGCACCGATCCCGGGATTGGTGGCCAGCATCGCCGTCACCGTCGGTCAGAAGGTCGCCAAGGGAGACCGCCTGATGATGATGGAAGCCATGAAGATGCAGACCACGGTGACCGCGCCGGTCGATGGCGTGGTGGCCGAACTGCTCTGCGTGGTCGGTGAGACCGTCGAGAGCAAGGACCTGCTGGTTCGACTGCGCGCCTGATAGCGCCTCATCGGCCCCGGCCTCCCCACACGCCCCAGACGCCCCAAACGACCCGAACGGGGTCGAGTTCAGCCTGCGTTCTTCAGTGGACCGTCGCCCACGGTCCCGAAGACGCAGGCTTCGTTCTTGTTGGAGCAGAGGTGCAACAACTGGAACGATTCCACGTGGTGGGGCATCTCACGCTTGAGGACATCGAGCTGGGCATAATCGCCGTGCCCCTTGAACTTGATGGTCACCACGAAGTGCCGGCAGCGGCGTTCTCGCACCCAGTCCAACACCAGGCCGATGCTCCGTTCGGGCGCGGCGATCACGTCGCACAGCAACCAGTCCACCGGCGTCTCCGGCACGAAGCGGAAGGCATCGCCCTGATGGAAGGTCACCCGCGGATGCCGCATCAGGTCATCCCGCAACGGAGAGCGGTCCACGGCGATCACCCGGGCCCCGCGCTGCACCGGTTGGTAGGTCCAGCTTCCCGGGGCCGCGCCGAGATCCACGCAGGTGTCGCCGGCGGCGATGAAGCGGTCCATCCGGAGTTCGGATTCGGCGAGCTTGGCGAAGGCCCGGCTGGGGGCGGCCTTGTCGACGGCCACCGGAACCTCTCCTTGCGGAAAGGGGCTGATCCACCCCCGCGATCCGGCGGGCTCCGACGCGGGCAGGATCGACAGGAAGGCCCTTTCCGGAGAGGTCAACAGCAGCTGGATGAGCGATTCGCCGGGCTGGAACCAGGGACAGGCTCCCCGTTTGGAGGGACAGGCTCCGATCGGGGCCCCGACCAGGTGGGCCAGGGCGGCCTTGGGCACGGCGTCCAATCCCTTGAGCAGCGACCGGCGGCGCTTGCGCAGTTGTTCGACCACCGCCTCGCCGATCAGCTCGCACCGATGACGCCCTGCGTCGGCGACTCCCCAGCGCGGCTCCACCTGCAGACGCCAGGGGCCGCCGTCGGGCAGGCATCCGATGAGCTCCGTCACCAGCGTCTCGGCGGCCGCACGGATGGAAGGCACGGGGAACGGCCGGGCCTCGGGCAACCATTGCCGGGCGAAGGCGGTCAGCCCCAGGGCTTTCCGGGTCTCGGACCACCCTCCGGTGCCCTTCAGGGCCAGCATCGAATCGCCCACCGGTTCCAGGACCGCCGATGGCAACGCACGAACCACCTCCTGCTCCAGGAAGGGGCGATGATCGGGGGCACTCAGGGCGAGATGCATGCGGCGCCGAGTCTGGAGGAAAAAACGAACGCCGTCGCCAGAGGAGTCCGGCGACGGCGTTCGGTGGATGAGCAAACAGGGACTACTGGGTCTTCAAGAAGGCATGCAGATCGGCCAGATCCTGGGCCTTCAGCCCCAATTGATCGGCGCTCATCATGAGTGAACGACCCAACCCCTTGCGCTCGGCGATCCGATTCTTGGGCACCGACTGCACCAGACCCGCCGCACTCTGGATGACGATGGGATCCCCCTCGCTGACCACCACGCCGTGGATCTCGGTACCATCCTTGGCCTTCAGCACCGTGCCGCTGAACCCGCTGGCGATGTCGGCGCTGGGGTTGATGACCGAGTTGAAGAACACCTCGGCGGTCTGGCGTTTGGCCCAACCGGTGAGGTTCGGGGCGTACTCGACGCCGCTGTTGCCCACCCGATGGCAGCTGGAACAGATGGCGTTGAAGCGCTCCTGTCCGCGCGAGGCAGACCCGTTGAGCGCGGCCACGTCGGCCACCGTGAAGGAGGCCTTCTCGGCCTGCGGGATCGTGGCCGAGATCAACTCCACGGACTCCGGATCATAGATCCCTCGAGCCTTGAGGGGCGCGGCCAGTCCGTGGTCTTTCCAGACGTTGTCCTTGCGGTTCATGAGCCACCAGATGGCCTCGGCCTTGATCACGCCCTCGGCCTTGGCGGCGACATCGAGCATGGCCGACGAGGCGGCCGGCACCGTGTTGAAACCGATGGCCGTGACGGCCGCCTTGCGGGCCGCGAGGTCCAGGTTCGTGGAAAGGGCCCGTGTGCGGAAATCACCGATGGACTGCGGCGGATGCAAGCGCCAGGCGATGGAGGCGAACCCGGGCGACCACCGGAGCGGGTCGGGGTCGTTGAGCACCGGCTTGACCTGGTCGTACAAGGCAGACTCCTGGCCGGCCGCTCCGGCGCCCCAGGCCTCCAGCAGGGTACGGTCGGAACCATCGATGCCCTTGGCCAAGGTGAGGAAGTGTCCGCGGGTCTGCTCCAGAGGCAGGTCGCGCAGGGCCAGGGCCACTTCGCGGCGAACGGCCGGCGAGGCATCCTTGGCCAGGGCCGCCGTCTGCGCAGGCAGCGCCTTGCCGGTACGGTGCAGCGCGCGGAAGGCCACGATGCGCATCTGCGGGTCCGAATCCTTCAGGAGCGCCTCGACCGGCTTCTGGCCGGGCTTCCCGAGGCGGGCCAGCAGCCAGACGGCGCGGGCCCGCACATACGGATTCTCATCCTTGAGCAGGCGCACCAGCGGCTTCACGGCCTTGTCGCCGTGCTTGAGGATGGCCTCCTGGGCCGTGCCGCGGAGGTTGACCGCCGGGCTCTTGAGCGCGGCCAGGGCGCCATCGAGCGTGTCGAAGCGGGCCGCCGGCACCTTCGGGCGGAAGCCCTTCGGCGCGATGCGATAGATGGTGCCCGAGGTGGTCTCGTCCCAATCGGCATGACCACCGACACGGGCGTCGAACCAGTCGGTCACGTACACCGCCCCGTCGGGGCCGACCGCCACATCGCTGGGGCGGAACATCACCTTGAGGCCCTGATTGCCACGGGCGCCCCCCTTGAAGTCGGTGCCGGAATAGTCGCCCTCGGCATTGCTCGTCAGGAAATTGAAGCGCTCCAGCTTGAAGTTGGCCCCATCGGGCTTGGGCAGGTAGCCGAAGACGACATTGCGGCCCGGCTCGCAGCTCAACAACAGGCCGCGGTACTTCTGCCCCAGCGCTCCGTCTTCGTAGAAGGCGATGCCCGTTGGCGAACCGCCCCCGTACACGTCGCCCGCCGGCATCGAGCCCGGGTCTTCCTGACGCCACTCGGCCACCGGGGTGCTCTGGCCCGGACGCCGATCGGCGCCCCAGGAGCGTTGGCCGTCGAGCGAGCAGAACCCGGCATTGCCATACTCCATCAGGAAGGCCGTGCGGCAGGCCGGAGGATCGTCGTTGTCGTTCTGGAAGACATCGCCATACGAAGTGACGGTCTGCTCGTAGCTGTTGCGGAAGTTGTGGCCGATGATGTGCACGCCCGAACCGTCGGGATTCATGCGGGCGGCGAAGCCCCCGATCCACACGTGGCCGTCGTCGCTCTTCTGGCCGGCGATTTGCGTCGGGTGCCAGCCCAGCTCAGGACCGCCCGGATTGTAGGCGCTGCCGATGCGGAAGGTCTTGCCCGAACGGTCGGTGAACATCGCCCCGCAATTGCCCGCGTTCCAGTACCACTGGCCGTCCGGACCGACGGTCACGCTGTGGATGGTGTGGTCATGGCTCTTGCCGTGGAATCCGGTCAGGATGACCTCGCGCTTGTCTACCGCGGGATCGAACTTCCGGTCGCCATTGACGTCGGTGTAGACGATCACGTCGGGGGCCATCGATACGACCACCTTGTTGCCGATGACCGCCACGCCCATCGGGGCGCGCAGGGCGGGCTCCTGCACGAACACGCTCTGCTTGTCGGCCACGCCATCCCCATCCGAATCCTCCAGGATGACGATCCGATCGCCCGCGGGTTGGCGGTTGTAGTGCCCGCGATAATTGACCCCTTCGGCCACCCAAATCCGCCCCTGCGGATCGAAATCGAGGTTGGTCGGATTCTTGAGCATCGGGGTCGAAGCCCAGACGGTGACTTCCAGATTGGGGTCGGACAGCTGGAGCAGGCTGGTGGGCACGGCCGTCTCGGCGGCGGCGGCCCGTCCGGCCAAGGCCAGAGCCAAGGCAAGGCGATAGAGCGACATCTTCATAGGCAAGTGGTCCCTGAACCTTGCCCGAAGCCCCAGATCTCCGCCAGCAGGACCATCAGCCCAGCCCCAAAAAAAGCAGGGCCCGCGCCGCTCCCGATCGCACCGAGGTGCATCGAACTGCGCGAGCCCCGCCGTAAGGGTTCGGTCCAGACCGGCAACGGGAAGGGTCAGTTGTAGGTCTTCAAAGGCGGATCGCTGATGTAGACATCTTTACCGGAAAAAATCGCAATACTGTAGAGGTAATCGTTGATGCTTGAAGGCAGTTTGTTGACCTTGATCTTCAGCTCATTTTTGGCGGTGCAGTCGATCATTTTGAAATCTCCGCCAAGAGTGGATTCATTCAAAATCACCAAAGAAAACCCCAACAATTGAGGAGCGTTGACCTTGAACACGATCTCGCCGTTTTTCTTGATTCCAATTTCGCCAGGTTGGGCGCCGGCGAGCAGGGTGAATTGAGGTTGAATGTTATAGTCGATGTCTTTTTTGCCATTCGGGCGGACGACCGGCCTCAGAGTGACAGTCACCAGATCGGGCGCTTGAAGCAACAAATCAGGCTTGGGACCCCGAGGGGCTTTTGCGGTTTTGGTAGCGGTTTTCACAACCGGGTTCGTTTTGTTTTTTTTGTTTTGGCTCATGTTTGGAAGCGGCGGTTCATCATCTCCCGCCGAAATTCTGGGCCAGACCTCGCAGTGGCCATTCCTCTTGCAAACGCCCCAAAGTGACGCCCGTTTGCCGAGCCCGACGCATGGCCTCCAAGGCTAATTCCCGGCGGTCAGCCATCGCATGAACCACCGAGGAGACCACCCAGGCCTCGGAGTTCTGCGGGGACTCGGCAAGGACTTGTTGAATCTCCGTCATCGCCTCATCCGACCTCCCTAGGGCGGCCAGACACCGCGTGCGGCTGATCCGCTCGTCCAAGGCTCGCATGGAGAATCTCTGAAGACGGCGAATTCGTTTATCGAGCAGCCCCAGAGCCCGGTCATACTCCTTGCGAGCCCGCACCAATCCATCGGCTGTGCCTTGGGACATCAACGCTTCACCGAAGGTGATGGCGACATCGGTATCGTTGGGCGCCTCTCGGGAGGCTGTTTCGAGTTCCCGAAAAGCGCGGCCCGTTTGTTCTTCCATCAACGCCCAGCCCAGCTTGCTCCGAATGCTGGCAGCCGCGGCCGCTGCGGGGGTGCTCGCCAGCGCTTGTTCGAACCAGTCACGGGCGCGGGACCTGTCACTCTGGTACAAAGCCAAAACCCCCATGTTGGCCGGACCTTGAAAATTGGCAGGTGCGACCTCCGACACCCGCTGAAAATCCTTTTGAGCCAAGGCCAACCGCCCCAGTTGCAGCAGGAAATTCCCTCGCTGATTGTGGGCGTACCAATCACTCGGATCGACAGCGATAGCACGGTCGAATTCCGACGCGGCAGCCTCGACCTGCCCCATCGCGCCCAACGCCCTGGCCAAGTCCACCCGGGCCCGGGTGTTGGACCGTCGCAGTTCCAAGGCCTGGCGCAGGTGGGGTACCGCCTCGGCAGGCCGGTCGGTCATGGCAAGTATGAGACCGAGCACCGCGCTGGCACGCTCCGAGGGAGGCTCCCGGTTGGCATTCCGCTCGGCCACGGTCTGCGCCAAGATGAGGTCCTCCACATCCTGCGTCTGATCGAAGGCCCAGAACAACGCCTCTGCGTAATCGGCAGCAAGCTCCCGGTCGTCCGGGCTTCGGGAATGGGCCAATCGCAGACGACTCACGGCCGTCTCGATGCCGCCCTGCAAGTGGCGGTTGCGCAGCGCCCCCAGCCCCTCGAGGTGGAGTTCCTCCAGCTCGGGATCATCCCGTTTCGGGTCGTCCCGCTTCGAGTCGTCCCGGGCGACGCCGGCAGCCCCGCTTTTGGAAGCCCCACCCGCGGCGAGCGGAACCTTCAGCCACTCGGCCAGCAGCTGGGCGATCCGCTCCTCGTACCACGAGGTCGGCTCCCCGGCCTTCTGCACGAGTTCCCCGGAGTTCCGGGTCTGGAACCGCCCATCGCTGCCTCGCTTCAGCAACCGGAGCGACACGGTGCGACGCTGGGCCGAACCGGAGATGCGCCCCTCGACCACGAGGTGGGCCCCGAGCTTCGAAGCGGCCAGGCCGGCATTGGTGGCTGCCAGTTCCACCGCATCGCGGACCGGCGCCAGGCGCAGCGGCATGGATTCGGGAACGCGCGCCATCAGGATGCCCTGCACCCGCTCCGCCAGGCCGATGCCGACGGACTCCCCGGCCCGGTTCGGGACGGCGCCCCCGGCCGACTGGAAGGGCAGCAGCGCCAGACGCTCGGGCGGTCGGGACAGCATCCACCACGCGAGGAGCGACGCCATCGCCAAGAGACCCAGACCCGCGGCCACGAACCGGCCTCGACGGCGGCGAGCGGCCGCGGAGGGCCGGGTCGATGCCCCCGAGTCGGGGGCCGGCGACGGCGACGTCTCCGACAAGGCTCCGGGCGGGGTCCAAAACGCCGCGCCCCCCTCCTCGCCGACCTCGTGCACCTCCACTGGCTGGTCCACACCCCGGAGCTGGTAGCGACCATGACGTCGCCATCGGATCGCGCCCAGGCCCTCGGCCCCGCGGGCCACCGCTCCCCGCGCGCTCTCATACACCAGCGAGCTGACGAGGATCTGGTCGGCCCCGGCCAGCGACATCAGTCGGGCACACAGGTCGACCTGGAGGCCGTACAAATCGTGGACCCTCCGGTGTTCCCCCTTTTCGATCACCACTTCACCCACATGGATGCCGACACGGTCCCGCAACGGCGCCTCGTCGGCCCGGGCCGGGTCGCGGAGCGTGTGCTGGAGCCTCAGCGCGAAGAGCACGGCATCGGAAGGCCGTGCGAACACCAGGAAGAACGAGTCGCCGGCCGTGCTGATCTCGGCGGCCTCGGGGAACTCGGCGAGAATGCGCCGAACCTCATCGTGGTGCTCCTGGATGCGTCGAACCCCGAGCGAGTCGCCCAGACGCTGCTTGAGTTGGGTCGACCCCACCAGGTCGGTGAACACCAGCGTCACCAACCCGGTCTGATGCTTCCGACCGAAGGCCTTGACTCTCCCCTCGCCACCGGCATCGTGGGTCTCAGTATTCATGGCTCCGAACCAAAACCGGCCACCGACAATTCAAGTCGGTTTTTTTGATCGATCAGTGGTCAAAAACAAGTGCTACACACCCCCGATGTCTCGGCTGTTGGGTATCGCTGGCTGAAAACTCCTCTTTTCTTTAGAATTATGCAACACGCGCCCATCAAGACCCTCGTCCTCACCCCCCAGCAGCGTGCCGACCTGCTGGAGCGGTCGGCCTGGTCGCTGAGTTTCAACCCGGGAGATCTGATGATCCTCGTGGAATTCATGAAGGTCTGCTCCGGCGGCCCGGGCACCGTCCTGTGCAAAGAGGGCGATACCGACTCGTTCCTGGGGATCCTGATCGACGGGACCGCGACCGTCTTGAAGTCCTCGTCCAACGGCTCCCAGACCGTGATCGGTCGCCTCGGCAAGGACAAATCGTTCGGGGAGATGTCGGTCCTCAACCGGGAACCGCGATCGGCCACGGTGGTGGCCGAAAGCGAGGTGAGGTTGATCGTCCTGCCGCGCGGTGAGTTCGACCGACTGCTCGAAACCCAACCGAAGCTGGCGACCAGATTCCTGCTGAAGATCGCCCGACTGTTGAGCCAACGCCTCCGCGAAACCACAGGCCAGTTGGCCGAACACCTCGGCTGAGTCCCGGGTCACGGATCATGCCCGATCCCCGATTCCGGGAAACCCGTTGGACCCAGGTCCGGCGGGCGAAACTCGATTCTCCGGAGGGCCGACAAGCCCTGTCCGAGCTCTGCCAAGCCTACTACGAGCCGGTCACCGCCTTCCTGCGTCACACCGTGGCCGACCCGGACACGGCCCTGGAACTCTCCCACGCGTTCTTCGCGAAACTGCTGGGGGGTGGGACGATCGCCCGCGCGAACGAAGACCAAGGGCGGTTCCGATCTTACCTGCTCGGGGCCCTCAAGCACTTCGTAGCCCGACAGCGGGAGGCCGAGGGACGGCTGAAGCGGGGCGCGGCGATCGAACACCTATCGACCGATGCCTCACCGGATGGGCGGCCGCCGCTGGCGCTTCCCGACCCGGGCCAACTCTCGCCCGACGAAGCCTACGACCGGCAATGGGCGCTGACCGTGCTTCAGCGGGCGATGGAGTCCCTGCAGCGGGAATGCATCCACGAGGGGCGCGGCGGATTCTTTGAAGAGGCCAAGCCGTGGCTCACCGGGGATGCAGGCCACGGCGACCAGAAGGACCTGGCCCGAAGCACCGGGATGAACGAGACGGCCCTCAAGGTGGCGATCCACCGACTCCGGCGGAGATTCCGCGACCGGCTGCGCGCCGAGATCGCTGCCACCCTGGAACATCCCGAGGGGATTGAATCGGAGCTCCAGGCGCTCTTTGCGGCCCTGGAAAGAAAAACGACGAATCCAGGTAACCATTGGCCCGCGCCACGTCAGGAAACTGGTGCATGAGCCTCTCGACTCCTTCGGCCGGCCACTGTCCGCGATGCGGCTCGGCCCTTGACCCGGCCGCCCCGCAGAATCCCTGCCCCCGATGCCTCTTCTCGGCGGCGATGGCTCCCACGCAACCGGGTGGGGCAGCCCAACCGACCTTCGAACCCCTCAGCCCGGCGGCCTTGGCCCCGCACTTTCCCCAGTTGGAAATCCTCGAGTGCCTCGGGCGCGGCGGCATGGGCGTGGTGCACAAAGCGCGGCAGAAGGCCCTGGGTCGGATCGTGGCCCTCAAGATCCTGGCCCCGGAGCGCAGCACCGACCCCGGGTTCGCCGGGCGTTTCACCGCCGAGGCCCGGATGCTGGCCTCGTTGAACCATCCCAACATCGTCACCATCCATGACTTTGGCGAGTCGGGCGGATTCTACCATCTGGTCATGGAATACGTCGACGGGGTGAATCTGCGCCAGGCGATGACGGCCGGCCGATTCACCCCGGAACAGGCGCTGGCCATCGTCCCGCCCGTCTGCGAGGCGCTCCAGTACGCGCACGACCACGGCGTGGTGCACCGCGACATCAAGCCGGAGAACCTGCTGCTCGATCAGCAGGGCCGGGTGAAGGTCGCCGACTTCGGCATCGCCAAGTTGCTCGGGTCCGCGACGGCGGGAGGCCCCGATGCGGCCGCAGCTGACTCGGCACCCGCAGCTGCCCCGCCTGCGGGCGCGGGCCCGGGCGGTCCGGACACCCTCGGAGCCTCGGCCGCGGGCACGCCGCAGTACATGGCCCCGGAACAGCGGGCCCGCGGTGCGGTCGACCACCGCGCCGACATCTACTCGCTGGGAGTGGTGCTGTACGAACTGCTCACCGGCACATTGCCAGGCCATTCTCTCAAGGATGCCTCCCGACGAATCCAAGTGGATGTCCGACTGGATGAGGTGGTGCTGCGAGCCCTGGCCGTGGCACCAGAGTTGCGCTTCCCGACCGCCACCGAGTTCCGCACCCGCGTCGAGGCGCTTACCGCCCCGGCCACGCCAGCCCCAATCCAAGCGCCGCCGCAGAAACCGGCGTCGGTCTCATCCCCATACCGGGCGCTGCTCGTGGTCTGGTTCCTCATGATGTTCGCGATATGGACAAGCTGGGATGGTGCCGGAAGTCTGGTTCGCTGGCTCTCCCAACTCTTTCACCAAGCTCCGGTCGTGCCGGGCACGTGGCCGCCGGTGGTACCGTCCCCCGTTCTGGGTCCTCCAGTCGCATCAAGACCTGGGTTGGATAGGGCGACACCTGGACTCCAGGTCCTTCCAGCCCATTCCTCGGTCGAAGGGTCGGTTCCACCGGCCTTCAAGGAAATCATCTTCGACGGTGTCACCAACCTCACGAGCTCTCTTGATCCCTACTGTACGTCCAGAACACCGTTTCGACCCGGGGAATCGTTGGAGGTCTGGACGAAGCGATCCGATGGACAACGGGAATCGAAACAGCAGCAACCGTCGAACTTCTTGGATGGCGAGCGGCACAGCCAAATTCTCGGCATGTTCTTCAGTCTTCCAAAAAACTTTGAGAACTTCGGGCCAGCGTTGACCGAAGAATTACGTTTCCGGCTAGCAGATCGCACCCTCCGACTACCGGAAGGTCAACCCGTGACGCTATTCGGGCTAACCAACGCCGACGGATCGTGGTGTGCCGGTGGCCTGACCTTCCGACACACGCTGCCCGAAGGTCGCGAGCCGGCCGTGGCGACCGTTCGGTTGACGAACCAGCGACCTCTGGGAAACGCGAGTGTCACTGCGGATTGGTCGGCCAGCGTTCCCCAGGGCCACGCGCTCGCCCTGCGATCTGGCGGCAGCGAAGGCCAGAAAGCCAACATCACTTGGAATGAGTCTGGTGGACGAGAGTCCATCTCATTCAGGTGCCATTGGTTCTGGATGCAACGCTCCGTCCATCCGGGATCCGGCTTCGATGATGCACTCGCCCTGAAACAACTCGAGTCCCTAGCCGCGGCCGGCCCGCTGCTGGTCACCAACGGTCATCCGCGCACCCTCTTCGCCGTCACCAACGCCCTCGGGCAGAGCTACAGCCTGGCCATCGAACTCCTCAGCGCGAAAGACACGGATCCTTAGACCGGTCGCCTCACGCGCCTCGGAGGACGATGGGGCAAAAAAGCCCTTTGCCTTCGACGCCGGCTTCCGGACTCTCCCAGCGTCTCGTGCAACACCATCCGAAGCATTACTGCGGGGTCTTTGGCATCCATGGGCATCCGAATGCCGCCGAACTGACCTACTACGGCCTCTACGCCCTCCAGCATCGCGGACAGGAGAGCGCGGGCATCGTCACCACCGACGGCAAGACCTTCAACATCCACCGGGGCATGGGCCTGGTGCCGCAGGTCTTCACCGGCGATGTGCTGCACCGGCTCGTGGGCCACACGGCCATCGGCCACACCCGCTATTCGACCACCGGTTCGTCCAACATCGTCAATGCCCAACCCCTGACCGTGGACTGCGCCAAGGGGCGCATCGCCATCGGCCACAACGGCAACCTGACCAACGCCGCCCAGCTGCGCGAGGAGCTCGAGGCCAGCGGATCCATCTTCCAGACCACGGTGGACAGCGAGATCATCCTGCACCTGCTGGCCCAACCGGCCCGATCCGGACACGAGAGCGCCCTGATCGAGACCATGCGCCGCATCGAGGGCGCCTACTCGTTGGTCATCCTCACCGAGAACGAACTCATCGGGGCCCGCGATCCCCATGGGTTCCGGCCTCTGGCCCTGGGCCGCATGGACAACGGCGCCTTCGTGCTGTCGAGCGAGACCTGCGCCTTCGACCTCATCCAGGCCAAGTACGTCCGCGACATCGAGCCTGGCGAGATCGTGATCATCAACTCCGAGGGGGTCCGCAGCATCCAGGCCTTCCCCACCCCGAAGCGTGAGGCGTTCTGCATCTTCGAGTACGTCTACTTCGCCCGCCCGGACTCCAACATCGCCAACCGCAATGTCTACAAGGTGCGGGTGGAGATGGGGCGTCAACTGGCCCGGGAACACAAGATCCAGGCCGATGTCATCGTGCCGGTGCCCGATTCGGGCAACTGCGCCGCGCTGGGATACTCGCTGGAAAGCGGCATCCCCTTCGAGATGGCCTTCGTGCGCAACCACTACGTCGGTCGCAGCTTCTTGCAGCCCTCGCAGTTCATCCGCGACTTCAATGTCCGGGTCAAACTCAACCTCATCGCCGATCTGGTGCGCGGCAAGAGCGTGGTGATCGTGGATGATTCGATCGTGCGCGGTACGACCAGCAAGGCCCGGGTCACCTCGCTGAAGGAAGCCGGAGCCAAGGAGGTGCACGTGCTGGTGAGCTGCCCGCCCCACATCAATCCCTGCGTGTACGGCATCGATTTTCCGGAACGCAGCAAGCTGATGGCGGCGACCAACACGCAGGAGGAGATCCGTCGGTTCCTCAATGCCGACTCGCTCGGTTACCTCAGCCTCGACGGCATGGTCGCAGCCACGGGGCGTCCCAAGAACGCATTCTGTCTGGCCTGCTACGACGGCAACTACCCGGTCTCCTACGACCCGGCGACCGACAAGCACATCATCGAGCGCCGTCGATCCCGCGCCGGAGCGCTCACCTCGGAGTTGGAATCGTCATTGCGTCAGCCCCGCTTGCTGTAGCCGGCGTTTTTCCGTTCCACACCCCCACAGCCCAGTCTCCCTCGATCCCCGGGGCTCCATCGGCCAACGCGGCCTCGAGCCCGCAGCGTCGTAAGATCTCGCCCGTGCGCCCCCCCTGACAGCGTCTCGGGGCCGCTGCTCCGGTGATGGGGCGGGGCGACCCTCGGAGACCCTCGATCCGGAGTTACATCGAGACTTGGGCGAGTCGCTTCGAAGCCACACCCGATGGCCGTCATCGGTTCGACGCGCCCCGTTGGAACCCGGGCTGACACCCACACCTGCGGACGGGCCCGACCGGCAAGCCCACGGTTCACCCGATTGTCACCCGCACCTCCATCCGTGGCATTACCATTGCTGAGAGTTCCCATCCCCTCGACGGCCTGATAGGCTTCCCGAGGTCTCCCCCTGTTGCCAAAGCCACCCATGCGCCTCCCTCTGTTGCATCGCTTGTTTCCCACGCCGCTCCGGTTGCTGCGGCTGGCTGGAGCCTTCTGCGTCGTTTTCAGCACCTTCGGAGCGAATCCCACGCTGGCGACGCGGGCCAAGGCGTTTCCGGAACCCGACTCCGATGGTGACGGTCTCAGCGACGTTCAGGAATTGCGCTTCGGCAGCGACCCCTTCGTGACCGACACCGACGGCGACGGAGCCAACGACCTGGCGGAGTTCACGGCCAATACACTACCGCGCGACAAGACCAGCGTGCCCTTGTTCCTGACCGCCGACCGGGATCGCCAGCTCCTCAGCGGCGACCTGCTGCGATTGCGTCCGCTGTCGCTGAAACCCCTCTCGCTGAAGACCAACATCACCCTCGTCACGAACGATCCGCCTCCCGAGGGGGGCGATCCGACCTACACGACCAACAAGGAGGTGGTGACCAACTACACCACCTACCAATGGTATCGCGATGGCCGGACTCTGCCGGGCCAGACGAATGCGACCCTGGTGCTCTTCGGCGTCGAACGCCCCGACTCGGGCCGCTACACCCTCGAGGCCAAGCTGGAAAGCAGCATCCAGCGGGAACCCAAGGGAACGCGCATCGATGTCCTGGGAGTCCGTCCGGTGCGGGAGTTCCCGAGGCCGACCGGGGACCTCGTCGCGTGGGGGCGCGAAGTGGGCACCAATCCGCCCAAATTGACCAATGCGGTCGCCGTCGCCCGGGGCTTCGTCCACGGCTATGCCCTCGACGCCTCCGGAAAGCTCTGGGGCTGGGGCACCAACACCCTGGGGCAACTCGGCACCCCGAACGGCTTGGCCGCGGTCCGAAGCGTGACCGCCGGCGCCTTCCACACGGTGGCGTTGCTGACCAACGGCACCGTCCGCGCCTGGGGTGACAACCGCTACGGACAGGGCGCCGTGCCGGTGGAGCTGACTTCGGCCATCGCCGTGGCCGCCGGCCATTTCCACTCGGTCGCACTGCGGGCCGACGGTTCGGTCGTCTGCTGGGGAGACGACTCCAACCTGCAATCATCGGTGCCACCCGGGCTGTCGGGAGTGGTGGCGATCGCCGCCGGGGCGACGCACACCGTGGCCCTGAAATCCGACGGCTCGGTCGTCTGCTGGGGATCGAATGACCGGGGACAGGCTGCCGCACCGGCCAACCTGCCCCGCATCGCCCGAATTGCCGCGGGCGACTCCCACACGCTGGCCCTCTCCCGCCTCGGCGCGGTCATCGCCTGGGGCGACACCGCCCTGAAACAGGTGCCCGCCCCGTCCCGCCTGGCCCCGGCCATCGCCATCAGCGCCGGATCCGGCTACTCGCTGGCCCTGACGGCCGCCGGTAACGCGGTGGGTTGGGGAACACCGGCCGTGGCCGGGCAATCCTCGCCCCAGACCAACCTCTTCGCCCTGAACGCCGGGTTCCAGGCCGCCGCGGGCATCCGGGCCCGATTGGATGGCGACAACGATGGGGTCGACGATCCGACTGAAACCTCGCTGGGCCTCGGTTCCGTGGTGCCCGACACCGATCAGGACGGATTGGAAGACGGCATCGAACTCCGCCTGGGCCTCGATCCGCTCTCCCCCGACTCCGACCGGGATGGCCTCGCCGACCTGGCCGAACTGACCCGGAGCACCGATTCGGATGGGGACGGTGTGACCGACACCGAGGAACTCCGACGAGGTCTCAATCCGCTGGATCCGGACAGCGATTCCGACGGAACACCCGATGGAGCCGAACTGGCCGCGGGAACCGATCCCTCGGATGCCGGGAGCTATCCGGTCTTCGAATGGATCGAACGCGACCGCCAAGTCCTGGCCGGAGACCGTCTGATCCTGCGCGTGATCGCCCTGAAGCCCGCCCCGGCCACGGTCGCGGTCGTACCGCCCGCGGTCACACCGGTGACACCCCCCATCGATCCTGGCACCAATCCCGGCACCGACCCCACCACGGACCCGGGCTCGGGCGGCACTTCCACGAACTCCCCCGGGGTCACTCCTCCGACGGTTCCCGCCAAAAAGCCGTCCTTCCAATGGTTCCGCGACGGCAAGGCCCTCGCCGGGCACACCAACGCCAGCCTGATCCTGCATGATGTGCTCACCAGTGAGGCGGGGACCTATCGCCTCGAGGCTTATCTCGAGGGCACCCAACGGGTCCAAACCAGCCCCGACCTGCGGGTGGAAGTCCTTCGATTCCAACGCCCCGCACGGCCCGACCGGCCGGAAGGCGCGGTCATCGCCTGGGGTGACGACACCTTCGGGCAATCCACCGTGCCCGCCGGCCTGGGCCCCGTCACCAGCGTGGCCGCCGGCTTCGCGCACTCCCTGGCGCTCCGAACCAACGGCACCGTGGTGGCCTGGGGTTCCGACGCAGAGGGACAGGCTCGAGTCCCCACCGAACTGACCCGCGCGGTGGCCATCGCGGCCGGAGCGGCCCATTCGGTGGCCTTGACCGAAGACGGCCAGGTCGTCTGCTGGGGTGACAACTCCCGGGGACAGGCTTCGGTGCCGGTCGGCCTGACCAACGCCGTGGCCATCGCGGCCGGCGACTTGCACACCCTGGCCCTCGACGCCAACGGCCGGATCTGGGCCTGGGGCGACGCCTCGAGCGGACAGACGAACCTCCACGGCCGATCGGCCACGAGGATCGTCGGCGGGGCCATGTCCTCGGGATGGATCGGGACTTCGGGGCGGTTCCAGACCGTGGGTCAACCCGGCCTGACCAACCTCACGGGCGTCGTGGGCTTCGCCTCGCGCGAAGACCAGGCCCTGCTCCTCCACCGCACGGGAGCGGTGTCGTCCGCCTCCGGCTCCGAGTCGGCGGTGCCGGCCGACGCCACACCCGCACTGGCCGTGGCCACCACCGCCTCGGTCGGAGCCGCCGTGATCGCCGACGGATCTGTGATCGCCTGGGGCGATACCAACGCGCTGGCGTCACGAGTGCCCGCAGGCTTGAGCCGCATCGACCGATTGGCGGCCGGAGCCCATCATCTGGTGGCGCTCCAGCGATTCCCCGACGCCGACACCGACGGATTGGCCGATGGGATCGAACGAACCGGTGGATCCGATCCGGCGAACCCGGACTCGGACCGCGACGGTCTGGAGGACGGTCTCGAAAACCGATTGGGATCCAACCCGAGCCTCGCGGACTCCGACGGCGATGGCCTCGGCGATCGCATTGAATTGCAGAACGGGTTCGATCCGACCGTCGCCACCGAGCGGCCCGAAGGGTGGCTGGGCCTCGAACCGTGGATCGCCCTGAAGAGCTTCGCGCTCGGTGGAGAGATCTACCGCCTTCAGGGATCCCCGGATGGCACGGTCTGGGAGGATCTGGAGGAACCCCACCGCGAGACGGCCGGTTGGTCGCGCCGATTCACCAACGCCCTCCCGAGCCGGGCTTTCTACCGTCTCCAGGGACCCGACCGCGGGATCTCCGACCTGGACCCCATCGAAGGTCAGGTCATCGCCTGGGGTGATTCCCATCTGGGTCAGACCTCCGTGCCCCGAGGGTTGGGACCCCTCCGCCAGATCAGCGCCGGGACCTGGCACACGCTGGCGTTGCTCACCAACGGCACCGTGGTGGGTTGGGGAGACTCCACCGAGGGCAAACTGACGGCACCGGGCACCCTGCACGGCGTGGTGGCCGTGGCCGCCGGCGGCAACCACTCGCTGGCTCTAGATGCCGAGGGCCGCGTCACAGGCTGGGGACGGAACACTTCCGGACAAGCCACCGCACCGGATTTCCTGGCTCCCGTCACGGCCATCGCCGCCGGCGGCGACTACAGCCTGGCCCTGCTCGCCGATGGCACCGTCGCGGCCTGGGGCACCAACTACAACGGACAGCTCGAGGTGCCGTCGGACTTGAAGAACGTCCGGGCCATCGCGGCCGGATGGAGCCATGCCGTCGCCCTGAGGAACGACGGGGGGGTGGTCTGCTGGGGCGACAACCGGGCGCGACAGTGCGAGGTCCCGGCCGGCTTGAAGAACGTGATCGCCATCGCCGCCGGAGATTCCCACACCGTGGCCCTCCGCGCCGACGGCACCGTCATGGCGTGGGGAGGCGATGGGGACGGCCAGACGCGGGTGCCCAGCGGACTCGATCGCGTCGTCCAGATCCAGGCCGGCTACAACCACACGGTGGCTTTGAGGGACACGGGTGACCTGGTCACCTGGGGCGGAGATTCCGGCGGTTCCCTGCGCATTCCCGATGCGGCCCGAGGGGTCCTGCTGGTCGCGGCGGGCGGGTTCCACACGGTGGCCGCATTGCAACCGCTCGATGCCGACCACGATGGGCTGGATGACCGTTACGAATCGGCCCTCGGCACCTCGCCTGAAACCGCCGACACCGATGGCGACGGTCTGCCGGACGCCCAGGAACTCCGCTTCGCCTACAACCCGCTTCGCCCGACCGAGGCGGCCGACGGCACCGTGATCCTGGCCCCGGCCCTGCGGATCACGCGCTTCACTCTCGGGACACAAACCTATCGTCTGCAAAGCTCGACCGACCTGTCCACGTGGACCAACACCGGCGACGCGATCGGCAGTGTGAACGGGTTCAGCACGATCACCCTGGAGGTGCCGGAGGAAACCCGGTTCTTCCGGCTGATCCGACCTTGATCCGTGGAGGGGCAAGGTGGGCTCACTGCCCCCCGAGCCCAGTGTCCGCTCGGATGCGAGGCTGACGGGCAGATGGTCGACCTCCTGGGGGCGATCGTCTGTCGGCCTTGCGGGCCCACCGCGTTCCCGGTGCCTTGATCACAGGAGGGGGCACAGGGCGCTCCCTCACGACAGAGCCGCCTCAGGGCTTCGCGAACCACACCGCGCTAGGGCTCCAGATCGAACGACAACTCGCTGTGGCCATCGAGTTCGAAGTGCTCGACCACCAGTTCCACGGAGCCGAGCGCGGAGGTTTCAAAGGCGGCCTCGTCGCGCTCTGGCCCGTGCCAGGTCCAGTTCTCCAAGACCACGGTTCCATTGACCTGCACCCGCACCCCGTCATCGCTGCGGGTCGTGATCTTCCAGCGCCCGGCCGGCAGCGGCACCGCGGCTCGGGCGATCATGCCAAAGCGTTCCCCACCGGGGCCACGGCGGGTGAGTTCTTCGGAGAGATTCAGATCCCTGGGCCCCCGACCACCGTAGGGGAACCGCAGCGACTCGAGCCTCACTTGAACGGCCTCCGGAGCCGAGGCCAAAGCGCGCCAAGCGGCCAGATTGGTCCGCGGATCAGGCCCCTGGCGCCACGAGAAGAAGGAGACCTCCCACGGCACCCGGAGGATGCGACCTTCGAAAGTGCGATCCAACCCGTCCCCATGCACGGTGAGCCGATAAGGGGTCAACCCGGTCCCGGCCTGGATGCGCACCACTTCCGACCGAAGTTCGGAACCGGGCTGTCGTTGCAGCATCGCGCCAGAACCGGCGAGGCGGGCTTCGAATCGGCCCGCGTGGAAGACTTCCCAAGCCGGGCCTCCCTGCTGCGTTCCAAGAGACCGGATCCAAGGCCCGTCATGATCCCAAGGTCCCCACTCATCGATCAAGATCCGGTCGCGGCCCCGCAGGTGCTTTCGCGCTCCCACCGGGCGCTTCGATCCCAGAACCTCATGTCGGGGGATGCGCCACCCGGGCATCACCCCGGTGCGGGTGGGCTCGGCGCCGGACTTGACCGCGAATTCAACATCCTGCGGCGATCCCAAACGGACTGAATTCCCGAAATACGCGTTGTCCCGAACGTGATTGGTGCCGTCGTCCCGCACTTGGAGAACCACCCGGCGATCGACCGAACCCGCCCCCACCGGACTCATCGCACCCACAGAACCGGGGCGGGCATCGATCCGGAACCGGTTGCCCGCGATGACATTGCCCTCGACCCCGCGAAGATTCCCGGCCACCCCCGGCAATCGGAATAGGCTTCCGTCGTTGTCCCACCAGAGATGGATGGCCGCCTTGTTGTTGAGGAATCGGTTTTCCAGGATGCGGTTGCGTGAGCCGTGCTCGATGTTGATCGCGCCACGTTCCAGACCGTAGGCGAGAGCTCCGTTGCCGGTGAACTCATTGCCGGCGATGAGCGAGTCCGAGGAATAACCTCCCCAGAGGCCGCAGATGCCGTTCTCGACCACGCGGTTGCGCACGAAGAGGTTGCCCTCGCTGAAGGTCATCTCGATGCCATGGGCCGAGGCGTAGGAAAAGTCGTTGTCCACCAGCAGGTTCCGATTGCAGCCGCGAAGACTGAAATCGTGAGCCAGAGAAGCCGGGTAGCCGATCAGGTCATCCACGTCTTCCCGTCCGGTCTCCTTCCGCAACCGGGCCCGCTCCTGGTCCATCCAGACCTCGCCCAAGGCCTCGCGTCCGGCGAAACCGAAGAAGCCATCACCGCCGTGGGTCACCGAGTTCTCGGCGAACACGTTCTCGTTGCACTGCTCGAAGCAGAGAATGCCCGCCGAATCCTGACCGCGGTTGTACACGCCTTCCGAATGCCCCCGCACGCAGAAGTCGAAGGCATTGCGGGAAATGACATTGCGACTGCTGCGCCACAGGGCCAATCCCCAACCGGAGAGGAACGAGGCATCGTTGTCATACACCCGGGAATCGTCGACCCGGTCCAACAAGATGCCGTTTTGGCCACGGCGAAGGGTCACATCGCGGATCGTCACCGACGAGGAGCGCTCCACGCAAACCGCGCCACCGTAGTGTTCGCGCCAGGGTGTCTGATCATTGTGATGCGGGAACAGCCAGTCGGAACCGTCTTCAGCCTGTGGCGTCGAGCGCAGATGCTGGCGGTAGTTGCCCGAATAATCTCCGCCCTCGACCCGCAATCCATCGGCCCGTGTGGCCACCAGACCATTGAAGAACCCGTGCACCCGGGCCCCGCGAACCGTCACCTGGCGGTGTCCATCGATGCGGATGCCGATACCGCGCAACGAGTCACCCGAGGCATCGGGAGGAGCCCCCAGCAACTGACTGCCGGGAGCGAATTCCAGCGTCACCCCGTCGGCCGCAATCTGGATGACTCCATTGGTGTTGCCGTCCTTGATCCAGAGACCGGACGGGATCACCACCCGACAAGAGCGGGTGATCACCGTGTCGTCATGGGTCACCCGCACCTCCGGTAGCGAAGACGCCCCCCGGACCGCCCCCGTGACCACCAGCATTCCCAACCAAACCACATACCGACTCGGCCAACACATCATGTTCAGAGTGTCGCGCAGGTGGAGCCCCGATTCACCCAAGAAACCACTCACCCACCCCAACACGACTTAGGGACAGGCTCTTCAAGACTTGATCAGATATTACGTTATCGTTATTTTTAAAAGATCCCTTCGTTCCAGACCACCCAATCCGATCGCTCGGGTCGTTTCTCAAGCGCTTCAGAGCGCTTCAGGGAAAACAACCGACCTTGGCGCATCCGCTCGGATGGTTTTTGATCAGCCTCATGCTCCCGAACGGCCGCCGTCTTTCTCTTGTTCCGTTGATCGGACTCCTTATGAACAGCCTGCCCCTGATGGGCGCCATTCCACTGGTGGATCTGAGCGCGGATCGCGATCGACCCATCATCGTGGACCGGGAAGACGGGCAATACCTGGGACACCCCACGACCGTCGTCCTCGAAGACGGCCTCACGGTTCTGTGTGTCTACCCCAAGGGACACGGCAAAGGCCCCATCCAACTGAAACGCAGCACGGATGGGGGCCGGACCTGGGGACCGCGGCTTCCGGTCCCGGAGAATTGGGCCACCTCCCTCGAAACCCCCACCCTTCACCGAGTGGTCGATGCGCAGGGGCATCGGCGCCTCATCGTCTGGTCAGGGCTCTGGCCCGCCCGTTTGTCCGTCTCGGAAGACAACGGCTCGACCTGGTCGCCTCTCAAAGCCGTCGGAGACTGGGGTGGCATCGTGGTGATGGGATCCGTGGAACCCGTACGCCATCGAAACGGGCACTATCTGGCCTGGTTCCATGATGACGGTCGCTACATCTCCCAAGATGCCAAAACCAGCAACCCCGTGGTGTTCCGGCTCTATCAAACCCGTTCGGAAGACGGCGGTCTCACCTGGTCCCGCCCCCGGGTGCTCTGGTCTGATTCCGAAAGCCACCTCTGCGAACCCGGAGCGATCCGCTCCCCGGATGGCAACACGCTCGTGCTTCTCTTGCGGGAGAATCGACGAAAGCGGAATTCCCAGTTCATCGTGTCGACCGACGAAGGAGCCACCTGGAGCACTCCGAAGGAGTTGCCGCGAAGCCTCACCGGTGACCGACACACCGCCAAATACGCCCGCGATGGCCGCTTGGTCATCTCCTTCCGCGACGCCGCCAAAGAATCGCCCACGGCCGGGGATTGGGTCGCCTGGGTCGGACAGTTCTCCGATCTCCTCCAGGGCCGCGAGGGGCTTTGCCGTGTCCGGCTTGGCGACAACCAGCATGCTTGGGATTGCGCCTATCCGGGTGTCGAAGTGTTGGGCGATGGAACTATTCTCGCGACCACCTACGGTCATTGGGACGCGGGCAAACCTCCGTACATCATCTCGGTTCGGTTCACATTGGAAGAGCTCGACCGACGTCTGGCCGCAACGCCTTGACCGACAGATTGCCGACGGGTTGGTGCTTCCGCTCGAGGCCCGATAGGCACCGAATGTCTGCAGTCCCTCACCCCGGCAAACCGTACCCCCGGAGGCCGAAGCGGAACGATGCTCGGACTCACTTCCGCAAATGGCGGAGGATCTTCGCGGGGAAATGGGGCAAGGCGAGCAGGACCTCCTTGAGCATCCGCGGCGACATCTGAGACGGCACCGTAGCCGTCACATAGGCTCTCGGGTGCACCAGGTCGTGCGGCCACGGACGCGCCGCCTCGCGCGCCAGTGGGTAATCGCCCAGGCGATCCTCCCGGACGAACAGGAAGAGGTTCTGCACGTACCACCAGGCCACCCGATCGTTGCCCCAGATCCGAGGGCGGACACAATCCAGGGCGACGAATCCCCGCGCACGAAACCGCTCGATCCAATGACTTTGGAACTGCTCGTTCACATGGTGCGTCCCACCCTGCCCCGGGATCGCGGCACTGAAGGCGACCACATCGCCCAGAGCACACAGGTCGGCCACAAAACCGTCGGCCCGGGCCGCATCCAAGTGCTCGGCCACTTCCAGACAGTTCACCAGATCGAAACGCCGATCCAACCGCAGCGGTTGCGCCAAGTCTCGCCTCAGGAATCGATCGGCCGGAATGAGCAATTGATCCACCTGAACGATATCGCCGTCGATGCCCAAGACTTCGCAGCCCGCCTGGGAATAGGCTTGCGCCCAGGTGCCCGAACCGCAGCCCACATCCACGACGGATTTCGCCGGAATCAATCCGAGCAACAACGGGACGACCTCCCGCGCTGAAACGGCGGAATCCTCCTTCAGTCCCTCGTAATAACTGGTCGAATAGGCGCTCATGTGACTCCCGGAGGCTAAGGATCACTTTCTCTTCGGGAAAACGGAATCTGGGGGCACTTGATCCCTCGGGCCCGGAAAATGAACAATAAAAGCCTTGCAGTAACCTGCACGACACATACCTTCACCGCGCTTCGAGCGTTGCGCGGTTAGCTCAGTGGTAGAGCATTACCTTGACACGGTAGGGGTCACAGGTTCGAACCCTGTATCGCGCACCATTCTCCCCCGATCGTCCACAGGTCGATCCATTTCTCGGCGTATTGCTACCGAGTCATCCCCCGGCTCGAGCGGGCCCTCACCCCCCGAAGCACGATCGCACTCCCGAACATTCTGTCTGACCGCGATCGTTGACGCCTCCTGCCGCACGCGCCGTCCCAGCCAGTCACCGGCTCATGGCGCCGCAGAAGGCCACTGGCACCGTTGCGGCACACAGCAAAAAGACCGCCCGAGGGCGGTCTTTGGCGTGGGTCACGAACAGGCGGGCCGGCTGCCCGGGGGGGATCACTGGGGCGACTGAACCGCGTAGGCTTCCATCCCCGCACAGGAGCAGACGAGGTTGCGGTCACCGAACACGTTGTCCACCCGACCCGATGCCGGCCAGAACTTGAAGTCCTTGAGGCAGGCCACCGGAAACGCCGCCCGCTCTCGGCTGTACGGACGATCCCATGTCTCGGAGGCGATCTGATCGGCCGTGTGTGGGGCGTTCTTCAGCAGGTTGTTCTTGGAATCCACCGAACCCGACTCCACCTCCGTGATCTCGCCGTGGATCGCGATCATGGCTTCGCAGAACCGGTCCAATTCGCCCCACGGCTCCGACTCGGTGGGCTCGACCATCAGCGTGCCCGCCACCGGCCAGCTGAGAGTCGGTGCGTGGAAGCCGTAATCCATCAAGCGCTTGGCCACATCCTCGGCCGTGACCTTCTTGAATTGGCGGAGATCCAGAATGCACTCGTGCGCCACACAACCATTGGCCCGGTAGAGGGTCGGGAAATAGGGCTGCAATCGCTGCGCGATGTAATTGGCGTTCAGGATGGCCACCTGTGTGGCGGTGGTCAGTCCCGCCGCCCCCATCATCTGGATGTACATCCACGAAATGACACAAATCGAGGCGCTGCCCCAAGGAGCCGCACTCACCGCGCCGATCGGATCTTCACCCCCCAGGTTCACCACGGAATGACCGGGCAGAAAATCGACCAGGTGGGCCGCCACGCAGACCGGACCGACCCCAGGCCCCCCGCCGCCGTGCGGAATGCAGAAGGTCTTGTGGAGATTGAGGTGGCAAACATCGGCCCCGAGGGTTCCAGGCGAGGTCAGGCCGACCTGCGCATTCATGTTGGCCCCGTCCATGTACACCTGCCCCCCGGCCTCATGGACCCACTGGCAGATGTCTTTGACCGCCACCTCGAAAACGCCATGGGTGCTCGGATAGGTGATCATCAGGGCGGCCAGTCGGGTCGCGTTCTGAGCGATCTTCAACCGGAGATCGGCCACATCGATGTTGCCCTCGGAGTCGCAAGCCACCGGCACCACGCTCATGCCGGCCATCACGGCCGAGGCCGGATTGGTGCCGTGAGCGCTGGTCGGAATGAGGCACACGTCGCGGTGTCCCTCGCCCCGGCTGCGATGCCATGCCCGGATGATGAGCAGACCGGCATATTCACCCTGGGATCCGGAATTGGGCTGCAGCGAGACGCCAGCGAATCCGGTGCACGTGGCCAACCAGGCCTCCAGTTCCTCAAACATCTGCTGGTAGCCGCGGGTCTGCGACAGCGGGGCAAACGGGTGGATCGCTCCAAACTCCGGCCAACTGACTGGAAACATCTCCGCCGAGGCATTGAGCTTCATGGTGCAGGATCCCAACGGAATCATGCTGTGGCAGAGCGACAGGTCCTTCGATTCCAGACGACGGAGATACCGGAGCATCTCGGTCTCGCTGCGATGCTTGCGGAACACCGCATGGGTGAGGAAGGCGCTGGACCGCGCGGGCAGAACCGGCTCAAGCGCCGACAGATCCTGAAGGCCGAAGGGCAAGGCCTCACCGCGATGGAAGGCACCCAGGATGCGGGACACCTCTTCCAGGCCCGTGGTCTCGTCCAAGGACACCCCGACATGGCGGGCATCGATCCGACGCAGATTGATGTGAAGCGACTCGGCGACCCTGTGAACGGCCGCGGCATCGGTCACCTGCACCGTGATCGTGTCGAAGAAGGTCTGGGCGGTCAGATGGAGTCCCAGGCGCTGGATGCCGGCCGCCAGAAGCCCGGTGAGTCCGTGGACACGCCGGGCGATGGCCGTCAACCCCTCCGGACCATGATAGGCGGCATAGGCCATCGCCATGTTCGCCAGAAGCGCCTGGGCCGTGCAGATGTTGGAGGTCGCCTTCTCGCGTCGGATGTGTTGCTCGCGGGTCCCGAGCGAAAGCCGCAAGGCAGGTCGGCCACGCGAGTCCTTGGAAACCCCGACCAAGCGGCCCGGCATCGAGCGTTTGAAAGCGTCCCGAGTGGCGAAATAAGCGGCATGGGGCCCACCGAAACCCAACGGCACACCGAATCGCTGGGCGCTGCCGACCGCGACATCGGCCCCCCATTCACCGGGAGTCTTGAGCAGGGTCAACGCCAGCAGATCGGCTGCAAAGACCACCAACGCCCCGGCCTCATGGGCTTTCTGGACCAAGTCCGTGTAGTCGCCCACCTCTCCGGAACTCCCGGGATACTGGACCAGGACACCGAACGTTTCTGGGCCGAACGAGGGCCGCTTCCAATCGCCCACCACCACCTGAAGCCCCAGAGCCTCGGCGCGCGTGCGGACCAGATCGATGTTTTGCGGATGGCAATCCGACGCGATCCAGAAGGTGTTGCGCTCGGCGTCGGCTTCTTTGACCCGGCGACACAAGGTCATCGCCTCCGCGCACGCCGTCGCTTCGTCCAGGAGCGACGCATTGGCGATGTCCAGACCGGTCAAGTCACAGACCATGGTCTGGAAATTCAACAACCCCTCCAACCGTCCCTGCGAGATCTCGGCCTGATAGGGCGTGTACTGGGTGTACCAACCCGGGTTCTCGAGGATGTTCCGCTGGATCACCGGCGGAGTGATCGTGTCGTGATAACCCAACCCGATGAAGGACTTGTGGACCTGATTCTTGGCGGCGATGCCGCGCAACCGGGCCAAAGCGGCCGTCTCGCCGAGGGGTTGCGGCAGCTCCATCGAATCGGACCGGCGGATGAGCGCGGGAACCGCGGCAGCCACCAGGGCCTCCATCGAAGCATGACCACAGGCCCGGGCCATCTCATCCCACTCCTCGGGACGGGGGCCGATATGGCGGTGGGCGAAGGAATCCGGATGCTGCGACAGCGACACGATGCTCATGAATGGGGAGATCCCCGCCGAGGCGGGAAGCCCAAAGCTACGTCCGGCCTCCCTCGAGGCAAGCGAGACCTTTGCAACCCAACTCCCTCCCGAATCTTCCGAGTCTCGAGCCTGTCCCTTCTCCCGACGAGCCTGTCCCTCTCACTGTACTCCAATTGTCCATCACCCCCCCTCGCACCCGAGCCTGTCCCTCGAGCCTGTCCCTCCGGTCTCTCGGGCGTCGGACTCCGGAACGGGGCCACACCGCCCGGCCAGATCGGCGGAGATTGTCCTTTGGCTGGACGGCGGCGAATGCTAAGAGCCTGTCCCCAAGCCGGTGGTTGCCGCTCAACCCGCCCGGCCCTATCGCTGTGTCGACACATTCCTACCGCAACGAATCCCCGGCCAAGTGGGTTCGCCCCTTGGTTCGAGATCTGCACGCCTACGTGCCCGGCGAGCAACCCAAGGTGAAGGGGTTGATCAAGCTGAACACCAACGAGAACCCCTACCCCCCGTCGCCCAAGGTGCTGTCGGCGACCCGCGCGGCCATCGACGGTCGGTTGAGGCTCTACCCCAACCCGACGGCCCAACCGCTCCGGGAACAGTTGGCCACTCTCCACAAGTGTTCGCCCGACCAGATCATCATCGGCAACGGGTCCGACGAATTGCTCGCCCTCGGTATCCGCGCTTTCGTGGAACCGGCCTCCCCGGGTGACTCCGCGCCGAAAACGATCTCCAAGAGCCGGGTGCAATATTTCAGCCCCAGCTACTCCCTCTATCCCGTGCTGGCCGAAACGCATGGTGCCACCCCCCATGCGGTTCCTTTGCTGGGCGATTTCGGTCTACCCATGGTCGATCAGCTCCGGCGGGGCAAACAGTGGGATTTCCAGGCTGCGTTGACGTTCATCACCACCCCGAATGCCCCCAGTGGCCGCGGGTTTTCCACCCGGGAACTCGAGGCCCTCTGCTCCGCGATGAAGGGGGTCGTGGTTCTGGACGAGGCCTATGTCGACTTCGCCCGCGAAAATGCGCTGGAGCTGGCCCTGCAGCATCCGCATGTGATCGTTTCCCGAACCTTCTCCAAGGCCTACTCGCTGTGCTTCCAGCGGGTCGGATATTGGGTGGGTCACCCCGAATTGATCGCCGCCCTGCACCGGATACGAGACAGCTACAACGTTAACGGACTGGGGCAGATCGCCGCTTCAGCCACGCTGAAAGACCTTCCCTACTACCGGCGCAACTTCCGACGAGTCATCGCATCACGGGACCGTGTGACTCGGGAATTGACCGGTCTGGGTTGGGAAGTTCTGCCCTCCCAAACCAATTTCATCCTGACCCGCCCCCCAGGCCCGCCAGCACAGCAGTGGCTGGAGCGACTTCGCGAGAAAAAGATTCTCGTGCGTTGGTTCGGCACCCCCGGACTGGATGCCTACCTGCGGATCACCATCGGGTCCGAATCTGAAATGGACACCCTGCTGAAGACGGTCCGCGGCCTGTTCCGGTCGAAGACCGTCGGCTGAAGTCACACCGGAGCACCGCCCACCGAATCGGCCAATGAACCTGCCCAACCAACTGACCGTATCCCGTTTTGCACTGACGGGGCTGTTCTGGGTGGCTGCGTTCGCCCAGTTCCCCGGCAATCGCACGTGTGCGTTGGTTCTCTTTGGTCTGGCCAGCCTCACCGATTTCCTCGATGGCAAGATCGCCCGGGAGCGCAAGCTGATCACCGCTTTCGGGACCCTGATGGATCCCTTGGCCGACAAGATCCTCACCTGCTCGGCGTTCATCGCCTTCATCGAACTGCGTCAAATCGAAGCCTGGATGGTGGCGGTGATCGTGGGGCGGGAACTGGCCATCACCGGACTGAGGTTGTTGGCGGCCTCCAAGAACGTGGTGTTGGCCGCCGAGCGCTTGGGAAAGCACAAGACCGTGTCCCAGATCACCACGATCCTCGCGACCCTCTTGGCCATGAGTTATCCGCAATGGGGACAGGCTGGGGAGTTTCTCTTCGCAGGGGCCGTGATGGGGAAGCCATGGATCATCGCCTTCGCCCAGGCGACCCAGTGGATCGCCGTGAGCCTGACGCTCTACAGCGGAGCCACCTACCTCTGGCGGAACCGTCACCTGTATCTTCAGGACATGTAGTACGGGTCCGGAGAGGCGGCAGAAGGCTAACCCCAAACGACTCTCGCCATCACGTATGGGTGTGGGTCGACCGGATTTACCCCCCTGCAAACAGGTCTGCCTTGGGGGGCTTCGAGAGGTTTGCGCACCGTCCCCCGCCCCGGGCTCACTCCGGCTCAACCAAGGGAGGGTGCATGGTCCTTTTGGGGAGACGTTCGCGCGATCATCAGGACCGCCTTAGACCCCGTGGACCGCTTCGTCGCTGGACGGATCCCCGCGGCCATGAAGACCGTGAGGACTCGGGGGCAGCCACCAAGGCTCCGGTTCAAACGGACCGGCGTCGCCGTGGCCACGCCGGGTCGTTCCATCGATCGCTCAGCGCGGGGAGACCACTTCGGCCTGATCGGACGCCAACAGCGTCTCGAACTCGCGGAGACTGGGCTTGATCACCCGTGATTCTCCGCAATGGCCCACCATCGCCTCGAGCGTCTTGAGTCCATTGCCCGTGATGCACAGCACCGCGCTCGAATCGGACGGGATCTTGCCCTGGGCGATGAGCTTCTTGGCCACGCCGACGGTCACACCACCGGCCGTTTCCGCGAAGATTCCCTCCGTTTCGGCCAGCAGCCGGATGCCTTCACGGATCTCGTCGTCGGTGACGTCCTCACCATGGCCTCCGGTCTCCTTCATCACCTTCAGAGCGTAGAAGCCGTCGGCCGGAGTCCCGATCGCCAGCGACTTCGCGATGGTGTTGGGCTTGACCGGTTTGAAGAAATCCAAGCCCGCCTTCTGGGCCGTCGTGATCGGAGAGCACCCCGTGGCCTGGGCCCCGTGGATCTTCCAACCGTTGTTCTGAACCAGCCCCAGCTTGGAGAATTCCTGATAGCTCTTGTGGATCTTGGTCAGCAACGAACCAGAGGCCATGCAGACCACCGTGTGTTCCGGAATCCGCCACCCCATCTGCTCCTGGATCTCGAAGCCCATGCTCTTGGAACCCTCGGCGTAGTAGGGCCGCATATTGACGTTCACGAAGGCCCACCCGTACTTGCCCGCGATCTCGGCGCACAATCGGTTCACCTCGTCATAGTGGCCCCGGATGCCGACGACATTGGCTCCGTACACCAGCGAATTGACGACCTTGCCCTGCTCCAGATCGGAGGGAATGAACACATAGCAATGCAGGCCCGCCGCAGCGGCATTGGCCGCCACCGAATTGGCCAGATTGCCCGTGGAGGCGCAGGCCACGGTCTTGAATCCGAGTTCGACCGAGCGGCTCAAGGCCACACTGACCACGCGGTCCTTGAACGAGAGGGTCGGGTAGTTGACCGCATCGTTCTTGACCCACAATTCGCGGATCCCCAAGCGGGCCGCCAAGCGATCGGCCTTGATCAGCGGGGTGTATCCCACCTTGGCGCCGACCGTCGGCTCACCGGCGATGGGAAGCAGTTCCCGGTATCGCCACATGTTCTGGGGCCGGGAGCAGATCTTCTCGCGGGTGAGATTCTGGCGGATGCGCTCGTAGTCATAGGCGACCTCGAGCGGTCCGAAATCGAACTCGCACACATGGGTTGCACCCAGGGGGTATTCCCGACCGCACTCCCGGCACTTCAGTGCCTTCATGAATCCGTTGCTCTGGCTCATATGAAAATTCATCGCCTCGGCAATCGGTCGGCGCGCATCTGAAAACCTCCACGGCGGGGAAACAAAAACCCCTTCCGCGAAGCGAGAAGGGGTCTCTTGTGGAGCCGACGCTTCTCATCTTCGCCGAAACCTTTCGGTTTCGACCGGATTTGGCACCTGGCCGTCGAGCACGTCAGCTCCACCGGTTGCCGTGGCTTCATCGGGCCGTTCCCTCTGCCACTCTGGATGAGCGCCGCAGTCGCCTGCGGCAAGCCCAGTTAATCCGCGTCGGAGCCGGATCTGTCAAAAGTTTTCTCAACCGATGTCGCCGCGAACGGATCCAAAGCGCCCGTCGATTCCTGCTCCGGGACGGTCTCGAGCCGGCGGAGATCGATCCAGAAAGCCAATTCGCCGAACCGGTGGACACCACGCGCAGGCCCCGGATCATGAGGCCCTCTCGGAGCCTGTCCCTTTCTCTGCTCGGAACCTGTCCCTATGAATCACTCGGTGAGCCCTCGGAACCTGTCCCCGATGACCCGTGGATTCAGCCACCCCGGCCTGAGCCGATCAGACACCGGGCATCGACTCGGCCGGGAGTGCCGGCATCCCGCCCCCCGCGGCCCACCAGGCGATCCGATTCCCCAGGAGTCGTCCGTCATCGGGACTCGCCGAATCCTCAAGAGCCTGTCCCTTTGCGAATCCGCACCGCGAATCTCCAACGCCCTGCCGCCATAGACCCGAGCTGACCTTTGACTTCTCTTTCGCAGACTCCGCGCTAGCTTGATGGCGACATGAATTCCGTCAGCACCGTCGTTCTTTCCCGCGATTGCGACGCGGTCCAAATCCCCGCGGGCAATATCGTCACGATTCCCGCCGGCACCGAAGTGGATATCACCCAGACTCTGGGGGGATCCTACACCATCCACGCCATGGGTGGTCTGTTTCGGGTCGGCCCCAAGGATGCCGACGCCCTCGGAATCACCCCGGCCGCGGAAACCCCGGCCGTGCCGGCCACCGGCGAAATCGACGAGAAAGCCGTCTGGGACATGCTCCGCAGCTGTTACGACCCGGAAATCCCGGTCAACATCGTCGATCTCGGTCTCGTCTATGACATGGGGATCGAACCCCTCCCCAGTGGCACCAAGAAGGTCTTCGTCAAGATGACCCTCACGGCACCCGGCTGCGGCATGGGCGCCACCATCGCGGGCGATGCCCAGCAGAAGATCCTCACCCTGCCGGGCGTCGAAGACGCCTCGGTCGAGATCGTCTGGGATCCTCCTTGGCACCAGAGCATGATCACCGCTGAAGGACGCCGCCTGCTGGGCTTGGAATAATCCGGCGCTCCCATACCTCGTTCCGTTCGACGTTTCCCCCGAGCCGGTGTCCGACCTCTCGCCATGAAGAAGCCTGTCCCTTTTCACGACATTCCTTCGGTCCTCAACGACATCCGCCGCGGGCGCATGGTGGTCGTCGTCGACGATGAAGACCGGGAGAACGAGGGGGATCTGGTCTTGGCCGCCGAGAAAGTCACACCGGACGCGATCAACTTCATGGCCAAACACGGCCGCGGGCTCATCTGCGTGCCGACCACGGGGGATCGGCTCAAGCAATTGGGAATCGAACAGATGGTGGTCCAGAATCGGGACGCCTATAAGACCGATTTCCAGGTCAGTGTCGATGCGGCCAAGGGCATCAGCACCGGTATCAGCGCCGCCGATCGGTCCAAGACGATCCGGATCATGGCCGACCCGACGGCCACACCGGCCGATCTGGTGCAACCCGGTCATGTCTTTCCGCTCAGGGCCAAGGCCGGAGGGGTGCTGCGCAGAGCAGGTCACACCGAGGCCGCGGTCGATCTGGCCGCTCTGGCGGGGCTCCGTCCGGCGGGTGTGATCTGCGAAATCATGAACGATGACGGCTCGATGGCGCGTCTGCCCGAGCTGTTGCGCTTCGCCAAAAAGCACAAACTCAAGATCTGCACGATCGAGTCGCTGATCCAATTCCGCCGCAATTCCGAAAAACTCATCGAACGGATCGAATCCATCCGGATGCCCACCGATTACGGGGATTTCACGCTCCACCTCTACACCTCCAAGGTCGACGGCTCCGAACATTTGGCCCTGGTCAAAGGCGAGGTGTCCGGGAAGAAGGGGGTCATGGTCCGCGTCCACAGCGAGTGCCTGACCGGGGATGTCTTCGGATCGCGTCGGTGCGACTGCGGACCGCAGTTGCATGCGGCGATGGAGCGGATCGAACGCGAAGGCAGGGGTGTCATCCTGTACATGCGCCAGGAGGGCCGTGGCATCGGGCTCGGCGCCAAGATCAAGGCCTACAAACTGCAGGAGCAAGGGCTGGACACGGTGGATGCCAACCTGCAACTGGGCTTTCCCATGGACCTGCGGGACTACGGCTTCGGTGCCCAGATGCTCTCGGATCTCGGTGTGAAGAAGATCCGTCTGCTCACCAATAATCCGAAGAAGGTCGTGGGCCTGCAGGGGCACGGATTGGAGATCATCGAGCAGCTCCCCATCCGGGTCGCAGCCAATCCGGACAACGAACGCTACCTGAAAACCAAACGGGAACGGATGGGGCACCTGCTCTGAACGCCCCGCCAGACGATCGGCATCCTTCCAGAAGGATTGGCCCCGCCTCGACGGCCCGACGCCCCGACGGCCCCCTTTCAACCGGATAGACCAGATCGTTCGCCCCACCCTCGCGGCGATCAGACATCGCACAACCGAACCGCCTGCTTCAGCGATCCAAGCGCATCGGGACGAGCAGGGATGAATTCCTGGGCGACAAACCCCTTGTAACCGGTGTCGGCGATCGCCTTGAGGATGGCCGGATAGTTCAACTCCTGCGTCTCGTCGATCTCATGACGACCGGGAACACCGCCCGTATGGTAATGGGCGAAAAAGGAGTTCTGCTTGCGGATCGTGGCGATCACATCCCCCTCCATGATCTGCATGTGGTAGATGTCATAGAGCAGCTTGAAGGACTCCGAACCGATCTCCCGGCACAGGGCGACTCCCCAGGCCGACTTGTCGCACATGTAATCGGCATGATCGACGCGGGAGTTCAGGAGTTCCATCACCAGAGTCACCTTGTTCCGCTCACAGAGCGTCATCAACCGCTTCAGGCCGGCGGCGCAATGCTTCAGTCCGGTCGCGTCATCCATTCCGGCGCGGTTTCCTGAGAAGCAGATGACATTCTTCAAGCCTGCCTTGGCTGCCAATGGGATCCATTCCTCATAGGCGGCCACCAAGGTGTCGTGGTGTTCCGGACGGTTGAACCCCTTGGTGATGCCACCCAGCCCATTCTTCACCGGGTTGCTCGTGATCGCACAGGTCAACCCGTGTTTCTTGACCACATCCCACTCACCGGGCCCGAGCAACTCGATGGACTGCAGCCCCATCGCCTTGCCGGAGACGGCCAATTCCTCGAGAGACACCTTGGGGTAGCACCATTTGCAAACCGAGTGATTGATCCGCCCCCGCAGTCCGCCGGCCGCGTCGGCGGCTCCCAGGCGATGGGACAACGAAGCGGCTGCCAATGAGGCGGCGGTGTTGATGGCGGATCGGCGCGTCAGTTTCATCGGTGCGCCATCAACCGACAGCCTGTCCCTCCCGTCAAAGCAAAACCCACCGAAGGGACAGGCTGTTTTTTTGAAAGAAGCGCCAGGCCCCAAGCGAACCCTGAAGCAAACCTCTCATGAGAACCCGACGCATCAAGGCGCCCCCCGAGGCTTCAAGTGGATTCTATCACTGCATGTCCCGAGTCGTGGATCGTCGATTGATCTTCAAGGATGCCGAACGGGAACAATTCTCACGGTTGATGCGCCAGTATGCCCGGTTCTGCGGCATTCGCATTCTCACCCATTGCATCATGGGCAATCACTTCCACCTCCTCGTGGAGGTGCCCCAGCGGTCAGAAAACCCGCCCGATGATGCGATTCTGTTGGACCGGATCAGTGCCATCTACAAACCAGCCCAGGTCGAGGCGATCCGCAGTCGATTGTCCACACTGTCTGCCATCGACAGAAACGCACTGCGTCAGCGTTTCTGGAGGCGCATGGGAGACATCAGTCAGTACCTCAAAGAACTCAAACAACGCTTCAGCCAGTGGCACAACCTGCGTCAGGGACGGCGAGGGACGCTTTGGGAGGAACGTTTCAGAAGCGTTCTCATAGGAGCGGATGGATCAGCCCTTTCCACCATCGCCGCCTACATCGACCTCAATCCGGTGAGGGCCGGATTGGTCAAGACTCCGTCAGCCTATCGTTGGAGCGGTTATGGCGAGGCGATGGCTGGAAGACCCGAAGCCCTGGAAGGTTACCAGACCCTGATGTCGGCGACAGCCGGTGTGACGCTGACTCCAAGCGTGGCTCTCAATGAGTATCGACACCGTCTTTCATCACTTGCAGAACGCCGAGGGGTGAGCATCCCTGCTCTGCAACCCCGAAAGCTCCATCGTCCGCGCGATGGGAAATCGGCAAAACGACATCCAGCCCCCACCAGCGATTCAGGGATCTGTCGACACCTGTTGTGTCGCATCAGGTATTTCTCCGAAGGAGCGGTGATCGGTTCTCGCAGTTTTGTCGAATCCATCGCCTTGGCGCATGAACGGTGGTCGATGAGAAGGCGATCACCCAAAGTCCATGCCGTTTCAGGATTTGAATGGGACTCCCTGTTCAGCTTGAAAGCGATACGAGTCCCCATCGGCGTTTAGTCCGTCCCGCCAAACACCCCTCACCAGTGACCCCGCCGGGGCTCTGGCGGCCGAAAATGTCGGTGTCGTGGTAGATCTGCGCACTCCTTGAGCTGGCGGCGGGGGAATCTTCGATCATGGATCGAAGGATTTGACCGAACTGCGAATCCCGGCGTCACCGGGCATCACCGTTACTCATCCAGAAAACGACTGACGCACCTCCGAGCACCGCAGCCTGTCCCTCCCGGGCGTTGCCGAACGGTTTGCAGCCTGTCCCTTGTGGCGGAAATCGGCTTCCTCGGTGGCTCCGAGGCTGGTTGACTCGCCCGACGGATGAAGGTTCTTGTCATTGGTTCAGGCGGGCGCGAGCACGCTTTGGTTTGGAAACTCTCCCAATCGCCCCATGTCACCGAGTTGATCTGCGCTCCGGGGAACGCAGGCACCTCCGGGGCCAGGCTGCGTTCGGGCAATCCGACCACCAACGCGCCGATCGCGGCCGATTCTCTGGATGCATTGCGTGAGTTCGCGGTCCTGAACCGGATCGATCTCACCGTCGTCGGGCCGGACAACCCGCTGGCGCTGGGCATCGTGGATCACTTCCAGGCGGCGGGCCTGCGAATCTGGGGCCCCAATCGCCGCGCGGCCCAATTCGAATCGTCCAAGGCTTTTTCGCAGGACTTCATGTTGCGGCACCACATCCCGACCGCTCGCTCCGGGGTCTTCACCGATGCGACCCTGGCTCGACGCTTCGTCGCCGAACTGGATGGCCGTTGCGCGGTCAAAGCCGATGGATTGGCCCTGGGCAAGGGAGTCCTGCTGACGCATTCGACCCCCGAGGCTGAAAAAGCCGTGGACGACATGCTGTTGCGGGGCAGCTTCGGGGAGGCCGGTTCGAGAATCGTGATTCAAGAACTCTTGGAGGGCATCGAAATATCCCTTCATGCGTTGTGTGACGGAAAAACGGCCAAACTTTTTCCGACCGCTCAAGACCACAAACGCATCTCGGATGGCGATCTGGGCCTGAACACAGGCGGTATGGGAGCCTATTCTCCGGCCCCGTTCATCGACGACGTCGCCTTGGAGAAGGTCGGGAAAGCGATCTTGGAGCCTTGGCTGGCCGGATGTGCCGCCGAGGGCATTGATTTCCGGGGACTGCTGTATCCCGGGGTCATGCTCACTGCAAATGGACCGAAGGTCTTGGAATTCAACGCTCGGTTCGGAGACCCGGAAACCCAAGCGTATCTGCCTCGCCTCGAGAACGACTTGGTGGAACTGCTCTCGGCCAGCATCGATGGAACCCTGACTCAAGTGCCTCTGCGCTGGTCGCCGATGGCCAGCCTCTGCGTGGTCATCGCCAGCGAGGGTTATCCGGGATCCGGCCCGAAGGGACTCCCCATTCACGGTCTCGAAGAACTATCCGGGCAATCACGCCTTCAGGTGTTCCACGCCGGCACGGCGCTGCGGGATGGCCACGTCGTGACCGCAGGCGGGCGGGTGCTGGGTGTCACATCCTGGGCGCCAACGCTCATCGAGGCCAAAAACGCAGCCTATGCCGCCTGCGATCGGATCTGCTTCCAAGGCATGCAATTCCGGCGGGATATCGGGGCCAAAGCGCTACGGGACTAAATCGGCTGCGCACGGATCTGCGGGCTCCGAGCTCCGTCAGACTCTTCCACGGCAAGATGATCCAGACACGAAGGGGAGACGATCCGATCCACCCGCAGTGACCCATCAGAATCGGTTCCACGACCCCGCAATCCCACGCAAGGAACTCCGCCCATGACCCGAGGCGGCCGGAGCCTGTCCCCCACATCAACGAGCCTGTCCCTATCGGACTGTGTGGATCCCGCCTAAAGGTTTGATCGTGGTGTTCCGATCCCCAAGATGTGTCTCCGCGGGTCGATTGATTCTTCCGATGGGGGCACGCCGGGAGGCCAGATGCCGAATATCTTCGAAGGAGCCCATCTTTCCGACAACGCCAAGGTGACTGGAGACGCATTGGTCTTCGGAAATTGCCGCATCTTTGGAAATGCCCGGATCTACGGCGATGCTCAGGTCTACGAAGATTCCCACATCTCCGGCAATGCGTTGGTCTACTCCGATGGCCGGGTCTACGGCACGGCCAGAGTCTACGGCGAGGCCCAAGTGGCCGGCCAATCGCGCGTCTACGGCGATGCCCGCATCTTTGGCAATGGCTTCATCCACGGACAGGCTCAAATCCATGGAGCGGCTCAAGTGAGCGGTAGCGCCCAGATATTCGGTACGGCACAGGTCTTCGGCGAGGCTACCGTCGCAGGCAACGCTCGGGTCTACGGAAACGCGCGCATCTCGGGCGATGCCCGGGTCTACGGCGATGTCCAGATTCGGGGCTTCGCCCTGATTGAAAGCAGCCAGCACTGGTTCTCGTTCACTCAGGGCAATGAAACCATGAGCGTCTACCGGTCATCGCGTCCGGGAGGATTTGAAATCAACATTGAAGGTCAGGAAGCAACAATTGACCTCCTTGACGAGGATCTGGGCCGCTTCGTGCAAAAGACCATTGAAGCCAATTTCGACCTGACCAAGAAGAGGAGCGCCACCACATCGGCGCTCAGACGCTGAATTCATCGAGCCGGGGCCATTCCGTTCCATCCACCATCGAGGTCATCCCCGCTGGACACCCTGCCGCCCCAAATCGTCACGCCGACAGCGAGGAAGCGGCCACCAACGATACGGATCCGTTGCGGGCTTTCTCTTCCAATTCCTCGCGATCGATCAAGAGGGTCATGCCCGCCTCGAACGCCAATACACGGACTCCGGTTTGAGAACAAACCTCGATGGTCTTCGGTCCGATGCAAGGAATGTCGAACCGCAGATCATGACCCGCTCGGGCCAACTTGACCGCCACCGCTCCTCCGGATTTGCCCGCCAACCGCCCTCCGCGTTCCAGACAGGCATCGGTCCCTTCGAATCCTTCGACCGCCAGAGTCGTTCCCTCTTTGACCACGACCACCTGACCGATCTCCAGGCGCGCGATTTCTTTGGCGATGGCAAAACCGTACCGGACATCCTCCATGGACTTTGAAGGAAGAGGGGCTCCAGCGACATAGCCCGGGCCGGGCATCCAGGCCAAGAGCCAAGGGACGGCTGGAACCAACTGCACGCCATCCTTGGCCAATTCATCACCGATCGCCCCGAACAGCGTATGGGCATTCTTTTCCTTGAGCCGCATCAAGAGGCTCATCGCACGCAGGTCCGGCCGGACATCGAACAGGTTGCGGGGCGCGATCTGCCCCAACATCACACATCGTTGGACGCCTCGGGAAGTGAAGGCACGGATCATCCGGGACAATTGGCCCACCTTCACCCACTCCAGCGCAGCAACCTCCGCTTCCAATGCGGGGTCGGTCTCCCCCTCGAACGCGACAGCCGCAACGGTCTCACCGCGACGGCGGGCCTCGCGGGCAAACACGAACGGCAACGACTTGCTTCCGGCAATCAGGCCAATCACCGCGTCAGGATGCCCCACCTCGTCCGCCAAGGAAAGTCACGCCTGGGAGAAGGCCTCCGGCGGAACATAGGGATGACACCTGCAACGAACCCAGCGACCAAAGCCATTCCGATGGGATCAAGTGAAGGCTTTTCGAAGCTTGCGGAAACTCTTGGGTACAGCGGTCTCAGCGGGTTCCTTGCCCTCCATTTCGAGGGAAACCCAACCACGGAAACCCGACTCGCGCAGGATGCCGGCGATACGGCGATAATCCAGGTCCAGGGTGTACCATTCGCCCCCACCCGGATAGTCCTTGGCTTGGACCATGACCGTCCGTGAGGCGATCCGACGCAGGCGATCGTAGGGGTTTTCGAGAAAGTTGCCGGTATCCATCAGCAAACCGAAATACGGCGACTCGATGGCCTGAGCAATCCGAAGCATCCCTTCGACAGTACGGGTCAAACCCCAATGATTCTCCACCGCCAGAGTCACACCGGCCGCGGCGGCATGGGGCAGGCATTCCTGAAGACACTCGACACACCAACGGAAACCGTCCTCTTCGGAGTATCCCGGAAGCACCGGTTCCTCCCCGCGCGCCTTCATGAGGTCGTCGAAAGAAGCGATCGTATTCCAACGCCCGGAGTTGATGCGCACGCAAGGAATGCCCAAGGCAGCAGCGATCTCGATGCACTTGAGAGTGTGCTCGACCTGTTTGCGGCGGAATGCGGCATCGGGATCCACGAAGTCCTGATGGATGGACAAACAGACCAGTGAAACCCCATGCCGAAACGCATGACGTTTGAGATCGGCCAGATAGACCCGGTGCTGCTGGGTCAGGGGCTCCTTCTCGGGAATATCCATCTGACGATGCAGGATATCGACTCCTTCGGCCCCCAAAGCCGCGGCCCGTTCAATGACCTGATGAATGGACACTTTCGGTTCGCGGAAATGCCAGTAGGAGTAGGAGGCGATGGCGAACCGGATCCGTGGTTCCAAGGGAACGACCCAGGCGCCTTCAACCTTACTCGGAGCGAAGGAGGTTCCAACCCAGGCCGAAGCCAAGGCTCCCGTTGATCCCAGAAATCCGCGCCGAGAAACCGAGGACGATCGGTGATTCATGACGGCGAAGTTGCCGAGCCTTTCCCAGACGAGCAATCGACAATCATCCCCCTCCCCTCGCCCGACGAGCAAAGCCTGTCCCTTGTGTGCGGAGCCTGTCCCTTGTGTGCGGAGCCTGTCCCTTGTGTGCGGAGCCTGTCCCTTGTGTGCGGAGCCTGTCCCTTGTGTGCGGAGCCTGTCCCTTGTGTGCGGAGCCTGTCCCTTGTGTGTGGTGTGAAATGAATGCGGCGGGACGATGGGTCATTCACAATCCGAGTCTGCGATTAGATATCGATAACGCCCCGACGGATGAAGGAAACCCACCGTGCGGAGCAATTCCGCGATGAGGAACGGAGATCTGTTCCGATCGCCGGATGGGAGGGATGACAGGGGGTGAGCGAGCGTTCACCGCCCCCACGGCTCCACAAACCAAGAGCGGCCAGGGATCGCATGACGATCCGGCACGGTCACATTGGAACGATGCCCCGCGCTCCGATGAAGCGTCATGGAGCCCCGGAGCCGCGGCAGCGAAGGGGACGCCAACCGGGCTGAATCTCCCCACCCGCGGGCGGTCCGCTTCCCGTCACTCCTTGAGTTGACGCTTGGCTTTGCGGGCCTCCGACTTCTCGTTGTTCTCGAATTCCTTCTCGGCCACACGAACACCCGGCAAGCGCTGGCGCTCCTGGTCGGCCACCTCACCCGCGTCGGCCGGCGTGGCCAGGATGCTCGGACGGATGAGGATCATCAATTCGGTGCGGGAACTGTTCTGGCTGCGTTTGGAAAACGCAGCGCCGAGATAGGGGATGTCCTTGAGCAACGGGACTCCCGATTTCTGTTTGTCGGTGCTGGTGGTGATGTACCCGCCCAGCAACACCGCGTCCTTGTCTCGGACCGTGACGAACGAACTGGCTGAACGGGTCTGGGTGGTCGGGGCGCTGAGGCCGTTGCCGAGGTCCAGATTGGAGCCGAGATTGTCGACCGTCTGGTCGATTTGCATGACCACCAGATTGTCCGGAGTGATGAAGGGGGTGACATTCAACCCCACGCCCACTTGCTGGCGGGTGATGGACTGGCTGTTGCCGAAGCTGCCCCCGCCGAAAAAGGAGCCGGAAACAAACGGAACCTCGGAACCCACGAAGAAACTGCCCGGGGTGGCGTGCGAAGTGATGACCCGCGGACGCTGGATCACGTTGACGCGACTGTCCGCCGCGATCGCACTGATGGCCAGATCCCAGTTCTGACCGATCTGAGCAAAGTACGAGAGCCCGGAACCGGACGTGGCCGGGATGCCGTTGACGACGTTGGTGCCGACGGCCCCACCAGTCGACCGGCCCAACTGCTTCAGGAAATCCGAACCCGTGCCCAAAGGAGCCCCCGAGGGATTGTTGACCACACCCCCACCCCGGTTGTTGGCATTGTCGCCGAACTGGGCCGGTCGCTGGGCGGCACTGATGCCGTAATTCCATCCGGCACTCAGGTTGACCTCCATGATGATGGCCTCGACCAGCACCTGAGGCAGCAGCGTGTCCACCTTGGTCAGCACCTCACGCAGTTTGTTGATGTCCTTCTTGTTGCCGTAGACGATGAGCGAATTGGAGCGCTGGTCGGCCGTGATGCTCACCGTCTGGAGCAACTCGGAAAGTCCGCCATAACCCGAACCACCACCGGCGCCCCCCCGCCCCATGGCGTTGAATCGGTTCTGGAAGGTGCCCGTGTTGACCGCGGATCCCGGCTGGTTGGCACCGACTCCCAACTGCTGCCCGCCCAACCGCCCGGAATTGCCGAAGCGGCTGGAACCTCCGAGCTGATTCATGCCGCCCAATTGACCGCCGACGCCGAACTGGTTGAACCCCGTGCCCATACCACCGACGCCGCCGACGCCACCACGACGGCCCGCCATGCCGCCTCCCATGCCTCCCATGCCTCCGACGCCGGCTCCACCGACGCCCCCGCCCGGGGTTCCACTGACACCGCCACCCCCGATGACGCTGGTGAGCGTCGCATAGATCTCGTCGACCTTGCCGTACTTGATGGGGATGACCTCGAGCTGGAAATCCTCCTCCACCTCGATGTCGATCTTGGCCAGCACCTCCAGCATGCGCTTCACGTTGATCGAGTAATCGCGCAGCACCAGGGTCTTGGTGCTGGCCAGCGCCACGATGCCATTGGCGTTCTTGGCGAAGGGTGTGATGGTGGGGACGGCCTCTTCGATGGCCACGTGCTTGAGCTGCACCACATGGGTCACGAACTGGCTGGCCTCGGCGTACTGATCGGCCGGCTTGTTGGAGAACTTGGCGCCCTCTTGAAGCGCCTGGGCCACGGGCACCGCCGTCACGAACTTGTCGCCCTGCGGAATCATGGTGATGCCGTTGAGGGCCAACACGGTGTCCCACATCTGCACCTCTTCCTCCTCGGTCAGGGCTGTCTGGGTGTCGATACTGATCTTGACCTGGGGCAAGCCCTGAGCCCGAAGCACCGTCCGTTTGACCAACGGCCCGTACACCTGATCCAGGAAGATGTTGATGTCCTGGTCCTTGAAGACGATCGAGTCGCTCGGCTGATTGGTGCCCCGACTCTCACGCAAAGACTTGAGGGTGGCCTCGTTGATCGCCTGATCCTCCTCGGAGGGTTGACCGGCCTTGGCGGTGCCCGCTGCCGCCCCCGCGGTCGTCTTGGCCGCAGCGGCAGCCCCTTTGGCAGCACTGGCCGCCGAGGAAGTACCGGGGGGAGCCGGCGGGGCTGGCGGACGCGGGAAAGCCCGGGGCAGCGGCGACGGGAAATTGGTCGAGGCGACCGTGGCCGGAGCGGCCGCATTGGTCGCCTTTCTCAAGCGCGCGGGAGGTTCCGGAAAGGCCGGAAAGGCCGTGTTCGGAGCCGTCGCCGGAGCCGGAGCCACCGTGGCCGCCGGGACGACGGAAGCCGCACTGAGCGGGGCCCCCGGAGCGGCGGGCGCGGCAGGAGCCTGTCCGAAAAGCCGGCCCGCAGTGATGGCCGCGACGACGGCGAGATGGATGGGACGCGTGTTCACAATCGGTTACTTCTTGGTTGGCGCGTTGGTTCCGGTGACGCGCGACGAGGCTGCTGCGTTGGTGGAAGACTTGGGCTTGCCGGTCGAACCCGACCCGGAGGCGGTCGAGGCGCCTCCGGGTGGCTTGGATCCGCTAGGACGGTTCTCCGCGGTGGCCGCCTTGGCCGACGACGTACCGGCCGGTGCGGCCGCCTTGGGTTTCTTCTGGAAACTGGCGACGAAGGTCACCGAGGCGCTGAGATTCTGACCACTGTTGTCGAGCCTCAGTCGGCTCATGTCGCGGACACGGATCATCGAATCACTCGCGCCCAAGGCGTAGAGGAAATCCACAAACCCCTCCTCCTTGGCCGTGAGGTCCACGATGACGATCTGCTCGTCGAAGAAATTGGTGTCTTTGGAGGCGCTCATCCGCAGCGAGGCCACTTGCGGGGAGACCCGACCGAGGTTGACCCCGTTGGTCGAGGCGGCGGCCGTGATGCCTTGCTGCACCCGATTGGCCTGCTCCTCGGGCAATACATGCCCCCCGGCGCCCTCCAGCTCCTTGAGGAGTTTCTCGTAGGACGACTTCTTGGAGACCTCCTTGAAGTAGATCTGCTTCTGGCCCTCGAGCTTGGTGCGCTCCCGCACCATCACATCCCACTCGGCGAAGTAGGGCCAGATGAGCCAGTAGTTGAACAGCAGGCCCATCACGCACAGCCCCACGATGGCCATGCGACGCTCCGTCGGGGCCAGATTCAGACGGTCGAACCAGCGAGTCATGGCGCCACCCCCTCTTCGCGCCGCAATTCCGCCTCGAAGGTCCACGAAAGGCTGCTTCCGCGCGGTGTCATGGTCGCCGGCTTGACCTCGGAAAAGAGCGGTTTGCCCTCCGAAGTCACGGCCCGCAACAGGTCGTTGAAGCGGATCACCTCGGCCCGGTCGGATTCGGATGCGTTGCCGTTGATGAGCAAGGTTCGCCCGTTCTTGAAATCCATCTGCACCAGCGTGAGGGCCTCGGGCAGCTTCTCGACCACGGCATTCCAGCAGTCGAGCGCGGCGAACCTCAAAGCCACCTGCTCCTGCAACACCCGCACCCGCGCCTTGAGCTGGAGGGTGTTGGTGTACTGGGTGGCCATCGCCCGGGTTTCGTCACGCAGCGTGTCGACCGAGGATTTCTGGAAGGTCAGGACCGCCAGGTAGACGAACACGCCGGCCAGATAGGTCATGGCCAGAGCGGTGAGCCCCTTGACCCACAACGCATCGACGTATTGGCGACGCTGCCGGCTCCGGACCTCGTCCGGAATCAACGACGACGCCGAGGGCTGCAGCGCGTGATCGGCGGTGAGCCGGGCCAGGTCGGCCTCGGCAGCGGGCGACTCCACCGAAACCGGATGGCCGCACCACCTTTGCAGCGGCTCGACGAGGGGGGCCGCGTCGGCTTCCGCGGCGACGACCGTCACCGGGGGCAACGCGGTCATCCATCCATCGAGCTCGGCCGCCCACGCCGTACCGTTCAACTGAGCGAGGAGCAGGTCGGCGGCCCCCTGCACCGGCAGGCGGATCAGCGAGACATCACGCAGCACGCCGCCAGACCACCACCCGAGAAGGGCCACCTGCTGGTCGGCCACGCCCCCCAGCACGATGCGCAACTGATCGCCCTCGACCGGCCGGCGCAACAACCCGCGGACGAGGGGCAGTTCGATCCGGTCGGCCATGTACCCACCCTGCTCCAGCGTCTCGACAAAACCCTCCACGGCCGAACGGGCGGCGATGGTCACCAGCGCGGTTTGCTGGGGGGCTTCCGGGGTGGCCTGGGGATGGGGGATGCTCTCGACGGTCCAGACCACCTGGGCCGGCGGCATGGGCGACAATTTCTCGAGTTGGAACTCGATCATTCCGGCCAGTTCGCCCGGAGCGCAGGCCGGCAATTGCACGGCCCGCAGGAAGACCGACTCCGGGGGCATCCAGGCGATGTCGAGGCGGGATCGGAGAAGCAGGCGCCAATCACGCGACACGACATGGGCCGGCAACGGTTTGTCGGCGGCCACATCCCATTGGCCCGCCGGCGAGGCCGCGCCCTTCTGGACGGCGAACTGGTAGAGATGCCGGTCGCCCTTTCCGGGCACCAGCACCGTGCACGCATGCGGCATGGAGGAGGCCTTGCTCATGCCGGCACGCCTCCGTGATCTCCAGCCAGGGTCTTCACATGTTCTTCGTTCTGCGTGACCCGCAGGACCTCTTCGACGGTCGTGACGCCGGCCTTCACCTTGGTCCAGCCGTCTTGCCGGAGTGTCCGCATGCCCTGCTTGCGGGCGATGTCGGCCAGCGTGGCCGCCGAGGCCCGGTTCATCACCAGGGGGCGGATCGCCTCGGTGACCACCAGCAATTCATGGATGCCCGTGCGCCCCTGGTAGCCCAACTGGCGGCAGGCTTCGCAGCCGACCCCCTTGCGGAAGTCCGTGGAGTCGATCTCGTCTTCGGGGAAACCGGCCTTGATGAGGTAATCGCGATCGATCTTCTGCGGCTGAGAACAGCTCGGGCAAATGGTCCGGACCAGACGCTGGGCCATGATGGCCTCGACCGAGGAGGCCACGAGGAAGGGCTCGATGCCCATGTCGATCAAGCGGGTGAAGGCGCTGGCCGCATCGTTGGTGTGCAGGGTGCTGAACACCAGATGGCCCGTCAGCGAGGCGCGGATGGCGATCTCGGCCGTCTCGGTGTCGCGGATTTCGCCGACCATGACCACGTTGGGGTCTTGGCGAAGGATGTGACGCAACCCCACGGCGAAGGTCAGGCCAATGTCCGAACGCACGGGGATCTGGTTGATGCCCTTGAGCTCGTATTCCACCGGTTCTTCGATGGTGATGATGCGCTTGGTGACCGAGTTGATGGTGGAAAGGAACGCGTACAGCGAGGTCGATTTGCCCGATCCGGTGGGCCCGGTGACCAGGATGATGCCGTGCGGCTTGACGATGAGCTCGCGGATCAGCGCGTCTTCGTGCGGCGCGAACCCCAGCTTCTCGAGACTGAAGAAGATCTTGCCGCGCAGCAGCAAGCGCAGCGACACCGACTCGCCCCACACCGTCGGCACCGTGGACACGCGGATGTCGATCTCCTCGCCCTTGATGCGCACGTTGATGCGGCCGTCTTGCGGCAGGCGTTTCTCGGCGATGTTCATCCCGGCCATCACCTTGATGCGGGAGATCAATGCCGCCTGATACCGCTTGATCTGCGGCGGCAGGGGGGTCTGGTGCAGGATGCCGTCGATGCGGTAGCGGATGCGCAACTCATCCTCGGAGGGCTCGAAATGGATGTCGGTCGCCCGGTCCTTGAAGGCCTCCCAGATGACCTGGTTGACGAACTTGATGACGCTGGCGTCCTGGTCGTCGCCGGTGATCTCACGCCCTCCGTCGATCTCCAACTCGATGGCGTCGTCTTCCTCGGCCATTTCGTCGAGGGTCTCGGCGCCGACGCCATAGTACTTCTTGAGCGCCTTCTCGATCTCGGCCCGTGTGGCCAGCGCATAGCGCACGGCCCCGCCGACATCGAACTGGACGCTGGCCAGCATGGCCGCGTCGAAGGGATCGGCCACCGCGACGGCCAGCACGCCGCCCTCATCGGAGAATGGGATGATGGAAAACTGGAAGGCCACCTTGGTGCTGATGCGCTTGCGCACTTCGGCGGCGATGCTGAGCTTGGCCAGGTCGATGTAGTCGAACGACAGGGCCGAGGCCAGTTTCTGGAGGAAAGCCTCTTCGGTCAGACCGGCCTCACGGGCAAAAAAAGCCAACCGCGTCTCGGCTCCGGCGGCCCCGACACCGTTGGCATCCACCGAGCGCTTCCAGGCTTCCGACCACTGATCGAACTGGGCAGGCGTGATGAGCCCTGCCCGGTTCAGGATGGATTTCAGTGGCGTGTAAGACATGCGAAACGACTTCCCTGCAACAGCGACCGGCGCGAAAAGTTGCGGGATAAGTTCCAACCCGGTGACGCGACCACGCCTCCGGACCCACCGCCACTGACCTTGCCGGCGGATACCGAAACCGAAGAACGGCTCCGAGGAAACGCTTTTCCTGACTTCTTCCCGAGGTTCTCATGCTGCGCAGTTGAACCCGCACCCAGAACCGTATCCGCAACGCCGGGCCGAACGGCAGGCCTGGATCCTGGCGCGGCGGGCCGGCATCGCCCGCACTCCGGGACTGGATCCGAAGCGACCGTCGCATTGGCTTCGGGAATCGGAACCCGATCCCGCAGGGGGACAGGCTTCCATCCTGACGGTGTTCCTGACCAATCGCGAATGTCCGTGGCACTGCCTGATGTGCGACCTGTGGCGGCATACGCTCAAGGAAACGGTTCCCGAAGGCGCCATCACCAAACAGGTCGCGCTGGCCCTCGCGGCCGACGCGGCGGAGCACCCTCGACGGGCCCAGTGGCTCAAACTCTACAACGCCGGATCGTTCTTCGACCCCGGGGCCATTCCGGTCAGCGACCGTCCCGAACTGGCCCGCCAGGCCCGTGCCTTCGAGCGGCTCGTCGTGGAATGCCACCCGAAGCTCGTGGGAGACCGTGTCCTGCCCTTCCGGGAGTCGTTGGGGGCAGGCACCCGGCTGGAGCTGGCCCTGGGTCTGGAAACGGCCCATCCGGTCATCCTCGAACGTCTCAACAAGGGCATCGATCGGCAGTCCTTCCGCAGGGCGGCACAGTGGATCCGGCATCACGACATCGAGCTGCGGGCCTTCGTGCTCGTGAAGCCCCCCTTCCTCGACGACCCCGAAGCCCTGGAATGGGCCTGTCGATCCATCGACTTCGCCTTCGACTGCGGGGCTGGCACCGTCTCGCTGATCCCGACCCGCGGAGGCAACGGAGCTCTGGAAGCCCTGGCCGCCCGGGGGGAATTCGCCCCGCCCCGCCCCGAGACCCTCGAATCGGCTCTGTCCTATGGGGTCGGACTGCGGCGCGGCCGGGTGTTCGCCGACACGTGGGATCTGGAGACCCTCGAGCCCGATCCGACCCGCAGAGCCTCGCTTCAAGAGCGCTTGGAACGCCTGAACCGACTGCAGCGAGTCGGGTGACGCTGGGGCACCGGACGGCACCGAGGCGCGATCACCATTCCAGAACGGCCGCCCCCCAGGTGAGCCCGGCCCCGAAGACCACCAACAAGACCAGATCTCCGCGGCGGATCCGCCCCTCGCGCACGGCTTCATCCATCGCGATGCCCACGCTGGCGGCGCTGGTGTTGCCGTAACGGTCGACATTCACGAAGACCTGCTCCGCGGTGGCCCCCAACCGCTCGCCGACCGCGCTGAGGATGCGCTGGTTGGCCTGGTGGGGAATGACGCAGCGGATCTGATCGATGGAGAGACCACAGCGCTCGAGCACTTCGTTCGAGGCCGAGACCATGGCCTGCACGGCGTTCTTGAAGGTCTCCTTGCCATCCATCCGCAAAAAGTGACGACGACCCGCCACCGACTCCGCCGTCGCCGGACACGCGCTGCCGCCGCCGGGCAACTCCAGCAGGCCGGCTTTGGATCCGTCGGACCCCAGCGACGTGGTCAGCAGACCGCGGGCACCGGGGCGATGCTTCAGGACGGCGGCCCCGGCACCATCGCCAAAGAGCACGCAGGTGTTGCGATCGGTCCAATCGACCACCGAACTCATCTTTTCGGCTCCGATGATCAAGACGGTCTCGTGAGCCCCCGCTTCGACGAAACGGGCACCGATGTCGAGGGCGTAGACGAACCCGCTGCAGGCCGCCTCGATGTCGAAGGCGACGGCCCGATCGGCACCCAACTTCTGCTGGACGAGGCAGGCGGTGCTGGGGAAGGGCATGTCGGGCGTGATCGTCGCGACGATGATCAGATCGATGTCGCCGGCCGTGACCCCGGCCGCCGTCATCGCCCGCCGGGCCGCCTCCAACGCCATGTCGGAGGTCGTTTCAGAGGCTCCGGCGATCCGCCGTTCCCGAATGCCCGTGCGGGTGGTGATCCACTCGTCCGAAGTCTCGACCATCCGCTCCAGATCGGCGTTGGTCATCACCCTCTCCGGCACATAGGAGCCGAGACCCACGATGGAGGCGGTACGGAGCGGAGCGCGTTGGATGCGGGGGTGGTTCAAGGGAATCTGGAAGATCAGGAGGGCCGTACCGGATCGGCCGGAGGAACGGGTGATGGGGAAAGAGAGGCAGGGCCCGTGGGGGCGGTCAACGCCACAGCCGCGGCGGCCTCGGCGATGCCGCGAACCAAGGTTTCGTTGAGCCCCAACCGGACGAAGCGCACCGCCTGACTCAGGGCATGCTGGACATTCGAGCGCTTGGCGCCTCCATGGATCTTGATGACGCACCCGTGCACGCCCAGGAGCGGGGCTCCGCCGTAGGCCTCAGGATTCATGCGCGTGCGGATGCGCTGCAGCCCGCCGCGGGCGATCGCCGCCCCGAGCATCCGCCATGGGTTGGCCGTCAACTCCTCGCGAAGCATCGCCCCCACGGCCTTGCCCAGGCTCTCGGCCGATTTGAGGACGATGTTTCCGACAAAGCCGTCACAAACGCAGACATCCACCCCATCCATGAACAGGTCGTAGCCCTCGCAATATCCGGTGGCATTGAGGCCCGAGGCGCGGATCAGGGGCAAGGCTGCTCGGGTCAGGTCGGTGCCCTTGGATTCTTCGCTGCCGTTGCTCAGCACGCCCACACGGGGACTCTGCTTGCCGAGCATCGCCCGCGAGTAGGCCGAACCCATCACTGCGAATTGGAGCAGGTTTTCAGGGGTGCACTCCGGGTTGGCACCGCCGTCGACCAGCACCCAGGCCCCCGACTTGGAGGGCATGATGCAGGCGATGGTGGGCCGTTCGATCCCTTCCAAGGTCCGAAGACGGATGGTGGCCGCCGCGACGATGCCGCCGGTGTTGCCCGACGAGATCACCGCATCGGCCTTGCCGTCCCGCACCAGTTCGACGGCCCGGAGGATCGAGCAGTCCTTCTTCTTGCGGAGGCCCTGAACCGGTTTGTCCTCCATGGTGAGGACCTCGGAGGCCGGATGGATCTCCAAACGCGGATCGGAGCAACCGATGCTTTGGAGGATGGGCTGGAGAACGGCCTCCGGACCCACCACGTACAGGCGGGAGATCGACGGATCGGCCGCCAATCCCAGCTTCACGCCCTGGAGGAGTTCCTCCGGACCGTGGTCGCCGCCCATGACGTCCACTGCCAGGCGCATAAGCAAAACGCGCCGGTCCGTCGAAAACGGACACGGCGCGCCTAGAAGCCTCAGGCCGCGACGCCGACGTTGATCACCTGACGGCCGTTGTAGAAGCCGCACTCGGGGCAGACCCGGTGGGGCAACGACGGCGAGGCGCACTGGGTGCAGGTCGCCAGCTTCGGCAGGGTGAGGACGCTGTTGTAGGCTCGGCGCATGCGTTGACGGCTGCGCGACGGTTTGCGTTTGGGGACGCCCATATTCGGTTCGGTTACAGTTTCAGATTGTCGAGGGCACTCCACGCCGTATTCGGCTCAGCCTGCTCCCTCACTTGCAGTTCGCGAGCTAGGCCTTTCGGCTTGAGCCCACGACAGTCAGGTCCGCACAACGGATTCGTTGGCAGAGCCAGCAAAATGTCCTCCCGGACGGCAGGGGTCAAGTCTGCAAAATCACCATCGACAGGGATCGCCTCTTCGCCCTCCAAGGGGGCCAGCAGCGAAAAGTCATCGACCTGCACCGGAAGCAGGAACCCCTTCAGGCAGCGGGAGCACTCGCACTCCACATGGGTGCGCAGGCTCCCGGTCACCAACACCGCTTCGGACTGGCGCTCGACCGTGAGTTCGTATTCGACCGGGTGCGCCAGACGCATCAGCTCATCCTGGAAGTCCGGAGCCAGTTCGGAGGCCGGCACATCCCCATCGAGCTGGATGGACTCCTTTTCGAGGAGGCGAAGATTCACCTTGAGCGACATGGCGGTAGGATCGACGCGGCGGGGAGCGGATGCAACTGGACGATTGACCCGATCGACGAGGGCCGGCACCGCGGCACCCGGACACGCAAAAGCGGGCGGCCCCCGTCTCCGGGAACCGCCCGCCTTGTACACGGGATCGAACCTCAGGCCTTGCCGGAATCGGCGATCGTCACCGGGCGGTACCCGCCGATGGCCTTGAAGTAGAGGAACAGCAACAGGTAGATCGCGGCCATGGTCGCCGGGATGAACGAGTCGGCCTTCAGGGTGTCACGGTCGCCCTGGATGCTGGCTTCGACGACCACCTTCTGCTCGGCAGTCTTGTTGGTGGCGGTCTGGGCCTGGGACAGCTTGGTGCCATCGAGGCCATTGGCAGGCGCGAGGAACAGGAAGGTGCTCGGCTTCTCGGCCTTGTAGGAGGCGTAGATGGCCGCGTTCTGCTTTTGCAGGGCCTCGCCAGCGAAGCGATCCTTGGCATAACCCAGACCGGCGGAACCCAGCAGACCCGCCGACATCATGCCGATGCCACCCATGATCGAGATCGCGATCGCGCCCGTGCGCGGGAAGCGGTCGCTGACCACGGCCAGCATGGTGGGCCAGAAGAAGGTCTTGCCCAAGGCGTAGACCGACAACGCGAGGATCGCGCTGATGAAGGTGGTGATGCCACTCACCAGATTCAACCCGACGCAGGCGAGCACGGCGCAGATGAACAGGAGGCCCACCGGAGAGATCTTGAGGTTCTTCTCGATGAAATGGGCGCAGAAGCGCAAGGCGAACATGAACATCGAGGTGTACACGAAGAGGATCTTGCCTTCCTTCGGGGTCAGGATGTTGCCGGTGATGTTCTGGATCCAACCGTCGGTCCCGAGCTCGACCGCGCCGACCAGGGCGTGGGTCACGAACAGGACGAAGAGCAACCAAGCGCCGATCGAGAAACCGGTGATGACCGCCACGGCGCCGAGAATGACCGCGCCCAGCGCATAGGAGACGGCCGGGGACAACTGCAGGGCGTTCTGGAAGAACAACACCAACAGGTAGCTGGCGACGGCCGCACCGAGAACGCCCACGTCCTTGAGCATCTCGCCCACACTCAGGCCCTTGGCCGAAGCCTCGGACTTCGGGAAGCTCTGGCCCATGAAGAGGAATCCGTAGAGGACGGTCGGCACCAGGAACAGGGCCAACTGAACCTTCCAGCTCATCGCGTCAGGGCCCTCACCCAGGAACCAGCCCACGAGTCCACCCAGCACCAGACCGGCCGGCCAGCTCGCGTGAAGAATATTGAGATAATGGGTGCGGTTCTTCGGGAACAGCGTGGCCACCAGCGGATTGGCCACCGCCTCGAGAGTGCCGTTGGCCAAGGCGAAAATGAAGGTGCCCCAGTACAGGTAGGTGTAGGCCGCCGATTGGGCCTGACCCTTGGTCGCCGCGAAGGTCACGAACGCCGAGAGCACGTGGAACAGAAAGGCGGCAACGACCAGCTTGCCGTACCCGATCTTGTCGACGACGACGCCGCCGATGATGATTCCGAAACAGAATCCGGTGAATCCAGCGCCACCGATGTCACCCAACTGGGCAGCGGTGAAACCGAAATCAGCCGCCCAATTGGCCAGGATGCCACCGCGGATACCGAAGCCGATGCCGGCCGCCAGGATCGCCATGAAGCCTGCAAACAGCAGCCGTTTTGCATTGGGGGCTATGCCCTCGTTACTTCCATTGCTCATAGGGGTACGTGTGTATTGATTCTGTAGTGTGACAAGTCGGACGTGGAACGGCAGGATTTACCGATACCCCCGGCCCCCTGTCCATTCCTTGCTTTGGTTTTCTGCAATTTCGCCCCAGGGACAGGCTCTTCGGACAAGGGACAGGCTCCTCGGACAAGGGACAGGCTCCTCGGACAAGGGACAGGCTCCTCGGACAAGGGACAGGCTCCTCGGACAAGGGACAGGCTCCTCGGACAAGGGACAGGCTCCTCGGACAAGGGACAGGCTCTTCCGACAAGGGACAGGCTCCTCCGACAAGGGACAGGCTCTTCCGACAAGGGACAGGCTCGTCGGGCAAGGGACAGGCGCAGGGGCGCTGTGGCCGACAAAAACTCCCGGCCCCTCGGATTCAGGACTCGGGCACCAGGTTTTCAGCCACCGGATTGCTGTAGGCTTTGAGGGCGGGGAGCACTCCAGCCAGGGCTCCCAGCAACACCATCCCGGCCGGGGCGATGATCAGAACCGGGTCCCAGGCCCAGGGGTCCAGCACCACCCCGGTCTGGGCGCGGATCACGGCAGCCACGGTTTGGAGGATGACCCCGTAAAGCACCCAGGCCAAAACCATCCCCAGGGCCGCGACTGAAACCGCCTCCAGAATGATGGAGGCAAAGACGGTCATCCGGCGGGCCCCCAAGGCTCTCAGGATGGCCAGATCCCGACGGCGGGCGCTCAATGAGTTGTAGAGACTGGCCAGCACCGAGCCGGCCGCCACCAACGCCACCAGATAGGCCACCAGTTCGAGCACCTGATCGAACCACCCCATCTTGTCGAACAACTGGGCGAGCACGGTTCCCAGGGGCCAGGCGAAGGTCAAACGGTCTCCTTGCTTGTTGTAAAGCAGGTCCAACTGCTGGCCAGCCACCGGACTGCGGAGCTTCACGAGCACGGCACTCACGTCGCTGGCCGTGGCTGCGGCGTGTCCGGACATGTTCTGGAGTCCGGCCAGAGGGATCCACAACACCCGGTCGGCCGGGGTGTTGGAGGGCTCCAGGATGCCGGTGACCACATACTCGTCGTCATGCTGCTCCTTGGGGTTGAAATTCAGGCCGTGATACGGCTTGAAGGTGTCACCGGGCTTGAGCCCCAGCCGCTGGGCCACGAACGATCCCACCACCGCCTCGCGGTAGCCGTCTTCGAACCAACGCCCCCCGGAAGCCAACCGGAATCGCCGCCCCGGCGAAGCCTCGGCCTCGGTGAAGAGGTTGGTTTGGGTGCCCACGATGCGATAACCCAGATAGTTGTCACCGACGGCGATGGGGATCGCCAAGGCGACCGCGCGGTTCGACGACAGCGTCAGGAAATCGCTGAAGGCGACGTTTCCGGGCGAAGCCTCGAGATGGAACAGCGCATTCAGAACCAGCTGCAATTTGGCGCCACGGGCTCCCAGCACGGCATCCCAGGCCCCGGTCTGCCCGGTGAAGGTCGCCCGCGCCTGACGTTTGACCACCCACACCGACATCAACAGGCCCCCCGCCAGCGCCAAGGACAACGCGGTCACCACGGTGGACAAGAAGTGCTGACGAAGACTGCGTCGGACCAGAAGCCACAGAGTCATGGAGCGGTTCCTTTCCGGGAGGCCTGATTCAGAGCGCTCAGCGATTCCCGGCGCGGGAACGCCGACAAGACGGTCGGATCATGGCTGACCAGGAGCAATGCCGAGCCTTCTTCGGTGCACAATTCGCGGATCAGGGCCAGAGCCTGAGCCGCGTTGGCGGGATCCAGATTGCCCGTGGGTTCATCAGCCAACACCAGCTTGGGTCGATTGGCCAGGGCCCTCGCGACGGCCACCCGCTGTTGCTGGCCGGTGGAGAGTTGCCGGGGATGATAGTCCAGACGATCCCCCAGTCCGACCCGCTCCAGCAGCGACCGGGCCCGCTCCCGGTCTGCACCGGGCCCGAACGACATCCCCAGGAGGACATTCTCCAGACAGGTGAAGCCCTGCAGCAGATTGAAGGTCTGGAAAATGTAACCGATCGACCCGGCCCGGAGACGATCCCGATCGGCCTCGGACATCGCGTTCAATTCGTGTCCATCGAGAGTGATGCGCCCCGAGTCCGCCGCGAGAATCCCCGCGATGAGGTTCAGGAACGTGGTCTTGCCGGTGCCGCTGGGACCGCTCAAAGCCACCTGATCCCCGGCATCGAGACAGAACCGCGGAACCTCCACCACCGGGGCGATCCGCCCATCCGGGGTTCGGAAGGCTTTCCGGAGGTTTTCGATCTCAAGCAACGCCATGGATGGGGACAGGCTGCATGCAGGCCTCGAACTTGGCCAACGACTTTTGCGAAACCGAGACCGCCCCCGGCCGACCCGTCGGAGGCCATCAGAGAAACCCATCGGGGACAGGCTCTTGATCAAAGGGACAGGCTCGTGGAAAACCCGGGAACATCCGCCGATTCGAGGGATTCAGGCGAGGTTCAGGGCCCTCGGCCCCCGCATCGAGTCACGGGATGCCCAAGCCAGAGGAGCCGGCAGCGGGGGGCGACGCAGGAAACGGTGGGGAGGAAAACCGGACGGACAGAGGGTTCAACCCGTCGGGAACATGCCCGCGGTCCAACCGCCGTCCACCGGCAGGGCCGCCCCGGTGATGAACGAGGCGGCATCGGAGGCCAGAAACAGGGCGGCATGGGCGATCTCCTGAGGCTGTCCCATGCGCCCCATCGCCTGGGTGGAGGCCATTTCCCGGGCCGCAGCCGTCGGATCGGGGTATTCGGAGATGCGCGCCCGGACAAAGGGTGTCTCGACCCGCCCCGGACACAGGCAATTGATGCGGACACCGCTCCGGGCATGATCCAAGGCCGCAGAACGGGTGATACCCACCACCGCATGCTTGCTGACACTGTAGGCGAACCGATCCACCAACCCCTCCAGCCCCGCGGTGGAAGCCAGATTGACCACGGAACCCGCCCCCCGAGAAACCATGCCGGGCAACCACGCCTTCATGGTGTTGAAGACACCGCGGACATTCACCGCCATGACCCGGTCGAAATCAGCGCCGGCCGTGGTGAGCAGCGTGCCCACATGACCGATGCCGGCGTTGCACACGAGGACATCCACCCCCGGATACCGGGCCGCCGCAGCCGCGACATCGGCCTCCGAGGTCACGTCGACGGCCACGGCTTCGGCGCGCCCCCCGGCCTCGCGAATCCGCTGGACGGTGGCTTCACCCGCCTCGGCCCGAAGCTCGGCCACCAGCACCCAGGCCCCGGCACGGGCGAAGGTTTCGGCGATGCATTGACCGATGCCGGATCCGGCACCCGTCACCAGAGCTGTCTTGCCATCGAGACGAATCATGAGAGGCCTTGGGAAATGGATTGAAGACGACGCGACTTCGACACAAATCGCTCTTCGAGGCGAGAAAAAGGCCTCGTCAGCGCGCCCATGGGACGCGTTGTGCGGACCCTCCTGCGGACCTTCACCGCCCCGAACCGTTCGTCCGGAAGACACGACCTGCCGTGGCGATCGCCTCGAATCGGGGCCTGAACCGCGGACTAGAGGCCGACGACCTGCATCCAACCCGCGGTCCCGAACCGGGATTCGAAGGGCTCCACAGCCGCCCGGGCCGTGGGTTCGTCGGGGAACAGCGCGAAGGTGGTCGAACCGCTGCCCGACATGAGTGCCGCCCAGGCTCCGTGCTCACGGAAAAACCGCTGGTAGAGGTCCAACACCGGATACTTGTGCAAGGCCGGCGCTTCCAGCGAGTTGTAGAACCGACGCCCCGCCTCGGCGAGATCCCCCGAGCGCAACGCACTCTCGAGATCCGACACCCGGCCGGGAGTGCCGTTCAAGGCTTGCGGATACTGGGCCAACTCCCGATAGGCCCACGCCGTGGAAATGCCGAAGCCCGGGTGATACAAGATCATGCCCCGCCCACGAAGCACCTCGAACGGAGCCACCGGCTCCACCCGTTCGCCGCGACCCGTGGCCCGCGCCGGATGGTCCTGCAGGAAGAAATTCACATCCGAACCGAGGGTCGCCGCGATGCGGTCCAACGCCCCCGAGGTCAGCGGCCTTCCGAGCAGGTCGTTCAGCCCGACCAAGGTCTGGGCGGCATTCGAGCTGCCTCCGCCCAATCCGGCGGCCAGCGGGATTCGCTTGGTGAGGTGGATCCGGACCCCCTGCCCCGACGGCGGGACCTCGGCCAGGAATTGCTCGGCAGCCCTCACCACCAGATTGCTGCGATCGGTGGGCAACTCGGGATGATCACAGGTGAATCGGATTCCCGGCTCGGCCGCCGTGTCCAAGGTCAACTCATCGCACAGCGGCACCGGGTGGAAGAGGGTTTCCAGATCGTGGAACCCATCGGGCCGCCGTCCGAGGATATTGAGCAACAGGTTGACCTTGCAGGGAGAGGTTCGGATCAGGGGCATAAAAAAGCGCTCCTGCATCATCTGCGGGAGCGCCAAGAAGGTTCAAGACCGGGCCACCCGAAGCGGGGTCGCCCCAGAGGGTCAATCGATGACGCGGAAGCGGCTGCCGGGGATCACCGGGGCCACATCGGACGCTTCGAAACCCAGCGAATTGTCGGTGGCCGTCACGGTGGACTTGCCGAGGGCGCCGGGCTTGTAGCTGTCGGGGTACACCTTGTGGTCGGGCTTGATGTACGGCTCGCTCGGAATCGGGAAGCTCAGCACCTCGACCGCACCCACGACCGTGCGGCCGATCGTGCGATTGACACCGCGCACCACACCGACGGTGCCGCCGTGCGTGCCACCGAACAAGGCGCCCTGCTCGTAGCTGCGTTGGAGTTCACCGAGGCGGAACGGCTCCGACAGGTTGTCGAGCCCACGACCAAGCTTCTGCTCGGCGCTGGTGCAGCCGACGAGCACCGCGGCCACGGTCACAAGGAGACTCACCGGCTTGAGAAAGGAACGCATAGGGTTGGAAAATGTGAACGGAGGTTATCGGTGTCATCCGCGGGTGCAAGCGCGGACTTCGACCGGAGGAACGTCATTTTCAGATCCGGTCCTCCGGCGGGGTCACGTCGGACGCGTTGGTCGCCGCTTTGGCCGCTTTGCGACCCCACCACCAGGCGATCACCAGGCTGATTTCATACAGCAGATGGAGCGGCAGGAAGAGCAGCAGCATGTTGAGAGGATTGCCATCGGGCGTGATGAAGGCTGCGATCAGCAACCCCGACACGACCCAGTAGGACCGGAACTTGGACAGCTTGGCGGCATCCAGGATGCCGATCTTGACGAGCGTCAGCAGCACCAGGGGCAACTGGAAGGCCACACCCATGCCGAGCATGAACCAACACACGAAGCTGATGTATTCGTCGGCCTTCCATTCGTCGGCGGCGAACCCGAGCCAGTTGGAGAAACTCACCGTAGTGCTCAGGCAGATCACCAGCAGCACGAAATAACAGAAGGCCACGCCCAACAGGAACAGGAAGGTCGCCCATCCGCTGACCTTGTAGACGAAGGCCTTCTCATGATGGTGCAACGCCGGCAGGATGAACTGGGCGATGAAGAACAGGACGAACGGAATGGACACGGTGATGCCGCCGAACATGGCGATCTGCATCACCACGCTGAAAGCTGTCACAGGCCCCAGCGTCTTGAGTTGAACATCGAAAGAGCGGGTGGCGATCGCCGGAGGGTTGGTGTCCTCCTGCAGTCTCAGGACCAGGTTGGAGCCCACCAGCGCGGGAGCCAACCGGAAGACCGTATCGCGGTTGGTGGCCACTCCGGGGATTCCACTGTCGTCCGGGGTCATGCGGGTGAGCACGTTGGTCCCCAGCATGAAGACCACACGCCCCTCGGTGGAATGACGCATGCCTTCGGCGACCGACAGCGGCCACTTGAGGAACTGGATCACCACATTGCTGCCGCTGAGGCACAGGATGAACCCCAGGAACACGGCGACGGCGCACTTGATGAGGGTCCAGCGCAGGTCCTCGAGGTGCTCCAGGAAGGTCTTGATCGGCCCTCCGCCCGCATCCACCGAGTCGGGATCGACCGAATGGGGATCGGGAGGCAGCGAGGGGGTCAGGGTGTAATCGGGATCGTCAGCCATGCGCACTCAGGTCGGAATCACCGGTTCACAATCGACGTGGATTGAAACCGCCGTGATTTGAAATCGCCGCCATTGGAAATTGCTGGGATCGGCAATGAGGGGCTTTTACGGCTTTGGCCCAACGTTCACAGGGGCCCCGGTAGAGGCAATTCCTGAGCCCGCCTTGGTGATCACCTGCCCCGGGAAAATCGAATCCGCGGGGCGGGTTCCCAAGGCAGCGGAGGCCCAAGGCACAGGGATCAGGCCTTGTGACTGTGCGACACGGTGTCGGAGGGCGGACGCACCGGCGGGGTGGTCGGGGCGACGGGACGCTCCGGCTCATCCATCACGCGTTGGACCTCGTCCTGCACGTCTTTGGAGGCCTTCTTGAACTCGCGGATGCCCGTGCCCACGCCCTTCATGAGTTCAGGGACCTTCTTGGCACCGAAAAGCACCAGAACCACGATGGCGATCCACATGATCTCGGTGCCGCCCACAAACGCCAATATCGAAGTCTCCATAGAAATTCCGTTCACTTGTCCCCAAGGCTAGGCCCTGCACTCCGACCACACAAGCTCGCAAACTCCACCGACCCGCAGCAGGCGTTCCGAGCCCTTAGGAGGGGCCCTACGGCCTATTTGGCCCCGGCGCCCGAGAAGACCGCCGGGATCGTGCGCAACAGGATCTTGAGATCGAGCCAGATGGACCAGTTGTCGATGTAGTGGAGGTCAAGGCGGACCCACTCCTTGAAATCGGTCACGTTGTTGCGGCCGCTCACTTGCCACAGGCAGGTCAGGCCGGGCTTCACGCTCAGACGCCGCCGGTGCGCCATGTCATCGAATCGCGCGACCTCGTCGACCGGCAACGGACGCGGGCCCACCAGGCTCATCTCGCCCCGGAAGACGTTCCAAAGCTGCGGCAGCTCATCCACCGACCATTTGCGCAGGAACCGGCCCACGGGCGTCACGCGGGGATCATTGGTGACCTTGAACACCGGACCGCTCATCTCGTTGAGCTTGGCCAACTCGTGTTTGAGCTGCTCGGCGTTGGTCACCATGGTCCGGAACTTCAGCATGGTGAAGGGGTGTCCATTGAGGCCGGCCCGCCGCTGACGGAACAGAACCGGACCCGGCGAGGACAGCCGCACCGCCAACGCCGCCGCCAAAAACAACGGTGACGTGGCCACCAGCAAGGCCAGCGATCCCAGGAAATCGATCACTCCCTTGGCCATCGACTGCCAGGTCTGCTCGGGGCCGGTGCGAAAAACCAGCACCGGATGGCCCGCCAATTCGTCGACCGTGGTCTGAGAGACGCGGGTCTGGAAGAAATCGGCATGCAACCAGACCTCGACGCCCTCGAGTTCGCAGACCTGGATGATCTTCTCGATCTGGCCGAAAAGGAACTGCTTGGGGGCCACGAGGACCGCATTGGCCGCATGCGAGTGGAGCAGATCGGTCAGCACCGCGATGGAGAACTGTCCCGGATCGAGCCGTGCCGCCACGGAGATCTCGCCCCGGGCGTTCTGCTTGAGCGTCTCGTCGAGGCGACTCATCTCGCGATCGCCTCCGATCAGGATCACCCGACGGCGGGCCTCCTGACCGGCCATGCGGGAGCGGACCCAAAGGCGCAGAAGCTCCTCCTTGAGAACCATTCCACACACCACCATCGGCAGGAACAAGGAGACCACGCCGCGGGCGACCTCCTGCTTGGTGAAGAACATGGCCACGATGATGGCCAACGACACCCAGGCCGCCCCCCGGAGGATCTGGGCCAGGGATTGACGGCGTGAGGCCAGCACCGGCCGGTGGTAGAACCCCTGCAATTCGAGCAACGGAGGCGTCAGCGGCACCACGACGATGAGCAGCCACTGGTATTTCTGGAACCCTCCGATCACCCCATCCGGATCGATCCCGGGGAGAGACCGGATGAAATGGGCCATCCAGAAAACGCCGCCGAACAGCGCCGCGTCGATGAGGGCGTGGACCTTGTTCAGGAGTTGACGTTGACGGAGCAACATGCGGGGGAGTAACGGATAACCTCCCGGACCGGTTTTGTTAAGCGAATGTTGAAGGGGGCCTGACCCGACCTCGGATCCCCCACCCCACGAGCGGGCACTTTACTTCTTGGCAGCCCCGATCCAGTTCCTAGCGTCACGGCTGCGATGATTGCAACCCAAGCGATTCTCTGGTCCCGCTTCCAACGTCATTACCTCGACTGCCCGTCCCTCGGACTGGGACTGGACATCAGCCGGGTGCCGTTTCCGGACGACTTCCACGCCAAGATGGAGCGCCCGATCCGCAAGGCGTTGAGCGACATGGCCGAGCTGGAACGGGGTGCCATCGCCAACCCCGATGAGCAGCGGATGGTGGGCCATTACTGGCTGCGCAATCCGTCGCTGGCACCGAGCCCGGCGATCACCCAGGCCATCCAAGGCACCCTCGAGGCCATCGGAACCTTCACCGCCCGCGTCCATCGGGGAGAACTGGCCGGAAGCTCGGGCCCCTTCCGCAATCTCCTGGTCATCGGCATCGGAGGGTCGGCCCTCGGACCCCAATTCGTGGCCAAGGCGCTGGGGCACCCGCGCACCGACACCCTCACACCGTACTTCTTCGACAACACCGACCCCGACGGGATGGACCAGGTGCTGGCCGCCCTGGAGGGCCGACTCGGCCAGACCCTCGCGCTGGTCATCTCCAAGTCCGGTGGGACCCCGGAGACCCGGAACGGCATGGTCGAGGCCCGTGCCGCCTATGAACGGGCGGGTTTGCGCTTCGCGGCGCACGCCGTGGCGATCACGGGGGACGGCAGCGCCCTGCACAAGACGGCCGTCGCCGAGGGCTGGATCCAGACCTTCCCCATGTGGGACTGGGTGGGCGGCCGGACCAGCGAACTCAGCGCCGTGGGCCTGCTGCCGGCGGCCCTGCAGGGATTGGACATCCAGGGCCTGCTGGCCGGAGCCAAGGCCTGCGACGAGGCCACCCGCAACCCGATCGTCCGCGACAATCCGGCCGCGCAGCTGGCCCTGATGTGGTACTTTTTGGGTGAGGGACGCGGCACCAAGGACATGGTGGTGCTGCCCTACAAAGACCGCTTCGAGCTCTTTTCGAAGTACCTCCAGCAACTGGTCATGGAGTCGCTGGGCAAGGAGCTGGATCTGGACGGCAAGGTGGTCCATCAGGGGCTGGCCGTGTACGGCAACAAGGGTTCCACCGACCAGCACGCCTACGTGCAACAGCTCCGGGACGGCGTGGCCAACTTCTTCGCCGTGTTCATCGAGGTTCTCCGGGACCGCGACGGCGGCAGCATCGAGGTGGAACCCGGAGCGACCAGCGGCGACTTCCTCAGCGGGTTCTTCCTGGGCACCCGCTCCGCCCTGTACGAGTCCGGACGCCCGAGCCTGACCCTCACGGTGCCGGACACCTCGGCGTTCACGGTGGGCATGCTCATCGCCCTGTTCGAGCGGGCCGTGGGTCTGTACGCCTCGCTGGTGAACATCAACGCCTACCACCAACCCGGCGTCGAAGCGGGCAAGAAGGCCGCCGCTGTCGTGCTGGGATTGCAGCGTCAGCTCGTGGCCCATCTGGTCGCCAACCCGGGCAAGGCCTATTCGGCCGATGCGTTGGCCGCCGCCCTCGGCCAACCCGATGCGGCCGAGATGGTCTTCAAGATCTGCACCCACCTGGCCGCCAACCGACGCGGGGTCGCAACCGCCTCGGGAGCCGGCCTCGGTGCGACCTTCCAGTCCTGCTGAAACGCGGCCCGTACCAAAAAACCTCACGCTCTGACCGGTTGTCGAACCTGATTCCACCCACACGATCCGCACTTGTCCGGAGCGCGGGCAGGTTCCAGCCTTGTCTTTGAAACTTCCGATGAAACCCCTCCTGATGATCGGGGCGATGCTCTTCGCCCTCAGCTTCTCCGCCATGTCCGACACCACCGCCTCCTCCAAGACCCACGGTCACCTCCGCCACGTCGTCGCCTTCAAGTTCAAGGAGGCCGCCAGCCCGGCGGACATCAAGAAAGTGGAGACCGCCTTCCGAGCTCTGAAGTCCAAGATCCCCCAGATCGCCAGCCTCGAGGCCGGCACGAACAACAGCCCCGAGAACCTGAACAAGGGCTGCACCCACGGTTGGATCCTGACCTTCACCTCCGAGAAGGACCGCGACGCCTACCTCGTCCATCCCGACCATCAGGAATTCGGCAAACTGGTGCGCCCCCTGGTGGCCGACGTGTTCGTGATCGATTTCTGGGCCAAGTGATTCCCTGCCGGGAACCCGCCCGGGAATCGGCTCTCCTGACGTCATGCGTTGTTTTGTCACCGGTGCCTCCGGCTTCGTCGGCGCCAATCTGGTCCATGCCCTGATCGCCCGAGGTCATTCGGTGCGGGCTCTGTTGCGCCCGGGGGCCGATCTGCGGGGGCTCGCCGGTGCGGACCTCGAAACGGTGCCGGGCGACCTGACCGACGACGTGGCCTCGATGACGCGGGCGATGGCCGGCTGCGACTGGTGCTTCCACGTGGCCGCCAGTTACGCACTGTGGCTGCCGGACTACGCGCCCATGTTCCGGGCCAATGTGGAGGGCACCCGCAACCTCCTGACCGCGGCCCATCAGGCCGGATGTTCACGGATCGTGTACACCAGCACCGTCGGCTGCATCGGGCTTCCCAAGCCGGGGCCCGATGGCACGGTGGTGCCCACCGATGAGAACACGCCGGTGGGCGAGTCGCAGATGTCCAATCCCTACAAGCTCTCCAAATGGCGGGCGGAGGTGGTGGCGCGGGAGCTCGCCTCGAAGGGCTTGCCGGTGGTCATCGTCAATCCGAGTGCGCCGATCGGGCCACGGGACGTGAAGCCCACTCCCACCGGTCGGGTCATCGTAGATTTTCTGCGTCGGGCCTTGCCCGCCTATCTGGACACGGGGCTCAACTGGGTCCATGTGCGGGACGTCGTCGAAGGGCATATCCTGGCCGCCGAACGCGGGCGCCTGGGAGAGCGCTACATCCTCGGCCACGCCCAGGGAAACTGGACGATGAAGGAAGCTCTCGAGACGCTCTCCGAACTGAGCGGCCTTCCGGCGCCCCGATTCCAGGTGCCCTATGCCGTGGCCCTGGGTGCTGCGCACGTGGACGAGTGGATCGCCCGGTTCACCGGAAAACCGCCCAAGGCGCCGTTGGCCGGAGTCCGCATGGCCGCCTACAAGATGTGGTTCAATCCGGCCAAGGCCATCGGGGAGCTCGGCCTGCCGCAAACCCCACCCCGCCAGGCCTTGTCGGACGCCATCGACTGGTTCCGGGCCCACGGTCACGCGCCCTGAGCGCCCCACCCCTCACGACGCCCACGCCCGCTGCAGCGTCACCGGGATTCAGGGCTTCGCCTGCGGTGTGACCGGAGAGGTGGAACGCAACGGAGGGGTCGGCGGGATCGCCTTGAGGTGTTTGGAGTCGAGACGGTCACAGGCCCACAGCACCCCCCGCGTGACCAGATCGAGATAGCGCTCGTCGCCGACCGTCTCGTTGAAATGCCCCAGCGAGGTGCTGAAGACCCGAGTGGATCCATAGCGGTTGACCCAGGTGATGGCACAGTCGTCTTCTCCCTGCGCTCCACGCTGAAGCACGGTGGCCGTCGGAAAGATCATCACGTTGTTGTACAACTCCTCGTCACCGGTGAGCCAATCCCGCCAACCCAGACCGCGGATGATGGGGTGCTGCGGGTCGACCGTCCGAATCCGGATGGGCGTGGCCTTGCCATGCTTCATGGATCGCAGGCCGAGGTATTCCTGCCACAGGTCACCCGGAGCGGCGCGGTAACTGTGGACAGCGCAGTGCAGGTTCACTCCCGGCAAGCCGGCCCGGTGGGGCGCCAGGATGCGGGAGATCCACTGGGTGTCGGCGACCGCCCCAAAGCACTCGTCGTGGATGACCACATCGTAGCCCTTGGCCCAGTCGGGATTGTCATACAAGGGAATGCGACTCTCCTTGGAAGTGCCGCCCTGCTGCACGGTCTCCACCGTGATTCGAGCCCGCGATTCGATGCCCCGCTTGAGCACGTCCTTCTGGACCGGATAGTCGTGGCAGCACCCGCCACACACGAGCAATGCCCGCAACACCCGGGGCTCGGCGGCCGAAACCCCAGAGGCCACCGCCATCATCCAACCGACGGCGAGCCAGGCCAAACGCGATGACATCTTCATGATCGGATCGACAAAAAACGAAGGCGGTACGGCGAACGAGACGAGTGAGGCGAGTGAGGCGACTGGGGTCCCGAATCAGTCCAGTTTGCGGACCCAGATGTTGCGGTAGCGCACCGGATTGCCGTGATCCTGGAGCATCAAAGGGCCTGTGGGAGTCGCGCCGGAAAATTTCGCCGACACCGAGGCGTCGCCCAGAACCGGGATATGGTCCTGAACCAGAACCCCATTGTGGAGCACGGTGAATGAACCCGGCTGCACCTTGCCGTCGGCCCCAGGCTTCGGCGGGTGGAACACGATGTCGTAGGTCTGCCATTCTCCGGGCTTGCGGGAGGCGTTCACCAGCGGCGCGTTGTGCCCGTAGAACGACGCGGCCTGCCCGTTGAAATAGGTCTTGTTCTGATAGGAATCGAGCACCTGGATCTCGTACCGACCCTGGAAATACACCCCGCTGTTGCCCCGCCCCTGCCCCTCTCCCTTGACCTCGGCCGGCGCAGCCCATTCGAGATGCAATTGGATCGCACCGAATTCCTGACGGGTCATGAGGCTCTTGCCGTGCACCTCCATATACCCGCTCTCCACCTTCCACTTGGGCTCGCTGCCATCATCGCTCTTCCAGGACGACAGGTCCTTGCCGTCGAACAGCACGACGGCATCCGACGGAGGTGAGCCCGCGGTGCCCGGGGTGACGGGGGCGGGTTCTGGGTTGCCGCCCGGTGCGGCGGCGAAGGTGAGGAGCGCCGCCGAAACCGCGACGACTGGGAGCAGGGAAATGGCCCGGAAATTCATGGAGAACGAGGATGCTGTTGGAATTGACCCGGATCGTTGCCGGAATGCGATGGGGGTCAAGGCTTCCCGCGGTCAACTTTTCACCCGGTCCACTCGTTTGGACTTTGTGCCTGACTCGGTGCCTTTGGTAACACTGCGGTACCGTGAGTGACGTCGCCCCCAGCCTGTTGCTGCTCATCCCCGCCTACAACGAGGAGAACCGCATCGGCCCCGTCCTCCGAGAATACGCCGAATACTTCGGCCAACACCATCCCGGTCCATTCCAACTGGTCGTGGTGCTCAATGGATGTCGTGACAACACCCTGGGCGTGGTCCAGGACGCCGAGCGACGCCACGCCTGCATCACCCACACCGAGTTCCCCGGGGCCATCGGCAAGGGCGGGGCGTTGATCGAGGGGCTCAAGCTCGCCCCCTTGGCGGACCTGATCGGCTATGTGGATGCCGATGGTGCGACGCCTCCGAAGGCCTTCCACGATCTCGTGCAGGCGGTGGCTTCGTCCCCCATCGACTGCGCCATCGCCTCCCGGTGGCTCCCCGGCGCCGTCGTGCACCACTTCCAACCGGAGAACCGACGGTTCGCCAGCCGGTTGTTCCACCTGTTCGTCGAATTGTTCTTCCGGATGCGGATCCTGGACACCCAATGCGGAGCCAAGGTCATGCGCCGTCAGGCCGTGGAGTCGATCCATGATCGTCTCTCGCTCGCGGACCTCGCCTTCGATGTGAACCTGCTCTACTCGCTCACCCGGGCAGGGTTCAAGATCCGGGAAATCGCCACGGAGTGGTCCGACAAAAGCGGTTCCAAGGTGGTCTTCAACCTCCGGACCAGCCTGAACATGTTGCTCTCACTGGTGCGCCTGAGGCTGATCTACTCGCCCTTCTACCGATGGCTCGGGCCCTTGCGCCCCGTGGAGGCGTGGCTCTACACCCAACTCCGCGCGCCACAACCGGTGCGCCACTCGACTTCGACGGGCGACGCCACCGTCAGCAGCAGCGGTTCGCCTCCCTCACGATCCGGACCCAACAGCGGGATCCCGGTCGATTGAGTGGGAGGCCTCGGCCTGCAGTTTGTCGGATTCGCGACTCAAAAAGCGCTCCAACACCTCGAACTTGGCCACATTCTCGGGCTTCAACGCCATGAGAGCACGGTGGGCATCCAAGCAGCACTTCAGCACCTCGGATTTCGAGACCGGATCCAGGGGTACCTCGACCGTATCGGGAAACGGAGCGTCCAGCGCCTCGTCGGTGAGCACCGAGATCTGACCCAGGACCCCATGGTCATCCAGACCGTCGAGGATGCGCTGCGGAGCCCGGTACACGGCGAACGAGGTGCCGGTGGCCCCCACCAGTCGCGAAACCGTCCCTGAAAAACCGCTATCCATCAGAAGCGCCTCGGAGAGGTCCAGGACGATGCATCGGGCGCCTTGCTGCTGGAGACGGACGATGAGTTTTTCAAAGGCCGGGGCCGATTCGGCCGCGGCCCGCCCCTGCAGACGCACAATCGCCTGAGGACCGTCCAAACCCACCGAGATGGAGCATCCGGGCAACGCCACGGCCCCAACTATCCGCGTCGACATCCCCCGGTCAAGACATCGCCCGTGCCGCGGGGGGGCTCCACCGATGACGGTGATGGCGGCGCGTTTCATTTGAGTCGCCCCGCTCTTGCTGATCAGTCCGGGGTTCTGCATCGTTGGGAGATTGAACAAGTCGGCCAGAGCAGAAATTCCCCGAAAGACGGTCTACCGGCTCTCGCAGTACCTGCGGTGTCTGCAACGCCTGAAGAGCAATGGCCTCCAGACGGTCAGCAGCGAGGCACTGGCCCGGGCGGCCGGGGTCAAGCCGACCCAGTTGCGCAAAGACCTGACCTATCTGGGGCAGTTCGGCACCCGCGGCTTGGGCTATGATGTGGTGCAGTTGGCGGAGATGATCACCTCGCACCTGGGCACCAATCGCCTTCAACCCGTGGTGCTCGTGGGCGTCGGCAATCTGGGAAGCGCTCTGCTGCAGTACCGCGGTTTCGAGCCCGAGGGATTCGAGATCGTCGCCGCATTCGACCTCGATCCGAATCGGACCCGGGAAATCCCCCTGCGCGTGCCCTTGCTGGGGATGGACCGCCTGGAGGAGATCCTGTCGGAGCACCACGTCCGCATGGCGATCCTCTCGGTGCCGGCCGCCGCCGCCCAAGAGGTCACCAACCGCCTGGTGGAAGCCGGGGTGCTCGGAATCCTGAATTTCGCGCCCATCGTCCCCGCGGTGCCGGAACATGTGGTGGTCAATCACGTGAATCTGGCGATCGAATTGGAGAATCTGAGCTATTTCCTCAACGATTGAGCGCCGTTCAAAGGGCGCTTGATCCCACCGGAGAGCGCCGGAACCCCACGAAATGACCCTCCTTCAACCGGACCCCGCCTCGCCCCGACCCGAGAGTCTGCCCGACATCCGGAATGAAAGCCGGACCACCTTGGGGCACCAGTTCTCGGCCTGGAATGAACCGGCCTACCGTCTCGAACAGGTGCTGGACTGGCTGTACGCGCGCCGCGTGGAGCATTGGGATGCCATGACCAATCTCCCCAGATCGTTGCGCTCCCGATTGGCCTCGGTCTGGTCTCTCGGTTCGTTGAGCCTGATGCGCAAACAAGGCTCCCGGGACAGCACCCAGAAATTCCTCTGGCGACTGCAGGACGGGGCGCTCATCGAAAGCGTGCTGATTCCGGCCAACCCGGCCCTCTACGGCGAGGCGGCCGATCGCCACACGCTGTGCGTCTCCACCCAGGTGGGCTGCGCCTACGGCTGCCGCTTCTGCGCCAGCGGGTTGGACGGGTGGAAACGCAACCTCGCCCCGTGGGAGATCATCGGTCAGATCCTCGGGGTGGAACGCTGGCACGCCCAGCAAACACCCCCACCCTCCGGACACTCGAGCGACACGGGCTCCGCCAATCGGTTGGTGAACAATCTGGTGATCATGGGCATGGGGGAACCCATGGCCAATTACGACTCTCTGATGGCGGCCCTCCGTTCGCTGAACGCCCCCTGGGGCGGAGGGATCGGTGCCCGGAAGATCACGATCTCGACCAGCGGACTGGCCCCCAGGATCCGACAACTGGCCGATGAACCCGAACAGTTCCGTCTGGCGATCTCGCTGCACGGCGCCACCGATGCGGTTCGCAACCAGATCATGCCGGTCAATCGCAAGTACCCGCTGGCCGAACTGACCCAGGCCTGCGGCTACTACCTCGAAAAGAAGGGCAAGATGATCACCCTGGAATACATCCTCATCCAGGGAGTCAACGACGCCACGGCCGAGGTGAAACCCCTGGCGGATCTGGCCCGACGCCTGCACGCCAAGGTGAATCTGATCCCCTACAACACGGTCGAGGGCCTGCCCTGGAAACGGCCCGACGAGGCCCGATGCCAGCACTTCGCCGAAGCCCTCACCCGCAGCGGAGTCACCTGCACGCTCCGTCTGGAGAAAGGGCACGACATCGATGCGGCTTGCGGTCAATTGCGTCTGAAGACCGAACGCGAACTGGCCGCCGGCCCGGCAAATCCCAGCCCGGCAAATCCCAGCCCGGCAAATCCCAGCCCGGCAAATCCCGGCTCCGGCATGGACCAACCGGCCGGCGAGTCGTAGGGTCTGGCCGGTGATCGCACTCCTCGATTACGATTCCGGGAACATCCGCAGCGTCGAAAAAGCCCTCCGCAAGGCCGGCGCGGAAGTGGTGCGTGCGCGCACTCCGGAAGCCATGGCCGAGGCCCGTGGCATCGTCCTACCCGGCGTGGGCGCCTTCGACGACTGCATCCACGCCCTGGAGCGCCAAGGCCTTCTGGAGGCCGTCCGCGCCTGGATCGCCGCCGACCGACCGTTTCTGGGAATCTGCGTCGGGTACCAGGCCCTCTTCGATCGCAGCGAGGAATTCCAGTCGCGGGCTCCCGGGCTCGGGATTTTTCCCGGATCGGTCGTCCGATTCGAACCCACAGTCGAGATGCCGCACCTGAAGATCCCCCAGATCGGCTGGAACCAGATCCACCTGAAACAGCCGGACTGCCCGCTTTACAAGGGCATTGCCGAGGGCAGTTGGTTCTATTTCGTCCACAGTTTCTACCCCCGCCCCGCCCTTCCCGAGATCGTGGCCACCGAGACGACCTACGGCGCCACATTCGCCTCGTCGATCCGGCGCGGAAACACCTTCGCCACCCAGTTCCACCCCGAGAAAAGCCAGGAAAACGGCCTCCGCCTGCTGGCCAATTTCGTGGAGCTGGCCGAGACGGTGCGTCGCTGAGGCAGGGTCGACGGCCACCCCGTCTCGCCCGCCTCGGGGCGCCCCCATTGCGACGGGTCAATGCGGACCCGCCTGGCCCGCGACCCCAACCGCCCAAGGCGCCATCGAGGCCAGGACCGAATCCACCGACACCGACGCCATGAGGCGGGTCAACTCGTCGGCGCTCCCCGCGATCGGGCGCCCATCATAGCGATAATACTCCAGATGGCGGCCGCCAATGGCCGGATTGGGGATCAACGTCCAATCGCTCCTCCGCGGATGCACCGGCCGATTCAAGGTGGGAGTCTCGATCACCCATTGCCGTGGCACCCGCAGGGCGGCGGCGATGTGCATGAACACCGTGTCCACGCTCAGGAACCCCCGGGCATGCCCCACCAGGGCCATCGCTTCTCGAAGGCCGGGTGCGCTGGCCTCCAGGAACTCGACTCCCTCGGCGCGCAATTGGTCGTGCAGCACCCGTTCTTCCTGGGCCCCGAACAGGACCACGGGCACCGACGGGTACAACCGCTTCCACCGCCGGAGCAGTTCGGCATAGTGGCCCACCGGCCATCGCCTCAAGGCGAGGTTCTTGGTGCCTCCCGAACCGGTGTGCAGGCCCAGCCAGGCGCTCCCCGTCAAACGGTGGTGCTCCAACCATTCGACCGCCCACCGCCGTTCGGCCTCGGACAGGAAGACCTCGTACCCAGGACACGCCAACCGGGGCTCCAACCCGAGGAGTTCGAGCAGGCGGGCGTTGTTCTCCATCACATGGAGCGAGTAGTCCTGCGGCCGGGATCGGGTCACCAGGAGCCGATCGAGCCATGACTGGTTCTCGTATTCGTGGCTGAGGCGCTCGCGGGCCCCGATCAACCGGGCGATGAGGCGATAGCCACGGCGCCCCTGAGTGTGGGTGTTGATCGACAAATCATACCGCCGGCGCCGCAGTTCCAGGCAGCGGGCCACCGACGACACCCGACCCGCCTTGAGGAAATCATGCCGGATCACCTCGCGCACATGCCGATTGCCCCGGAGCACCTCGGCCGCCCCGGCCCAGAGCACGAGCACATCGATGGCCGCATCGGGGTATTGGAGACGCAACTCATGCAACAGCGGGGTCGCCATGAGCGTGTCGCCAATGCCGGACAGAGACAGGACGAGGATGCGCTTCACCGTGCCCTCAAGGTATGGACCCGCCGCGGTCCCCACAAGCAGGGGAACTCCCGGGAACACCGGGCTTGCCCTGTTCGCCGGGGATCCCGCTCCAGCGCCATTTTGTTGGCGCAAATGACTTGCGGTGTCCCGAGTTCGGACCAATCTTGTGACCCCGCAGGTGGCGACGCAGTCCTCGATGTCGTCCGTATTCCCCCAGGTCCAATCCCCACACGGAACTGCGTCGGCGCCGTCCGAGGGCGCTCTCGAGGCGAGCCCATCCGAACCCGACCGGTTTTCCAAACACCCGTTTTCAAAATGCCCCGCGCACCGAAAGACCCGTCCGCGCCCAAGAAGGCCCGGACGCCCCGAAAGAAGGCCGATGCCCAGCCGGAACTTCCCGAAGAATCCACGGCCACAGGCGCCGTTGCCTCCCCCCGCGTCGACAAAGCCATCAGCGACAAACCCATCATCGGCAAAACTCCCGTCGATAAAACCGCTGCCGAAGACACGTCGCTGATCCCCCACGATTCACCCGCGACTTCCGAACCGGTCCGCACCCGTGAGACCGACGAAGAGCCGCTGGTGGTCAAAGCCTCTCCGTTGCCGCCCCGGGCCCGCATGGCTCCGCCGAACGAAGACGCCCCGGTGCCCGACGCCCCCGAGAAACCCAAGGTGGTGATCGAGCCGAAGAACCTCAATCTGCACGAACTGCAACCGATGCCCATCGGTCCCCTGGCCGAGGTGGCCAAGCACTTCTGCATCGAGAACTACGGCACGCTCAAGCGGCAGGAGATCATCTTCCAGATCGTCCAGCGCAACCTGGCCGCCGGTGGCATCATCAACACCCGCGGGGTCCTTGAGGTCATGCCGGAGGGCTTCGGCTTTCTGCGCTCACCCGCCTTCAACTACCTCCCCTGCCCCGAAGACATCTACGTGTCTCCGTCGCAGATCCGGCGCTTCGATCTGGCCACCGGTGACGATGTCGAAGGACAGGTGCGTCCGCCGAAAGACAAGGAGAAGTTCTATGCCCTGCTGAAGGTCGAGCGGGTGGCCGGCCTGGATCCCGACAAGGCCAAGGAGAAGACCCATTTCGAGAACCTCACCCCGCTCTTCCCGAATCGCCGTTTCCTGCTCGAGACCACCCCCGACGAATACAGCACCCGCGTGGTGGACATCGTCTGTCCGGTGGGCAAGGGCACCCGCGGACTCATCGTGGCCCCGCCCCGCACCGGCAAGACGGTGCTGATGCAGAAACTGGCCAACGCCATCCTGAAGAACAACACCGACTGCCACCTGATCATCCTGCTGATCGATGAGCGTCCGGAAGAGGTCACCGACATGGAGCGCTCCTGCCGTGGAGCCGAGGTCGTGAGCTCGACTTTCGATGAACCGCCCGAGCGGCATGTCCAGGTGGCCGAGATGGTCATCGAGAAGGCCCGCCGGATGGTCGAGCACAAGAAGGACGTGGTGATCCTGCTCGATTCCATCACGCGCTTGGCCCGCGCCTACAACACGGTGCAACCGCATTCGGGCAAGATCCTCTCGGGCGGCGTGGATGCGAACGCCCTGCACAAACCCAAGCGCTTCTTCGGTGCGGCCCGCAACATCGAGGAAGGCGGGTCGCTGACGATCATGGCCACGGCCCTCGTCGACACCGGCAGCCGCATGGACGAGGTCATTTTCGAGGAGTTCAAGGGCACCGGCAACATGGAGATCCACCTGGATCGCTCGTTGGTGGACCGCCGCATCTTCCCCTCGATCAACATCGAGAAATCCGGCACCCGGAAAGAGGAGTTGCTGTACCATCCCGACGAATACCAGCGCATCTCGGTGCTGCGCCGCGCTCTGGTGGGTGTTCCGCCGGTCGAATCGATGGAACTGCTGCTCGGCAAGCTCAAGAAGACCCCGAACAACATCATGTTCCTCCTGTCGATGGGCCAAGGCTCCCGCTGAGCCCATCGCGGAGGGATTCCCGAGCCGGGTTCAGGGGCCGGTTCCAAAGGGGAATTCCGGTCAGGACCCGGTGCGGCGACGCAAGCACCGACCCGGTCGACCGAATGGGGCCAACCGGGATTTGGTTTCCGGGAGGCACACTGACCGGAGACTGGATTCGCCCGGCCTTCGGTTCACCGGAATCGGCTGGGCTCCCACCGTTTCCCCCCTCGGAACCCACGGCAAAACCCCACATCGGGGCCACATCGGGGCCACATCGGGTTCCCCAAGGGACTCGAGCTCAACCCCGTCCGACGGAACCCGAGGTGTTCTCGCCTCGCAAGCCGTTGAGCTGCGATCTCAGGTCCTCCAAACTGCCGACCCGGGTCGCTCCCACGGCCTCGATGTCGGCCTGATAAGCCGAACTGGCCCGCCCTCCCACCAGGATGCGCGTGGCCGATGGAAGCAGGCGTCGGAGCAATTTCAGCTCGAGCGACAACCCTGGGTCGTCCTTCGGGTGAACCACGCTCAAGCCGACGGCTTTGGCTCCGTGTTGGATCGCCATGCTGGCGATTTCCTCGGCCGGCATGCAGGCCCCCCCATACACGACCCGCCAGCCCATGCCCGTGGCCGCGGCCGCCACGATGATGGCGCCCAACTCGTGAAGCTGACCCGCCGGGGTGGTGACCACCAGCACCGGGGCCCTCGGATGCAAGGCGATCGGTCGGGCGATGTTGCCCAGAAAGGTCCTCAAGACCGCCGTGGCGATGTGTTCGTGGGCGACCTTGACCTGCCCCTTCATCCATCCCTCCCCGATCCGCTCCACCAGCGGGACGATCAGTTCGCCCAATAGTCGCATGTGCCCCATCGCGACCGAGGCCCGCTCCAAGAGCGATTCGAGGCCCGCGGCATCCATGCGCAGGACCGATTCGAATGCGCCATCCAGAAAACCGACGTCGCCCTCGACCAGAGGATCGACACCCGATGAGGCGCCGGAATCGCGGTCGGAGGGGATGTCGGAATCCAAAGAGCTCTCGACCCCGCCTCTGACGGATCCGAGCCCTCCTCGAGGCGTCGGCCCAGTGGTCGCGGCAGCGCGTTCCGAAGTCGCCAACAGAGAACGCAAGGACTCCAACGACAACGCGGCGATGGTCCCGATCGAATAGCCCACCTCGGTTGCCCGCCGCAACAGGCTCAACCGCTCGATGTCCGCCGCAGAGTACAACCGCTGTTTCCCCTCGGAACGGGTCGGTCGAACCGTCTGGTAGCGTTTTTCCCAAGCCCGGATGACATGAGGGCTCAGACCCGTTTGCCGAGCAACGGTCTTGATCGAGTGCCTCAGCATCGGCTCATTCATGATGAGCAACTATTAACACCAACATGAACAAACTCAAGACAATCCACGCAATCCTGAACAAAACACGCTCAACACCTCACCTTTTGTTAGACAAAATTGAATCAACCCATTGACAAGAGCTATCGAACGGCTCATGGTCGAAATATCGGTCCGCGGGTACAACTCCAGGTTCAACGCTCTCAAACCTCACCTTTACCACGATGAAGTCACGAAAACCCTCCGCCAAGAAACTCGTCTCCGTCGCCCAGAGTTCCCGAGCCAAAAAAGGCGCAGGATCGTTGCAGTCACGCTCCGTGGTGATCAAAAAGAGCCTTCCGACGTCACGCCCAAAGGCTCAGCCCGCGACGGTCGTCCCCGCGATCAGCGCTCGAGCCGCCAAGGCGACCCCAACTGCCCGCACAGCCCCTCTTCGAGGCAAGGCCAACCCCAGAGTCGAGACCACCGCCAAGAACCAGTCCCGGGCCAACTCGAAGACTCGTCCGAAGACCGAACCGAAGGCCGGCACGAGCTCGATCCCGCTGCGGCCCGGTCTCCAGATGGTCGACGGCATTCCGGTGCTTCCCCAACCGCCGGAGCCGGTCCGTGACCTGTACGAGTCGAAGAGCGCCCTGAATCTCTACATGCGCGAGGCGGTCGAAGTGCCCCTCCTCACCGTGGCCGAGGAAAACGCTCTGGCCGCCCGGATCAAACGCGGTGATGCCGTGGCGCGCGAGCACATGATCCGGGCCAACCTGCGGTTGGTGGTGAAGATCGCCAAAGACTATGATGGCCTTGGACTCCCGTTGTTGGACCTGATCAACGAGGGCAACATCGGCCTCATGAAGGGTGTCGAGCGATTCGACCCGTCCAAGGGCGGCAAGCTTTCCACCTACAGCTCCTGGTGGATCAAGCAATCCATCAAGCGCGCTCTGGCCAATCAGTCCAAGACCATCCGCCTCCCGGTCCACTTGGTGGACAAGATCTCGAAGATGCGTCGCGTGGCCATGGAGTTGCAGGAACTCTTCGGCCGCGAGGCCACCGACGAGGAGATCGCCGAGGAGATGGACGCACCGCTGCGCAAGGTGCGCCTCTGGCGCCGGGCCTCTCTGCGCACGAGTTCCCTTGATGAATCGCTCGGTGACGAAGACTCCAGTCGACTGGGCGACGTGGTGGCCGACGAATCCTGCCAGACTCCCTACGAAGATCTGGAGAACCGCACCACCCACAGCCTGCTGCAGAGCACGCTCCACATCCTGGATTCCCGCGAAATGACGATTCTGCGTGAGCGGTTCGCCCTCGACGGCGGCCAAGAGAAGACGCTCGACGAAATCGGTCAGAAGTTCGGGGTGACCCGGGAACGGATCCGCCAACTCCAGAACATCGCGCTGGCCAAGCTCCGGAAGCAGATCGAATCCATCGAAGCGGTGCGGATTCCGGGCGAAGTCGAAGACGGAGTCCGCTGAGTTCGCTGGGGCCTGATCCGGCTCCATGGACGCACGAAACGCAGGCCTCGAAGGGATGATCCCGACGGGGCCTGTTTTTTATTGTTTGCGAACCCGATCCGACCCGGCCCCGGTCGGTCCGACAGGCCTTCACTCGGCGCCGCCGACCCGGGTCACCCTTCGAGGATGGCCACGGCCGAGGCGTATCGGGCGGTGTGGGTGAGGTTGAGGTGCAGGATCCGGGCCCCGCGGCGCTCCATCAGAAGGGATCCGGAGCCGTGGAGTTGCACCCGGGTGCTGCCGCTCTCCAACCGGACCACTTCGATGTCCAGCCACCCGATCTCGGTGCCGATTCCCGTGCCGAAGGCTTTGCTGACGGCCTCCTTCGCGGCAAACCGGGCGGCGACGTGGGTGGCCGGATCGGCATGGCCGAAGCAGTAGTCCTGCTCGGCCTGGCAGAGGATCCGTCGCGCGAAGCGATCGCCCAGTCGATCCAGCGAATCCCGGATGCGACCGACCTCCACCAGATCGATCCCGACCCCCAGAATCATGCCGCCCCCGCTGGCCGAGACCCTCCGGCGTATCCTTCCATGGCTTGGAGGATCTCCTTCACGGCGTTTTCGAGACCCACGAAGACGGCGCGGCTGATGATGGAATGACCGATGTTCAATTCCTCGAGATGGGGCACCACATGCAGGAGCGGCAAGTTTTCGCGGGTCAACCCGTGACCGGCGTTGACGCGGAGACCCACCTGGTGGGCCCGCTCCGCCGCCGCGATCAACCGCTGCAGTTCCCGGTTCCGTTCAGCCTTCTGGTGGAAGGCCTCCGCATAGGCGCCGGTGTGCAACTCGATGAATCGGGAGCCCACCCGGGAGGCGGCCTCGATCTGGGCCGGATCGGGGTCCACGAAGAGGCTCACCTCGATGCCGGCGGCTTCCATGCGGCGGGTGGTTTCCCGCAGCGCCGCTTCATGACCCACGACATCCAAGCCCCCTTCGGTCGAGATCTCCTCCCGTTTCTCGGGGACCAGGCACACGATGTCGGGGCGCGCCGTCAGAGCGATGTCCACGATCTCCGGGGCGTTGGCCATCTCGAAATTCAGACGGGTGCGGATGGCCTTGCGCAGGGCGAAGATGTCCCGGTCGATGATGTGCCGTCGGTCTTCGCGCAAGTGGGCCGTGATTCCGTGCGCACCGGCCTGCTCGCACAGCAGCGCGGCGGCGACGGGATCGGGCTCACCCCGTTCCATGCCCCGGTAGCGGGCCTGACGGAGGGTGGCGACGTGGTCGATGTTGACGCCGAGTTTCAGCATGAGGGCTCAGGGTTTGGCAGCGGGCTTCGGAGCGGAAGAGGGCTTGGCGGGTGAACCCTCCGGCAGCCCCATCGGGGCCGGGGGAGCCATGCGGGCCGCCTTGAGCTTGCGCGGGGTGGCCGGATCCAACCAGCGCCCCAGCATCACCCATTCCATGGCGTTGAGCCCCACCGGAGCCTTGCGGGTCCAGGTGAAGGTGCCCGGACCGGATTGACGGACCTGGGTGACGGTGTTGTCCACCTTGCCCAGGCCATCGGTGAGCCAGAGATTGGCCAATCCGTCGCCCGGAGCGGGGTTGAGACCGAGGGAAAGATCACGCGCCTGGAGATTGGCCCACCAGTGGACGAAATTCTCCGAGGTGATCTCCCAGTCGTACAGGACCAACCCGGGTTGCTGGAGCTGCTGGAGCAATTCTCGGGGAACCGGTTGGACCGATCGTTGACGCCGGAACATGCTGAAACCCAGGAAACCCGGCTTGTGGTTCTCGGTACCGGTGAGCATCGGAACGACGCCCGGAGCACTGCTCAGCCCCAGGATCTGCTTATCGGCATCGTACATCACGAGGCCATCGAGCGTGCCCGGTGCGGCGTTGGTGGAGTACCGACGACTCAGTTCGGCATTGGCCGCCTTGAGCACCGGAGCCGAGTCGTTCACATGCACCACGGCATAGCTCTGGAAGGGCGACTCGGCCTGGGCCCAATGGTACATCTGCCCGACTTCCTGCCCTTGAAAATATCCGTCCAGCCCGAACAGGTTCAGCACCTGCGGGGTGACACCGCGGATGGCGGTCAAGGACACCAGCGGGTCGTAGATCAGATTGGTGGGATACTGCCAGTCGCGCAGCGGTTGCTCGGCCAACCCGGGGCGGCTGAGCGTGCCCGACCAGACCACCGCCCCATTGGTGGCCAGCGCGGAAGCCTGAAGGCCGGGCCACACGCCGGGCGATTTGGAAAATTCCAGCAGCCGGGCGGGTTGGGAGGGCGTCGAAAGGACTCGGGCGCGAAACTCCTTGGCCCGCGGCGAATCCGAAGGACTCACCGCGAAGAGCCACCCTTTCTCGGCGCTCACCCAGGCGCTGGAGAGCTTGGATCCGAGGGGCTTCACCAGCGCCGGATAACGGTCGTTCCAGATCGGAGCCCGCTCGGCCGTGATGCGGACCGCCAGGAAGATCTCCCGGGAACCATCACTGCGACGCCAGACCTCGCCCGCCGACTCATGGGCCAGCAAGTCGGTCATGAGCGGTTGGGCCTGGGTCACCACGGCCTCGGAGGGGCCCGCTCCGGACAGCCATTCCAACGCGGCCCGCGTGGCCTTCGGGCGCAACCGTTCGGCCAGCGCCGGGGCATTGCTGTGCGAAAGGAACGCGCGCAACCCCAGGGCTCCGGTCTGGCTGCGCAGCCCATCGGCTCCGACGCAATGCCACCGGGCATCCAATTCGGGCACCGCCTCCTGGCATCCGGACAGGAGCGCCAACAGCGCCAGGGACAGCAGCGCAGGGATCGAGCGTCGATTCATAGTCAGGACCGCTTGTTTCCCAGAGAACCCACCCCGAATCAATGCGCCTTTGCGATCCGGGCCTCTCGGGCGCACCTTGGCCCTCGACATGCGCGAGGACTGGTACTGGTGGAATTCGGCTGCGGGAGACGCCGCCGGCAACATGGCCTGGGATGAGGCGCTGCTCGAGGCGGCCGCCGGACTGGGCCACCCGATTCTGCGCAGCTACGGGTGGGACACCGCAGCGGCCACCTTCGGCTACTTCCAGCGCCATGCCGAGATCGCCGCCTGGACCCCGCTGCGCCCGCTCATCCGTCGTCCCACCGGAGGCGGCCTGGTTCCCCACGCGGCCGACTGGACCTACACCGTGATCGTGCCGCCCGGCCACCCGTGGTATTCGATCTCGGCCGTGGAGAGCTACCGCCGCGCCCACTCCTGGTTGCAACGCGCCTTCGCGCACAGCGGCCTCGAGACCACGCTGGCCCCCTGCTGCAACCCGGCCGGCCCCGGGCAGTGCTTCATCGGGGCCGAACGGGAGGATCTGCTGCTGGCGGGTCTCAAGATCGCCGGTGCCGCCCAGCGTCGGAACCAACTCGGCCTGCTCATCCAGGGCAGCATCCAACCGGTGCCGCCCGGTCTGACACGGGACGGCTGGGAAGAGTCGATGCTGCGGACCGCCGAAGCCGATTGGGGGGTCCATTGGCAGCCACTGCCGCCCGCCTCCGCGGCGCTGACCGAGCGCGTCGCCGAGCTCCGGCAGCGCTATGGTTCGGTCGAACACAACGAACGCCGTTGAGGCCACGGCCGGTCAAAACCTGATCGATCAAAACCCGGTTCACCGAAATCCGGACCCGACCCTTCGGCTCTTGGAACCGGTTCTCGGGCGCAACGACGGATCCGACCCCATGGTTCCGGCTCAGGCTTCCTGTCGCCGGCTTTGTCGGAATTGGGTGGGGGTCAGCCCCGTGGCCGCCCGGAAGGCCCGGGTGAAGGCGCTGTGATCGTAGAAACCACAGGCGTGGGCGATCTCGGCCACCGGTTTCAAGGTCTCCTCGAGCAATCGGGAAGCGGCCGCCAGGCGGGTGTGTGAAATCAACTGGCTCGGGGTGGTCCGGAAGAGTCGTTTGATGAGACGGGCAAAACGGACCGGCGGGATGCCCGCCCGTTGCGCCAGCGAAGTCGGACTCAATTCTTCGTCGTAGTGCGCTTCAAGATGGTCCAGCGCGGCGGCCAGCCCGGCCGGAATCCGACCGGCCCCGGCCGGCACTTGGAGATCCCGCGAAATGCCGACCAGACCGATGATCCGGCCGCGGTCGTCACGGATGGCGAATTTGGTGGTGAAGCACCACCCGGTCTTGCGCCGGGGGTACCAGTGGAGTTCCAGCTTCTCGACGATGGGCCTGCCCGTACGCAGCACCGCCTCGTCCTGTCGCGCGAATCGGGTGGCCAGATCGGCCGGATACACTTCGCGCACCGTCTTGCCCACGAGTTCCTCGGCCCGACCGAACCCCACCCGCTCGGCCAGGGACCGGTTGACCGCGGTGTAGCGTCCGGCGGTGTCCTTGACGAAGAACGCGGCATCAGGAACGTGCTCGAAGATCTCGGCGAACAGGCTCACGGGAAGGTGGGCCACCGCAGGCACCGTCCCGGGCCCGCCTGTGCGGACTTTGGCGGACATGGCCCCAGCGTGCAGCAAGACCGGTTCGAGGGCGATGGCAGAGTGGCGGCCATGAAGTCCGCCCGCCTGCGCAAACACCCGATGAAGCGATGGTCGGCCGCCGTGATGGCAGCCGGCCCAGCGGCGTTGATGATGTTGTGGTGCGCCTGTGCGGCCCGGGCCCAGGGCTCCCGGGAAGACTACGATCGGGCCATCGGCCTGGCCCAGCGGACGGAGAACACGGTTTTCAAGAGCTCCGTCAAACCGCAATGGATCGCTGGCGGTGGAGGTCGCTTCTGGTACCGCGTGGCCACCGGACCCGACCAGCAGGAATACCACTTCGTGGATCCGGCGCGCGGAGTCCGCGAACCGCTCTTCGATCCGGTGCGCCTCGCCCAGGGCCTGTCCGATGCCCTGGGTCACCCGGTGCGCCCGGAGTCCCTCAAACTCGATTCCTTGTCCGTGGAGTGGGAGCGGGATCGGCGGGTTCTCCGATTTCGACAGGACGGCCAACGCTGGAAGGCCGCGGTTCCCGACCTGATCCCCAAAGCCGATCCGGCTCCCGAGACTCCCCTGGCTCCAGCGCAGCGCATCCCGAAACGATCGCGCACCACCGGTGAGGAGACGGAGATCCTCCTGATCAATCACACGCCCGACGACGTCGAACTGTACTGGTTGGATGATCAGGGTGCCCGACGCCCCTACGGCCGACTGCGCCCCGGCGCCGAACGCCGCCAGCACACCTTCACCGGCCATGTGTGGCTCGGGACCGACCGGAACGGGACGGTCCTCGGAGCCTTCACCGCCCAAGAAGGAGACGGGCGCGCCGAGTTCACCACGCCTTCCCCGGGGCCGAAGGATACCCCGTCCCGGGCCGACGAGCCCGCTGCCACGAAGCCCGGCCCCGGTGAGTCTCCGGACGGTCGATGGACGGCCGAGGTGATCGACCACAATTTGTTCCTGCGGCCGAAGGGGGGCGGAGAGGCCGTGCGCCTCAGCCGGGACGGAACCCCGGGAGACGCCTACCAGGCCGAAGTCCAGTGGTCTCCGGATTCGAGCCATCTCGCGGCCCGCAGGGTGCGCTCGGTCGCCCACCGCACCGTCTCGTGGGTCGAGGCGGCCCCGACCGACCAACTCCAGCCGAAGCTGCATTCGCACGCGTATTTCAAGCCGGGAGATCCCTTGCCCCAACCCCGTCTGAGGGTCTTCGCCGTCGAGGGATTCCGGCAGCACGACGTCGATGAGCGGGCCTATCCCAACCCCTTCACCGAAAGTGGCGAACTGGAGGTCCAATGGGCTCCGGACAGCCATGAGTTCTACGTGAACTACAACCAGCGGGGACATCAGGTGTACCGGATCCTGGCCGTCAACCGGACGGGCGAGGCCCGCACCGTGGTGGAAGAGGCCCCCAAAACCATGGTGGATTGGACGGCCAAGACCTGGCGGCACTGGTTGCACCCGCGCGGAGAACTCCTGTGGATGTCCGAGCGCAGTGGCTGGTGCCACCTGTGGCGCATCGACATCGCCACCGGCAGCGTGAAAAACCCCATCACCCAAGGTGACTGGGTGGTGCGCTCCGTGGAGCACGTCGATGCCGAGCGTCAGCAGCTCTGGTTCTTCGCCGGAGGCATCCGACCGGGCCAGGACCCGTACCACCTGCACCTGGCCCGGGTGAACTTCGACGGCACCGGGCTGGTGGTGATGACCGAGGGCGACGGCACCCACAAGGTGCAGTTCTCGCCCGACCGACGCTGGTTCCTCGACACCTGGTCCCGGGTGGACCAGGCCCCGGTCACCGAATTGCGCAGTGCGACCGATGGCCGCAAGGTGCTCGAACTGGAGCGGGCCGACATCACGCGGCTTCTGGCCACCGGATGGTCGATCCCCGAACGCTTCACCGCCCGGGGCCGCGACGGCACCACCGACATCCACGGCATCATCATCCGACCCTCCCGCTTCGACCCCCGGGCGAAATACCCGGTGATCGAGGAGATCTACGCCGGACCTCAGGGGGCCTTCGTGCCCAAGGAGTTCGGTCGCTTGATCCGGCAGCACGCGTTGGCCGAATTGGGCTTCGTGGTCGTGCAGATCGACGGCATGGGTACCAGCCAGCGCTCCAAGGCCTTCCATGACGTGGCCTGGAAGAATCTCGCCGACGCCGGATTCCCGGATCGCAAACTCTGGATCCGGGCCGCGGCCCGGTCACGCCCCTGGATGGACACCGGGCGCGTCGGACTCTACGGCGGCAGTGCCGGCGGACAGAACGCCTTGCGCGGGCTGCTGGACCATGGCGAGTTCTACCGGGTCGCCGTCGCCGACTGCGGATGCCACGACAACCGGATGGACAAGATCTGGTGGAACGAGCAATGGCTCGGCTGGCCGGTGGACGAGGCCTACCGCCGATGCTCCAACGTCGAGGACGCGCACAAACTCACGGGCAAACTCCTCCTCGTCGTGGGCGAGGTGGACACCAACGTGGACCCGGCCAGCACGATGCAGGTCAGCGCGGCACTGGTCCGTGCGGACAAGGACTTCGAGCTGCTGGTGATGCCCTCGACCAACCACGGGGCCGCAGAGACCCCGTACGCCAGCCGGCGCCGCATGGATTTCTTCGTGCGACACCTGCTGGGCCGGGAACCCCGGTGGCATTGACCCTGTGGGCGACCCGGACTGCGCTCAGGCCAGGAGCGCTTGGATCGGGTGGGACTCCTCGACGCCGGTCAGGCGCTGATCAAGCCCCTGACTCTTGAAGGTGAAGCGCCGGTGATCCACGCCCATGCATTGCAGGATCGTGGCGTTCAGGTCGTTGATGTGCACCGGGTTCTCCACGACGTTGTAGCTGAAGTCGTCGGTCTCGCCATAAGAGATGCCGCCCTTGATGCCCCCGCCGGCCATCCACATGCAGAAATTGCGCGGATGGTGGTCGCGACCGTAGTCGGTGCGAGTGAGGCGCCCCTGGGAATACACCGTCCGCCCGAACTCGCCCCCCCAGATGACCAGGGTGTCTTCGAGCAGGCCCCGGGCCTTGAGATCATGGATGAGTGCCGCCGAGGCCTGATCGATGTCTTTGCACTGGGCCCGGATCTCGGAGGGCAGGTTGCCATGCTGGTCCCAACCCCGGTGCAGGATCTGCACGCAGCGCACACCGCGCTCGACCAGGCGTCGCGCCAGCAGGGCGCTGGCCGCGAAGGTTCCGGGTTTCTTGACGTCGTCGCCGTACAGTTCGGTCGTGGCCTTGGACTCGCTGGAGAAGTCGACCAAGTCCGGCACGCTGCTCTGCATGCGGAAGGCCATCTCGTACTGGGCGATGCGCGTCAGCGTCTCGGGGTCGCCCCAGCGTTCATGGGTCTGGGCATTGAGTCGATTGAGAGCATCGAGCACCACGCGGCGATCCTCACGGCTCACTCCTGGCGGGTTGTCGATGTACAGCACCGGATCGCCGATGGACCGCAGGGCCACGCCGGTGTAGCGGGTCGGGAGGTATCCGCTGCTCCACATGCGGGTGAAGAGGGCCTGGGCATCGGCCTTGGAGGACCAGTTCGGCGTGAGCACCACGAAGGCCGGCAATTCGTTGTTTTCGCTGCCCAGGCCGTAGGCCAACCAGGAACCGAGGCTCGCCTTGCCCGGGACCTCGCTGCCGGTCATCACGAACGTGCAGGCCGGATCGTGGTTGATGGCATTGGTCTGGACCGACTTGATCACCGCCAACTCGTCCACCACCCGGGCCGTGTGGGGCAGCAGCTCGCTGATCCAGCGCCCGCTCTGGCCGGCTTGATTGAACTTGAACATCGTCGGCGCCACCGGGAAGCGGGCCTGCCCCGAGGTCATGGTGGTGATGCGCTGGCCGTTGCGGACCGAGGCCGGAAGGTCTTTGTCGAAATACTCCTGCAGCTGCGGCTTGTGGTCCCAGAGGTCGAGCTGGGACGGGGCGCCGTTCATGTGCAGGTAGATGAGTCGCTTGGCCTTCGGCGCGAAGTGCGGAAAGCCGGGCAGCGGCGGATGCACTCTGGGCACGGCCGAAGGGGTGGCCCCCAGCAGTCGGCCGGCCCCCAGACTGGCCAGGGCCAGCCCGCCGAGACGGATGCCGGTGTTGCCGAAGAACTGACGCCGGGTCTGATTCAGTTGGAATTCGAGGAGGGGATTCATGATCAGTTGCGGGTCACGGTTTCGTCGAGGTTGAGGAGCAGGTTGGCTGTCAGCGTGTAGGCGGCCAGTTCGGTCTCGGACAGGCCGGCCCGCGGGGCCGATTCACCGACCCGGACGGCTTTGCGCGCCGACTCGGGGTCGGCCTGGTAGCGCGCCAGAAAACGGCCGAGGCTCGAACCGACCACCTCGAGTTCCGACGGGCTGGGCGGACGGGACAAGAGGGTCTTGAAGGCGAAGCGGATGCGGTCTTCGGGGCGGGAACCGCCCTCGGTGATCATGCGACCGGCCAGACCACGGGCGGCCTCGAAGTGTTGGACGTCGTTGAGCAACTGCAGGGCCTGGAGCGGCGTGTTGCTGCGCTCACGCCGCGAGCAGAACTGCTCCCGGTTGGGCGCATCGAAGGTGGCCATGAACGGCGGCGGCGCCGTGCGCTTGAAAAACACATACAGGCTGCGCCGGTAGAGGGCCGAACCGGAATCCTGCCGGTAGGTGCGGGTGTTGGAACCGCTGTAGCCCACCGGCTCCCAGATGTTGGGCGGTTGATACGGCCGGACTCCCTTGCCACCGAGGGTGCCATCCAGCAGCCCCGACACGAACAGGGCGTTGTCGCGCAACTGCTCGGCATCGAGGCGGAAACGCGGGCCGCGGGCCAGCCAGCGGTTCTCGGGATCGCGTTGCAGCAATGCCGGCGGGACGGCCGCCGACTGGCGATACGCGGCCGAGGTCACCAGGGACCGCACCAGGGCCTTCACGTCCCAGCCGGACTCCTGGAACGACACGGCCAGCCAATCGAGCAACTCGGGATGGCTGGGGGGCTCACCCTGGGAGCCGAAGTCATCGGCGGTCTTCACCAGGCCGACCCCGAAGAACTGCTGCCAGAGGCGGTTCACCGTCACCCGCGAGGTCAGCGGATGTTCCGGTGACACCAGCCAACGGGCCAGATCGAGGCGATTGGGGACAGGCCCCGATGTCTTGAGCGCCGGGAAGGCGGCCGGCACCGCACGAGCGACCTTCTCACCCGGGGCATCGTACTGACCCCGCACCATCACGAAGCTGTCGCGGGGCTTGTCCATATCGCGCCAGATGAAGGTCTGCGGGATCTGCTCCTGGAACTTGTCGCGTTTCTGACGCCAGTCGGCCACGGCGGCGTTCAGCGGGTCGAGCACCGGCCGGGTCTCGGAACAGACCCGGGCCAGATAATGCTCGCGCAGGAGGCGGGTCTGGTCCGGCGTCCGTTGGTCGGCCGACACGTCCTTGAAGATTTTCCGGAGGTTCTCCGGGACTTCCTTGGGCTCCTTGCCCTGATTCTGGGCCAGCCAGGCCGAGAATGAAGTCCTCGGATCCCGGGCCGGGTCGATGCGGCCCGTGATGCCGGCGCGGTCCCAATGCACGAGGCCTCCGTTCTGGGTATAGGCGATGCCGGTGACCGGTTGGCCCGACTTGAGGCCCACGGCTTCGGCCTCGAACTCCAAGCGGACCCATTCCCCGGCCCGGGGCAACGGACCGGCATGCTGACGGCTGGCCTTGCCCTTGACTCCCCAATCGGTGGCATCCACATCGCCCCACACCACCCGGTGCTCCCAATCTCCCTGGAAGAACTGGAGCATGATCATCTTGGGCGGCGAGGCGGGATCGACCTGGACCCAGGTAAACACCTTGGCCGAGGCGGGCACATCGAGGGACATCCCCTCATAGACGGCCTGGATCAGCCCGTCGCCCCGCTGCTTCAGTGCGGCTTGACCGAACTTCACGGGTCCCTCCGCCGGCTTCACCCAAACGGGTGAACCCTGGACACGGGCACCGACCGGGGTGCCGTCTTCGAGCCAAACGGTCTCGACATCCCGGGCCTGTGGCGGCGGATTGAGCGTGGCCGGATCGGTGTAGGACAGGCTCTCGACCCGGGCCTGCACCGCCTTCTCCGCTTCCTGGATGCGGGTCTCGAACTCCGCCAGCGTGTGGGCATCCTTCTCGGACTTCACCGGCACGACCGGCGGCGTCCGCAGGGCGTTGCCGTCCATCGCCGGATCGGCCGCGCTGTGGAAAAAGGCATAGAGCGAATAGAATTCCTTCTGCGAGATCGGATCGAACTTGTGATCGTGGCAGACGGCGCACCCGGCCGTGAGCCCCATCCAGGCCTGCGCAGTGGTGGCGGTGCGTTCGACGGCGTAGCGGAAGATGAACTCGGCATCGATGGCCCCACCCTCGCCCGTGGTGACGTTGTTGCGATTGAAGCCCGTGGCCACCAACTGATCTTGGGAAGGGCTGGGCAGGAGATCCCCGGCCAGCTGGTCGACGGTGAACTGATCGAACGGCAGGTTGCGGTTGAACGCCCTGACCACCCAGTCGCGGTAGGGCCAGATCTGACGCTCGTTGTCCAGATGGAGCCCATGGGTATCGGCATACCGGGCCACGTCGAGCCAGTGACGGGCCATCTGTTCACCGTACTGCGGCGTGTCCATGAGGCGATCGACCCACCGCTCGTAGGCTCCCGGAAGTGAATCCGCCACAAACGCATCGACCTCGGCGGGCGTCGGAGGCAGCCCCCGCAGATCCAGGCTCAGACGCCGCAGCAAGGTCGCACGATCGGCTTCGGGCCCCGGGGTCACCCCTTCCGTTCGCCAGCGCTCCGCCAAAAAGGCGTCGATGGGGCCGACCCCGTCGACCCGGTCCGCCGGGGGGCGTGCTTTTCGGGGCGCCTCGAAGGCCCAGTGTTTCTGGTAGCGGGCCCCCTGTTCGATCCATTGGCGCAGTAGTCCCTTCTGGGCTTCAGTGACCGCCTTGTGGGATTCCGGCGGTGGCATGACCGAGTCCGGATCCCGGGTCTCCAATCGCTTCCAGAGTTCGCTCGAGTTCAGGTCGCCCGGTCGGATGGCCACACGGCCGTCTTTGTTGGGGGTGAAGGCCCCCTCGGCCGTGTCGAGGCGCAGGCCCGCCTTGCGCTTCTTGGCATCGAACCCATGACACGAGAAGCAATTATCCGAGAGGATGGGGCGGATGTCCCGATTGAAGGTCAGGTCGGCCGCCAGGGCCGAAACGGCCGAGAGGCTCGCCATCACCGGAATCCACCGGAATGCTCCTTGAATCACGCGGTCGGGAATCATGCGTGAAGTGTGTCTGGAGACGGCGGAGTTTCAACCCCCCAACCCAACGATTTGCGGTTCCTCCACGACCCAAAGCCAACCGGGAGCCAACCCGAGCAACCCGCGCGCGGGACTCGCTAAGCGCTCCGGTCTGGATGGCATCCCGGGGGGTGGTGGCCGGTGTTGGTGGCGTGGGTTGTTGGAGAGTGCGCCCTGCCGGGCGCAGCCAACAAAAAACCCGGGGTGTGCCCCGGGTTTTTGTGGATGATCGGCTGAGCGATCAGATCAACGACCCGACATGGGTCGAGTTCAAATCAGTTGCCACCGCCCTGACCACCGGTGGTGACCGGGGAGGCGACAGGCTGCGGCCGGGTCGGAACCACGGGCGTCACCTTGACGTTGGCCGACTGTTGGATGCTGGAAGGCATTCCGGCCGGGAGGGGCAGCGTATTGGCCACCACGGAGGCGGCAGCCGGGTCGAACATCTGACCACCGCACACTTCGTAGGAAGCTCCGCGGTAGGACACCGTGACGCAACCGGACCAGACGGCCACGGTGCCATTGTCGGTGATCTGGTACTCGGAGGTCCGGATCACGGCGGTCACGGTCGGGCCCTTGACGATGTAGGAAGACTGGGAGGATGACTTCTTCACGAAGCCCGCGACCGTACCGACCTTGAGGTTGATCTTGGTGGTGATCACCGGCTCGGCACCGGACTTGTCGACCGTGAGTTCGTCGAAGGAGATCGAGGAATCAGGGAGAACAACCACCGTCGGACCATTGTCGGCGAGGTAGAGATTGGCCTGCGCACCGGCGCCGGTCTCGATCTTCTGGCCGGGCTTGATAGCTTCACCCACGAACGCGGCCTGGCCGTCGACTTTGACGCTGCCCTTGACCCCGGTGAGCTCGGCCTTGCCGGTTTCGGCGGCGGAGAGGGAGGAACCCGCCAAGATCGCGGTGATCGCGCAGAGGCTGGCGAAGCGGGGAGAGATCCCGATCATTTTCATGGTATCGCGTGTGAGAGGTTAAAACTTGTTTCTTTCGGAGGTTAGGAACCGACCTTGGGAAGTCAACCGGGAATTCCACGGAATGCCTCACCAATCTTCGGCCCGATCTGGGAATGCTGAGGGCAACATTGGATCGGCGCCCCGGGAGAATCAAGCCTTTGCGGCGGTGATTTCGCCCATGGCGACCGACCACGACTCCCAATCGGACAGCAACTCAGCCTCGAACGCCACGGCCGGCGGACGAAGCGGCAGTCGAACCGAACCCACCGCAAGGCCCTGGTGGTTGAGGACGACCTTGAGGGATCCCAGATATCCGTGCCTGCCCAGGATCTCGATCAATCGAATCGAATGCCTCTGAGCCCGTCGGGCCAAGGCCCAGTCGCCCCGGGCGGCGGCGGCCTGCATCGCGCGGTACAAGGGTGCGGCCAGAGCGTAGGTCGACCCCACCGCGCCGGTGGCTCCCAGGGCCACGGCCGGCAGCAGCAGATCATCACAGCCATACAGCAACTCCTGCTTCGGCCCCAGAGCGGCCACACAGCGCTGCAGCAGCACCAGATCGGGGTTGCTGAACTTCAGGCCGGCCATCGTGGGAATGCGCTCCGTGGCCTGGATCAGGAATCGGTCGGACGCCAGGTGGATCCCGGTCATGGCCGGCAGGTCATAAGCGTGGAAGGGCAAGGCCGGAGCCCCGCCCGCGATGAAGGCGCTGGCCTCGACCCAGGCTTCCACATCGGCGGGCTTGAAGTAGCTCGGCGCCAGGGCGGCGATGCCCGAAGCCCCGACCTGCTGGGCATGGACCGCCAGTTCCCGGGCCTCCCGAAGGCAGTTGGAACCGACGTGGATGATACATCGGAGGGAAGTGCCCCGCAGGACTGAAACCCAGCGTTCGGCCAACACCCGTCGTTCGTCGACGCTGAGAGAATGACTCTCACCGGTGGTGCCATTGACGAAGACCCCATCCACGCCCTGCCGGACCAACCATTCGGCCAGAGCCTCCACCGAACCCAGAGCCAGGGAGCCATCTGCGGCAAACGGAGTCACCGGAGCGGTGATCAGCGGGACTCGGGTCGGAAGTGAATCGGGGAGGGACATGGGACGTGCCCGAAGTCTCAGACCCTCCTGATATGGAATGCAACGCGGGAAACTCCCACCCCCGGACAAGGGACAGGCTCTTCGGACAAGGGACAGGCTCTTCGGACAAGGGACAGG
>VFQT010000158.1_pt1 | contig 106887 bp, 95 predicted proteins | sample 3512381 | NCBI WGS metagenome assembly VFQT01 (sample SAMN10412376, study PRJNA504923) | tailings metagenome | isolation source: Relicate 2 Philex TSF3 active mining site | place: Philippines: Tuba, Benguet | collected 2017-08-29
ATGTTGGTACTAGGAGCAGGATCAGTCTCACAATGCGTTCTACCGATGCTCACCGAGCATCTACTCGATGCAACCCAGATCACCATCATCGATTTCAAAGACAATCGATCACGAATCGCAAAGACTCTTGAAGCTGGCGCAACATATATCCAGCAAGAGATCACTCAAGCCAATCTCGATGAAGTACTCAGCAAACACCTCTCCGCTGGCGATTTCCTCCTCGACCTCGCTTGGAATATCGATGCGAATGTCATCCTTCAGTGGTGCCATGATCATGGCGTCCTCTATCTCAATACTTCGGTAGAAGAGTGGGATCCATACGTCGGTGGAGCGAATCGCAATCCCATAGAGCGCACCCTCTATTACCGACATATGCGACTTCGCGAGATGACATCGAAGTGGAGTGAACCTGGCCCGACAGCGATCCTCGAGCACGGCGCCAATCCAGGACTCGTCTCTCACCTAGTCAAGAAAGCTCTGGTCGACATCGCCACGAGAGGTCTCAGCGATGGAAAGGTCTCACGTGACGTTGAATCAGCATTGACTGATGAGCGTTACAACGACCTCGCCCATTTGCTCTCCGTGAAAGTCATCCATATCTCAGAGCGCGATACACAAGTGACCAACCATCCGAAACAATGGGATGAGTTCGTCAACACCTGGTCCGTCGATGGTTTCTATGAAGAAGGAATCGCACCAGCAGAGCTCGGCTGGGGCACGCACGAGAAGACCCTTCCGAAAGGTGCCTACGAGCATCCAACTGGACCTAAGAATCAGATCTGCATCGCGCAGCCTGGCGCAACGACATGGGTTCGTTCCTGGGTGCCGAATTTCGAGATTGCTGGAATGGTGATTCGCCACGGTGAAGCATTCACGATCTCAGATCACCTCACTGTGCGAGATGGTGAGAAGGCGATCTATCGCCCCACTGTCCATTACGCATATTGCCCATCCAATGAAGCAATCGTCTCGATGAAAGAACTCGAGATGCGTCAGTGGAAGATGCCGAGCAAGCAGCGGATCATGAATGACGAGATCACTGATGGCGATGATCGACTTGGCGTTCTCTTGATGGGTCACCCATACAAGTCCTGGTGGACTGGATCGCTTCTCAACATCCACGATTCACGGAAGTTGGTCCCCAACCAATCAGCGACCACGGTCCAAGTGGCATCAGCTGTCTATGCTGCAGTCGCGTGGGCGATGAAGAATCCCGATCGTGGCGTCATGGTCCCCGATGAGATGCCATGGCGCGAAGTTCTTGGATACGCAGAGAAATATTGGGGTGGTTACCACTCTGAGGCAGCTGACTGGGATCCAACTCAAAATAGGAACGATCTCTTCCAAGGTTGGAATGGTCGAACCTATGACGATAGCGATCCTTGGCAGTTCTCTAACTTCTTGATGTAGAACTACTTTGGTGGAAGTGGCTTGCTCGCTTTGATCTCTTCGAGGCGGGCAAGTGACTCCAAGCGTTCCGCGGCATGATCGACGATCCGCTCTGGATAACCATGCGAATAGCCATCAAGTGTCTCCCACGGTTCATGGAGAGCATCGCCATCAAGATGACGTAACTCTGGGATGTACTTCTTGATGTATTCCCCATCAGGATCGAATCTCTTCCCTTGTTCGATCGGATTGAAGACGCGGTAGTAGGGCGAAGCATCCGTACCGCAACCGGCGGTCCATTGCCAACCGTGGGCATTCGATGCCACATCAAAATCAATCAGATGCTTTGCAAAGTACTGCTCTCCCAATTGCCACTCAAGATGAAGGTCCTTCACTAGGAACGATGCAACGACCATTCTGGTTCGATTATGCATCCATCCCGTCTGATTCAACTGTCGCATCGCTGCATCGACGAAGGGGTAGCCAGTCTCGCCTCGGCACCATGCTTCGAATTTCTTACCTGGCTTGTCGTAGCGCATCTTCTTGAACTTGGCATCGTAATAATCCCGTGAAGTATGTGGGTTATGGTGAAGGACATCCGCATAAAACTCACGCCATGCGATCTCCTTGCGAAAGACCTCGTGACCTTTCGACGAGCCAAGTTTCGCCAAGATAGTTCGTGGGTGTATCTCTCCCCAACGAAGATGTGGGCTTAGCCTCGAGGTTCCCTCGATTCCCGGAGTGTTTCGATTATCGCTATAGCCTTCAGCGCTCTTGGCGAGGAAGTTCTTGAACTTCGCCAGTGCAACGCTCTCACCTGTTGGTGGTAACTCAATGGAACTGCGCCAATCTGGAATTGATTTCATTCCCTTTCCAGGCTCTAACCAGGAAGAATTCTTCGGCGCTGCAACGGGAGCCCTCCAACCGTGAACTAACCAGGCTCGATAGAAAGGCGTATAGACGCGATAGGGCGTGCCGTCGTCTTTACGAACTCGTCCTGGCGCGACTGCATAACCACTTCCCAAGATCGAGAGTTCAATCCCCGCCTCGCGACAATCTGACTCAGCCTTCACGCCGAACGGGGCGAATTCTTGATGGCAATGAATGCTCGAAGCTTTGTAGTGATCTTTCACCCTCTTCAAGACTTCAACTACTGAACCTGAGATCACGTGGAGATTTCCAGCTAAGGATTCATCCAACGAGCGAAGCGAGGCGACGAGATTGGCATTCCGATTCTCTCCTGCGCGAGATGCCACATCCTCATCCATGATGAAGAGTGGGATCACTTCGTCGGATTCGCTCAAGGCGGCAAGGAGAGCAGGGTTATCAGAGAGTCTTAGATCTCGACGAAACCAGAAGATTGAACGGTTGCTCACTTCGTCAGTCTAAGCAGAATTGCCTTGCTTCTCACTTCAAGTCCTTCAGGTGAGATAGCGACAGCTCTTAGACGGATTTTCCCCTGCTTCAGAGCAGTTTGAGGCAAGGAGTCAAGCGGAGGGGCAACGCGATAGATGTTCTTGGCGAAGATAGGTGAAGTGTCGATGCCGAGATTGATCCAGGGACCTCCACCTTCTCGGTATTCAAAGCGAACCCGCGCATATTTCATCTCGCGGACTTGAGCCCGCAAGAAGAGAATCGAGGGATCGTAGACATATTTCTTGGGTTGCAGCAGGGAGACCTTCGAACTCTCTCTTGACTCCAACACCTGACGAGAGAAGAAGCTCCAACTCAGAGCAGGAGCGCTCACTGTGGATTCGTTGATGAGGGCATCTCCTCGTTCGCGTTCGAAGCCACGAAAGTCTTTGAGTTTCCACTCTGCTCTCTTCATTCCCGAGTTGAAGACGAAGAGGAGTTCTCGATTCCCGGCTCTTCTTGTGACTCCGAGAAGACCGTCTTTTGCAAACGAGAACTCTTGAAAACCGTCTTTCAATTCTGGGTATCTCTTTCGAATCTCAGAGAGTTCGCGAAGTGCGGTTTGCATCGGGTGTTTGATGTCAAAAGACGATCTCGTCCCGATCTCTTCCATTCCGATTCTTGGCTGACTCTGCCACTCTCGAACTTCTGTCGGAAAGAGTGACTGGCGGGCTGCTTTATCCCGCCCGCCGATCAATCCGAACTCATCTCCGTAATAGACGATCGGATTTCCACGTAAGGCAAAGAGAAGAGCGTGAGCGATTTCGAGTTTCTTGAGTGAGGTTTCAGGATCCTTGTATCGGTTATAGATGAAGCCACCAATGCGACCCATATCGTGATTACCAAGGAAGGTGCCGTTCTTGGAAGCATCCGAAACAGGCGTGATGTAGAGATCGTCACCGTCGAAAGTTTCAGCTAATGCTCTTGCGCTCTCTTCGATGACATATCCCGCAATCGCATTTTGAACGGGGAAATCCAAAGCCTCAGAGAGAGCGCTCCGCTTGATCCACTCAGCTATTCGGCCCGGATCGGAGTCATAGATCTCACCCCACATTGGGAAATAGCTCTTGCCTTGATCCGCAGCGACCTTCCGCATAGCTGGAAGGAAATCCTGCCAGAACTCGGAATTGACGTGCTTGAAGGTATCGAGACGGAAGCCATCGATCCCAACTTCCTTGATCCATTCACTGAAGACTTCAATCCATCCGTTCGATACCAGCGGCGATTCGGTGAAGAGGTCGTCGAGTCCGTAGAAATCACCATAAGTCGATGCTTCACCGCTGGAAGAGAACTCACCGCGATTGTGATAGTTGCGAGGATCATTGAGCCACTCTGGACTCTTTCGAATGTCTGTATTGACTGAAACTGTCTTTGGAAAAGATATGACTGTATCGAGCTGGGCAATGGATGGGAACTTATCTGAATTGGCTACCTTGCTTGAATTGAACTTCTTACCATCGCTTGTCTTATAGGGATTCTCCTTCAAAGAGAGATAGGAACCACCCTCTTTATAGGAGATCAGATCCCCGGTGTGGTTGACGACCACATCGAGGAAGACTTTCAACCCCCGTTCGTGAGCCGATCTCACAAAGCGCTTCATCTCCTCCATGGTTCCAAAGCGCGGATCGACCTCATCGAAACCGGCACCCCAATATCCGTGGTACGCAGCGCTCTCGCCACCGGGAGAAACTGGAACTTGTCGAGCAACAGGAGTGATCCAAATAGCAGTGAAACCCAAGGATTCGATGTAATCCAATCGACTTGTGAGGCCCGCTAGATCCCCACCATGAAAGAAGCCAGGATCTCTCGGGTCGAAGGCCGTTCTACTCCGATCTCCAGTGAGTCCACCTTGATCATTGGTGGGATCCCCATTGTCGAAACGATCGATCATGACGAAATAGATGATGGGTGATTCATCCTCAGCTGAAGAATGAGCGAGAGTAGATGGGAAGAGTGCTCCTATCGCGACGATGAAAATGAGAAGTCGCTTCATACGATCCTTATGACTGCGTAACCGGGAACGCTCCAATCCGCAGAGAAGCTCGTTCCATTGATGGAGAGAGGATCTCCCATGACCTGCTCGAGTTGAGAAATCTCCAGTGACTCTAGCTCCAAGGTAAGGCTCTGAGGCGCACGAGCAAGTAAGACTGCCAATCGCTCATGATTGCTCTCCCGGATGAAGAAGAGGTGATCCTTACCGATCTCTATCCACTGCAGACCACCATGAATCAAGGCATCTGATGACTTACGCAGGGAGATCAACTCTTGATAGAGCCTGCGAATCTCCTCATCACGCTCACTCTCTCCATTCCATGGGAAGGGCGAACGCGAGTCCTCTCCCCAAGCCCCCTGCGCTCCAATCTCATCGCCAGCAAAGATCATCGGGGTTCCTGGCATGGTCATCGCGAAAGCGATTGCAACTCGATGCTTCTCTCGACTTCCGACGATGGTTCGCACTCGTGCTGAGTCGTGACTGCTCAAGAGATTCCAACTCGCAGAATAGGTTTCAAAAGGTTGGCGAGCGGAGAACTCTCTGATGACCGCGACCGTCTCTGGCCCATCTAGAAGTGGGAAATTGCCGTGACGCGATGGCTTGAAGGTCGATAACTTCTCATCGATCAACCAGTTCCAGGCAGGATTCCTGAAACTCGTGTAATTCATGTTTCCATGCCAACCATCACCATCAAGATCGGCGCAGGCATCATGATTGTGTTCAGCGATCAGGATCTTCTCTGGCCCCTCTGCTTCTATTGCAGCTCTTGCAATGCGAGCGATCTCATGAGTGATGTCGAGCTCGCGCAACCTTCCCGACATGTTTGCGACGTCAACTCGCCAACCATCTAAATTAAATGGAGCTCGCAACCACTTACGCAAAACGCTCTCTTCTCCGGAGATCAAGACTTTGCGAAGTTCTTGGGATCGATAGTTGAATTTTGGAAGGCTCTTCACTCCGAGCCAGGATTCATATCCATGTGGTGCTGAATCATCGAAGGTGTAGAAATCTCGATATGGCTCTTCGCCAGCTTGTGCCTTCGTAAACCACTCATGCTTATCGCCCGAGTGATTGAGTGTGATATCTCCGATGACTCGCATGCCCCGTCGATGAGCTTCTTGCACCAAGGCGATCAATGCCTCATTTCCACCCAAGAGTGGATCGACTTCATCGAAAGTGGCAGCGTCGTATCGATGAATCGAGCCAGCCCTGAAGAATGGCGTGAAATAGAGGACGTTTATTCCAAGGTCCTCCAGATAATCCATCTTCTCTAGAACGCCCCAAAGATCCCCACCGAAGTACTCGAAAGAAGTGTTTGCCGAAGCTCCTTCGGGCCATTGGTTCCAATTCCTTGGTACCGCCCACGAAGGAAGTTGATAGCGCCTTTCTGAAGATGCGAATCGATCAGGAAACATCTGATAGATGATGCTCTCTCTCGCCCACTCTGGAATCGGCTTGTAGCCGGTGATGACAAAGTCGTTTACATCACTGACATCGTGGGTCTGCACTCCCGCTTGATTGAGCCAGATGAATCCTGCCGACCCACCACCGATCAACCAACGGTAATGAGTTCGAGGATTGTGGAGTTGCAATTCGACTGCATAGATATCGAAATTCGAAGAACTCTCGACAACTTCTGCTTCAAGGTAGATCGGTTCACCATCTTTGACGCTACGGAGAGCAACTCGTTCTACATTGAGCGAGCGAGGGACTCGCAGATTCAAACGAAAGTTACTTGAATTCAACCTCTGTGAGAAACGCTCTGATCCATCGTGATGGATGAGAGAAATTGGCTCGATCATCCCTTGACGGAACCGGCAGTGAGCCCGCTGATGATGTAACGCTGCAGCGAAAGGAAGATGATCACGATCGGAATCGATGCGATGATCGAACCTGCAGCGAATGGACCCCAATTCTGGGAATACTGGCCACCAATGAAACCTTGCAATCCCACAGCGATCGTTCGTGATTCCATGTCCACCAGGAAGAGTCTGGCAAGGATGAACTCATTGAATGTGCCGATAAAACTCAAGAGAGCGACCACGGCCAGTACTGGTGCTGCGAGTGGAACGAAGATCAACCAATAAGTCTGCATCGGAGAAGCACCATCGACTTTCGCTGCCTCGTCCAACTCCATGGGGATCGAGTCGACGAAGCCCTTGAGTAGCCAGATATTCACACCCATTGCTCCGCCGAGATAGACCAAGATCAAACCCGCTTGAGTGCCCAAACCGATAGAGGGTGCGAAGTTGTAGACCCGCTCCATGATCACATAGAGCGCGGAGAGTGCCAGGATCGCTGGGAACATCTGCACGAGCAGAAGAGTCTGTAAACCCGTCTTCTTGCCTTTGAAGCGCAAGCGACTGAACGCGAAGGCAGCAGAGGCACCGATCACGACTGAGACCACAGCCACAAGACCCGCTATCCATAAGGTGTTTTTCATCCAGGTCAGGTAGGGAATGGTCGGATCATTGAAGAGGACCTCAAAGTTCTTCATCGAGAACTCGCGCGGAATGAAGGATGTGACTTGGAGACTGCCCGTTGGGTTGATGGAGGAGATGATCACCAAGTAGAGCGGGAAGAGGGCAAAGAATGAGACGAAGATTGCCACAATGTGTCGCCAAAGGTTCTCACGTAACCACTTACTCATTTGAAACTCTCCAAGACCTTGGATTTGCGAATTCCATAGAGACTAATGGCCGCCACCATGATGAAGATGATCACCGAGATAGCACTTGCTAGACCAAGATTTTGAATATTGGTGCCAAATGCAATGCGATAGGTATAGCTGATCAAGATATCTGTGGCTCCTGCTACTTCGCCATCGAGTTCATTTCTTGGTCCTCCACCTGTCAAGAGGAAGATCAGGTTGAAGTTATTGAAATTGAAGGCGAAGCTGGCGACCAGAAGCGGTGAGAGAATTTGAAGAAGCAGAGGGAGGGTGATTCGCGAAAAAATCTGTCGCGAGCTAGCTCCATCTATTGCTGCCGCTTCCGATAGTTCACTCGGAATGGCTTGGAGCGCGCCACTGGATACCAAATAAAAGTAGGGGAAGCCAAGCCAGAGGTTGACGATGATGACGGCTGCTCTTGCAAAGTTCGGATTCTGGAACCAAGCGATGTCCGTTCCCAACAGATTATTGATAGCACCAAATTCCGTTTCGAACATACCTCCCCAGATCAAGATGCTCATGATGCTTGGCATCGCGTAGGGCAAAATGAAGATTGAGCGATAGAAACGTCGTCCGATGATCGCTTTGTTCATGGCAATTGCCACGAGAAGCCCTAGGGCGAATTGAGTCACTACAGTCAAAGAAGCGAAGACCACCGTCCAAATGAAAACCTTGATGAGCGGCTCCCGAACCTTGGAATCAGTGAAAAGGTCTATGTAGTGAGAGAACCAGATCGGAGAGCGCCAGCCTGGTTGAAGGACTCTCTCTGGGTCACTGATGTTCGCGTAATTTCCTCGACCATTGTCTCTATAGACCTCGCCGGTGATCAGGTCTCGAAATTCGTCCGCACTTGCAACATATTCCAACTTCTGACGCTTCACTGCAGCGATATCAGATCCTTCGAGCTGCAAGAAGAAGTCGTTCTCATACACGAATCGAGTGGTCGAAATCTCCTGCTCGATCCCTCGCAATTCACTATTTTCGAGTACTTGGAAACCTGGCGCCCCAATTGCTATGCCATCACTATCAAGTTCCAACGAACTCTCTTCTAGTGGAAGACGTACTTCAGAGGTAGCAATAAAGTATTGATTAGTGACAAAAGGATCCGAAGCGAGGATTCCAATTTCGCCACTCGTCAGCCTTCCGACTCTTACGTCGAATGTTGTGCCATTCTCATCTGATTCGACTCCGAGTGCAGAAACACGCTCAATGGCTTGCTCTTTGGAGATGTAATTGCCAGTTTGATATTGGAATCCTGACATGACGAGCGTATAGAGGATGGGACCTAGCGAAAAAGCCGCCAAGAAGATGAGACCAGGTAGGAAGAACTTGAGCGGCACAGATACCTTGGTCAGGTAGGTGATCGCTATGGCGATCATTGCAAAGGCTAGGAATGCTGCGATCTCGTATTCCTGCTCAGCAAAAGCACTCTGAGTGAACAGACCCAAGACTGCAATCACGAACGCAACAAGGACATATTTGACGCCCGTTGCAATCGTTAGTCGTTTCACGTGGCTTTGCCCCCTAAAAAGGAACGAGACTGGCGAATGGTAATCACTCGCCAGTCTCGGTTTTCAACTATCTCTTAGAGATCCTTGACGCCGGCTGCAATGTTCTTCTTGAAGATGTCATTGAGCTTCTTCGCCTCTGCTGTCGCATCCTTGCCATCGACAAGAACTGCAGTCCAGAAGGCAGGAAGGGCATCCCAGTAGCTGACAGATCCGGTGGTTCCGTTGAGGATCGCACCGATCTGTGGGATACCCGCAGCGGTACCAGCCTTACCGAAACCGATTTGAGCAGCAGTTAGATCTGCCTTCTGCGCACCCTTTTCAGCTGGTGGGCGTAGCTCCACTGACTGATAGCTGATTGCACCTTCGGTTGAAGCAAAGAACTTGACCAAGAGATCCTTAGCGCCAGCTTCAACGCCACGCTTTGCAGCATAGGTTGTCAACAGAGCACCACTGACGGATCCAAACATGTTTCCATTGGTTCCAGCTTTGACGCCAGGAACAGGCATGAGATTCATCTTGAATCCCTTAGAAACATATGAGGTCCACTCCCAGTTACCGATGACAGCAAAAGGTACTTTGCCTGCAAGGAAATTATCCTTGCAACCGGTATCAGATGCTGGGAAGAATCCGTTGCTCTTGCCATTCTTGTTAAGCAGGTATTGCTTCACATTCTTTGCGAATGCAGCTGGAACTGGGTTACCTGTTGTGACGACTTTTCCGTTCTTCAAAGTGTAGGCATTTCCACCTAGAGCTGAGAGAACTGAGTGAGCTCCCCATGACATACCGCCACCTGCGATGCAGAGACCAGCTGAGAGCTTGTTCTTACTCTTATTCGCAAGGTAGAAGTTCACCATCTCGCCGAAAGTCTTTGGCGCGCTCTTGACGAGCTTGGTGTTGTAGATCATGGCAACGTTGTTGATATCAAGTGGGACACCGTAGAGCTTGCCCTGATAAGAGAGGTCGAAGAGGTTGTTTGCGGTGAAACGATTCTTGACCGCATTGCTCAATGTGATTGGAGCAAGCTTGCCGTTCTTTGCACCTGTTGCGACCCAGTCATTGGCGCCAACGATGATGTCTGGACCAGTGAGGTCAGTTGCATTGTCAACTGCTGCTTTGAGAGCATCAAAGCTTGAGAAGGGGACGACAGTGATCTTATAGCCGGTGACCCAGTCACCCTTGCTGCCAATAACCTTCTTGAGATTCGGGCCACGGGTTTCATCCGCCCAAACCAAGAGTTCCTTATCTTCTGCTTGGGCTGGTGCAACGAAAGCACCTGCGCCAAGTACAGCCGCAATAACGACTGCGATTGACTTCATTCGAAACATGTTTCTCCTAATTTCTCGTACCTGAGAAGGATTCGCTACCGACGGCAGCGGATGGGCGTATTTCACTCCACTGTGGCCGAAAACTCCATGAAGAAGAGCAAATTAAGAGGGCTGGATGGGTCCGTTTTACCGGATTGTTATAAACCGATTTCTTTCAGAAAATCAGTTATGGAGCTGGCTCACGGTGGAGTCCCAACCTGCGACATCCTCGGGACGGCGTGGACCCTTTCCGATGTAGCGAGCTGATGGACGTACGAGACGGCCAGTTCGCTTCTGCTCCAGAATGTGTGCGCTCCATCCCGCGGTACGTGCGGAGGTAAACATCGAAGTGAAGAGGTGTGCAGGAACTTCAGCGAAATCAAGAATGATCGCAGCCCAGAACTCCACATTGGTTTCAAGGACGCGATCCGGATAACGCTCTTGCAGTTCAGCGAGCGCTGCCTTCTCAAGCTCTAGCGCCACTTCGTAACGCGGTGCACCTAATTCCTTGGCTGTTCGACGCAGTGTGCGCGCACGAGGATCCTCGGCTCGGTAGACGCGGTGACCAAAGCCCATCAAGCGCTCTTTACGATCCAAGATGCCTTTGACGTATCCGCGTGCATCGCCCTTCTTCTCGACCTCTTCGATCATGTGAAGTACTCGAGATGGTGCGCCACCGTGAAGTGGACCTGACATCGCACCAATGGCACCCGAGAGGGATGCCGCAACATCAGCACCTGTAGATGCGATGACACGTGCTGTGAAAGTCGAAGCGTTCATTCCGTGCTCTGCGGCAGAGACGAAATATGCATCGATCGCGCGAACATGCTTGGGATCTGGTTCTCCGCGCCAACGAATCATCATTCGCTCGACAACGGTATGTGCCTTATCGATCTCGGATTGCGGAACCATAGGTTGCCAAGTGCCACGAGCTGATTGCGCAACGTAGGAAAGGACCATGACTGAAGCGCGAGCTAGATTGTCGCGAGCCTCTTCATCTGAGATATCAAGGAGTGGCTTCAAACCCCATGCTGGTGCAAGCATTGCAATCGCGGATTGCACATCGACTCGAACATCACCGGAGTGGACTGGAAGCGGGAAGGGTTCTGCAGGCGGAAGACCTGGATTGAATTCATCATCAACGAGTAGACCCCAGACGTTTCCGAAGGTAACGCGACCGACGAGATCTTCGATGTCGACTCCTCGATAACGGAGCGCACCACCCTCTTTATCTGGTTCGGCGATCTCTGACTCGAATGCGACGACGCCCTCTAGACCTGGTTTGAACTCGCTCATGATGCTCCCTTTCCGGATACCGCCCTATTCTCATCGTTAGCGCTCTGGGAGACAAACTCCTAGCCGTGACGTTAGATACACCCATGAGCGCAGAGAGCGAAGACGATCTACGGGAGAACCTGCGGCAGATGCGCAGAAGTTACGGTGATGTGGGGCTATCCGATGACCTCATCCCCGCCGACCCCATCTCGCTCTTCAAGAGCTGGTTGGGCGATGCCAGCACCAACCCCTACATCGTCGAACCGAATGCCATGGTTCTCGGTACGAGTGACCTCTCATCGCGTACCGTGCTCTTGAAAGATTTGAGTGGCGATGGATTCACTTTCTTCACCAATTATCAATCGAGGAAAGCCAAGGCGATCTCATCCGATCCTCGAACGACGCTGCTCTTTCCTTGGTACGCGATGGAGCGGCAAGTGATCATCATCGGTCAGGCCCAGCGAGTCGATGGAGATGAGTCAGATCATTACTTCGCCTCCCGGCCGTATGGGAGTCAGATCGGCGCATGGGCGAGCGCACAATCTGAGGAGCTTGATTCACGGGAAGTATTGGAACGACGAGTCAAAGAGTTAGAGATGCAATATGCCGAAGGCCATGTTCCAAGGCCGCCTCATTGGGGTGGGTTTCGAGTGAAGCCGAACTCGATCGAGTTCTGGCAAGGCCGTTACTCTCGTCTTCATGATCGGATCCGCTATCTACGTGACGGCGATCATTGGAAATGGGTGCGACTCAACCCTTAGAGAACCTCTAATCTTCTCTCTATGTCTGAAACAGCGAAGAAGATCGTCATCCCTGAATCCATCAAGCCTAAAGATGGTCGATTCGGATGTGGCCCATCAAAGGTCCGTCCGGATGCGCTTGCCTCACTGATCTCAGAGGCACAAGGGATCATCGGCACATCGCATCGTCAAAAGGGCGTCAAGGATGTCGTCGGACGAGTTCGAAGCGGACTCAAGGAACTCTTCTCGCTCCCAGAGGGCTATGAAGTAGTCCTAGGAAATGGTGGCTCAACAGCCTTTTGGGATATCGCAACTTTTGGCCTCATCGAAAAGAAATCCCAACACTTGAGTTTCGGTGAGTTCTCCTCGAAGTTCGCAAGCGCTGCCAAGGCTGCGCCATTCCTTGATGAGCCCTCGGTGATCAAGTCAGAGCCAGGAAGCCATCCGCTCCCAGTAGTAGAAGCTGGTATCGATGTCTATGCCTTGACCCATAACGAGACTTCAACTGGCGTCGCAATGCCGATTCGCCGCCCAGTAGGAAGTGACGGTGCGTTGGTGCTCGTCGACGCGACCAGCGCCGCAGGAGGACTTGAGGTCTCTGCTTCTCAATTCGATACCTATTACTTCGCACCACAGAAGTCCTTTGCCTCTGATGGTGGAATCTGGCTCGCGCTGATGAGCCCTGCTGCGATCGAACGAGCTGAGAGGATCAAAGCGAGTAATCGATGGACGCCGGCCTTCCTCGACCTCAATATCGCGATCGAGAATTCCAGACTCGATCAGACTTACAACACCCCGGCAGTTCTCACGTTATGGCTCCTTGCCAAGCAGATCGAGTGGATGAATTCCAATGGCGGACTTTCTTTCGCTGCCTCACGAAGCGCCCAATCGGCGAAGCAGATCTACGGGTGGGCTGAGAAGAATCCGCTGACGACTCCGTTCGTCGCTGATCCCGCGATGCGCTCCAACGTCGTGGCGACGATCAACTTCGATGACTCGATCGATGCGTTGGAGATCGCCAAGACCTTACGTGCCAATGGAATCGTCGACACCGAGCCATACCGAAAACTCGGTAAGAACCAGCTTCGAATCGGCATGTTCCCAGCGATCGATCCTTCAGATATCGAAGCGTTGACCGCCTGCATCGATTACGTGATCCAAGAGTCGAAAAATTGAGTCGCGCAGGCTCGAAATTCAAACGTGATGGGCAGTTCTGGTACGTCGCATCACAATTAGGCATCCTTGGTTTCTTCATGGGTGGCTTTGGTCCTGCCCAACCTCTCCTTCAATCCGATCAAGGAACCTCAGGACTCATCGCAGGATTACATGGAACAGCACTTGGCATCTCAGGACTCATCTCCGGACAACTCAATGCCCGGATGGTCCATAAGTGGGGACGTTTCACGACCTCTTGGGTGGGAATGGCGATCTTCCTCTTCGGCGTCGTCTCATTCGTTGCGCTCAATCCCCCAGCTCTGACGATTACCGCAACGCTCTTCGCTGGTTTCGGAATCACAACGATGATTAATAACTCGGTGACCTTCCTCAATGATTCACATCCAGAACACTCTGCCGTCGCGATCTCTCAAGCGAATGGCTTCAACTCCACCATGTACTTGGTAGGTACCGTCTTCATCGGAACCCTCGCTTCAATGGGTTGGGGTTGGCGATTTGGTCTCCTTCTGACCGTGCCACTGGCACTGATCGCGTTCTTCTATTCGAAGGACCACCGAGGTGAGATCCATGAAGTGGATGAATCAGGTCCGCAACGAGGCAAACTCTCTAAGAGATATTGGGTCGGTTGGATCGGCTTCACCTTCGCGATCTCCGCTGAGTTCTCAACTGTCTTCTGGGCGGCTGCACTCCTTAGAGAACGTTTCGATCTCTCAAGTGGTGATTCGACGACAGCTGTCCTCTGTTTCGCCGCAGGTATGGCACTCGGTCGATGGTTTGGCGTCTCAGTAGTACCGAAGATCGATATCGATCCGCGCACCCTCTTCTTCGTCACACTTCAACTTCTCGGTTTCCTTCTCTTCTGGAATGTGACGGTACTTCCACTAGCGCTGATCGGACTCTTTGCAACGGGGCTCGGTGCATCGGCGCAATTCACGCTCTTCTCAACCCGCATGATCCGATTCGCAAAGGAGAAGCCAGACCTTGCGATCGGCATCAGCGCGTGGGGCGCAGGGCTTGCAATCGGATTCGCACCCTTCTTGGTTGGAGCGCTCTCAGATCAAGTTGGAATCTTGAAGGCCTACTCAGTCGTTCCCGTCTTCATCGTCCTTGCCGGACTCACGCTCTTTGTTCGTTCCGATCAGATCACTTCTCGTCGATAGTCGTCTCTAGCGTTCCTTCAAGGACGTCATCAACTGCGTAACTCGTAGGATTGCCAATCTTCTCCTTGAGGAGAAGGTACGTGATCAATCCAGGTAAGGCAGTTGCGATACCGCAGATGAACATGGTCCAACGGATACCAATCACTCCTGCCAAAGCACCAAGTATCGGCGAGCCAATCGGAGTGCCGCCAAGGAAGACGGTCAGATAGATACCCATAACGCGACCGCGAATTGCTGGATCGGTTCGAGTTTGCATCAATGAATTCGCAGTGATCATCGTCAAGAGGGCGATGAAACCCGTCACTGGCAAGATCAATGCATAGACCATGAAGTTCGGCGATTGTGAACCAAGCATCAACGCGATACCGAAGCCAATTGCTCCGAACATCACCCGCTTTGGTGTTCTATTCCTTTCGAACTTCGCGCTGACCAGAGCCCCGGTCAATGAACCGATGGCCAAGATGCTTCCGAGTGCACCGAAGACTTCCACGCCGAGCCCAAAGACCTTTGTCGTCATAAGCGCGTTATAGATTGCGAAGTTGAATCCGAAGGTGGCCGCGAAGAAGACCACGATCATGGTGCCGTAGAGATCCGGTCTGGCCCGGATATATGCCAAAGCTTCCCGCAACTTCGAATCAAGGTTCGGCTTCACTTCGATGAAGAGATCCTCTTCCTTGATTGCTGCAAGCGCGAAGACGACGCCTAGGAATGAGAGCGCATTCAATAGGAATGATGGACCGGTACCAAAGGCTGCGATCAAGAGCCCAGATAGTCCAGGACCTATGAGGCGTGCAGCATTGAAATTCGCGGAATTGAGGCTCACCGCGTTGGGGAGATCCTCTTTACCGACGATCTCACTCGTGAATGCTTGACGGACCGGGGCATCTAGCGCGGATGCCAATCCCAAAGTGAAGGCGAAGAAAAAGACGTGCCAGAGTTGGATCCAATCGACGAGGATCAATACTCCAAGTGCCAGCGAAGAGATGAAGCCACCGAGGTTGCAGTAGATCAAGACCAGTCTCTTGTTAAGGCGATCTGCCATCTTTCCACCATGCATCGAGAAGAGGAGCGCAGGAACGAATTGCAGACCTGTGACGATTCCAAGATAGAAGCTTGACCCAGTCAGTTCAAGGACGAGCCAGTCTTGTGCCACGCGTTGTGCCCAGGTTCCGATATTGCTGACGGCGTTTGCCGGGAAGAGGATGCGATAGTTGCGATGTTTGAAGGATCGCAACGTCGTCACCACTCCACCCTATCCCCAGTACGATGCGACCGTGCGACAAGCATTGTTCGTCATCACAGCAGGGATTGTCGGCTGGGCGATTTTCCTCGTCTTCGCACTTGCAACGAACGCTGACTCGAAAGTGATCTACACAGCCTTAGTTGGAATCGCATTGGGATTCATAGGAATCCGATACACGATCAGGCGCGCTCGACGCGAGAAGATCTAGTTCGTTCCTTCGATCTGACCCGCGATTCCTCGTAGCACCTTTGCAACGCGAGAGGCTTCTGCCTCATTCGGAGCGCGTCCATGGCGAAGATTGTTTCCGACTCGATCCAACATCTTGATCGATTCTTCGATCAGGATCGCAAGATCCTCAGTATTTCCACGGCTTCCAGAGATGGATGGTGGAGCATCGACGATGCGAACCGAGAGTGCTTGTGGTCCACGACGACCTTCAGCAACGCCGAACTCGAGCTTGGTGCCAGGTTTGACGGTTGTGACACCTTCTGGAAGTGCAGAGGCAGCAAGGTAGACATCTTCGCCTTCATCCGATGAGATGAATCCGAATCCCTTTTCCAAGCTGAACCATTTGACGCGACCTGTAGGCATGGCGATCTCCAAATCTTGTCCGTGAGGTGTCATGTGCGACTGGCTCTTTGCCAGTAGCCGGATTTCCGGGCAGAGGGGAAGTTTAGCCTTGAAAGGCCATCCGAGGTAAGTGGATTTGGGCGCAGGGGTTAGACGAGGACTTCTGAATGTGCGCCGCAACCATGATCGACTGAGACCACGCGCCCATCTTCAGGTGAAATTCCGTTAGCACAAACGCCAAATGCTTGTCTGAGAGATCCGGCAATCGGGATGAAGAAACCACAGGAATGACACGGTAGCGGTGCTGCCTTGGCGATCTCTGCGTTGGGGCCGTTCTCTCCCTCATACCAACGCTTGCTCGCTTGATCACGTCCTTCGATGGAGAGGACTCGTGCGCGACCGATTCCATTCTCCCAAAGTAATTCCGGGCCGATCAGATCCAGATCTTCATCACCAAGGAGTCCTGCATATCCAGGAGTCAGACGTGAATCGTCGATCTCCGTCGGAACGATGTCACCGACTCCGAGATCGCCTTTCTGCAATCTCTCACCGTATGGAATCCATTTCGGCGCAAGAAGTGACTCTGGCCCCGGCAAGAGAACGACATCACAGACTGTCGGCAGATCATCACCGACTTTGCTAACCGTTACCGCCCAGCGCCAACCACGATATCCGGGAAGGGCACTTTCGAAGAGATAGGTCGCGATTCCTTCATCACTCTTCTCATCGAGGATCTCGATATCGAGAAGAGTGCCGACGCGAGAAGCATCACCAGAATCTGCAATCGCAGCTTCCTTTGCGAGATTCTCCGCCTGGAATCGATCCTTCGTCATGCGGCAATCATAAATGTAAAAAGCCCCCGAGATTCTCGGGGGCTTTTTAAGGAAGAATCCAAGGTTGGATCTGGGTGGACTAGAAGTCCATATCTCCAGCCCCCGCACCAGCAGGAACTGCAGGCTTCGGCTCAGGCTTATCAGCGATCACTGCCTCAGTTGTGAGGAAGAGAGCTGCGATCGATGCTGCATTTTGAAGTGCAGAACGAGTCACCTTTGCTGGATCAATGATTCCAGACTTGATCATGTCGACATACTCACCTGTCGCAGCATTGAGTCCGAATCCTGGCTCGAGATGACGAACCTTCTCGACTACGACTCCACCTTCGAGACCTGCATTGATCGCAATCTGCTTGAGCGGTGCTTCGACTGCGAATTCGACGATCTTCGATCCTGTTGCTTCATCACCAGTGAGCTGAAGTTTCTCAAATGCCTTCTTCGAAGCTTGTAGAAGAGCTACGCCACCACCGGAGACGATTCCCTCTTCAACTGCAGCCTTTGCGTTACGGACAGCATCTTCGATGCGGTGCTTACGCTCTTTGAGTTCGACCTCAGTAGCGGCTCCCGCCTTGATGACAGCAACGCCACCAGCCAGCTTGGCAAGACGCTCTTGGAGCTTCTCGCGATCGTAATCTGAATCGGAATTCTCCATCTCGGTGCGAATCTGATTGATTCGACCCTTGATCTGCTCATCATCGCCAGCACCTTCGACGATGGTGGTCTCATCCTTGGTGATGACGACCTTGCGAGCGCGACCGAGAAGATCGACAGATACGTTCTCAAGCTTGAGACCGACCTCTTCAGAGACGACAGTTCCACCGGTAAGGATCGCGATATCTTGGAGCATCGCCTTGCGACGATCACCGAAACCTGGTGCCTTCACCGCTGCCGATCGGAATGTTCCGCGGATCTTGTTGACGACGAGTGTTGCAAGTGCTTCACCCTCGACATCTTCAGCGATGATTGCAAGTGGCTTACCTGCCTGCATCACCTTCTCAAGGATCGGGACAAGATCCTTGATGTTGGAAATCTTTGAATTCGCGATCAATACATAAGCGTCCTCAAGGACCGCTTCCATGCGATCGGTATCGGTGACGAAGTATGGGGAGATGTAACCTTTGTCGAAACGCATACCTTCGGTCATCTCGAGTTCAAGACCGAATGTATTGCTCTCTTCGACGGTGATGACACCTTCCTTGCCGACCTTATCCATAGCCTGAGCGATCATCTCGCCGATGGTTGAATCGGCAGCGGAGATAGATGCAGTTGCTGCGATCTGCTCCTTCGTTTCAACATTCTTTGCCATCGCAGAGAGTTCTGCGGAGATCGCCTCGACAGCCTTCTCGATTCCACGCTTGAGCGCCATTGGATTGGAACCGGCGGCGACGTTACGAAGACCTTCGCGGACGAGTGCCTGAGCGAGAACGGTCGCGGTGGTGGTTCCATCACCGGCAACGTCGTCAGTCTTCTTCGCTACCTCTTTGACGAGTTCTGCGCCGATCTTCTCCCATGGATCATCGAGCTCGATCTCCTTGGCGATGGAGACGCCGTCATTGGTGATCGTGGGGGCTCCCCACTTCTTCTCCAAGACCACATTGCGGCCACGAGGTCCGAGGGTCACCTTCACCGCATCGGCCAAAGTATTCATGCCACGCTCAAGTCCACGGCGGGCTTCTTCATTGAAGGCAATCATCTTTGCCATAGTCGTGCCACTCCTCTGTTCTTGCCTTTGGTTACTTCGTAGGTACTGACCTAAAAGGGGTCCAGGTGGCTTATCACTCCCACCCGACGAGTGCTAACGCGAACCCTAGGGGGCGTATTCCCGAAGCTCAAATCGAGCGTGAATAGAGAAGTAAGGAGCCGGTCGAGGGCAGAGAGTTAGCGGCCGTGACGCTCAGCGAGCCGGGCTTCCCGCATCCGGCGCAGACGCTTGACCAGCATGGGAGCAGCAACCAAAGCCTCATCTCGATCGATGAGGTGATTGAGGATTTCGTAATACCTCGATGGTGAAAGCTGGAAGAGATCGCGGATGGAACTCTCCTTGGCTCCGGCGTACTGCCACCACTGCTTCTCGAATTCCAGGATTCGCGCCTCGAGATCGCTCAACTGCCCACTCAAGACACCATCACCCGATGGAAGGTTCATTGCTGGTTCCGCCATAGTGCCTCAACCTTATATCGGGATTCAATCCAATCAGGTGAGCAACGCCTTCACGGAACTAGCCGAAGAGGACTTTTCGCTTGCCGCTTCGAACGATATTGCGCAACATGGTGGGAAAGACGAATGCGTGGAAGGGCAAGATCAGGTACCAATAGAGCTGACCACCAAGTCCTCGAGGAGCGAATGACGCCTCTTGAACCACCTCCGTCATCGCGCCAACTCGCTTGACTCGAAATTCCAACCACGCCTTACCGGGAAGGATCATCTCAGCGTAGAGACGAAGTCGACGTTCATCTCCAGTCTTCTCCAACGCTTCGACTCGCCAAAAATCAAGGCTCTCGCCTACTCGCAATGTCTTTGGATCTCTTCTCCCGCGACGAAGTCCTACACCACCGACGAGTCGATCCAAAAGACCCCGCAAGTACCAGAGGAAATCAGCGCCATACCAACCACGTTCACCACCGATCTCCTCGATCGACTCCCAAACCTTCTCGAGAGGCGCATCTGTGAGCGTCTCACGATGGTCGTAATACATCGACTCGCCAGCCCACGACGGATCTCCTTGAGCTTTCTGCCATGGCGCAGTTGGCGCAGTTGCGTCGGACCATCTCGTCTCAACTTGATTCTCATTAGTGCGCGTAAGCGCAAGTTCGATCGCAGTGGAGACATCGATCAGACCTTGTGGTGGCCGAGCAATGACCTGGTCGATCGACTTCTTTGGATCCGCAATCACTTCATTGATCAGAGATCCAACGAGAGGACGAGCGAGGCCCGTTGGCACTGGAGTGACGAGGCCGATCCAGAGACTCGATAGCCATGGCGAAAGTACAGGGACCTTGATGATGATGCGTTTGCGAAGCCCAGAGAGGTGTGCGAATTTCTGCATCATTTCTGCATAAGAGAGGACTTCAGCGCCACCAATGTCGAAGACACCAGAAATAGGGGTTTTCAATTGCGCTGCATGGGTCAAATACCAGAGAACATCGCGGATAGCGATGGGTTGGGTGAGATTGGAGACCCACTTTGGTGTCGTCATGATCGGCAATCGATGCGTCAAATGGCGAAGCATCTCAAAGGAAGCGGATCCGGAACCGATGATGATTCCTGCTCTCAGTTCCATCACTGGCACCTTGCCCGAGGCGAGTAATTCTCCGGTGCGCGCTCGAGAGGAGAGATGTTGGCTCATCTTCTTATCGTTCGCGATACCTCCGAGATAGATAATCTGTTCGATCCCGGCATCATCGGCAGCGCGTGAGAAAGTCTTCGCCATCTCTTCTTCTACCGCGTCGAAATCTGGTCCCGCTCCAATCGAGTGAAGGAGATAGAAAGCGGTATGCACACCTTTCAATGCTTCAACGACATCGTCTCGCTTCATCGCATTGCCTTGGACGATCTCTACGTTCTTGCTCCATGCAAGATCACGGATCTTTCGCGCGTCACGGACCATGACCCGAACGCTCAATCCCTCGGCAAGGAGAGCGCGCACCAAACGACCGCCGACGTAACCAGAGGCGCCGGTTACCAAGACTTTACGGGGCTTTCGAGTGCGACGAGCGGTGCTCATACTCTCAACAGTAGACTCAATGGATGAGCACCGAAAGTCGACAAGATGCGAGACCGAAAGTCGTCATTCTCGGTGCTGGATTTGGCGGTCTCACCTTGGCGCGAAAGATCGCCAAGCGCGCTGATGTCACCGTCGTAGACCGTCACAATTATCAGACTTTCTTGCCACTGCTCTACCAAGTCGCGAGCGCTGGATTGGCGGCGGATCACATCGCACACCCGATCCGCGGTGCACTTCGAGGTCTCGGAGTTGAATTTCGGATGGGGTCGCCGATAGCGATCGATACCCAGAGGAATACCGTCAAACTCGATAGCTCTGAATTGCTGGAATATGACCACCTCGTCATTGCTCTTGGATCGGAAACGACAGACTTTGGCATCAAGGGCGTTGCAGAGAATGCGCTAGGAATGAAGAGCGTCCACGAAGCCCTTCGCATTCGCGGTGAAGTCATGCGACACTTCGAGGATCTCTGCCGTATCGACGATGGTTCAACGCTCGATATCGCCATCGTTGGTGGTGGTCCTACTGGCGTTGAGATGGCGGGCGCGATTGCAGAATTGGCTCGAGGTCCATTGCGACGAGACCATGAACGCGCCTCGCAACGCATCGCGATCTCATTGATCGAAGCTGGCGATCGATTGTTGCCTTCTTTTCACCCTCGCCTCTCGGAGCGAACCAGACGAGATCTCACAGGTCTTGGCGTGAAGGTCCTCGTCGATACGAAAGTTGCTGAGGTCCACTCGGATCGGATCTCACTCGCTGATGGAAGTGAGATTCCATCCCTGATTACGATTTGGGCGGCAGGGGTTCGAGGAGAGAGCACAGCAGAGAAACTGCGTCTTCCCATTCATCGCGGTCGAATAAAGACCGATCGCACGTTGCGCGTTGAAGGATATAGAAATATCTTCGCTATCGGAGATGTCGCTGGCGTCACTCAAGCAGATGGACGTTTCTTGCCCATGGTCGCACCTGTTGCGATGCAACAAGCGAGATTCCTCGCCAAAGAACTTTTCCATGAAGATTCAACGCGAGAATTCCTCTATCTCGATAAGGGATCGATGGCAACTATCGGTCGACATAAGGCTGTTGTTGAGGCAAAAGGGCTTCGCATGGCAGGTGCACCGGCATGGTTTGCCTGGCTCTGGCTCCATCTCTTCTATCTCTTAGGCGGCCGGAACAAAGTTGGAACCATGGCTGACTGGACCTGGAACTACTTGACCTTCGATCGAGGAAACCGTCACATCATGGATGGCGCGGAACTATGAGCTACATCAACCTTCGCGGTCATGAAGTCTGGAGCGTTGAATATCGCTCTCGCTTCAAACGCCAGGGCGAGAAAGTTCTCCTCCTTCACGGTGGGTTGAGCGCTACCGAGGATTGGGACTATGCGGTACTCCCGGCCATCAAGAAGGATTTCCATGTCTTTGGATACGACCGCACTGCACATGGTCGGACGAAAGTAAGAGATGGTTTCTACCACTTTGATTTCCAAGCTGATGAAGCAATCGCATATCTAGAAGATGTGGTCAAAGGCCCTGCTCACCTGATCGGTTGGAGTGATGGTGGAATCATCGCTTTTCTCGTAGCGCTTCGTCGCCCTGACCTTGTGAAGTCAATCATCGCAATCGGCGCCAATTACCATCATGATTGCGGCATCACCCATGATCCGGAGACGATCTCGATCTCTGATGAGGATAAGGAGAAGTTCTTCAAGAGAAGTGGCCAACATCCTGACCTTCTGGAGCAAATCGTCCGTAAGGCCTACCAAGTATGGATGAACGAACCTACCTTGACGCTAGAAGATCTCTCAAGGATCAAGTGTCCGACACTCATCCTTGCTGGTGATGACGAGCCGTTCACCAGCGAACACACCTTCTCGATGTATGAGGCACTTCCACATGGAAGATTGGCGATCGTCCCTGGCGCTTCTCACTATGTCGTGAAGGAGAGGCGAGAGTTGACTCAAACCTTGATCAAGGACTTCTACAAGAGTCTTGATTACCCGATCACCAAATGGCCCAATCGCCGTAGGGATATGACCGAGCGTTTAGCTCAGGATCTTTAGCTCCCCGATAGCCCCTCTGGGGACAACTGGAGAGTTGGGCGCGATCGCTCGGATTCTTCGATACCCATCTCCTTGAGCTGGCCGCAAATCGGCATCACCTTTATTGGGCCAGAGCGATAGCGCCCGCTCTGCTTGTGCCGTGATCGTCAAAGATGGATTGACGCCTAGGTTGGCAGTGAGTGTTGACCCATCGATCACATGAAGTGTCGGGTAGTTCCACACTCGATGATATGGATCGATCACACCAGTGGAACTATCCGCTCCGATGACACAACCACCTACGAAGTGAGCAGTGAATGGCGCACTCACCAAATCACCGATATGTCCTGCTGGAGTCCCGTTGTATCTCCTTGCGATGGAACGAGCGACCTGATTCGCTGCCGGGATATAGGTGGCATTTGGATTTTTCGAGTTGTTGATAGAAGTGAGGCGTACACCGAAGATCCCTCGTTTTGATCGAACCGTGATCGCGCTATCAACGCTTTGCATCACGAGAGTGATGACCGATCGCTCGCTCCAATGTCGCACATTCAAAATGCGAAAGAGATCTTGCGGCCGCTTCAAGAAACTTCGAAGCCAATGGCGTTTGCGTGTCTTTGCACCTTCTCCATCGGTCATGATGGTCTGCAGCAGACCCATCAAGTTGCTGCCCTTTCCATAGCGCACTGGCTCCACATGCGTGTGTTCATCTGGGAAGAAAGAAGAGGTGATCGCTGCCCCTTGAGAGAAGTCACGCTCCTCTCGTTTCATCACGACACCGGTCAGCGACTCACTGTTCGTTCGAGATAGCTCTCCGAGAGTCGGTGAAAGCCTTGGAAGTCGCCCCAGCGACTTCATTCGATGGAGCAACTTCAAAGTGTTGTAGGTTCCACAAGCGACGATCACCTGATCGGCTGTGAATTCAATCTTTGAGCCAATCCAGGCGCTACTGCTTCTCGTTGAAACGTGCCAAATATCTTGGATCTCTTTGATATCGGTGACAGTCCGCTCTGCAAATACTTTCGCTCCAGCGCTCTCTGCAAGACCCAGATAGTTCTTTGGCAACGTGTTCTTTGCATTATGACGGCACCCTGTCATGCACTCTCCACAATGAGTGCATCCCTTTCGGGCCTCGCCTTTGCCACCGAAATAGGGATCCGAGACCTCTTCACCTGGCTTACCGAAATGAATACCTAGCGGTGCAAGACGGAAAGAGCTCTCTACTCCCATCTCGCGGGCCACTTCCAACATCGCATCATCACTTGGCGAATGAAAAGGATTTTGCGCTACGCCAAGCATCCTTGAAGCCTGGTCGTACCAAGGATCCAATTCCGCCTTCCAATCCGTGATCTCTGACCACTGCGGATCATTGAAATAGGAATCTGGAGGTCGATAGAGCGTATTGGCATAGACAAGAGAGCCGCCACCTACTCCTGCACCAGCAAGGATCAACACATCCTTGAGCACATGGATGCGTTGGATTCCATTGAGGCCCAATCGAGGAAAGAAGAGGAACCGGTTGAGTCGCCAATTCGTCTTAGGAAAATCTGAATCCTTGAATCTACGTCCCGCTTCAATGACGGCGACTCGATAGCCCTTTTCGCTGAGGCGTAGCGCAGAAACAGACCCACCAAACCCGGAACCGATGATGACCACATCGAAGTGATTGCCAGGCATGGAAAAATGCTAGTCATAGATTCCGGTATTGATACCCATTTCCTTGAGTTCGCGATGGACTTTTTGGAACTTGTCGCGAAATTTTGGCTCGGCGATCTCTTCCTGCCAACGCGGTGCGATGACTCGCTCTCCGTCAATCTCAGTCTCAAAGTACTCTCTGATTCTTGGTGAATCGCTCAACTCCAAAAATCCTAATATTCGTTGATATTGCTCTTCGCGGTCGTAGTGAGCAAATTCCTCGAGCTGAATCTCAATCACTTGATTGGATGGAACTTCGGAGAGGGCACGTTGTGATGCGATGATGCGGTTCTTCCACCAATGGATCGCCGCAAGAGGATCCGTAGGCCCCCAGTGTTCCTTCAAGACCGAGGCGATTGTGTTTCGACCATCACGTTTCATGTGAATGAACTTCGCTTGCGGAAAGAGAGCATGAATCCGGTCAGCATTGAAGATATTGGGGGGCGAAGTATCAACCCAGATGGGCTCTCCATTGTTGTTTGACTGAGCCTCGACCATTGCGTAGAAGAAATTCCGAGCCGCTAGATGTGGATTCTTTCTTCTCGACCGCATGAACTCAACAAGAGCCTCGTCACGAATTTTAGCGCTGACACCACTTGATAGCCCAGATCCCTTCCCTGGAGTGGATCCGCGATCCCACCAATCATCCAAGAGCCGCTCTTTGAATTTTCGCTCTAGCTCAAGTTTTGTGAAGTACGGAAACAAGGAGAGAAGTCGATAGGGCAGACTCTTGCGCTTCTTCATCTCGATGAAGTCCCTCCTCCCGAATGTCAGATCCAACAATCCAGCGTTTGCGGCGAGGAACTTAATCTCGAGTGGCTTACTAGCGCGAACGTTAGGGTGTCTACCCAATAACTTTCCGATGATGGTGGTACCACTTCGACCGGTGCCGCCGGAAAAGACCAGACTCGTTCCTCTGTTCACGCTCTCATTCATTCCTTGAAGATATGAGTTCTAGGTAAATCAGAAGTTAAATGCAATCGAGATGTTTACCAACTCTTCATAACCAATACACACCATGGAAAAGTAACTTTTGAGAAGCGCCATTACTTTCCTTCTGTGACAAAGCGTCCGGTGATGATTCTCGCTACGAGTAACGGTGTCGGAATGGGGCATCTCGCAAGAGCCTCTGCGATTGCCAGGGTCTTGAAAGAGCGTGCCGATGTCATTGTGGTCTCGATGGCTGGTGCGGTCGCCGAATTGCCTGACGCAATGCAACTTCCTGTCGAATATATTCCTGGTCGCGACAGAAATCTCATGCCTCGCCTACGGTGGGACAGATACCTGAGGGACCGGCTGGTCGCTCTCATCGATGAAACAGGTGCATCTCTGCTCGCATTCGATGGAGTTGTGCCATATCCAGGTGTCATTGCCGCAAAAGAGGCTCGACCACAGATCAAATTGGTATGGATGCGTCGCGGACTCTGGCAGTGGAAACCAAGCAGGCATCTACTAGCGCTACAGTCAAAATTGATGGATCACATCGTTGAGCCTGGAGATTTTGCGAGAGCTTTTGATACTGGCCCGACCGTGACGCGCAAGGACGCTCACCTCACCTCTCCCATCTCGCTTTACCAACCATCCTGGGCTCTTGCGCGGGATGAGGCACGAAAGATTCTCAATCTGGATCTCGATCGTCCAGCGGTACTGGTACAACTTGGAACCGGCGACAAAGATGTCAACGAGAAGATGCATGCTGCACTCTGCGGCTTGATCGGCTGGAAAGACCTTCAGGTCGTGCTCACCAAGAATCCACTCGATTCCGAGGGACGATCACTCGCGCCAGAAGGGCTCGACTTACGAGTCATTCGTTATTTCCCGTTGGCCGATCTCTTGCACGCCTTTGATGCTGCGATTGCTGCCGCCGGTTACAACGGTGTCCATGAACTTCTTCCTGCTCGACTTCCAACCGTCTTCATACCGAATATAAGGGGAACCGACGATCAAGCCTCGCGTGCTCGATGGGCAGCCGAACAAGGATTCTCACTCTTGGCAGATCATGAATCTCTCGGAGACATCACCTCAAAGGTTCGGATGCTCCAAGATGTAGGGATTCGAGAGCGTTTGAGCAAGATGTGTGCTGAATTGCCGGATTTGAATGGAAACCGTCAAGCCTCTGATCACTATATTGGTCTTCTATCTGAGCCGAGGCGAAATGCTTCCTTCAAGATCAATTATCTTCGTTATTGGATTCGCACCCGTGCCTCCAGACAGCTTCGAGCAATCGCAATCTCTCTTCTTCGTAGCCTTGCAATTGCCTATCGAACTATCTTCCCGAGAGATGGCGTAACACCCCCTCCACAACGAGAGGTCATCTTCAGCGATGAGACCAGATCAAGTTCACTCAATGAACTAATCAAGTCGCCTATCGCATTGGAGCATCTAATCGTTGGTGCGAGTGCTGAATATCAGCGAACCCGAATATCGATCGCCTCACGAGCCTATCGAGTCGATCTCGCACCAGAGGAGGCTAAGAGGGATTCTCTCGTGACACCGATCATTGAAGAGTCAATCTGACGTGGCCTTGGTCAGTCCCCTGCTTAGTATTCGACCTATGCGGTTAGGCGTCCTGGATGTCGGTTCAAATACCGTGCACCTTCAAGTCATCGATGCCCACCGTGGATCTCGTCCCATCCATAATTCAAGTTTCAAGTCTGAATTGAGACTGACAGAATTTCTTGACGAATCTGGATCGATCCAACCCGAAGGTATTGAGCTACTCATTCGAGTGATTGATGAATCTCTCGCTCAAGCGCATCACTTGGATACAGACGAGATCTTGGCATTCGCAACGTCGGCTGTTCGAGAAGCAGAGAACGGTGGCGAGGTCATCCAGGCCATCAACGAACGGTTTGATATCGACTTGCAAGTGCTCTCAGGAGAGGATGAAGCAAAGTTCACATTCCTTGCAGTGCGACGTTGGCTCGGTTGGTCTAGTGGTGACCTACTCTTACTGGACATAGGTGGTGGATCTTTGGAGATCGCAGCGGGAAGCGATGAACTTCCGGATGTAGCTCATTCATATCCTGTTGGAGCCGGACGAATGACGAGACAATTCCTTAAAGGGGATCCCTTCACAAAGAAGAGCATTGAAAGCCTTGAGGAGCATCTGGCTATGACCCTGCATCCATTGACTGAAGAGTTTGCAAGATTCAAGAGCTATCGCGCGATAGGAACGAGCAAGACGTTCAGGACTCTCTCACGCCTGACATCAGAATTTCTCGGTGATCGCTCCGGCCTGATCATGCGAAAATCCTTGGATTCTCTCGTGAAGAAACTCATCGATATGGATACCGAGCAACGCTCACGGCTCCCAAGGGTCTCTATCTCTAGAGCCCACCAATTAGTTGCGGGAGCGATAGTCGCTCAACATGTCATGAATGAACTCGACCTGTCGATGATTGAGATATGTCCCTGGGCCCTTCGTGAAGGGATCGTATTGAGGCGAATCGACTGGCTTGAGAACTTCAATTGATCTTGAGATAGTCGATGCTGTAGATCTTTCCTTTGCTTCTGTGGATGATGAAGGCATCACCCTTTCCGAGTGAGAAATCCTCTTTATACATATCCAATTTTCGAGCCATCTTCTTAACGATCTTCGACAAGATCGGATTATGGCCACAGACAAGAATTGCTTCATCTCGCTCAAATAGGTTTTTGATATAGCGAGCAGCGCTATCTTTGTTTCGGGAGAACGTGTATTCACTCAAATCACTGTTGATGACCGGGCGCAATCCGTAAGCAGTGGCGATGGGAGCAGCAGTATCCAAACATCGTATGGCATCGGAAGTATGAACCTCTTTGAGGTCGAAGACATGGAGTGAGGTGATCAAATCCTTCACTTGCCTTTGACCCTTTTCTGTCAAGGGTCGGTCACCATCGTCTCCGAGCCAGTCACTTCGATCAATGGCCTTTGCATGGCGAAGTAGAACGAAAGGTTTCGTATCCCGACCCATTTTGAGGAATTTCTTGAGGATCTTGCGATCGTCCTTGATCGTCAATCGTTCAATGGCTTTCTTCGCTGGTAGCCAAGCGATTTCATCGACTTCAGAGCGGTCAAAGCCACCATCATCACCAGCGAATGCCTGAGCCGACCAATATCGAACGACCTTTGGAATCTCATTCACTTTGTAGAAAGTATCTCCAAGATACGGACCGAAACGTGCCTTGTAACCTGTCTCTTCTACTACTTCTCTATAGGCGCAGGCGATCAGCGCCTCACTTCCCTCAACTTTCCCTTTGGGCAGAGACCAATCGTCGTACAAAGGGCGGTGGATGAGAGCAATCTCCACCTCGCCTTCGCTGTTGCGACGCCACAGCACAGCGCCGGCAGCCATGATCACATCGGTCTCATCGCGGGTCATCTTCTTCCCTTCCTTCGGGCGATCTCAGTCTCCTGATAATCCAATAACCGATCACCATTGTCGGCTATGTGGACTCGATGCCAATTCTTGCCACCATGCAATTCCCAACGGGCAACCTCGTCACTGAATGCGTTATCAATTTGTCGCCGCAGCTCATCGCGATGTTCTGGGCGTTCAACTCTCACCAGCGCCTCCACTCGACGATCGAGATTGCGTTCCATAAGATCAGCGCTACCTATGAAGAACTCTTCATCGCCTCCGTTGTAGAAGTTGAAAATCCTGGAGTGTTCTAGGAATCGTCCCAGGATGGAACGCACTCGAATACGATCAGATAACCCGGGTATTTCGGGTTGAATGGAACAGATTCCGCGGATCCAAAGTTCGACATCGACGCCTGCTTGGGAAGCCCAGTAGAGATAGTCGCAGAATTCTTCATCTACCAGGGAGTTAAGTTTCATTCTGATTCGAGCCGGTTTACCAGATTTTGCATTTTCGATTTCACGATCGATCTTCGCGATCAACCCCGATCGAATAGTTCTTGGCGCTACCAACAATCTTGAATACCTCGCATCGGGTGCAAAGCCAGAGAGTTGGTTGAAGAGGATGGTCAGATCTTCGCCTAAGACGGGATCACAACTGAAGATCCCGAGGTCATCATAGATTCGAGCAGTCTTGGGGTTGTAGTTGCCTGTTCCAACGTGGCAGTAGCGACGAATGCCCGAGGACTCTTCGCGGACAACGAGGGAAAGTTTGGCGTGAGTCTTCAATCCGAGGAGCCCATAGACAACATGAACGCCTGCCTCTTCGAGTTTTCTCGCCCATCGGACGTTGGCCAATTCATCAAATCGTGCTCGCAATTCCACAACTGCAAGAACTTGCTTCCCTGCCTGAGCCGCCTCAATCAATGCCGCCATAATGGGTGAATCGCCGGAAGTTCGGTAGAGGGTCTGCTTGATGGCAAGGACTTGCGGGTCGCGGGCAGCCATTTCGATAAATTTAACAACCGAATCCGAAAATGATTCGTATGGGTGATGTAGTAAGACCTCACCATTTCTAATTACCGCGAGCAAACTGTCAAAATCATCGGATTCCACTTCGGCAAGTGCTTGATTGGGAAGAGAGCGAAACTTTGCAAAACGGTGATCAGGTAGATCGAAGTCTGCAAAGCTAACAAGTGAAGAGAGATCGAGGGGCTCGGATACGCGGATGACTTCGTCAGGTGCTAGATCGAGTTCATCTATAAGCGTTGCCAGGAGGCCTTCTTTGATCTCCCTGTCGACCTCAAGCCTTACGGGGGGACCGAACTTTCGTCGCTGTAACTCTTGCTCCATTGAGGCGATGAGATCTTCCGTCTCGTCCTCTTCAAGTTCCAAGTCAGCATTTCGGGTGAGACGAAAGGTGAAGTAATCGACGATTTCCATCCCGGGAAAGAGTTGTTCAAGATGCGCTGAGATGACCTGCTCGAGTGGAATGTATCGGGCACTGATCTCTCGTGACGTCTCAATGAATCGCGGCAGATTCGTCGGGACTTTGATCCTTGCGAAAGACTCCAATTCGCTGTAAGGCTTCCTTACGATGACCGCAAGGTTGAGTGAAAGACCTGAGATGTAGGGAAATGGTCTAGAGGGATCAACTGCAAGTGGAGTCAATACCGGGAAAATGAGTCGTTCAAAGACTGAAGCCACAAACGCACGCTCTTCTGAGGATAACGACTCCCAGGTGACGATATGGATACCTAGGTCATCAAGTGCTGGACGAATGCTCTCTTGGAACAATCTCGAATGTCGTTCTGATGATGCTTTTGTGCGGAGTGAGATCTCTTTCATGAGACTCGTCGGTGTATAGCCTGAGCTGTTGCGTGTAGTCACTCCCGCAGAAATCAATTCTTTGAGCGTTGCCACGCGTACCATGAAGAACTCATCGAGGTTGGAGCAGAAGATTGAGAGATATCGAACGCGCTCCAATAGAGGTACTTTTGGATCTTCGGCGAGTTCCAAGACTCTGTCATTGAAGTCGAGCCAACTCAGTTCTCGTTCGGTATAGCGAGAGTTGCTCATGCACTAAGTGTTTTCTAAACAGGTGAACTACAAGTAAATGGACGGCATCCACGACTGGAAAATTGCGCGACGAACGCCGATTATGCGAGTTAACGGGTTGAGTCCGAGGTGTCCTCCATCGCTCTTAAGTCTTCTTCAGGAGTTGGGATGCGATCCGCATTGGAGAGAGCGCGTTGTCCCATTGAGATGATTGCAAATCCGATGAAGAGTGCAATGGTGGTGACGAGGAGGCAGTAGCGAGGCGAGAGACTTTCCGAGATGAATCCGCCAATTGCGATACCCATTGCGGCAGCAGATCCCTCTATCGTCCATAACCATGCCATCGCTTGCACAGCTGTGCCTTTCGGCCGTACGGATTCTGTAATCTCCCAATAGAAGACTTGCTGTGCACCGCCAAAGAAGGCTAAGAAGATGACGACGACGGCAAGAGTCCAATCGAAATGAGTCATCGCCAACGGCACTGATGCGAGCGCCCAGATCAAATAGTTGAAACGAAATGCCTTCAGCGGTGAGACTTGTCTGCTGATCGTCCCAGCGAAGAGTCCACCTAAGACATTGAAGACTGACATGATCGCAAAGATCGTGCCGACGCGCTCTGGAATTCCCTCTAATGTGCCGAATGCTGGAATTCCAATGTCGAACATTCCCCACCCGATACCCATCACAACGCCTTCAATGGCGAGGATCTGAATCCCACGTATGCGCCAAAGCGATAGCGAATCCTTCTCCTTGACTTCCGGATTCCAGATTCCAACTTGTGGCGTAAGCAAGAGGAGCGTTCCACCCAGGAGCATGAGTGCCGCACAGGTTGCGAGCGCAACCTCAGCGCCGAAAGAGACCGAGAGCCATGTTGCGACGACCGGGGCAACTACACCGGAGGCATTCATCGCAGCAGTATCGAGTGCGAACGCACTTCGCCACTTCTCTTCAGGAACAGTGATCTTCCACAAGGGTCGAACCGAAAGGTTGATGGGTGGGCCAGTAAAACCAAGGAGCGCAGAAAGGATCACCAAGAGCGATTCACTATTTCCAAAACTCAATGCAATCAACATCGTTGCATAGAGCGGAACCAGGGTTCTTAGCGGCCAGAGCATTCCGAAACGATCGATGACCCAACCGCGGATACCGGCAGTCGTTGCACCGGTCAGCGCATTGACACCCGCTGCGAGACCAGCTACCGCGATCGAATCCGTCTCTTGATGGACTTTGAAATATATCGAGAGTGCGACCATGCCATAGGCCATACGAGCAGGGAATGCAGAGATGAGGAGTCGAGTAGCGCCAGGTGATTTAAGGACCTCACCGTAATTAGGTAATTTCAAGCGCACTTGCTGGAGTCTAGTCAGTCGATAGGGTGGCTAAGTGAATAGCGCGAAAGAGAGTGCGAGCCCTCTCTTCTCTGTCTTCACAGTCTTGCTCTCTGGAATGCTCTTAGGAACCGCCGGCACTGCAGTCGCGCTTGCTCCAGATGAAGCATCAGTCACCTCTCTTGGCGTTGCGCGAGTAGCCATCGGTGGGGTGACACTCATTGCACTTGCACCGCACTTCGGTGGCAGCCGCAGGCGGATCATTGCTCTCATTCGCAGGCCCGGAGTTTGGGTGATGGCGATCAGTACTGCTGGATTTCAACCGCTCTTCTTTGGCGCGACAATAAGGACTGGTGTTGCGCTCAGTACTGTTCTCACGATTGGAACCATGCCCCTCTTCACGGGCCTCATTTCTCGCCTCCTACTTCGAGAGAAGTTGACCCAAGTATGGGTTGCCGCGACGTCATTGGCAGTCACCGGATTGGTCCTTCGTTCATGGGATCAACTCGAAACGATCGATCCGCTCGGTATCGCCATGGCCATCGGCGCAGGACTTTGCACAGGGTTCTATGTCAACGGCGCCAAGTACGAACTCAATCGCGGAGGTCACGCTGTCGAACTTCCTGCAATGGCCTATACCTTGAGCGCAATCCTTCTCATTCCGCTTCTTATCGGTGATGACCTCTCGTGGATTGCTTCTGCTGATGGAATCCTGACGGCGCTCTATCTTGGTTTCATCTCTATGGCGTTAGCGAACACGCTCCAGGTTGTTGGCTTACAGCGCCTCTCCCCTGGACCGACTGCGACACTTCTCTTGGCCGATCCACTTACCGCGACCATTCTCGGCGTCTTTATTCTGAATGAATCCATCACTTCGATTGCAGTAGTGGGCCTGGTTCTTGTGAGTGTTGCGCTTGTCTGGCAAGGCGTGGCTCAGAGTCGAGTCAATAGATCTTCCATCAACTGAATCTCATCTCGTTGAGTCGAGATGATGGACCGAGCCAGATTCGAAACGATCTCGTTATCTGAATTCTTGACTTCGTCAGCCATGTCAATCGCACCCTGATGATGCTTGATCATTCCTTGAACAAAGAGGCGGTCGAATTGCACCGATTCTGCCTCTCGAAGCTCCTTCATTTCATCATCAGAGAGCATGCCATCCATGGCGTGTCCCATGTGAGTTTCAGGATTCACTCCGGGCCAGGAACTCATCTCGACGATCTCTGGATCTTGCGCAGCTTTGATCTGGGTTGCGAGGGCAATGACTTCCTCATTTTCCGACTTCTGCAGCGCTAGATCTGACATCTCGATTGCTTGTTGATGATGGGGAATCATCATCTCCGCAAAGTTTTGCTCTTGGGGCGAGAATCCAGACTCAGTCTTAACGCATCCAACTGCAAGGAAAGCGACTAGCAGCACCGATGCGACTCTCATGGACTTAGCTTTCACAACGCTCATCACAATCTGAAAAATATCGACGCGCTTGAAGGGCTGCAACTTGGGAGATATGAGGTCAATTACCTTTGGAGCCCCCCGTCAGGATTGAACTGACGACCTTCCGCTTACAAGGCGGATGCTCTACCACTGAGCTAGGGAGGCGTGACGCAGTTGCCAATTATGGCAGGGATTACGATAACTAAATGACTAGCGAGGGGTTGACGGCGCAAGAAGCACAAACCCTTCTCGTGCGTCATGGGCCAAATTCACTTCCATCCGAGGAGCCAAAGTCCTTTCTGGCAGTAGTGGTCTCCGTCTTACGTGAACCGATGCTCCTGCTCCTGATTGCCGCGGGTCTGCTTAGTTTCTTACTCGCTGAATTGTCCGATGCGTTCCTTCTGATGTTCACCGTCGTCATCGTCCTCTCTATCTCGATCTACCAACAACAACGCACTGAAAAGGCGTTGCAAGCGCTCAAGGACCTGACCTCTCCTTTAGCACTAGTACTTCGAGATGGGCAAGAGGTTCGAATCTCAAGTACCGAACTTGTTCCTGGGGATCTCCTCTTGCTACTTGAAGGTGATCGCGTTGCTGCCGATGCCGAGATCATCACAAGTTCTTCACTCGAATTCGATGAATCGCTCCTCACTGGTGAATCAGTTCCAGTAACCAAAAGCTCGGGTGATAGGGCTTTTAGTGGTTCGCTCATCGTCAGAGGACATGGTCGGGCGATCGTGAGAGCAACCGGCGCCATGACTGCGCTCGGACAAATTGGAAGATCTCTCCAAGAGATCCCGTACCAACGAACTCATCTTCAGGAGAGTATTGATCGAATGGTGAAAGGCATCGGAATATTTGCATTCCTCACCGTCATCGCCATTGTGACCATATATGGATTGACTCGCGGGAACTGGTTAGAGGGAGGATTGGCCGCGATCGCTGCGGCGATGGCTCTGATCCCTGAGGAATTCCCGGTGATCTTCACTCTCTTTATGGCGCTTGGAGCTTGGCGAATGGCTCGTGTCAAGGTCATTGCACGACAATCAGCAGCCATCGAAGCTCTGGGATCAGTCACAGTTCTCTGCGTCGATAAGACGGGAACGTTGACGAAGAATGTGATGACCGTCAGCGAAGTACAAGTAGACCATCGCATAGTTGATGCAGGTGGGGTGAATCAAGATGATCAAGCCCGCGAGATCGCCAAGATCGCAGCGCTCGCCGCTCCCATCACTCCATTTGATCCCATGGATAAAGCATTCAGGAATCTCTTCGATATGGATCCCGTCCGTGACGGTCTGGCTTCGATCGCCGAGTTCCCAGTGATCAAGGAGCGGTTGGCATATGTACATATCTGGTCGGCGCAAGGCGAGGTCTTTGCCGCAGCCAAAGGAGCGCCTGAACATATTGGTGCACTCTGTGGGCTTAGAGAGGATGAAATTGAGACGCTGACATCACGTGTGCATGCTGCGGGGCAACGAGGATTCCGGGTATTGGCTGTAGCCCAAGGGTCAGCCACTCATTTTGATCCACTCGCTCCTTCTCTCGATTCCTTTGAGTTCGCTTTCTTGGGTTTGGCATTCTTGAAGGACCCGATAAGAGAAGGCGTTCGTGACGCTGTTCGTGAATGCGAAAGCGCTGGAATACGAACCATCATGATCACGGGAGATCATCCGACTACAGCACGTTCCATTGCAGCGGAGATCGGTTTGGCAGATCATGGTCGGGTCTTGCTCGGAAGCGAAATAGATGAGATGAGCGATAGCGAACTCTCACTCAATGTGACCAACTGCCAAGTCTTTGCGCGAGTCAGCCCAGAACATAAATTGCGATTGATCAGGGCTCTGCAAGCGAATGGCGAAGTTGTCGGGATGACTGGTGATGGAGTCAACGATGCTCCCGCCTTGCGTGCAGCAGAGATTGGAATCGCAATGGGTGGTCGTGGCACAGATGTAGCGCGCGAAGCCGCTCACTTGATCATCACAGATGATGACTTCACTTCGATCGTCGCCGGCATCAAACGAGGTCGAGCGATATTCTCAAACATACAGAAGGCGATGTCCTATGTCATCGCCATCCATATTCCCATCTTTGGAATGGCGCTCACACCGGTGCTAGTCGCCGATTGGCCATTGATTCTCTTGCCAGCTCTGGTTGCCTTCCATGAAGTCATCATCGATCCAGCCTCTTCCATAGCTTTCGAAGTGGAGGAGGTCGACCCTGACATCATGAAACTTAAACCTCGCACACCTCGCTCAGGAATCTTCTCCAGATCAGATCTACTCATAGCACTCAGTCAAGGACTCTCTGTCTTCGTGGCAGTCTTCATCGTCTTCTTCATATCCATTGAGCAAGGAGTCAGTGAGGAGCGCATTCGTTCACTCACTTTCACAACCCTTGTCATCTCCAATGTGCTCTTGATCCTGGTGAACAGATCACGTTCTCTCACGCTCTGGGAGACTCTCAAGAAGAGAAGGAATTCAGCCTTGCCATGGATCATCGGCGGAGCGATTTCGTTACTCATCTTGCTACTCAACGTTCGACCAATACGCGATGCTTTCGATCTTGCGCGATTGGAACTTCGAGATTACTTCGCTCTACTCATCGTGACCTTCGTGAGTCTCTCTTGGTATGAGATCTTCAAAGTGTTCCGAAGAGGGGTCCTTACATTGGCGTAGGCTTATGGCTCATGGAAGCCCGATTGATGATTATTGCGGCAGTGATACTGGTATTGCTCTATGCCCTCGGCTCGGGTCTGTTCGTAGATAACTCTGGTTGGTATCAATCGCTGAATCGTCCACATTGGCAACCACCTGACATCGTCTTCGGACTCATTTGGCCCTATAACTTCTTGATACTTGGCACCAGTGGCGTTACCGTCATAAGGGGTGGTGATTTCAGAACTTCGTTGGTATTCCTTTTCTTTCTCACTACAAGCATCATCGCTGCCTTGTCTTGGGCGTATTTCTTCTACAAACCGCACGATCTGACTTTGGCGAGCATTGCACTGGGTCTAGCGGCTACTTTGACGATCCCGCTGGTGGTTCTGACGTTCCAAAAAAACACCCTGGTAGGGCTCCTGCTCATGCCCTACCAGGGTTGGTTGATAACTGCGACGCTTCTCTCGGTCAGCTATTCAAGACTCAATTGATCTACTTTCCACCAAAGAGCTTGGAGAAGAAACCTCCGCTGGATGCGCCAGAGGATTCACATTTACAGATCTGGCTGTCCGAGAGACCGTAGAGTGCCTCTTCTACATGTTGTCCGCATCCTGACCAGGTGTATTTCTTGCAAGTACCGCATGTAACTCGACTACACATTTCTCATCCCCTTCATTCGTTTGACCCTACTCTTCAAATATTGTCTAGTTCGTATACAGCGGTTTCCCTGCTGAAGCCCAATCAATCACTCCACCATCCATGTCGTAGATGCTGGTGAATCCAAGATCGGCCATAACCTTCACCGCTTCGCCTGAGCGGTTGCCGCTTCGGCAGTAGACGGCATAAGTGGCGTTCTTATCCAACTTTGCGACCTCTTCCGCGAAATATCCGCTCTGGAAGTCGATATTGATCGCATTCTCAAGATGTCCTTGAGCGAACTCCATGGGAGTGCGAACATCGAGGGTGACCACTCCAGATTCTGCAGCCTTGACAGAGAATTCTTCGATGCCGAGCTTCGTAACAGCCGATGTGCCTGATGAGCAGCCAACCAGCAAGAGTCCAAGGGCTGCGAGCGCAGCAATAATTCTTATCTTCTTCATCGTTCTTCCTCTTCTAAACCAGGGTATTAAAGAGCTTCTGTAATTGATTGGTGATGTCCTTTGAATCCTTTCGATTCTCTTGGACACATTGCTTCAAATTGGCAGAGATCAGGGAGAATGCAGCGGTATTGACTGCTTTGGTCACTGCCGCCATCTGCGTCACGATCTCATCGCACCCGCGGCCCTCTTCCAGCATCCGGGCAATCGCTCCGAGCTGACCATGGGCGCGCTTGACGCGCTTGATGATCTCGTCGAGTTGATCCTGATCGCTGAGCACATACGCGCTCTGTTTCTTCGTAGCCATGAAGCGGGAGGCTACACATACCCCCTGGGGTATTGCAACTCTAGCTCTGGGCGAGTTGGCCCAGTTCGTCTCCACTGACTCTAAAGACGGTCCACTCATCCATGGGTTCTGCACCTATACCCTTGTAGAAATCGATGGCGGGTGTGTTCCAATCCAATACCCACCACTGCAATCGTCCATAGCCTTCGACTTCACAGATCTTCGCTAGATGAACGAGCAAAGCCTTTCCAAAACCCTTACCGCGGAACGAGGGACGAACAAAGAGATCCTCTAAATAGATTCCATGCTTGCCTTGCCAGGTCGAGTAGTTCAAGAACCAGATGGCCATGCCTGCGATCTCTCCATCGACATCGACAAGATCACAGAAGACGCGTGGTTCCTCAGTGAAGAGCGTCCTTTCAAGGTCCACTGGCGTCGCATGAACTTCATCCGGAGCTTGTTCGTATTCCGCAAGTTCTCTAATCAAATCAAGAACTTGATGCGCATCATTTTTGTTCGCTCGGCGAATAATCATCTTGTCGTCACCCAATCTCCTCAAGGAATCGCTTCAAAGTGTGACAGATGAGACAGCTCGCCAGCTTTCACCTACGCACGAGTCGCTCATATAGTGCGGTTTCAAGTAAGGGGGATCAATGGCGATCCAATCTTTGTCCGTTGAAGAAGCAAGACGACAGGTCCAACACGTAGGGCTTGCGCGATGGATTTCTGACATCGCTCTTCTCACGGAACCCAGAGAGATCCACATCGTCGATGGCAGTGATGAAGAGTGGGACGCAATCACCGACGAACTCGTTGCGAATGGCACCTTCGTCCGACTTGAGAAGAAACCTAACTCCTTTTGGTGCGTATCCGACCCTGATGATGTCGCCCGCGTAGAGGATCGAACCTTCATCTGCTCCATTGATCCGGACGATGCTGGACCCACAAACAACTGGGTTGCTCCCGAAGAGATGAAATCGACGATGCAGGAGCTCTATCGAGGCTCAATGCGTGGTCGAACGATGTATGTCATTCCCTTCTGCATGGGATCTTTGGAAGCGAAGAATCCCATGTTCGGAGTTGAGATCACCGATAGCGCTTATGTCGTCGCATCAATGCGGATCATGACTCGAATCGGCAGCAAAGTACTCGCCCGAATGTCGAGCGATGCGCCGTTTGTTAAGGCGCTCCATTCAGTAGGAGCACCTCTCAAAGATGGCGACCAGGATGTTCCTTGGCCCTGCAACAAGACGAAGTACATCAGTCACTTTCCTGAGACCCGTGAGATCTGGTCATTTGGATCAGGTTACGGTGGCAATGCCCTCTTAGGTAAGAAGTGCTACTCGCTTCGCATCGCTTCCGTCATGGGAAGAGACGAAGGTTGGCTTGCTGAACACATGCTGATCGTCAAACTCACCTCCCCTGAGAAATCGATCCATTACATCGCTGCGGCTTTTCCCTCTGCATGTGGCAAAACGAACCTTGCGATGTTGGAGCCGACCATTCCAGGATGGAAAGTCGAAACCTTGGGAGACGACATCGCGTGGATGCGATTTGGCGAAGATGGACGTCTCTACGCAACGAATCCTGAGTTTGGCTTCTTTGGCGTAGCCCCCGGCACAGGGTGGGCAACGAACTCAAATGCGATGCAAACCATCGAAAAAGGTAATTCGATCTTCACAAACGTTGCATTGACAGATGATGGCGATGTTTGGTGGGAAGGAGCAACCGAAGTCGCGCCTTCACATCTCACTGATTGGAAGCGTCGAGATTGGACTCCAGAGAAGAGTGAACCTTCCTCACACCCCAACTCACGTTTCTGCACTCCAGCAGATCAATGTCCGATCATCGCTCCGGAGTGGGAGGATCCTCACGGAGTTCCCATCTCAGCCATCATCTTCGGTGGGCGTCGAAAAACAACTGTGCCTCTCGTCGTTCAAGCACGAAATTGGATCCATGGAGTCTTCATGGGTGCAACGCTCTCTTCAGAGACGACTGCAGCCGCAACCGGTGCAGTAGGTGTCGTCAGGCGCGACCCATTTGCGATGTTGCCATTCATTGGATACCACGTCGGCGATTACTTCAACCACTGGGTCCGTCTCAAAGAGATCTCCTCCGAGGAGAAGTTGCCAAAGATCTTCTACGTCAACTGGTTCCGAAGAGGTAAGGATGGTCGCTTCCTCTGGCCAGGATTCGGAGAAAATTCGCGAGTCCTCAAGTGGGTCATCGATCGAGTTGAAGGTCGAGTCAGCGGCGACGAAACTCCGATTGGAATCGCTCCTCGCCCAGAGGATCTCGATATCCATGGATTGAAGATCAGCTCGGACGATCTCAGTGAAGCACTTGCCATTGACAAAGATGAATGGCGCGCCGAGATTCCCTTGATCGAGGAATGGTTCTCGAAGGTAGGTCCAAAGCTCCCCGCAGAGTTGAAGACGGAACTTGAAACCCTGAAATCACGCATCAGATAGCGCTATCGAGCCAATTCTCACCCGAGGATGAGGCTGATTTCTTGCATACCCCCGGGGGTATGCTAACCTTCGCTTCATGTCTATAACTGTCATCAACCTTGATACTCCAACCCTTGGCGACCGCTCCTACATCGCACATGATGGGAAATCGGCACTGGTCGTGGATCCGCAACGTGACATCGATCGCGTAACTTCCATCTTGGAACGTGAAGGTCTCTTACTCGATACAGTGGTTGAGACTCATATGCATAACGACTATGTCAGCGGTGGACTCGTTCTCGCTCGAGACTTCGGTGCCAAATACATCACGAGCGCCGACGATCCCGTCACATTCGAACGGATCGCGGCGAAGGACCTTGAAGAGTTCAGCGTCGGAAATTTCGGTATTAAGGCGCTGAAGACTCCTGGACATACTTTCACTCATCTCTCCTACATCTTGATGAGCGGTGAGGGTAAGGCTCAAGGGATCTTCACGGGTGGCTCAATGCTCCATGGATCGACTGGGCGTCCAGATCTCCTTGGCCCTGACCATGCTTCGACATTGGCAGCACATCAACACCAGACTGCACATCGAATCGTCACTCTACTTGACGATTCAGTAGCAATTCATCCAACGCATGGATTCGGTTCCTTCTGCGCAGCGACTTCCACATGTGGTGATTCATCGACGATCGCTGATGAAAAACGAACCAATCCAGCACTACTCATGGACCAAGAGCGATTCATCTCTGAAACGCTCGCCGGCCTCGATGCCTTTCCTGCCTATTACAAACATATGGGTCCAGCCAACCATGCGGGCCCTGGCGCAATTGACCTTTCAGAGTTGAAGCGAATGAGTAGTGATGAGGTTCTTAAGGCAATCTCACAAGGGTCATGGTTGGTGGATCTACGTCATCGCGATCAATGGGCAAAGGCTCACGTGCCTGGAGTGCTCAATTTCGGCGTAGATGGCTCCTTTGCAACTTACTTTGGCTGGATCTTCCCTTACGAAAAGGAAGTCATCTTGCTTTCAAATAGCAGCGAGGAGATATCGACGGCACAACGAGAACTAGTCCGCATCGGAATCGACCGCCCACAAGGTTCTTTCGTAGGAGAGATGAGTGAGTTCAAGGAAACGAAATCGACTCAGATGGTCACCTTCAATGAAGTCCCTGCAGCACTCAAAGATGATGCGATAGTCGTACTTGATGTACGCCGCAATGGAGAGCGACATGCCTCTCACATTGCCGGGACACTTCACATTCCTTTCCATGAACTGCGTAACCGTGTATCTGAACTACCAAAGGAGAAGAGGGTCTGGGTTCACTGTGCTGGCGCTTATCGCGCTTCCGCCGCTGCCGGCCTACTGGAACAAGCAGGTTTCAACCCAGTGGTCATCAACGAGTCCTATGACAAGGCACTTGGCGTGGCCGATCTTGAGATTGTTGCAGGTGGAAGCGATGCGGGTCCCGTTGCACCTTCTGACCTCAAGGCGAGGGTATAAGTATGTTGGAGATCTCGCCTCAAGAAGCATTCGACTTGATCATTGCGGATAAAGCTTATGGAATCGATGTTCGTGAGCAGTTTGAATGGGATTCAGGACATGCCGATGGCGTCTCTTTCAATCCATTGAGCGCCTTTGAATTAGAGAAACTCCCAACCGATAAGCCTTTGATCATGATCTGTCGATCGGGAAATCGTTCTGGGCAGGTTTGCGAAGCACTTTCTGAAATTCGAAGCGATGTTCATAATATGGTGGGTGGCATGAAAGCCTGGGCAGCATCTGGTCTACCTATGGTGGCAACTCATGGAGAACCCACGGTCGCCTAAATCGTGGATCTCTTTCTCGGCCTATTTCTCGGCGTAGTCGTTGGCACCTCACTGGGCGTCATCGGAGCAGGTGGCGCAATTCTCGCCGTTCCTGGACTCGTGGCAGTCCTTGGACTTGACGCGAAGATAGCTACGACCGCCTCGACCATCATCGTCGGCTCCGCAGCAGCAGCTGGCTTCATTCAGCGCATTAAGACCCGTGCACTCGATTTCAAGATCGGCATCACTTTCTCATTTCTCGGAGTAGGCGGCACTCTCCTTGGAACCTTCCTACTTCAGTACCTCTCCGACACCTTCATTCTGGTTCTCTTCTCACTTCTTATGTTCGGAGCAGCATTCGGAATGTGGCGTAAAGGTGTTGAAGAACGGATGGAGTCGAAACCAAAGTGGTGGCTCGTCATCTTGAGCGCATCAGGCGTTGGCCTTGCAACAGGCTTATTGGGTATCGGTGGTGGATTCCTCATCGTTCCTGCTCTCGTACTCTTTCTCAACGTTCCCACGAAGATAGCGGCAGGGACTTCACTCGTAGCGATTACTCTCAATTCCATCGTTACGTTCTTCTTACGAAGTGAGTATTGGGGTGAAATGCCGTGGGCTCCAGTACTCACCTTCGCTCTATCAGCGGTCTTGGCCTCGTTCTTTACTGCTCGTTTTGCACAAGCCTTCAAGCCAAAGCAACTTCAACGCGGATTTGCCATCCTGATTGTGGTAGTCGCGTTCTACATGCTGCTTACGCGATTCATTTGATCAACGCGGGAAAGCCGCAGCCACACCGCCGTCAACTGCAATCACGCCACCTGTGGTTCGAGATGACTCGTCACTCAACAAGAATGCCGTCGTTGTAGCGACATCCTCAGATCTAACCCGTGCTTTGAGGATATTGCGCGAGGCGTAGAAGTCTTCAAGTTCCTCGGGCTTGACTCCGTGCGCCGCAGCACGCTGCTCTCTAATGCCTCCAGCCCAGAGCAGACTGTTATCGAAGACTGCATCTGGATTGATCGCATTAGCGCGGATCCCGGCGGCGCCTCCTTCAAGGGCGGCGATGCGCATCAGTTGGATCATTCCAGCCTTGGTTACCGAATATCCACCAAAACCAGCACCTGGTGAGAAGGCATTCTTGCTCGCTACGTAAACGAGCGAGCCTCCCATCCCTTGGGTGCGCAACGCACTCATCGCATGCTTCGTCATCAAGAAAGCACTTGTCAGATTGACCGCAATGCCTTGATTCCACTTCTCTGTTGAGAGCTCTTCGAGCGTTCCCGAGACACCGATACCAGCATTGATGACCGCACCATCGAGACCACCAAAGGTGGAGATTGCAGCTTCAACCGTTTCGCGAACCGCTTCTTCGTTCGATTGATCCCCGACAAAAAGATGGGGTTTCTCGCCCTTCCCTTTCGCGATTTCCTCAGTGACTTCGTGGAGTCCAGCTTCTGAGATGTCTGCCAAGACGAGATTCGCACCTTGCTTGGCAAGATGGAGCGCGATGCCACGTCCAATTCCACTCCCGGCACCGGTGACGATGAAGATACTTCCTTCGAACTTCTTTGGCGCAGGTCGAGACTTGAGTTTGAAGAGTTCCATCGGCCAGTAGTCGAAGCCGAAGATCTCCGATTCAGGAATGGTGCGTCCTTCACCAAAGCAGTCACGAACGCGTGCTGCTACAGAATGCGTGTGGAAGGCGATATCAGCCAACATGAGATTCTCTTTGACTGTTGCTGCAGCAGTAATGGCACCAAGTCCTGGATAAAGCATCACCTTCGGATCATTGCCATGGGAGGAGTAGCCCGCGGGCATGAGCGACTTGTTTCTCTCAAAATACGCTTCGTACTCGCTCCGGTAGGAATCAATTCCCGCTTCAATCTCCTTGGGATCGAGGGCAACCGACTTCGGTCGGATTCGAAGCATGTGATCTGCACTTGCAACACCACCAGCGACGACCTCCTTGAGGTCATCTCGCTTGGAGACTTCTGCAAGTCTCCTATCGACTCGAAGGACTTGACGCTTTCCGAGCTTTCCGCGGAGCTTCAACAGAATCTCTCGGAGATCGGAATTGCTGACATCACGATGTATGAACTTTGCTTCAGGTCGCTTGGCTAGGGAATTCAGATACTTTTCGGCTGAGTCGACTGCATCCAACGTTTTTTGATAGCACTTATCTGAATTCTCATCCCAGACCACCAACCCATGATGAGCGAGGACCACTCCGGCATGATCCTTGAGAGTTCCCACCAACTTGGAGAGTTCAAAACCTGGACGAATCCAATCGACATATGCGTACTCGGAACCGAGGGCTTCACGTGTCGCCTCTTCACCACGAGGATGGTTGGTCAAAGCGCAGATGGAATCAGCATGAACATGATCGATGTGTTTCGCAGGTAGGAATGCGTGCAGGAGGGTTTCAATAGAGGGTCTTCGTGAGGTTGGATCAACGAGGGCCCTGGTCACATAATCGACCATCAGATCATCGGACATCTCTTGGAATTCCTCAAGAGCGAGTAACTCCTCTAGATAGAGCGCCGGGTAATCCTGATCGACGGCATATTGCATATCTGCGCCGGAACCTTTGACCCAAAGTACCTTCCGACGTCGACCGAGGTGGTCAGTTATCTCGCCCTTACTGGAGGTATTGCCTCCTCCATAGACGACAAGGCTTTGATCGCTTCCAATCCGCTGTGATCTCGAGACAAGTTCTTGAAGTGGTTTGAAATCGCTCACAGCGTCTCTCCTTGTGCGATCTCGTAGGACTTCGTCTCGGTGATCACTGCACTGATGTACTTCGCGGGCGTCACATCAAAGGCGGGATTGAATGTCTTGGCGTCGAGCGGAGCCACCTGAATACCTTTGAAATGAGTCAATTCTTCATCTTTTCGGATCTCGATATGGATACCACTTCCATCAATAAGGGTTCGATCCACTGTCGACTCTGGGGCAATCACAAGGAATGGAATCCCAGCTTCATGACAAGCAAGTGCCACTGCCAATGATCCAATCTTGTTTGCCGAATCACCGTTCTTGGCGATCCGATCCGCACCTATCAAGGCTGCATCGATACGACCGCTCAAGATCGCCATAGTGGCAGCACCATCAGGTTGAATCCGATAAGGAATATTCGATTTCATCAACTCCCACGCCGTCAATCGACTTCCCTGCAACAGTGGCCGGGTCTCATCTGCGTAGACCTCTTTGACCGCTCCACGACGATGCATCTCACGAATGACTCCGAGTGCAGTACCGATACTCGTCGTCGCCAAGGATCCTGTGTTGCAATGGGTAAGGAGAGTGAGCGGCTTATTTCCAAGTTTGTTGATGAGCCAATCAGCTCCAAGACGTCCCATCTCATCCCCAGAAAGGCGATCCTCTTCTGCCACTTTGAGAGCTTCAGCGAGGACTGCATCTCGACCAGAAGAGACGAACTTTCGAACTCTCTCAACTGCCCAGGCAAGGTTCACTGCAGTGGGCCGTGCATCTCGGATCGCATCAATGACTGTCTCTAGTTCTCGAGCGCTCTGACCTTTTGAGGTCGCTTCATCCATGGCAACAACGACAGCGAATGCTCCCGCTACACCGATTGCAGGTGCACCGCGTACCACCAATCGCTGGATGGCGTCGATGATTGCGGGAACTTCACGATAGGAGCGATACGTCTCTTCGACTGGAATCAAAGTCTGGTCTAGTAGAACAAGGGCGTTATCGACCCATTCGACTGCTTTGATATTTCCTGACACTTCGCTCCTCCGCTTTCAGTTCATTCAATTCAAGTTAAGGGTAAACGCTATCGCTTATCTACTTCGTTGAGTATTCGAAGCGAATATGGGATGAGCTCCTTGATACTTATTGTGATCATGATTCCGGCGACAAGAGCCAAGATCAGGGACGTTGTTTCCTGGCTCATCTCTTGACCTATGAAGAAGATCACTGAAGCGCCAAGGATCTCAGCGAGAGTTGCAAGGAGGACGAGAGCAATCGTGGCCACTCGACCCAATCCCGCGACTCTTGCCAATGTTGCAATCGCCATCCCTTCCGGAAGATTATGGAGTGCGACGATGATGGCGGTCGTCACTCCCGTATCGGTATCGATGAGCGTCGCACCGATGGTGGTCATTCCCTCTGGAAAATTGTGGAGCGCGAGAGCGATGACTACCAAGCCGAGGGAGCGCAGGCTTGGGCTTCCAACGTCAATGCTTGCAAGGAAGAGGACAGCTACGACTCCTGCGAGAAAACAGGCGATGATGATCTTCCAACTTTCACCATCGCGAAGGCTTGTAGGAAGGATCTGAGCCAAACTGACCGTGATCATCGCGCCGGCGACAAGAAGGAGAAGGATTGCGATGAATCTTTGACTGAGCTGGCGCAAGAAGATGACCGAGAGGCCCAAGAGAGTCGCGTCTGCAGCAGTGATTGCTAGCAGGTATCCGAGCGACAACGTCTCCATCGCCTGAATCTAATCCCTTGCAGGCTTTCGAAAATGAACGAAAGGTCTCGCTGGTGGTGGGTAGTGGATTTGAACCACTGAAGGCAGAGCCGGCGGATTTACAGTCCGCTCCCATTGGCCGCTCGGGCAACCCACCTGGATCAGCGACTGGCTGATGATACCCGAGAGAAAATCTGACCGGTAATCGGCCGATATGCTTAGAAATCTTCACCCAAGTGAACTATTTGAGGAGTTTTTTGTGGCTGACTCTAGTTTTGATGTGGTTTCCAAGATCGACCAGGCAGAGATGGACAATGCGATCAATCAAACTGCAAGGGAGCTCGATACTCGCTTCGATTTCAAAGGCACTGGAACCAGTATCACCAAGACCTCGACAACGATAGTGATCGAATCTGAGACCGAGGAGCGAGCGAAGGCTGCACTTGATGTCTTCAAGGAGAAATTGGTCAAGCGCGGAGTTTCCCTCAAATCCATCGATCCGGGTGAGCCGGTCTTGAGTGGAAAGACCCACAAGATCACGATTCAGAGCAAAGAAGGCATCTCCCAAGAGAATGCGAAGAAGATCACGAAGTTACTTCGTGATGAAGGCCCAAAGAGCATCAAAGCCCAGATCCAGGGTGATGAACTTCGAGTCTCCAGCAAGAGCAGAGATGACCTTCAGGCGGCGATCGCCTTGATCAAAGGTGCCTCTCTCGATTTCGCGGTCCAGTTCACTAACTATCGATAGTGACCACTCCGTTGCAGAGAGAAGCAAATTCATTTTCGCGGGGCGTCTTCTTTGGTGTATCGGCATACACGCTCTGGGGTTTGCTCCCCTTCTATTGGCAATTCCTCGATGGAGTAGCAGCCTTTGAGATCCTGGTTCATCGTGGTCTCTGGTCCCTGGTGATCTGTGTTCTCTTCCTGGCCGTCACTCGAAAGCTTGGCTTGTTCTTCTCTCTGATTCGAAACCGAAAGACTCTGACCATCCTTGCCTTTGCTTCATTTCTACTCACCATCAATTGGGGTGTCTACATCTGGTCGGTGACAGTCGATCGAGTCGTTGAGTCCGCCCTCGGTTACTACATCACTCCTTTGATGTCGGTGACCTTCGGAGTTCTGATCTTGAAAGAGAAGATCCGTCCTGCTCAAAAGATCGCTGTGGGGCTCGCTGCGGTGGGGGTCGTGGTCCTCACAATCGGTTACGGCACATTGCCCTGGATCGCACTCGCGCTAGCGATGACCTGGGGTGGATATAGCCTGATCAAGAAGCAACTCAAACTTGGTGCCCTCGAATCGCTCTCGGTTGAGACGCTCGTCGCGCTGATTCCGAGTTCTGCCTATATTGCCTACTTACATCGAGAAGGAAGCGCGTCGTTTGGTACATCACTCTCAACGTCGCTGTTACTCATCGGCGGTGGGCTCGCAACCGTCATCCCATTGCTACTCTTCAATGGCGCAACCAATCGCTTACCGCTGGTGACGGTCGGATTGCTTCAGTACCTCACACCAACCATCATGTTCTTCATAGGGGTTGGCATCAACCATGAAGATATGAGGCCAGTGAAGTTGGTTGGATTCGTACTGATCTGGTTCGCGCTCTTCATCTTCGGGCGCGACTTGGTCAGATCAAGCAGAACGCTCGATGATCGTAGCAATAAGGCTTGATAACGCTTCTTTACTCTTCGACGCTGGAATATCCTCAAGGAGCGCTTCGGCTTGTTCTGCGATCTTGGCGAGCATCTCCTTCGCTTCTGTCATCGCCTTATGAGAGCGCAGGCGCGTAAGGGTAGTTTGCAGTAACTGATCGTCGGTAATCGGCTTGGCAAGGATCTCCTTGAGATCGGCATCGGCAGGATCCTCTGATCGTCGGGCGAGCAGAGTTACCAGTGTTGGGATTCCCTCTTTCAGATCCGTTCCCGGCGTCTTTCCAGATTGAACCGATTCACTTGCGATGTCGAGGATGTCGTCTGCAAGTTGGAACGCAATACCAATCAACTCGCCAAACTGGGTTACCGTCTCCGTGATGCGCGGATCCGCTCCGGAGAGCATCGCGCCGAATCGCGCTGAAGTTGAGATCAATGAAGCGGTCTTATTGGCAACGACCTTCATGTAATGATCCATCGGGTCATCGCCATCGAGCGGCCCTTGGGTCTCTTGAATCTGACCAATCACCAGGCGTTCGAAGGTGAGCGCTTGCAGGAGAACTGCCTCAGGTCCAACCTCAGCCAGGAGCGCTGAAGTCTTTGCGAAGAGGTAGTCGCCGGTGAGGATTGCAACAGCATTTCCCCATCGATAGTTCGCACTGGTAACACCGCGGCGAAGTGCGGCCTCATCCATCACGTCATCGTGATAGAGCGTTCCAAGATGAGTGAGTTCGCAGGCAACCGCGGCCTTGAAGACATTGGCGCCACGCTCTGGACCAAGTTGTGCAGTCAAGAGAACGAGAAGTGGTCGTAACCGCTTTCCACCAGCAAGGACGAGATGCCTTGAGGTCTCTTCTACGAGCGGGTATTCGCCTTGGATATGAGTGGAGAGAAGTTCCTCAACCTGAGCAAGACCATGCGATAGATCCGCAGCCAGGTGTGGATCGAGATATGGAATCGCTAGTTGAGTATTGCTCACCGGATAAAGATAGCGAGGTCAGTGATGAAAGAGAGAGTCGAAGTTGGCAGTACACCAAGGACGACCGTCACAATCGCTGCGCTCCAGACGCCTACCGAGGTTCGTAGTGTCGGCAAGGTCACACTCACACTGGTATCGCTTGGATCTTGGAAGAACATCAAGACGACCACACGTATATAGAAGAATGCTGCGATCGCGCTCGTGAGAACACCGACGATCACGACGGAACTCACGCCACCCTCATAGGCGGCGCCGAAGATCGAGAACTTTCCAATGAAGCCTGAAGTCAAAGGGATACCTGCAAAGGAGAGCAAGAAGAGCGTGAAGAGCGATGCGACAACTGGGGACTTCTTGCCCAGCCCTGCCCAACGGTTGAGGTCAGTCACTTCACCTTGGCTATCTTGGATCAGAGTGATGATTCCGAACGCACCGAGAGTAGAGATCCCGTAAGCGAAGAGATAGAAGAGTGAGCTCTCAAGTCCTGCCTTATTGAATGCGATGACACCTGCCAAGAGGAATCCGGCGTGTGCGATGGAGGAGTAAGCGAGCATTCGCTTCACATCACGTTGGGCGATCGCGACGATCGAACCGACGATCATCGTGAGGATCGCGATTCCCGTGAGGATCGGCTGCCACTGCCAAACATTCCCGTCAAGGACGGTATAGAAGATGCGAAGCATTGCCATGAAAGCCGCGACTTTCGTCGCAGCAGCCATGAATCCCGTAACTGGGGTTGGTGCCCCTTGATAGACATCTGGGGTCCAAGCATGGAATGGAACCGCACCGACTTTGAAGAGTAGACCCACGGAGACGAAGACGATGCCGATGAGCAAGATGACATCGTTTGCATATCCACCAGTGACCGCAGCGCGAATCTCGCTAAATCGAATCGAGCCGGCATATCCATAGAGGAATGCAGCACCGAAGATGAAGAAGGCGGATGAGTAAGCACCAAGGAGGAAGTACTTGAGTGCGGATTCTTGAGAGAAGAGTCGACGGCGACGTGAGAGTCCAGCCATCAAGTAGAGCGGAAGCGAGAGGACTTCGAGTGCAACGAAGAGCGTGATGAGATCGCTCGCTGCCGGAAAGAGCATCATGCCACCGACTGAGAAGAGCATCAGAGGGAAGACTTCGGTCTGTTGCTTACCCACTGCAAGCGCTCTTCGCTCTTCTTCAGAGCCCGGCAGTGCTGCAGCTTGTGGTGCGAAAGAATCGACATCTAAGACGAAGAGGATCGCAACCAGCGCGAGTACCAAGATGATTCCTTGAGCAAGGATGGTTGGTCCATCGACGATCACGGAATTGATCGCAGCAGTCGTTGTCGCGGTGTCTCGATTGGCGATGACTTGAAAGAGTGCGATCAAAAGTGTCGCTGGTGCAAGCAGAGAGTGCACGAATCGACGCATCGAGCTCTTGACGAATGCTTCGACGATCACACCAAGGATGGCACCGACGAAGACGATGATCATCGGCAGAAGTGCCGCGTATTCAAGTGAGGGTGTCGTGAAGGTTGTCATTTCTCTCCCACCTGCGGCGCAGGATCAGCGAACCCCGCCTTTGCGATTGTCACTTCAGAGACTGGATTGATCACATCAAGCGCTGGTTTTGGATAGAAACCGAGGGCCACGATCGCAACGATCACAGGGGCGATTGCGATCTTCTCTCGAAGGTTGAGATCCTTCAAATTCTCGTTACCCGAAACGACGGGACCGTGGAGTGATTTCTGAACCGGAATCAAGATGTAGAGCGCAGCAAGGATGATGCCAAGCGTTCCGATCACCGCGGCAACGGGATAACGGGTATAGGTCCCAACCAGTACGAGGAATTCGCTGACGAAGCTGGAAAGTCCAGGGAGTGCAAGACCGGAGAGACCTGCGATGAAGAAGGTCCACGCCATCACTGGAGTGACGCGTTGCAAGCCACCGAAATCCGCGATGGTCTGGGAACCACGACGCTTGATCATCCAACCAGCGACGAGGAAGAGCGCGGCAGTCGAGAAGCCGTGGTTGACCATATAGAGCGTCGCACCGGAGTGACCCTGCGTCGTCATAGCGAAGATACCCATGACGATGAACCCGAAGTGTGAGATCGAGGTGAAGGCGATCAAACGCAAGATCTCCTTCTGCCCGATCGCCAAGAAGGCGCCGTAGATGATCGAGATGACAGCAAGGACGATGATTGCAGGAGTGAAAGTCTTCGACGCATTAGGGAAGAGCTCCAAGCAATAACGGATCATGCCGAAAGTTCCGACCTTGTCGAGCACGCCAAGAAGTAGAACTGAAGTTCCAGGCGTTGCAGATCGCGCCGCATCAGGAAGCCAGGTGTGAAGTGGCCAGAGCGGAGCTTTGATAGCGAAAGCGATGAAGAAGCCGAGGAAGAGTAAGTTCTCGGTCGTCGAATCCATACGAAGTTGACCAAGTGCTTGGATGTCAAAGGTTCGACCGATCTGATCCCCCGCCATGACATAGAGACCGATGATCGAAGCGAGCATCAAGAGGCCGCCAAAGAGACTGTAGAGCAGGAATTTCACTGCTGCTGCGATTCGTTCACCGCTTCCGTAGCCACCGATCAAGAAGTAGACCGGGATCAACATCGCTTCGAAGAAGACGTAGAAGAGGAAGAGATCGGTCGCTGCGAAGACGCCGATCATCATCGTCTCAAGGATGAGGATCAAGATATAGAAGGTCTTGGCGCTCCAACGTCCACCTTCGGATTCTTCCCAACCAGCAAGGATCACGATCGGAACCAGGATCACTGCAAGGAGGATCATCAAGAGTGAGATGCCATCGACGCCGACGCTGTAATTGATACCGAAGGTCGGGATCCATTCACGGCTCTCTGCGAACTGGAAGCCAGGGCGATCGACTTGGAACTGCAACGCCATGACGATAGCGGTAACTGCGACGAGCAGTGATGTTGCAAGCGCTATCTGCTTTGCAGCAAGAACGTTCTCTTTACGGAGGAAGAGCAAGGCGAGGACGCCAAGGAGTGGCAAGATCCCAACGACTGTAATCATGCTCATAGCGCCACCACCCAAATCGCTGCGATCAAGACGGCAACACCGACCAGGATCAGGAGCGCATAGTTACGAACATAGCCGGTTTGAAGTCTTCGAAGACCGCTCGCCGAACCGAGGGCAGTGCCCGAAACCGAGCGAACCGCTCCATCGATCACTCTCTCATCGACGGTGACAAGGCCACGCGTGAGCGCTTGACCAGGTCGCATCAAGAGGGCTTCGTTCAAATCATCTTGCAAGAGATCCTTGCGCGCAGCCTTAGTGAAGATCGAGACATCTTCAGGAGCGATGGCCGGAACTTCTCGTCGGTACTTGGCGATCGCGATCGCAACACCGATGACGACGGCAGTGAGCGCAAGAGTCGTCACAGTGCTCTGAGCGAGGAACTCCTCATGCTCATGGCCATGCTTATCGACGACTGGCTTGAGCCAATACTCAAGACGCTTTCCACTATAGAGAAGGAAGCCTGAACCGATCGATCCGAGCGAGAGAACGACCATCGGCGCCCACATCAAGAATGGGGATTCGTGTGGGTGCGCACCCTCGGCCCAACGCTTCTTTCCAAGGAAGGTCATCATGAAGACGCGAGTCATATAGAAGGCGGTGATCACAGCTCCCAGGAGTGTGATCGATCCGAAGATGATGCCCTTGGTTCCGCCGAGATTGAATGCCGCTTCGATGATCTTGTCCTTGGAGTAGAAGCCAGCGAATGGTGGAACTCCGATGATCGCAAGATAGCCAAGTCCGAATGTGATCGTCGTGATCGGCATATAGCGAGCGAGGCCACCATAACGTCGCATATTCACTTCATCGTTCATTCCATGCATGACCGAACCTGCACCCAAGAACATTCCCGCTTTGAAGAAGCCGTGGGTGAGAAGGTGCATGATCGCGAATGCATATCCGATCGGTCCCAAACCTGCAGCAAGGACCATGTAACCGATCTGTGACATCGTCGACGCTGCGAGAGCTTTCTTGATGTCATCCTTTGCCATACCGATGATGGCACCAAAGGTGAGCGTGATCGCGCCGATCAGAACGACGACGAACTGCGCAGTTGGCGCGTTATCGAAGATGAAGTTGGAACGGACGATCAGGTAGACGCCAGCCGTCACCATCGTCGCTGCGTGGATCAAAGCAGAGACCGGAGTTGGACCTGCCATCGCATCGCCGAGCCAAGATTGCAATGGGAATTGTGCCGACTTTCCTGCTGCAGCGAGGAGGAGCATCAGACCGATCGCAACCATCGCTGCTTGGGAAGCCGACTCTGCTTGCTCTTCGATTCCCTTGAAGGTCACCGTCCCGAAGACTGCGAAGGCGATCATGATCGCAAGCGATAGACCAACATCACCGACGCGGTTGGCAACGAAAGCTTTCTTTGCGGCCGTGGCATATTCAGGCTTCTTATTCCAGAACCCGATCAGAAGGTAAGAGGCGAGACCAACGCCTTCCCATCCGACATAGAGGTTGAGGTAGGAGTCGCCAAGGACCAGAAGCAGCATCGCTGCGATGAAGAGGTTGAGATAAGCGAAGAATCGCCTTCGATCTGGATCCTCTGCCATATAAGAGATGGAATAGATATGGATCAGCGTTCCAACGCCCGTAATGAGAAGTACGAAGCAGATGGAGAGTTGATCGAGGAGCAGAGCTGCATCGACTTGGAATGAACCGACCGAGATCCAGGTAAAGACCTTCTGATAGACCGCGCGATTGGCCTCTTCGCGCCCGACCATGGCGATCATCTCCATGAGGCCGATGACGAAGGTAGAAGCAGCGATAGCGGTCGCTAGTAGGTGACCCCAACGATCAGCACGACGACCGAGAAGGAGCAAGAACGCTGAGCCGAAGAGTGGCAGAGCGATGAGGTAGACGAGCATTGAGCTTTCCAACATCTCAGGTCACCGCCTTAGGAGATTGGCATCATCAACCGACGCCGATCTCCTCGATCGATAGATCATCACGATGATTGCAAGGCCGACGACAACTTCACAGGCCGCGACAACCATGGTGAAGAAGGCGACCATCTGTCCTTCGAGGTTGCCATGGATACGTGCGAAGGTGACGAAGGCGAGGTTCGCTGCATTGAGCATCAACTCGATGCTCATGAACATCACGATCGCATTCCGACGAACGACGACGCCAACCGAGCCGATGACGAAGAGCGCGGCTGAGAGATAGATGTAATTGGAGATATCCATCTACTTCACCTCATCTTCCGCAGCATTGACCTTGGGTAGTTCATCGAGCGTGTACTTACGCTGATCGATCACATCACCACGAGCCTTCAGCGTCTTAGAGACTGAGAGATCAGAAGCAGTGCCATCAGGAAGGAGGGCAGGGACATCGACTGCGTTATGTCGTGCATAGACACCCGACCCTGGAAGTCCGGCAGCAGTTGCCAGCGAATCACTCCTAAAGCGAGCGGTTGCCTTCGCGCGCTGCGAGAGTTGTGCGTCCTTGCTCTTCTCTGAGTGAGCAAGGACCATCGCGCCAAGGGCCGCTGTGATCAAGAGGGCTGAGACGACTTCAAATGCCCAGACGTACTCGGTGAAGAGAAGCTTTGCGATTCCTTCGACGTTTCCGCCGGTATTCATCACTTCGATTCCCGGCGATTGGACGCCGAGGGTTGCGCGGGAGAGGAGTGAGACGAGAAGGAGTGCGATTCCAACCGCTGCGGTGATCGCCACAGGGCGAAGACCTGCGATGTTCTCCTTGAGTGAATCCGATGAATCGACGCCAACGAGCATCAGGATGAAGAGGAAGAGCATCATCACCGCGCCGGTATAGACGATGATCTGAACCACGCCCAAGAAAGCTGCACCATTGGAGATGTAGAAGATGGCAAGGGTGATCATGATCCATGCCATCAAGAGCGCAGCATGAACTGCTTTCTTCACCACCAAGATTCCGATCGCAGCAAGGACTGCTATCGGGGCGAGGATGAAGAACTGCACTGCTTCTGGAGTGGAGGTCTGACCTACTTCAAAGGCTAGGTTCATTTCTTCGACTCCGAAGCGTTCTCTTGTAGTGGGCTAGCGCCAGGGACCTCGCCACGGTAGTAGGTATGGTGATCCGCATCGGGATACATCGGATGCGGCGGTGGCAACATTCCAGCGCGAAGCGGAGCAAGGAGATCATCCTTTTCGAAGATCAACTTTCCGCGAGCGTTATCTGCAAGTTCGTATTCGTTGGTCATGGTCAGGGCGCGAGTTGGGCAGGCTTCGATGCAGAGACCACAGAAGATGCATCGCAAGTAATTGATTTGATAGACCTTGCCGTAGCGCTCCCCTGGTGAATAATGCGCCTCCTCGGTGTTGTTCTCACCTTCGACATAGATCGCATCTGCTGGACAGGCCCATGCGCAGAGTTCGCAACCGATGCACTTCTCAAGACCATCAGAATGGCGATTGAGTTGATGGCGACCATGGAAGCGAGGCGCAGTCGGTTCCTTCACTTCAGGATATTCAACGGTGTTGACCTTCTTGAACATAGTGCTGAAGGTGACCCAGAAGCCCTTGAGTTGAGCGAAGAGCGATCCAGGACCGTTATCTACGACTTCGCGTGATTCATTCTCAGCGCGACGAAGTGGCTCGATTCCTGCATCGTCTTTCGGAGTGGGATTGAGTTCGTTACTCATGGCGAACGATTCCCTCATTTCTATTCGAAGGCATCACTGGGATCGGGAAAGATGGTTCAGGCATTGGACCGACTTCATGTGCACGTTCTTCGTTCCGTGCTTTCGCCTTCTCATAGAAGGAAGCCCCAGCAAGGACCAAGAGGACGACGCCGAGTGTGAAGCCACCGATCACCATCTGAGAAGCGCCCTCAGCCGAGAGGACGCGAAGTGTTGCGACGGTGATGATCCAGGCGAGGGATGAAGGAATGAGAACCTTCCAACCAAACTTCATGAATTGGTCGTAGCGAAGACGAGGCAAGGTTCCGCGCAACCAGATGAAGAAGAAGAAAAAGAGCAGCACCTTCGCGAAGAACCAGACCATGGTGAACCAACCACCGAGCCACTGCTCAGTGAAGCCAAGACCTGGAAGTGCCCGATAGCCGCCGAGGAAGAGCGTGCTTGCAAGGGCAGAGACAGCGATGATGTTGACGTACTCCGCCAAGAAGAAGAGTGCGAACTTGAGCGATGAGTACTCAGTATGGAATCCACCGACCAATTCACCTTCAGCTTCTGCCAAGTCGAATGGTGCTCGGTTCGTCTCTCCTACCATCGAGATCACGTAGATCACGAAGGATGGGAAGAGAACGAGGGCGAACCAGAATCGATCTTGCGCTGCGACGATCTCTGAGGTCGACATCGATCCGGCATAGATGAAGACCGCGACGAGCGAGAGACCCATCGCAACTTCATAGGAGATGACCTGAGCGCTAGAGCGAAGTCCACCCAGGAGCGGGTATGTCGAACCTGATGACCAACCAGCTAAGACGATGCCGTAGACGCCAATCGAGGTAGCGGCAAGGATGTAGAGGACAGCAACTGGGAAATCGGTCAACTGCATTGCAGTTTCGCGACCGAACATGGTCACCGGCCCTGACATCGGAATCACCGCGAAAGCCAAGAAACAAACCGAAACGCTGATCAGTGGCGCAATGATGAAGACGACCTTGTCGGCAGCTTTAGGGATCAGATCCTCTTTGAATGCGAGCTTCACACCATCAGCAAGGCTCTGAAGGAGGCCGAATTTTCCGACTCGGTTTGGACCGAGACGCATCTGCATCCGAGCGACGACTCGACGCTCAGCCCAGATCGCGAAGAGTGTCATGACTACGCAGATCGCAAATACCAAGAGTGCCTTGACTGCGATGAGCCAGCCCGGATCCATGCCAATCAACTCTGTAGTCGTCATGCCTTCACCACCGTAACAAGAGAGTGTGTGGTCTTATGAAGTTGGGCGAGTGGGCGGGAAGCAACTGAGTTTCTTGGAATCCAGATTGCCCTGAAGTCGATATCGCCGATCTTCGCTGGGAGCGTCACGGAACCGACTTCATTGGAGACCTTCACATGGTCACCATCGACGACGCCAAGTCGCTCGGCACGATCCTCGGAGATGACCACCACTGATGGATGAGCAGTCCCGGCGAGGTTCGGCTCATGGCTTTGCATCGTTCCTTCGTCGAGCAAGAGCCGCCACGAAGTGAGAAGTGCCTGGTTCTCTGTCGGCTGCTTGAAGGAGATGGAGGGAAGTGGTGCAAAGGGTGCACGAGCTCCATCCCAATTCTCCAAAGATGCGAGTTCACTCGCCGCCTTTGCAACCGTTGGAAGGTTGATTGACTTACCCATCTCTTCGGAGAGCATGGAGAGGATGCGAAGATCACTTCGTTGCAAGGAATCCGTGACAGCTGCAGCGAAGGAGCGTGACTTGCCCTGCCAATCCATGAATGAACCGCTCTTCTCAACGACAGCAGCGACCGGCAGGATCACATCTGCAACTTCAGTCATCGCACTCTTGCGAATCTCAAGACTGACGACGAATGCCTTTCGAAGTCCCTCGATCGCATCATGCGAGATATCGAAGGGATCGACGCCACCTACGAGGAGCGCTTCGATCGATCCTTGATGTACCGCATCGAGGATCTGTGTGGTCGACATTCCTGCTTCAGTTGGAAGGGATGGAACCGACCAGGCAGTTTGAAGATCAACACGTGCCTTTGCATCGGTTACAGGTCTTCCGCCGGGAAGGAGATTTCCGATCGCGCCAGCCTCGAGAGCACCACGCTCTCCAGCGCGACGTGGGATCCACGCAAGCTTGGCTCCGAATTTCTCTGCGAGAGCTTTCGCAGCAGAGAGTGCGCCTGGAACTTCTGCAAGGCGCTCGCCTACCAAGATCACTGATTTCGCGGTCAATGTAAGGGCAGCGAGATCCGTAGCTTCGTTACCGACATTCTTGATCACGGTCGCCTTGAGCTTCTCATTGCCACGCGATGTGAATGGCGCTATGGCTGTGACTTTAAGTGCTCGCTTCCTTACCTGCTTGAAGAGACGAAGGAAGACGATCGGTGATTCCTCTTCTGGCTCGAAGCCAGCGAGTACAACGTGATCGGCCTTATCGAGATCCTTGTAGCCGACGCTGCTTCCGACCACCACACTCGCAAGGAACTCACGTTCTTCATCACTTGTGGTCCGTGCTCTGAAGTCGATGTTGTTGGTACCGAGTGCGACTCGAGCGAACTTCGCATAACCATAGGCATCTTCAACTGTTGCACGTCCACCGACCAAGACTGCGGCGCGATTGGCGCTCAAGCCATTGGCAGCATGCGCCAACGCTTCTGGCCAGGATGCTTCACGGAGTTCACCGTTCTCACGAATCATGGGAGTAGTGATGCGCTCGAACTGTGCGTACTTGAACGCCCAACGACCCTTGTCACAGTTCCACTCTTCATTGACGGTTGCATCATCACCAGCAAGGCGACGAAGCGTCTTTCCGCGGCGGACATCGGTGCGCATGTCACAACCAGATGCACAATGCTCACAGGCAGATGGAGTTGAGACGAGATCGAAAGGACGAGCGCGGAACCGATAGGAAGCTCCGGTGAGAGCGCCTACCGGGCAGATCTGAACCGTGTTACCAGAGAAGTAAGACTCGAATGGTTCTTTTTCGTAGATGCCTACTTGTTGCAAGGCACCGCGCTCATTGAGAGTGATGAAGGGATCGCCAGCGATCTGTTCAGAGAATCGGGTACAACGCGCGCAGAGGATGCAGCGCTCACGATCGAGAAGGACTTGTGAGGAGATATTGATCGGCTTCTCAAAGGTTCGCTTCTTTCCTTCATAGCGAGACTCACCGCGACCATTGCTCATCGCCTGGTTCTGCAGCGGACATTCGCCACCCTTATCGCAGACCGGGCAATCGAGTGGGTGGTTGATCAGGAGCAACTCCATGATTCCCTTTTGCGCCTTATCGGCAACTGGTGAGGTCAACTGTGTATTGACGACCATCCCAGTTTCGACCGGAATCGTGCATGAAGCTTGTGGCTTCGGGAACTTGCGACCATTGATCTCAATGTCGACCAGACATTGGCGGCAGGCGCCAACTGGATCAAGGAGTGGGTGATCACAGAAACGTGGGATCTGAATGCCAAGTTTCTCTGCAGCGCGAATGACGAGAGTTCCCTTGGGAACTGTCACTTCGAATCCATCGATGGTGAGAGTGATCATCTCCACCTGCGCCTCTTGCGCTTCAGTGATCTCTTGGATACTCATCGCGCACCACCTGCTGCACTCGTAGCGAAAACAGTCGAAGCATGTGGATCGAAGGGGCAGCCACCGTTGCTCAAGTGATCGAGGTATTCCTGACGGAAATACTTCAGCGACGAGATGATCGGACTTGCGGCACCATCGGCGAGGGCACAGAAGGAGCGGCCCATGATGTTGTCGCAGAGATCGAGGAGTTTGTCGAGATCGGCAGGAGTGCCTTCGCCCTTCTCAAGGTTCTTCAGCGCTTGCACCAACCACCAGGTTCCTTCGCGGCACGGGGTGCACTTTCCGCAGGACTCATGCTTGTAGAACTCAGTCCAGCGAAGCACGGCGCGCACTACACAGGTCGTCTCATCGAAGATCTGTAACGCTTTGGTTCCAAGCATCGAGCCTGCTGCGGAGACACCTTCGTAATCGAGCGGCACATCGAGGTGCTCATCGGTGAACATCGGAGTGGAAGATCCGCCTGGAGTCCAGAACTTGAGGCGATGTCCATTACGGATCCCACCGGCCATGTCGATCAATTCCCGAAGCGTGATCCCGAGCGGGGCTTCGAATTGGCCAGGTTTGTTGACGTGACCTGAGAGCGAATAGAGCGTGAAGCCCTTCGATTTCTCAGTTCCCATCGATGCGAACCACTCTGCACCGTTGTTGATGATGGAAGGAACGGATGAGATGGACTCGACATTGTTGACCACAGTTGGACGGGCATAGAGACCTGCGATCGCAGGGAATGGTGGGCGTAGTCGTGGCTGGCCTCTAAAGCCTTCCAATGAATCCAAAAGTGCAGTCTCTTCACCACAGATATAGGCACCTGCTCCGACATGAAGGACGAGTTCGAGATCGAATCCCTTGCCGAGGATGTTCTTTCCTAGCAAACCTGCTTTATATGCATCTTCAATCGCTTGCTGAACGCGGCGGATCACATGGGTTACTTCACCGCGGATGTAGATGAATGCATGGTTGGCGCGAATCGCATAGGAAGCGATGATGATTCCCTCGACCAAGACGTGAGGATTGGCAAGGAGAAGAGGTGTGTCCTTGCAGGTTCCTGGTTCAGATTCATCAGCGTTGACGACGAGGTAATGCTCCTTGTTATCGCCTTGTGGGATGAATCCCCACTTCATTCCAGTTGGGAAGCCAGCACCACCACGACCTCGAAGTCCAGAATCCTTGACGAGTTGAATGATCGCATCAGGATCCATTTCAAGGGCCTTTGCAACAGCTTTGTAGCCACCATTGCGCTTGTAGCCATCGATCGTGAATGAGTCCTTCTGATCCCATGAAGAGGAGAGGACTGGAGTCAACTTCGCCATCAGATCTCACCTTTTTCTTTAGCTACCCGAAGACCTAGGAGCGTTGGCTCGCCAGCCTGTACTCCTTCATTGGCAAGACCATCGTTGATGCCGGCAAGGACGCGAGATGCTTCCTTCCACGTAACGAGTCGATTCGGCCCACGAGTCGGTGCTGGTGGATTCCCCTGGCGCATCGCATCGACGAGACCCTTAGCGGACTCTGGAGTCTGGTTGTCATAGAACTCCCAATTCGCCATCACAACTGGTGCATAGTCGCAAGCAGCATTGCACTCGATATGTTCGACCGAGACCTTGCCATCGCTGGTGACGCCATCGTTCTCGATTCCGAGATGCTCAAGTACTGATTCATAGATCGCATCCCCACCCATGATTGCGCAAAGGGTGTTGGTGCAGATACCGACGTGATACTCACCGACTGGCTTTCGCTTGTATTGGGTGTAGAAGGTCGCAACAGCGGTCACTTCTGCAGTCTCAAGGTCAAGTTTCTTCGCGATCTGCTCAATCCCCTCTGCCGTGACGTAACCTTCAACAGATTGCACATAGTGAAGCAACGGCATGATCGCGGAGCGAGAGCGTGGATAGCGCTTGATGATCGAATCCATCACTGCATCATCTTGCGCTGTGAAGCCACTAGAACTTTCATTGAACTTAGCCATCAGCGATCAACTCCTCCCATCACAGGATCGATCGATGCGACAGCCGCGACGACGTCAGCGATCTGACTGCCCTCGACCATTGCCGCAGTAGATTGAAGATTGTTGAAGGATGGTTCACGGAAGTGAACGCGGAACGGCCTGGTTCCACCATCACTGACCAGATGTACGCCAAGTTCGCCTCGAGGAGATTCGACGGTGCTGTAGACCTGACCTGCCGGTACGCGGAATCCTTCGGTCACGAGTTTGAAGTGGTGGATCAGCGCTTCCATCGATTCACCCATGATCTGTCGGATGTGATCGAGTGAGTTACCAAGACCATCGCCGCCAAGTGCCAATTGGGCTGGCCACGCGATCTTCTTGTCGCTGACCATGACAGGAGCGCCGTCCAGCTTCTCCAACTTGGTGACGCACTGCTCGATGATCCGCAGTGATTGTTCGAGTTCTTGCATACGGATCAAGAACCGGCCGTAGGAATCAGAGCTCGTTGCAGTGATGACATCGAAGTCGTAGTTCTCATAACCGCAATAGGGCTGAGTCTTACGAAGGTCCCATGGCAATCCGGTAGCACGAAGGACAGGCCCTGTGATGCCGAGAGTGGTGCACCCTGCGAGATCGAGATAGCCGACATCTTTAGTGCGCTTGATCCAGATCGAATTGCCGACCAAGAGTTTCTCGTTGTCCTTGAAGCTCTTGCGAAGATCCTTGACCGTCTCTCGAATCTTCTCAAGGGCACTGCTTGGGAGATCTTGTGCGACGCCGCCTGGACGGACATAAGCCATGTTCATGCGAAGTCCCGAGATCATCTCGAAGATATCGAGGACCTTCTCGCGCTCGCGGAAGGCGAAGAGCATCGGTGAGAGTGCGCCGAGCTCCAAAGCGCCCGTGCCGAGTGCGACCATATGAGAGGAGATGCGATTGAACTCCATCATCATCACGCGAATGACAGTTGCGCGCTCTGGGACATCCTCGGTGATACCAAGTAACTTCTCGACGCCGAGGCAGTAAGCGGTCTCGTTGAAGATCGGTGCCAGGTAATCCATACGGGTTACGAAAGTGACGCCTTGGGTCCAGGTTCTAAACTCGCAGTTCTTCTCGATTCCAGTGTGCAGGTAACCGATGCCGCAACGGCACTCGGTGACAGTTTCGCCCTCAAGTTCGAGCATCAAACGGAGAACGCCATGCGTTGATGGGTGTTGTGGACCCATATTGACGACGACGCGCTCTTCCTTGCTCTGACCGATCTCAGTTGCGATCTGATCCCAATCACCACCGGTGACGGAGTAGACCGTTCCTTCAGTCGTCTCGCGAGTGGAGGCGTAAGGATCGCGGATAGATTCGTATGTACTCATCGATATGACCTTCGTCGATCTGGTGGTGGGATGACTGCACCCTTGTACTCGACTTCGATTCCTCCGAGTGGGTAATCCTTGCGTTGCGGATGGCCGGGCCAATCATCTGGCATCAAGATGCGAGTGAGTGCTGGATGACCATCGAAGATGATTCCGAACATGTCATATGTCTCGCGTTCGTTCCAATTGTTTCCAGCCCAGACTTCAACGAGTGATGGGATGTGTGGATCGCTATCTGGAACTGAGACCTCAAGTCGGATACGACGATTGTTTGTCATCGAGAGGAGTGGATAGACGGCGTGGAGTTCGCGCCCCTTATCTTCTGGATAGTGAACACCGCTGACGCCAAGGCAATACTCGAAACGAAGTGAAGGTGTATCACGCAGGATCTTTGCGACATCGACCAAACGCTCTCGCTTGATGTGGAGCGTTAGTTCGCCACGATCGACAACGACCTTTTCGATCGCATCGGAGAAGAGCGGATAGGCGCGCTCTAATTCATCTGCGACCTCATCGAAATATGAACCATAGGGGCGCTGGCTTGAACCTGGTTGTGCTGCACTCTTGACGAGACCACCGTAACCAGAGGTGTCGCCGGTGCCTTTGACACCGAACATTCCCTTCTCTTCGCTCACGCTAGAAGCCCCTTCATCTGATGCGTCGGGGTGGCAGCGAGCGCTGCTGCTTCCGCTTCGCGAGCTACTTCTTCGCGATTTACGCCAAGTTTCGAGTGCTTGATCTGATCATGAAGCTTCAAGATCGCATCCATCAACATCTCCGGACGAGGCGGACAACCAGGTAGGTAGATATCGACCGGAACCACGTGGTCGACTCCTTGGACGATGGCGTAGTTGTTGAACATGCCGCCTGAAGATGCGCATGCACCCATAGAGAGAACCCACTTCGGTTCTGCCATCTGGTCATAGATCTGGCGAAGAACTGGGGCCATCTTGTTGGAGACGCGACCTGCAACAATCATCAAATCTGCTTGGCGAGGCGAGGCACGAAAGACCTCCATGCCGAAACGAGCGAGGTCATAACGACCACCGCCGACCGCCATCATCTCGATCGCACAACATGCGAGACCGAATGTCGCTGGCCAGAGCGAATTGCGGCGCATGTAATTCGCAAGACCCTCAACGGTTGTGAGCAGGAATCCACTCGGAAGTTTCTCTTCGACGCCCATGACTACCTCCAACACCTACTCATTAATCCCACTCCAGTCCGCCACGTCGCCATACATACATGTATGCAACAAAGACAGTCAGGATGAATAGACCCATTTCAATGAGACCGAAGATCCCGAGCTGATCGAATGTGACCGCCCATGGATAGAGGAAGACGATTTCAATATCGAAGATGATGAAGAGCATTGCAGTCAGGAAGTACTTGATCGGGAACCGGCCGCCTCCTGCTGCTTGTGGACTTGGTTCGATACCGCATTCATAAGCCTCTGCCTTGGCGCGGTTGTAACGTTTTGGTCCGGTGAGCGCACCAGCCGCAATAGAGATGAGTCCGAACCCGAAGCCGACAGCGAAGAGCGCGATGATCGGGACGTAGGGGTTCACGAGGTCTGATTCTAGGCGTGGCTGCTATCGCGCGGAAATCGTGCCCGGCTTCGTGGCGCTGTGAACTGCGACAACCCCGAATGTGAGGTTCTTGAACTGGACGTTCTGCCATCCAGCTTCGGAGATGATCCTCGCGAGATTTGCTTGGTTGGGCCAGGCGAGGATCGATTCAGCGAGGTAGATGTACGCATCAGGATTCGATGAAAACCTCCTCGCAACCGGAGGCATCGCTCGGAGTAGATACTTGAAATAGATGGTCCTGAAGATCCTCGACGTCGGATGGGAGAACTCAACGACATAGATGGAGCCACCAGGCTTCGTAACTCGTAACCCTTCTTTGAGAGCACGTGAAGTGTCATTGGTATTGCGAAGACCGAAAGAGATCGTTGTGACATCGAAGGTGTCATTGTCGAAGGGAAGGTTCAAAGCATCACCAAAGACGAAGGTCAATTCTGGATGGAGCTTCTTGCCAGTCTCCAACATTCCCTTCGAGAAATCGAGCGCCGTGACATCGGCGCCACTTTGTGCGAGCGCGGCACTCGATGTTCCTGTTCCAGCCGCGATATCAAGGATGCGCATGCCAGGCTTCGGTGCGATGATCCTTCGAACTTTCTTGCGCCACCGCTTCGTCTGACCAAGGCTCAAGAGATCGTTGAGAAAGTCATATCGCTTGGCTACCCGATCGAACATGCGTGAGACATCTTCGGGATCCTTCCCGAGGTCTGCGCGAGTCATAGACCTATCTTCACCTCAACTAGGCTTAGTCACAAATCCAAAGCATCGATACCGGTAAGCGAAACGTTAGGTAGAAGAAGTGAAGATCAAAGTACGTACCGAAGCTCTCGGGGAACTTCCCGAACTTCTGCACGTCGCCCTTCCTGGCTCCCGGCAGGCGCCACCTTTTTCCTGGGTGCGCCGCGATGAGGGGTTGATCGGCTTTGGTGAATACAAGCGGATAGAAGTACGTGGCAGCGATCGTTTTGAGGTCGCAAGTCGTTGGTGGCGAGAAGCTCTCCGCGAATTCGAGATCCATAACAACGTTCAAGGATCTGGCACTGGCCCGATCCTCTTTGCCTCCTTCGCCTTCGATAGCAACGAACCCTCCGTACTCGTCATCCCAAAGGTGGTCATAGGGCGACGCGGTGAGCGGCGCTGGATCACATGGATCGGTGATGGTGCGCAACCAGAGTTGACCTCGATCACTACAGAACCGGCTCCGCTCGAGCTGATGTGGCAAGGCGAGAATGGTGAGAGTTGGCGTTCCCGTGTCCGCGAGATCGTCGATCTCATCCAAGGTGGAAACGTTGAGAAGGTCGTTCTCGCCAGGGCCCTCGATGGGAGATCGTCGAATGAGATCGACGTGAGACGTCTTCTTCAATTACTCGGCGTTGATTACCCGAATACCTGGCTCTTCGCCCATGACGGACTCGTCGGAGCGACACCTGAACTCTTGGTGCGGTTGAGCAAATCGCTTGTGACATCTCGTGTCCTTGCCGGAACCATCAAGCGCACTGGTGATGATGAGAAAGACCTAGCGCTCGCCGCATCCTTGGCGCGTTCATCGAAGGACTTGGAAGAACACGAATATGCAGTTCGATCGGTCGCCGATGCGCTGCAACCTCTCTGTTCCTCAACGAATGTCCCTGAATCTCCCTTCGTCCTTCATCTTTCCAATGTGATGCATCTAGCCACGGATGTCACTGGCGTGCTCACCGATGCAGCGAACCCGCCAGATATCTTCGATTTCCTTGAGAAACTCCATCCATCGGCTGCAGTCTGCGGAACGCCGCGAGAGAAAGCGGCAGAGGCGATCTCCTCCATTGAGGGGATATCACGAGGTAGGTATGCCGGCCCTGTCGGTTGGGTCGATATTCGATCCGATGGTGAATTCGGTATCGCACTCCGTTGCGGTCAGATCGATGAGACGAAGAAGTCGATCCGAATCTATGCTGGTTGTGGCATCGTCGCTGGATCGGATCCAAATGCGGAATATGCAGAGAGTGAAGCAAAACTCTCCGCGATGCAGGGGGCTCTACTTCGTCACTGATCAGTTCGATGTGGAAGTGAGCGAAATAAAGAGTTCTCTGATCGATTCAAGATTTGCGGCGTTGCTCTCTCGAGAGGGCATCTTCGCAATGATCACCCGTACTTTGCTCGCGCCCTTTCCACCATTCTCCATCGCACTGCGGAGTGATTCGATCGATTCGACTTCAACAGCTTTGATGCCGAATGAACTCGCGATCTTCTTCAAGTCCTTCCCGTGTGGGGTGCCGAAGACCTCTTCGAAATGTTCAACACCCCGTTGCGGCAGAGTCGAGAAGATGCCACCACCATCGTTATCAACGACGACAATCGTCAGATCCGCATCGATCTGATTGGTGAGTGAAGAGAGATCATGGAGGAATGCCAAATCACCTAGGAGCGCCACAGTTCTCTTGAAAACAGTCGCAATTCCCATTGCAGTTGAGATGTTCCCATCGATTCCAGCAAGGCCGCGATTGGCGAAGACTTTCACCTTCGCCGTCTCATCGGAGCCGAGAGCGAAGCTCTCTATATCTCGTATCGGACGTGACGACGCAACGAAGAGAGCATCCATTTCCATCTGTGCGATTGCAGCTGCAACACGTCCTTCACTCCACTGTGCACTCTCCGAGATCGCTTGATCTGCGAGGGCAGAATAGCTCAGCCACTCCTCCTTCCACTCGCCATCTGCATTGGTAGTGAGGACTTTTGGAAGTACATGATGGATCTCATCAGCACTTCGACGAGTATCGATCTCAGCAACGCGCGGATCGATCACCATGATCCGTTTCGCAAGCGCAATGTAGGCATTGAGGGATCTAGTCAACGTGGTTCGACCGATCACGATCGCAAGATCAGCAGTCAACTTCTCTCGCAAGGATTCATTCGACAAAATCAGTGAAGCGTGCCCAATCGCATCTGGGAAGGTGATTGGATCTTCGGCGAGAAGCACGGCATGAGTCGACTCTGCAAACTCTCGAATGGCTTGAGCTTCGAATCCAGCGCGATCATGTCCGATGATGAGCGCTACACGTCTTTGATTGATCGCAATCTCTGCAGGTATGACGAGCTTCTCATCGAGAGGTACGACTTTGATTCCATCGAGCCATGACCCCTCATCTTCACTTCCCTGCTCCGGTAGGAGCGGTTCCTCGAATTGCAGATTGAAGTGAACGGGGCCGCCATTGCTCAGTAGATGACTCGGCTCGAAGGGTGCGCTGGTATCGATCGACTTCATCACGAAGCCACCGAAGATGCTCTGTTGCAACGTCGTTTGATTCGATCCAGTCTTTCGCAATCTCTCTGGACGATCCGCTGTGAGAAGCAGTAATCGCTCTTGGGAGTGATAGGCCTCAAGGACTGCGGGCAAGAAGTTCGCCACCGCAGTTCCACTCGTTGCCACCACCGGCACATAGCGTTTCGTTGCCTTTGCGATCCCAAGGGCGAAGAAAGCTGCACCACGTTCATCGATGCGCACATGCATGCGGATCAAGTTCTTCTTTGCCGCTGCCGCGAAGGCGAGGCTCAGCGGAGCATTGCGGGATCCAGGTGAGATCACGACATCACTGACACCCAACTCGATCAGCCTTCGAACGATATGGCGACCAAGCTTCGTCGATGCATTACTCATGCGAAAAGGACCTCATGGCATTCACGAACCCGATTCTCCCACCACTGGAAACGATCATGTTCCACTGCGAGAGTATCGAGAGAGGAAGGTGAGATTCTTTTCACTTCTATGGCACCGTCTTTGATCGGATGCACGCCAACATCTTTCGCAAAGAGCGATCCGGTAGCCAACCCTGATGCGCGTGAATAACTCTTACGCGATGCCGCCAATTCCAAACCTTGACTGATTCCTACCGCACTCTCCAACGCACTGGATACGACATACGGCAGTGCGAAATGATCCGCGATGGCGAGAGCTCTTCGAACTCCACCGAGTGGAGAACTCTTCACGACGATCAGATCAGCAGCTCCTGTCAGATCGATGGCACATGGATCATCGCTCTTTCGAATCACCTCATCGATGGCAACCTTGATCTCGATCTTCGACTTCAACTCTCGTAGCTCTTCGACACTCTCGCATGGCTGTTCCACATACTCGATCTCACTTGAGAGCGGCTCAAGGAAGCGAACCGCTTGCTCCACGCTCCACGCTCCGTTGACATCGAGGCGGATCTGGATCTCTGGCTCGATCTCTCGAACTCGCTTGATCCGCTCCATATTCGCGACCATGTCATCGGTCATCTTCATCTTGACGGTCCTTGCACCGGGATAACGTTCAAGGATCGTTGGAATCTCATGGAGATCATCAACGGCAGGGAGCGTTGCATTGATCGAGACGAAATCGTGCTCTTTTTCGAGAGGTGGTTGAAAAGCAGCTTCAATCCCCGCAGCAAGCCACCTCGACGACTCTTCTGCGCCATATTCGAGGAATGGTGAGAACTCTCCCCAACCATGTGGACCTTGAAAGAGAGCTACTTCGCGCTCTTCTATGCCACGAAACCTTGTGATGAGCGGTAACCGAACGACATGCAGGGAGGAGAGAATCTCGTCCAGCTCGACTCTCACATCAACTCTTTCGATTAAGGACGCTTTGGGAAACGCTCGAAGTTCGGCGGGCGCTTCTCCTTATATGCATCACGGCCTTCCTGACCTTCTTCGGTCAGGTAGAAGAGGAGCGTTGCATCGCCAGCAAGTTGTTGGACTCCAGCAAGACCATCATCAGCGGCATTCATGCCAGCTTTGAGGAGACGAAGTGCCATCGGCGAATGCCTGAGCATCTCTCGGCACCAGGAGACTGTCTCTGCTTCCAACTCTTCGACTGGAACGACCGTGTTGACGAGTCCCATCTCTAGCGCTTCATGCGCGTCGTATTGGCGACAGAGGAACCAGATCTCGCGAGCCTTCTTCTGTCCTACATGTCGAGCGAGAAGTCCGGAACCATATCCACCATCAAAGGAGCCGACCATCGGACCTGTCTGTCCGAACTTTGCATTCTCTGCAGCGATGGTGAGATCGCAGACCACATGAAGCACATGTCCGCCACCGATAGCCCATCCAGCGACCATTGCAACGACAGGTTTCGGTGTCCTTCGAATCTGCACTTGCAGATCCAAGACATTGAGACGACCAATACCTTTCTTACCCAATGAATCACTGCCGATATATCCATCATCGCCGCGAACTGAGATGTCGCCGCCAGAGCAGAAGGCTTCTTTCCCTTCACCAGTGAAGATGATGACTCCGACTCTTTCGTCGTCGCGAGCAGCATTGAATGCAACCTGTAACTCGGCGAGGGTCTCGGGTCGAAATGCATTGCGCACCTGAGGGCGATTGATGGTGATCTTCGCCATTCCCTCAGCGATTTCGTAGCGAACATCAGTGAAATTGGCACTCTCAGGAGCTGCCTGCCAATTCGGGATTTCGCGCGAACCGGGTTCTCGTTTTATTGGTTTACTCATAACAAGCCGATAGCCTACGCGTGTTATGGATGTAAGCGCCAAGCGGGGCGTGCGCCACGTAACCGCAGAGTGGCAATTGCCACAAGTACTCGACTCACTAGCCAAAGCCCTCAATGGTTCGGGTCCAGCTTTACGTTTCGCAGAACGAAACAACCCCTCTCTCCTCGCTGTGCCTGAAAGCGTCGCCGTTGTCGTTGCAACGAGTGGCAGCACCGGAAGATCGAAAGAGATCGGTCTGAGCGCTACCGCACTCTTCGCCTCTGCGCGGGCATCGAACGATTATCTCGGTGCACATAATGGTGATACCTGGTCCTTGATCCTTCCGCTGACCCATATCGCGGGAGTCAATGTTCTCGTTCGTTCACTCGAACTTGGTCGCGAGCCTATGGATCTTCGCAACCTCACAGATGAATCACTTCCCGCCGCGGATTTCACGGCGATCGTGCCGACTCAACTCCACCGAGCAGTCCATCAGACGGGACAACTATTGCGTCACTTGCAATCTGCGCATCGCGTTCTGGTTGGTGGCGCTTCGCTTGAACAAGCGTTACGTGACGAAGCAAATAACGCCCAAGTAAGGGTCACTTCCACGTATGGCATGACTGAAACTTCTGGTGGTTGTGTCTATGACGGTGCACCGTTGGCAGGTGTCGAAGTTGAGATCAGAGAGGGGCGAGTTGCATTCAGAGGCGAACATCTTGCCTCCTACTACTTGCCAACCACCGATGGAGATGAGATCAAACCCATCCTCAATGATGATGGTTGGTTCATATCGAATGACATCGGCCATATCGAAGATGGCAAATTGGTCGTCGAAGGTCGCGCTGATGATGTGATCATCTCGGGTGGGGAAAAGGTCTCGCTGGCAACCATCGAGAGATTCCTATCTGATCTCATAGAGGGAGAGGTCGTCGCCTTCGCCCAACCGGATCCAGAGTGGGGTCAACGCTTGGCTATCGCAACCACATCAGTTCTTAGCATCGATCAATGGCAAGAGCTACAGGGCAAGATTCGAGAGCAATTGGGCCGATATGCAATTCCACAGGACATCTACCGAATAGCAGAGATCCCAAGAAGTGCGCTCGGTAAAGTTGATCGCATAGCGCTGATGAGATCGATCCAAAGCGAAAATCTCTAACCATGACGGAGAGTGATGACTTCTCTTAAGCCCTGGATCATGGGTGCACGGCCAAAGACTTTGCCGGCCGCGATCGCGCCAGTGATGGTTGCGACCGCTTACGCAGGTCAATCAGTGCGCTTTGGCCAAGCACTTGCCGCACTCTTCGTCGCGCTCTCACTGCAGGTCGCAGTCAACTATTCCAACGATTATTCCGATGGAATTCGGGGAACGGATCAGAATAGAAGAGGTCCACTGCGCCTTGTTGGCAGCGGAACAAAGAGCGCCGATAGCGTCAAGCGAGCCGCTTACATCTCATTCTTCATTGCGATGATCTTTGGCTCCTACCTCGCGCTCACCTCATCGCTCTGGCTATTTCTCATCGGTCTCATCGCGATCATCGCTGCCTGGCGCTATACCGGAGGTGAGAAGCCTTATGGCTATCGTGGCCTGGGTGAGATCTCCGTCTTCATCTTCTTTGGAGTCGTTGCAACTGTCGGCACCTATTACGTTCAAACCTTGGAGATCGATCTTTCGATCTTCTTGATCGGATCTGCGATGGGAGCGATTGCCTGTGGCATCCTCTTACTCAACAACATCCGTGATATCGAAACCGACAAAGTGGCTGGAAAGCGCACTCTCTCAGTTCGGATCGGCAGAGAGTTGAGCATCGTTCTCTACTGGCTCCTCATCTCAGCTTCGCTCATCATCTTCATCGAAGTGACCGACCTGCCTTGGTCTTTCCTTGCAATTCTCACTCTGCCATTGATCGTTCAACTGAGAGGGTCCATAAGCAAGTACGAGTGGATCAAGGCGCTGGAATCAACGGGCAAGTTCCAGATGTTCTACGCGGCGCTGCTCTCTTTGGCGCTCCTTCTCTCGCTTCGGTAATCTCGCCTCATGCTTCGCTACCTACCCCTGATCCTCCTCTTCGGCGTGACGATCTACGCCCTTGTTGAGTGTTCACAGACAGATCAGGAGCAGGTTCGAAACCTTCCTAAATGGGGTTGGATCCTCATCATCATTCTCTTCGGCCCACAAACTCTTGCACTTGGCCCCATTGGATGGTTCGTTGCAGGTCGGCCAAAAGGCAAGGGTTTCGGTGGATTTAAACCGAAGCGCAAGATCCTTCCACCCGATGACAATCCAGATTTCTTGAAGGGTCTCTAAGAGCTACAGACCTGCGTAGGTGTGCTTACCGGTTCCCCAGATATTGACGTAGATGTAATTGAAGAGGAATGTCGATCCGGCGATCAGACATAACCAGGCAGCTTTCTTTCCCTTCCATCCTGCGGTGACGCGTGCATGAAGGTATGCCGCATAAGCAACCCACGTGATGAAGGCCCAGGTTTCTTTTGGATCCCATCCCCAGTAACGACCCCAAGCAGCCTCTGCCCAAATCGCGCCAGCGATGATGGAGAAGGTCCAAAGTGGGAAGACCAGTGCGATCAATCTGTAGCTAAGTTGATCAAGAGTCTCAAGAGCGGGAAGTCGAGATGCCCAAGCGCCACGACCTTTGCCACGTTCCATCTTCTCGAGGACGAGATATGCACCCGCAATGGAATTCGCAAGCAAGAAGATTCCACCCGAGACGATCGCGGCAAGAACATGGATCAAGAGCCAAGGAGATTTCAAAGCTGGGACAAGTGGTGCGCTCTCGACATAGAGCAATGTGATTGCGGTACCGAGGGTCAAGAGAGAGGCGCCAGCGACAATCAATCCCAACCATCGAAGGTCGAATCTACGAAGTGAGATCAAATATGCGGTCACGAATACGAAAGCACCGGTAACGGAGAACTCGTACATATTCGCGAGCGGGAATCGTGAAGCTGAGAGTCCTCGTGCGATGAGAGCGGCGAAGAGCAAGAGATCTGCAAGGACCATGAGACCAGTTGCATTCCTTGCGATCTTCTCGGTTCGTGCTCGATCTAGGCTCTTGCCAGCATCGCTCTTCACGGCCCATGCAGTTTCGATGGCATGGAGCAAAAAGACGATCGCGAAGACCGCGAGTGAGGAATAGACGAGATTGTTCGAGAGGTATGCCAAGGAACGACTATCCATTCGTTTCCACCTCTCCTCTGATCCTTTCGATCTCTCGAATCAACAACTCTTCATTACTCGTGCAAAGCCCCGCGATCTCGACTTTGCCTCCATCTGGTGAGAATCGAATCCAGATCCTCCTCCTGTGAATGAAGAGCATTCCCAAGGCGCCAAGTAAAGCGCATATGCCGCCAGCGAGTGCATAACTCTTGCCCGGGTCATGGATCACCTGCAAGTTGATCCACGGTACGAACCCATCGAAAGTGATGGAACCCACTTTGAAGTCATAGAACTCACCAGGTTTGAGGGAGACCAATCCGATTCGCTCCAAACCATCGGTCTCAAGGCGATAGATGGATTGAGGTTTTCCATCATCCATCCCAAGATCTCCTTGCCAGACGGCAAGGAGTAACCGTGGATCGAGAGCCTCTGGGTAAGCCGAGAAACCGCCTCGCACTTCATCACGTGCAGCAGTCGGAAGGAATGATGCGACAAAGCCAACGCTCGGCTCCATATCTGGAACTTTGATAGCACCAGCGGAGGTGAGATTTGGATCAGTGGGAAGGAGTGGAACCGCTCCTTGATAGGTCGTCTTTCCCTCCTTGTCCCTGACCGTGACAAGTACTGAGTATCCGTTGGCTTGCAGGAAGACCCTTGATGCACCGAATGTCAGTGGTTGATTGACTCGCACGATCTCTTCACGATACGCAGAATCGAAATCATCTCGGACTCGGACCTTGAGCTCATAGTTACGTGCTTGGTTGGTGAGCGGGTCATACTCCGCCTTGAAGTCTTGCAATTCGATTCGGTAAGGCTGGAGTGATTCGACTGAGTAGAGACGACCAGGAGTGAGATTGTCATAGGTCACTGGAGTATTGATGAATCTCTCGCCGACATTGACGATCGCTTCGCCCCGCATTCCAAAGAGCGAGCTGACTGCGATTCCAATCAGGATCAAGATCATCGAGAAGTGGAAGAGAAGGTTTCCACTCTCCTTGAGGTATCCCTTTTCAAAGGTGATCGCATTCTCGAATCTCTCAATTCGATATCGCTTCGATTTCATAAGATCCACGATCTTCTCGGGAGTCGCATCGACCTTCGCGAAACCAGTGAAGTTCTTGAGCTCTGCTGGCGGCTTTGTGGGGCGCTCGAATATCGCCTTGCGGTAGAGATTGAGGCGCGGAATGACGCACCCGATGAGCGAAATGAAGAGCAGGACGTATACGGCCGAAAACCAAGGCGCCCCGAAGACATCGAAGAGATAGAGCGAATCGAAGATCGGAGCCAATGTCGGATTCCGATCGAAGAAGTCCTCGACTTGAAATGGATTCTGGGCTCGCTGCGGGATGATCGAACCAGGAATCGATGCCAAACCTAAGAGAAGTAGGAGAATCAGGGCGGTCCGCATGCTGGTCAAGAGCCGCCATAGATAGCGCCAGAGCGAGAATCCCCCGAGCTCTCTCAGCTCTTTCGTTCGATCCTTCTCGACTCGCTTCACTTCACTCATCAGATCACCGGAACGAAGTTAGAGATCGAACCTTGCAGCGAGGCTATCCACTCACTCCACAGACCTGTCAGTTGAGCCAACCCGATGAGGATGAGAAGGAATCCACCGACTACAGCAAAGGTTTGAGAGTGACGCAAGAGAAAACGATGTAACTTCTTGATTCGACCCAAGAAGAGGGCGAAGACGATTAGTGGTAGACCAAGACCGATCGAGTAGAAGGCCGAGAGAATCGCTCCTCGCGCTGCACTCGCTTCTTGAAAGGCAAGAGTCTGCACCGCTGCGAGCGTTGGACCGATACATGGCGTCCAACCAAACCCAAAGAGCGCTCCAAGAAGAGGTGCAGCGACGATGCCTTGTAGTTTGGGTGAAAGCAAACGAGAAGAGAGTGTGAAGCTTCGATAGAAACGTTCGCTGAAGATGAAGATCAATCCAAGGAAGATGGTGACGACGCCAAGGATCCGCACCAAGGTATCGCTGTTGCGAAGCAAGGTATTCCCGAGCATGCCGAAGAGGGCTCCATAGGAGATGAAGAGAAAGGTGAATCCCGCCACGAAGAGAACCGAGCCCCATAGAACTTTGACTCTCGTTGCACTCGCTCCTGCGATGTAGGAGAGGTATCCGGGTAGAAGCGGTAGGACACAAGGAGAGAGGAATGAGATCAATCCAGCGAGGAGGGCGATCGGCGCTGCAAGAAGTAGCGACCCATCGAAGACCTGCTCGATGACGTACTCACTCACTCAAGACCTCATCGATCAATCCACTTAAGCCAGTGAAAGTGACTTCTCCCGCGATTCGAGCGGCAATACCTCCAGCCCTATCGATCAGAATCGTCGTTGGAATGGCATTTGCGATCATCGCATCGTTGAACTCGAGGAGCACTTCATCGCTTCGAAGCGATGGGAAGGTGAGTCCGAATCGGTCGATGAATCCTTGCGCTGCAGTGAGATTGTCACGAGTGAGAACGCCAAGGAATTGCACCTCGGGATACTTCTCACTGAGCGCTTGAAGTGTTGGAGCCTCTGCACGACATGGCGAGCACCATGAGGCCCAGACGTTGAGGACGATGGGCTTGCCACTCTCCATCACATACTGCGATCCATCGATCAGTGTCCCAGAGAGATTTGGAACCGATGCCCTTGATCCATTCGGGACTTTCGTCACTGCACCATTGCCCTCGATGTAACTGAGTTCTTGGCCGATCTGATCACTCTCTTCCGATCCGGTGAATGAGAGTGCGAGAAGTGAGACGACGATGACGAGTGATGCCGCGATAGCCAATCTCTTACGCATTTACTTATCTTATCTTGGCCGGAAGTAGATGTTTGACTGGTTCTTGATAGCTCGTCGATGTGATCATGCCTTCATCGTCGAAGTGAAGCGTGGTCACCGAACAGAGCGAACACTCCCGCTTTCGTGGATCATGGAGCATCGGTCGTCCTTCGATTGCGCTTCTTACGATCCAAATGGGAAGCTGATGCGAGACACAGATCGCGTCGCTCTTTCCTGCTGCGAGCGCCGCCTCACGTGCCGTGAACGCGGCCGCAAGCATGCGATTGATCTGCTCGACATATGGCTCACCCCACGATGGTTTGAATGGGTTGTAGAGGTATCGCCACGCCTTCGGGTGTTTGAGAACTCCGTCACCGACTCCGAATGGTTTCCCTTCGAAGACATTCGCGGCTTCGATCAACCTCTCATCGGTATTGATCTCAACTCCATGAGCAGCGGCAATCGGCGCAGCGGTCTGTTGTGCTCGCTCAAGTGGCGAGACATGAAGTGCACCAAGGTCAAGCGCCTTGCTCCACTCGGCAACGCCTGAAGCCATCTCTTTGCCGAGTTCTGAGAGGTACCAACCAGATTGACGGCCGTAGAGGATGTTCTCTGGATTCTCTACTTGTCCGTGTCGAACTAGGTGTACTCGCATAGAGCCAAGCATAGGTGAGGCGAAACTGAGATTTCTGTGTGGGTAATGTAGGCCAGTTATGTCTCCGAAAGCCTCCGCAAAGAGAGCCTCATCTGCAGGTGATTCACGTCTCCAGCCTGCAGCTTCGCTCGCTGATGAACTACGCGCGCGAAGCGATGATGCGATCGCGCGACTCTTTGCACTTCGAGTCGACCTCACCTCTCCGGTTCCCAACGATTTCTCAAGTTTGGCTGCTCGCGCCACTTCCACGCCGAGCTTGGTGCGCGCTCTCGATACTCTCAATCTCTTTCAATACCAAGTCATCGAAGCGATTGCAGCACTTGAAGAGCCATTGAAGGTCAAACGTCTTGTCGAATTCACCGCTACCGAATCAGAAGAGGTTTTGGATGCGCTTTGGAATCGTGCGCTGATCTATTTCGATCGTGGTGAGATTCGAATGCCCAGAGCGCTGCGCGAATTGATTGGAGCTACGCCAGCTGGCCTCGGTCCAGTCTCTCTTGGAACTCCAAAGATCTCTGCGATCGCCAAAGCTCCCCCTGGTGCGAGCGAGATCCTCAAAGCTTTGATGTGGGGTCCGCCCAAAGGTGCGATCGGTGATCGACGAAAGACTGGAAAGCAGATCGACTGGTTGCTAGAGCAAGGGTTGTTGACTCAAGTCGATAGCGAACATGTCGCACTCCCTCGAGAGGTTGGTCTACATCTTCGTGGTGGAAAGGTCCATCGTGAACTCTTCATCACCCCGCTTCCATTCCAAGGTGGCACAGCCAAGGAAGTAGAGACCAAAGTCGCAGCAATCGCTTCGATCAGCTCCTTCTTGAGATGGACTGCCGAGCTGATGGATTTCTGGTCGGAAGAGACACCACGTGCACTTCGAACGGGAGGACTCGGAGTTCGCGAGATGAAGAAGGCTGCTGAACATCTCGGGGTGGACGAGGATCACGCCGCTTTCGTCGCAGAACTCGCCTACATCGCAGGTTTCATATCGATCGAAGGCGACGATCGGATCCTGCCTTCCGCACAGTTCGATCTCTGGCAGAGCAAAAGCCCTGAGGAGCAGTGGCGTGAATTGGCCTCACTCTGGCTCCTTACATCGCGAGTACCCGGACTTGCTAGAAGGTCGGAAAGCAAGGGAATCACTCCCCTTGGCAGTGAACTGGATCGGATCTGGGCGCCGCGTATCCGCCGACTCATCTTGCGCGCTCTTGAAGAGAATCCACATCTCGTTGCGAATGGTGATGATGTTCAAAATTGGATCGATTGGCTCGCACCAACGCGCCGAGGTGCGCCGCTACATCGAGACTTCACAAGTTGGGTCCTCGATGAAGCAGAGTGGCTCGGTATCACAGGAGGTAGAGCGCTCTCAGAGTTCGGCGCGAAGTTACTTCTCGATCAAGAATCCCTTGGTATCAACGATGCGCTTCCAGATCCTGTCGATCACATCCTTGTGCAAGGAGATAACACTGCGATCGCACCTGGCCCGCTGACGATCGAGATCGCACGCAAACTCTCTACCTTCGCGGATATTGAAAGTCGTGGCAATGCCACCGTCTATCGCTTCACCGAGAGTTCGATACGTCGCGGCCTCGATCACGGACATACGGGAGATGAGATAAAGGCCTTCTTGAAGGAGATCTCAAAGACGCCGATCCCACAACCGCTGGAGTACATGGTCGGCGATATTGCTAGGCGCCACGGACAACTACGCGTGGGATATGGCGCGAGTTTCATCCGGTGCGAGGACGAAGCGACGATCGTTGCGATCATGAAAGATAAGAAGTTGGAAAACTTACGGCTGCGACGTATTGCTCCTCAGGTGCTCATCAGTGAGATGGAGAGTGCGGATTTGATCGAGGACCTTCGAACCGCTGGCTATCTACCTTCACTCGAGAACTCTGCTGGGAATGTGGTGACTGCACCGAGACAGCTCCGTTCAAAGAACAAACCGCGCATTCCAAAGTCTCTGGCTGAGGGCAATGCGCCAAGTGATGCCTTGATCTCTGCAGCGATCAAGGCGCTTCGGGCTGGAGATAAAGCAAGCACCTCCAACACGACTCTTGCTGATATTCCTCGAACCAGCGCGAATGAAACTCTTGCGATCTTACGTAAGGTCGTCGCTGCAGGAGAGACGGTCACCATCGGTTACGCAGATACCAATGGTTCAGTCACACAGCGGATCATCGAACCCGTTTCGATCACGATGGGAAATCTTGTGGCACGCGATCACAGCAGTGAAGAAGTGGCGACTTTTAAGATTGCCCGCATTACAGGTGTCGCACCTTTCTAATCCGAATGGCAAGATAGCGACATGAAGATCTCCCAAGAGCAAGCGATTTCGCTTGTTAAGAGGTTGGTAGAGATCGAATCACCGACCGAGGATGTCGATGCATGTCGGGCTGTAGTGAATGAAGCGAATCGCCTCGTCGAAGAACTTCTCGGCGCTCCTGGTGAAGTGCGCGATGTGAAAGGTCACCCGACGCTCTCTTGGAAATCTGGAAAACCCAGAGTCCTTCTCCTCTGCCACTTAGACACCGTCTGGCCGAAGGGATCGTTCGCGCCACTCTGGCAGGTTGAGGGAGATGTGATTCGCGGACCCGGTTCCTATGACATGAAAGCTGGATTCGTCCAAGCCGTTATGGCTGTCGCATCGCTAGAAGACCGAGATGGAATCCAGATCCTCGCAACGAGTGATGAAGAGACGGGAAGCGCTGCTTCTCGGGCGCTGATTGAAGAGAGTGCAAGAGAGTGCGAAGCAGTCTTGGTCTTTGAATCCGCCATCAATGGCAAGGTGAAGACTGCCCGTAAGGGAACGTCGATGTATCAAGTGAAGGCGATCGGTCGCGCTGCTCACGCAGGGCTCGAGCCTGAAAAGGGAATCAATGCGATGACCGCTCTCGCTTCACTCCTTGGTTCGATCGAATCGCTTTCAAAGCCTGCGATTGGAACGACTGTCACACCAACGACTTTCCATGCAGGAACGACGCTCAACACCGTTCCCGCAGAAGCGATCGTTGAGATCGATGTTCGCGCTTTCTCTCGCGAAGAACAAGAACGCGTAGATACGGGCATTCACGCACTAAGAGAGACTCCCTCCGTCGCAACGATCGAAGTCAGTGGTGGAATCAATCGTCCAGCCCTCGATCCGAAGATGAGCGCCTCACTCTTTGAGATCGCCAAGGATTCCGCGGCAGCGATCGGTATGCCACCACTTGAAGATGCTTCAGTTGGTGGTGCAAGCGATGGCAACTTCACCGCTGCACTTGGAATTCCAACCCTTGATGGATTGGGTGCAGTTGGAGATGGCGCGCACGCCAGCCACGAATGGGTCAGCGCCAACGGCCTCACCGAACGCTCAGCTTTGGTCGCCGAGATGCTAAGGCGCCTACTCAAGTAGACTCGCGAGGATGTCCCAAGGTCCTCTCATCGTTCAAAGCGACAAGACGCTACTTCTTGATGTCGACCACCCTGGCTCTGATGAATGTCGCAAAGCCATCGCACCTTTCGCAGAACTCGAGAAATCGCCAGAGCACATCCACACCTATCGCCTGACTGCACTAGGACTTTGGAATGCTCGCGCCGCAGGACATGATGCTGAGGGCGTCATCGATACTCTGATCAAGTATTCGCGCTACGCAGTTCCCCATGCTCTCTTGGTCGATATCGCAGAGACAATGGGTCGTTATGGGCGTCTTCGATTGGAAGCGCATCCAGTACATGGTTTGATCTTGATCACGACCGATTCAGCGGTCTTGGCAGAGGTGGCGAAGTCGAAGAAGGTCGCACCGATGCTTGGAGCTCGTATCGATCACGAGACGATAGCTGTGCATCCATCTCAACGTGGACATCTCAAGCAAGCGCTCCTCAAACTTGGTTGGCCTGCTGAGGATTTCGCTGGATATGTCGATGGCATGGCACATGAGATCGCGTTGAAGGAAGAGGGTTGGGGAATCCGCGACTATCAACGCCTTGCAGCGGAAGGTTTCTGGCATGGTGGCTCAGGCGTCGTCGTCCTTCCATGTGGTGCAGGCAAGACGATCGTGGGAGCAGCTTCGATGGCGATGGCGAAAGCGACCACGTTGATCCTGGTAACGAATACCGTGGCGGCACGTCAATGGCGAGACGAACTCTTGCGCAGAACGACTCTCACCGAAGAGGAGATCGGCGAATACTCGGGAGCGAAGAAGGAGATACGCCCAGTAACGATCGCTACCTATCAAGTGATGACGACGCGAAAGAAGGGCGTTTACGCCCACCTCGATCTCTTCGATGCCCAAGATTGGGGATTGATCATCTACGACGAGGTGCATCTCCTCCCTGCACCGATCTTTCGATTCACCGCTGATATCCAATCTCGACGTCGACTCGGATTGACTGCAACCTTGGTTCGCGAAGATGGCATGGAAGGTGAGGTCTTCTCGCTGATCGGCCCAAAGCGATTCGATGTGCCATGGAAGGAGATCGAAGCGCAGGGATATATCGCGCCAGCAGATTGTGTTGAAGTACGTGTGACCCTTACCGACCATGAGCGATTGGCCTACGCCACGGCCGAACAAGAAGAGCGCTATCGAGTCTGCTCCACGACTATGACGAAGAAGAACGTCGCAAAGGCACTTGCTGAGCACCACAAGGATGATCGAGTCTTGATCATCGGCCAATACATCGATCAGATCGATGAGATCGCAGCCGATCTCGGCGCACCCGTCATCAAAGGTGAGACGCCGATCAAGGAACGTGAGAAGTTATTCGAAGCATTTCGAAGCGGAGAAGTGAAACTCCTCGTCGTCTCCAAAGTAGCCAACTTCTCAGTCGATCTCCCCGAGGCCTCAGTAGCGATCCAAATCTCCGGAACCTTCGGTTCCAGACAAGAGGAAGCGCAACGACTTGGACGAGTCCTGCGGCCCAAAGCTGATGGTCGAGGAGCGCGCTTCTATTCGCTCGTCGCTCGAGACACCATCGATCAAGATTTCGCGCAGAACCGACAGCGATTCCTTGCTGAACAAGGCTATGCCTATCGCATCATTGATGCCGATGATGTCTACACGGGCACCCTCTGATCTCGCGCTAGATACCGAGCGCTCTCTTGATTCGTGCTTCCTCGACCCTGCCATATCCATGCATCGCACCATCGATATGGATCACAGGAACCATGAATCCATATTCACTCTCAAGTCCTTGGTTCCCATCGATGAGGATCTCTTTCAGCGAAATCTCAACTTTACCTTCGCGAGCGATGCGCTCGATCTCCTCCCTCGCGACTTCACAGAGGTGACAACCACTCCGTGAATAGATGGTGATCTCCTTCATCGACTCCTCCTCTCAGCCAGCACTCACGGCCAGGCGATAATCTTCCGCTATGCGTGTGCGAATGGCCAAAACCCTCACTTCTCTCATCCTTGGCTTCGCACTAAGCGTCTCACTCCTCACTACTCCAACCAGTGCGATCTCCTTCAATTCTGCTCCAGCCAATATCTGGGGAACTCTCTTCGCTTCCGATGAAGCACCTCCATCTAGTCCAACCGAAGGTAATCAAACCGAAGGTTCCGATACTTCGACGACCACATCAGGTGGATCCGAAGCGAGGGAATCGAAGAGTTCATTCGAATTGACCTATGTCAACATTCCAGACCGAGCGAAGGCTGCGATCGAAAAGGGAGTCAAAGCTTGGGAAGGCTACTTCGAATCCAAGGTTCCTATCGAAGTCGCTGCGTATTGGGATCGAACTGCTCCCTATGGAGTCCTTGGCACCGCAAGACCAGGGAGGTACTTCAATAGCTTCGAAGGAGCGCCAGATCGTGACCTTTGGTACGCCTCAGCGTTAGCGAATGCCCTCGCTGGAAGGGATCTCGATCCTGCAAACCCTGAGATCGTGATTCGTATCAGCGCATTTCCATTTTGGTATTACGGACTCGATGGCAAACCAGGACAGAATCAATTCGATCTCGCATCCGTCGTGCTACATGAGATCGGCCATGGAGTGGGATTCCTCTCCAATGCCGATTACATCACCTACAACTCTTTTGGCACGATGACGCAACCAACGCCCTTCGATGCATATGCACAACTTCCCGATGGCAGACGGTTGATGGACTTGCCTTCTCCTTCGCTCGAACTCGGCACAGCGATCACATCGCCACTTTTCTGGTCAGGAAGGCGAGCCATTGCAGCGAATGGCGGAAGAGAGAAACCGATCCTCTACACGCCCAAGACATTCGAGAGTGGATCATCTGTGAGCCACCTCAATGAATTGAGTTATCCAAGCGGCTCTGCGAATGCTGCTATGACTCCGAATTTAGGATCAGGCGAGGTGCTCGCCTCTCCCGGTCCTTTGGCCGAGGCGATGATCCAAGATATGTTGCAAAAACCACCTGCCGGCGCTGCTTTTGGGCTCCCCAATGAGGCGAGGAATGTCGCAGCCCTGGTTGGAGATGGGCGTGCAATCGTCACCTTCGATCCACCATCGAATTCACGTAGCGCTCAAGTCAGTTCCTACATCGTCACCAACGTGCAGAGTGGCGATGAAGTTGAGGTCGCTTCATCTCCAGCAGTCTTGTCTGGACTCAAGAACGGCCAGAGTTATTCATTCGAAGTCATCGCACTCAATGAGAATGGAAGATCTCCCGTAGTGCGAAGCAACACCGTCACACCTGAGCGTGGATGGAAAGCGACAGTGATCGATCCGCAAGCGGATGGCAAGTATCTTGCCACCGCGAAATTCAAAGGTCGTGAAGTGATTGCCTACACCGACTCAGTCCGTGGTGACGTCAAGCTTGCTACCTACTCCAACGGCAAGTGGAAGCGAACTGTCGTCGATGGCAATAGCAATGCCGCTGGTCGAACGACAAACAACGTCTCTGGCTACCTCTCACTCTGTGTGAGCGGGAGTGCGAATAAGGAGAGACTCCACCTCTTCTACACCGACCTGACTGAAAAGGACCTGCGTTACGGAGAGTTCGACGGGACCAAGTGGAAGTTCGAGACTGTCGATGGAAATGGCCCTAAAGTCCAGAATTATGAAGAGAGCGAGCGTGTTCGCACCGGAAGCGACGTCAGTGTCTCCAATGCATGTGCCGCGACGTCGAAAGGACTTCAAGTCTTCTACCGCGATGAGAGCCAAGGGATCTTGCTGGGCGCAGTCCGTAGCAGGAATTCCTGGTTCTATGAGATCGTCGATGGAGATAAGAAGACTGGGGGTCGCACGATCGGTGATGTTGGATTCCGCCTTCGCTCGGTCACCGTCAAAGAGACCGTCTATCTGATCTATGACTCCATCTTGGTCGTCGATTCGAATCGCGATGCCACGCAAGGTGAGGTTCGTGTCGCATCGCGATCGACGATCTATCCGGAGGATTGGAGCTATCGAAACCTTGAGACCACCGGGGAGTTGGTGGCAGTTCCTGGTTATGACATCTCGATCGTCGCCCAGAAAGAGAAGGTCTATGGCTCATGGCTCTCATCCACTCCCTTGACCAGGCCAAAGCCTGATCGCATCAAGTCGCGATTGATCAGCGATGTCGATGCGCCGGTAGCTGGATTCGCAGACGATCATGGATTCTTGAGCGGACCATTGGCAGAGGATGCGAAATCAGCGCTCTTCGGATGTCAGTTGAGACTCTGCACCATGGATAAGAAGAGTCAAGATGTGGAACTTGTCGTCGATCAAGAGATCTCTAGCAATGCGATCTCCGCTTGGATCAATCTAGGAAAGACGAGATATGCGGTGATTGGAGTCAACGGGAAGTTGACCCTCTTCCGCCCGTAGTAACGAGCGGAATAGATCACTACTTCTTGTTACGACGTTGAATACGTGTCTTCTTCAGCAACTTCTTATGCTTCTTCTTCGCCATACGCTTACGGCGCTTCTTAACAACGGAACCCACGATCACATCCCTTCATCTTCTTCAGAATCCTCAAATTCGCGATAGCGCTTCAATCATGAAGCCAGATTCAAGGGGTAAAAGGTACCAACTGCGAACGACCACTCCGATCAACGATCAATGCAAGGCCAGGCGAAATATCCTTGATCGATCGAGCCGAAATCACTGAAGCGCTGCGAAATGCCCCCTTCTTCTTGGTATCCAAGGTGATGAAGAACGCCGTTGAGGCACGTGGAGTGAAATTAGCGATACCGGCAACCTTCTTATTCGTCACAAGGGCAAGCGTCGATCCGATCAGATGAGGGTCCGATCCCGGAACTCTCAAGAACCAACTCGGTTCACCTTGCGAGGTGAACTTGGTAACCGCCACTTCTCGCTTACTCCCGACGATCACATTTCCGACAGCGAGGTGTGAGCCATTAACCGAGTTCCACTCCCTTGAGGCAGAGGCCTGAAAGCTACGAATCACGCGAGTGAGTTTGAAATTCCTATCGAGATAGAAGATCACGCCATCGCGCAGACCGCGACGATTCGATCCAACGAGTTGTTCACCACTCGATCCATAGAGGATGCGATCAGTGGCCAAGGCATTGACATTGGTATCGCTGCTTCCAAAGGTCTGTAGCGAGATCACGCCATCTACCCGAGTGATATTCGCAAAGAAACCCTGGATACCGCTCTCAGAGGAGATACTTCCAACGACAGAGATGCGATCACTCGTCAGACGAATCGCACTCGGAACAAAGGGCCTCTTGAGGTCAAAGAGGTTCTCTCTTGTAAGGCTTCCGTCTGTAGAGAACTCTGTGACGACAAGCATGGTCAAGCCAAGTGATTGCACTACTTGAGTATCTACAGCGATCGAATCTGGGTTGATCACATCGGGTGGTAATTCAGAACTGGTAGCGATAGAACTCTCAGCGATACCAACAGCAATGAAACCTTCTGGTGACGGGATCACTTTCGTGAAGAGGCGTCCCTTGCTTTCAACTTCTCTCGCCTCATCGAATGAGGTTGCGTCACGGGAGATCAGGTGGATTCCCTCTCCGACGAGCGCGATGGTTTCACCACTGAGCGCTAGGGAACGGATCCCACTTGGCACTTCGATCGTCGCGCTAAGGCGAATTGCAGAAGGAGCTGCCGAGGCCTGATCGGGCAGAAGCGTCAACAGAAGTGCCAGCAGTACCAGGCGAATGGGTTTCACCCAAGCTCCAAGGATCTATCTCGTGCCGCTTTCATCGCACTCTTGATGATGCCGTGTAGATCGCTCTCATTGAACACTCTCAGCGCTGCCGCCGTGGTTCCATTGGGACTCGTCACATTCTCACGGAGCGTCGTTGCAGACTTTCCAGAGTCTTCCAGCATCACAGCTGCGCCCTTGATGGTTGCGATTGCCAAGGTGCTCGCTTCATCCGTTGAGAGTCCTAATTCCTCGCCCGCCTTCACCATTCCCTCGATAAATGCGAAGAAGTAGGCAGGGCCCGATCCACTGACCGCAGTCACTGCATCTTGAAGGCTCTCATCGATCACGATCGCTTTGCCACCACTTTGAAGCAGACGCTCGACCCACTCCAGATCTTCCTGCGAGACGCCCTCGCCAGATGAGATCGCTGAGACTCCAGCCCCTAGGACCATTGGCGTATTCGGCATCACGCGGATCACTGGATTCTTTCCTCCAGCCGCCTCGCGTATCACCGAGGTCTTCTTCCCTGCAGCGAGAGAGACCAGGAGCGTCTCGGAGGCGAGGAACTCTTTGATCTCAGTCAGAAGTGAGATGAGATCCTGTGGCTTGACTGCCAGGAAGATGAGATCTGAACTTCTCACCAACTCCTGCAACGTCTTCGCACAAATGCCAAAGCGCTCTGTGATCTCCTGGTTGAGTTCACTTCTCTTGCGGGCGAAACTGATCTGATCCTTATCGATTCCAGCTTTGATGAGAGTGGCAATGACAGCCTGACCCATCACGCCAGTTCCGATGAAACCAATCCGCGTTCTCACGGCGCGAGCCTATCCTTTAGGCTCTCGCACTATGCCTGAGGTCAAAGAGGATTTTCCGAGAGAGTGGTTAGAGTTTCACGATCCTGCGAATGCAGAACACCTTTTCAAATGTGATCTCACCTGGCTCACTTCTTATTGGAACTGCATCTATGGGAATGGCTGTCAAGGAATCGATCGCGATAAGCCCGATTCTGGTTGCTGTAGCGACGGTGCCTATTACTCCGATGAAGAGGACGAGAAGCGAACCGTAAACGCTGCTCGCAGACTCACTCCTGATATCTGGCAGATGCACTCACGTGCCTATCGAGGTGGGAAGTTGAATATCTCCGAAGTCGGACTCGATAAGGATCGCAAGACCAAGCGCATCGATGGCTCTTGCATCTTCCTCAATCGAGCGGGATTCGAAGGCGGGATGGGTTGCGCACTCCATCACCTCGCAATGCGCGAGGGCACCCACTTCTACGAAACCAAGCCCGATGTCTGTTGGCAACTCCCGCTCCGTCGTTCCTTCGAGAAACGGGAAGTTGGGGATAACGAACTCACTGTCACCGTCATAGGAGAGTATGGCCGTATGGCTTGGGGCGAAGGCGGTGCCGATCTCGATTGGTATTGCACCAGTAATACTGAGGCGCACAATGGATCGAAGCCTGTCTATCTCTCGAGCAAGGAAGAGTTGATCCAGATGATGGGTTCTGGCGCATACGAGATCCTCGCTGATGCCTGCGATAAGAGGATGGCCTTGATCAACAAGAGTAAGCCTAAGTACTTGCCACTCTTCACCATCCATCCAGCAACAGCAGGTGCAAGAAGATAGCCGATGGCCAAGCCCGTCAAAGATCCCTATCGCTGTAGCGAATGTGGTTGGACCACGGGTAAATGGGTAGGACGCTGTGGCGAGTGCCAAGCATGGGGAACGATCGAAGAACTTGGTGCACCAAAGAAGCAAACTCTCATCGCAACCGCCGTATCGTCACCAGCACTTCCTATTGCAGAAGTTGAACTTGCAAGTGCATCAGCTCGCAAGAGTGGCGTCGATGAACTCGATCGCGTCCTTGGCGGCGGGTTGGTACCGGGAGCAGCGCTCCTGCTCGCGGGTGAGCCAGGCGTTGGAAAATCGACGCTCTTGCTCACCGTCGCTTCGCTCTTTGGTGAACAGGCGCTCTATATCAGCGGTGAGGAATCTCCATCGCAAGTTCGACTACGAGCAGAACGACTAGGCGCACTCTCCAAGAACCTCTATCTCGCCGCTGAGAATGATCTCGGTGCGATCATCAGCCATCTAGAGAGCGTCAATCCCAAACTCCTGATCATCGATTCGATTCAAACCATCGGAACCTCTGCTATCGATAGCGCTCCTGGAAGCGTCTCTCAAATCCGTGAAGTCTCTGCAGCGTTGATCCGTATCTGCAAAGAACGGTCTATCTCCTTGGTCCTTGTAGGTCATGTAACGAAGGATGGATCCATTGCTGGTCCACGCCTCTTGGAACATCTTGTTGACGTCGTGCTCCAATTCGAAGGCGAGCGCCACTCGAGACTTCGCTTGATCCGGGCAACGAAGAACCGTTTTGGTCCAAGTGATGAAGTCGGTTGCTTCGATCTCCATGATGGTGGAATCGAAGGTCTGCCCGATCCAACCGGGCTCTTCACGACCCGTCACGCGGAGCCAGTTCCAGGAACGTGTGTGACGGTCGCTTTAGAAGGGCGAAGGCCACTTCTCGCTGAGATCCAAGCCTTGGTTGGAAATGATCGCGATGTCGATTATGGAAATGCGCGACGAGTGACAAGTGGGCTCGACAGCTCTCGCACCGCGATGACTCTCGCCGTTCTTGAACTTCGTGCGAAAGTGAAGCTCTCTGGTCGCGATGTCTATGTTGCAACGGTAGGTGGCATGAAGATCCAAGAACCAGCTGCGGATTTGGCAATCGCACTCGCAGTCGCATCAGGTGCGCACGGGTTGGCGCTTCCATCAGATCTCATCGCTCTTGGGGAAGTCGGCCTTGCTGGTGAGATTCGTCGAGTTCAAGGCGTCTCTCAGAGACTCAATGAAGCGTTTCGATTGGGATTCAAACGCGCTCTCGTCCCAGCAGGTAGCGATGTGAAGATCGATGGGATGGATATCGTTGAGGTCTCCCGCCTCGATCAAGCGATCGGTCGCGTTCGAATCGGAGCCTAAATATGCTCGACGAAGTAACACGGTGGTTCGAGCAATCTGCAAGGGATCTTCCTTGGCGAAAGAGCACGCCCTGGGGAGTGATGGTCAGTGAATTCATGTTGCAGCAGACACCGGTCACCCGTGTCCTACCCAAGTGGCAAGAATGGATCGATCGTTGGCCGACCCCTCAAGATCTAGCGGAAGCAAAGAAGAGTGACGTCATCAAAGCATGGGGCTCTCTCGGATATCCCAGGCGCGCACTTCGCCTTTGGGAGAGTGCGAAGCTCATCGCGAGGGAGCATGGAAATGAAGTTCCGCGCAATCTAGAAGCACTTAGATCCCTTCCCGGCGTCGGCGAATACACAGCAACAGCGATTCTCTCCTTCGCATTCGATGAGAGTCATAACGTGATGGATATCAATATCCGTCGGGTCTATGCCCGCGCTATCGATGGGGCCGAACATCCATCAAAATCAGTGACACGAAAAGAGCGAGACGAGCGCCCGGTCTTCGGTCCTACCTGGTCGAAAGCGATCATGGAGTTGGGTGCGCTGATCTGCACCGCAAAGAATCCCCGTTGCGATATCTGTCCGATCTCGCGGTCTTGTCTCTGGCTCAAGAACGGTTCACCGAAATCAGATGAGGTTCGAAAGGGTCAGGCCTGGCACGGGACGAAGCGACAATGCAGGGGATTGATCCTTAAGAGACTTCGAGAAAAGGAATCTCTCGATCGCAAGAAGTTCGAATGGGATGATCAAGCGATGCTCGATCTTGCACTTGAAGAACTCGTAGCTGAAGGATTCATTACGAAGCGAGGCAGTAGATACCGCCTCGCTCGCAACTAAGCCTGTGGGGTCTCTTCGGCGAGATCTCCTGGAGTATCAGGGAGTTTCTCGCGGGTGAGTCCCTTGAAGGAGAAGGTCTCTGAACCTTCTTCACCTTCTACATCGATCACGACGATCTGTCCGCTCTTGAGTTCACCGAAGAGGATCTTCTCTGAGAGCGCATCCTCGATCTCTCGCTGGATGGTGCGGCGAAGAGGTCGTGCACCAAGAAGTGGGTCATAACCACGCTTAGCAAGGACGCCCTTTGCTGCAGCAGTGAGTTCGATTCCCATCTCCTTCGCCTTGAGGCGATTCTCGAGATTGGCGATCATCAGATCGACGATCTGGATGATCTCTACCTCGGTCAACTGGTGGAAGACGATGATGTCATCGATACGGTTGAGGAACTCTGGTCGGAAATGTGACTTGAGCTCATCTTGGACCTTCGCCTTCATCCGCTCGTAATTTCCAAGCTGATCGCTCACATTGGTGAAGCCAAGTGAGAGCGACTTGGAGATATCGCGAGTACCGAGGTTGGTGGTCATGATGATGATCGTGTTCTTGAAATCGACGACTCGACCTTGGGCGTCGGTGAGACGTCCATCTTCAAGGACTTGAAGGAGCGAGTTGAAGATATCTGGGTGAGCCTTCTCGATCTCATCGAAGAGGACGACAGAGAATGGACGACGTCGAACCTTCTCAGTGAGCTGTCCACCTTCGTCGTAACCGACGAAACCTGGAGGAGCACCGAAGAGGCGTGAGGCGGTGTGCTTCTCTGAGTACTCAGACATATCGAGTTGGATCAATGCATCCTCGTCACCGAAGAGGAAGGATGCGAGAGTCCTCGAGAGTTCCGTCTTACCGACTCCGGAAGGACCGGCGAAGATGAATGAACCGCCAGGACGGCGTGGATCCTTCAGACCTGCTCGAGTACGGCGGATTGCTTGAGCGAGCGCATGGATCGCCTGTTCCTGTCCGATGACTCGCTTATGCAATTCATCTTCCATGCGAAGTAGACGTGCAGTCTCGGCCTCAGTCAGTTTGAAGACTGGAATACCGGTCGCGGTGGAGAGGACCTCTGCGATCAACTCTTCATCGACATCAGCGACGACATCGAGATCGCCAGCCTTCCAGGACTTCTCCTTCTCCATCTTCTCTTGCATCAAGTTCTTCTCTTGATCGCGAAGAGCGGCGGCCTTCTCGAAATCTTGACCGTCGATCGCGGATTCCTTCTCCTTACGAACATCAGCGATCTTCTCGTCATAGGCGCGGATCTCAGGTGGCTGAGTCATGCGACGGATGCGAAGCCTTGATCCTGCTTCATCGATCAGATCGATCGCCTTATCCGGCAAGAATCGATCCGAGATGTAGCGATCAGCAAGAGTTGCAGCGGAGACAAGAGCAGAATCCGAGATCGTGACCTTGTGATGGGTCTCGTAACGATCGCGTAGACCCTTCAAGATCTCGATGGTGTGAGCAACGGATGGCTCTTGAACTTGGATCGGCTGGAAGCGACGCTCAAGCGCTGCATCCTTCTCCAAGTGCTTGCGATACTCATCAAGAGTCGTTGCACCGATGGTCTGGAGTTCGCCTCGTGCGAGCATCGGCTTCAAGATGCTTGCAGCATCGATGGCGCCCTCTGCAGCACCTGCACCGACAAGAGTATGGATCTCATCGATGAAGAGGATGATGTCGCCGCGAGTGCGAATCTCCTTCAAGACCTTCTTCAATCGCTCTTCAAAATCTCCACGGTAACGAGATCCAGCAACGAGCGCACCGAGATCGAGTGAGTAGAGCTGCTTGCCTTTCAAAGTCTCTGGGACATCGCCCTTGACGATCGCTTGTGCCAAACCTTCTACGACCGCTGTCTTTCCAACGCCTGGCTCACCGATCAGTACTGGGTTGTTTTTGGTACGACGGGAGAGGACCTGCATGACGCGCTCAATCTCCTTCTCGCGACCGATGACCGGGTCGAGTTTGGATTCACGAGCAGCTTGGGTGAGGTTACGACCGAATTGATCGAGGACCAGTGAAGTCGATGGTTGTCCTTCTTGTGGGCCACCTGAGGTGACCGCCTCTTTCCCTTGATATCCGGAGAGAAGTTGGATCACTTGTTGGCGAACTCGATTGAGATCCGCTCCGAGCTTTACGAGAACTTGAGCAGCAACGCCATCGCCTTCGCGGATGAGACCCAAAAGAATGTGTTCGGTTCCAATGTAGTTATGACCGAGTTGCAGCGCTTCGCGAAGCGAGAGTTCGAGGACCTTCTTTGCGCGCGGGGTGAAAGGAATGTGGCCCGAGGGAGCTTGTTGTCCTTGACCGATGATCTCTTCGACCTGGGTGCGAACGCCATCGAGTGAGATACCGAGAGCCTCAAGGCCCTTCGCCGCTACACCCTCACCCTCTTTGATGAGCCCGAGGAGGATGTGCTCAGTGCCGATGTAGTTGTGGTTGAGCATGCGAGCTTCTTCTTGGGCGAGGACGACAACCCGGCGGGCTCGGTCTGTAAAGCGCTCAAACATCGGTTTTGCTCCTTTTTACTCGACAGCTTCTCGATAGAAATCTCTATCTAGATCGGCGATGTGAGGAGCCCTAAGCCTAGTCAAGGAGCCTGAAACCGCCAGCGGTGATTGGTTCAACCCCAGATATGCCTCGGATATGCCCAAATCGACACAAAATATTGGGGGTCAGAAAACTTTCAGCATTCGGGTGTTTCCCAGGGTATTCGGCTTGACGCTCTCAAGGTCGAGAAATTCGGCGACACCCTCATCATAGGAGCGAAGCAATTGTGTATAGACATCAGCATCAACGGGAGCACCATCGATCTCTTTGAAACCATGACGTGCGAAGAAATCAGTTTCGAAGGTGAGACAGAAGAGACGTTTCACACCGATCACTTTCGCGCGTTCGAAGATCACTTCCAACATTCTCTTTCCAACACCTTTGCCACGAAACTCTTCACGAACCGCCAGTGTGCGCACCTCAGCCAAGTCTTCCCACATCACATGGAGCGCGCCGCAACCGACAACTCGTCCTTCGAATTCTGCAACAGTGAACTCCTGCACACTCTCATAGAGCGTGACTGTCTCTTTGGTCAGGAGTCTTCGTTGTAAGGCGTAGAGATCAATCAACTCTCGAATCGCTTTGACATCCCGAGTTCCTGCAGGACGAATGATCAAACCTTCGATCATGATTCCTCAGGCTTAACCAAAGGAAAGAGGATGGTTTCGCGAATCCCAAGGCCAGTGAGTGCCATCAAGAGTCGATCGACTCCCATTCCCATCCCACCCATCGGCGGCATTCCAAATTCCATGGCGCGAAGGAAATCCTCATCCAACTGCATCGCTTCCAGATCGCCCTTTGCTCCGAGCTTTGCTTGCTCGACAAGTCGCTCCCTTTGAATGACGGGATCGACCAGCTCTGAATATCCAGTTGCCAACTCGAAGCCATCGACGTAGAGATCCCACTTCTCAGTGATTCCTGCTCGCTCACGATGTGCGCGAACAAGAGGTGAGGTGTCGACTGGATATCCCTTGATGAAGATCGGACCTTTGAGTAGATCGCCTGCGACATCCTCAAAGATCTCCTCGGCCAACTTGCCATGTATCCACTTCGGATCGATCTTGATTCCACGCTCAGTTGCGATCTTCTTCAATTCATCGAACGAGGTCTCAGGCGTCACTTCCCTGCCCACGCCCTCAGAGATCGCGGTATAGAAATCCAGCTCGCGCCAGGTTCCACCAAGATCACTCTCTCGTCCATCGAAGTGCTTGACTACATGTGATCCAAAGAGCGCCTTAGCCGACTCTTGAACCAATTCACGAGTCAAGGTCGCCATCGAATCCCAGTCGGCATAGGACCAATAGGTTTCGATCATCGCGAATTCTGGAGAGTGCGATGAATCGGCGCCTTCATTTCGGAAGTTTCGATTGATTTCGAAGACTTTCTCAAGGCCACCCACGACACACCTTTTCAGATAGAGCTCAGGAGCGATTCGAAGGAAGAGTTCCATGTCGTATGCATTGCTCTTGGTGACGAAGGGGCGAGCAGCGGCTCCACCATGCATCACCTGCAACATTGGGGTTTCAACTTCCAGGAATCCGCGTGAGTGGAATGACTCTCTTAGTGAGCGCATCACCGATGGGCGAATACGCGCCATATCTCGCGCTTGTGGCCTAACGATGAGATCGACATATCTCATCCGAACTCGAGTCTCTTCCGAGAGCGGCTTATGTTCTACAGGGAGAGGACGAAGTGTTTTCGCTGCAATCGAATAACTCGTTGCAAGGATCGAGAGTTCGCCGCGCTTTGAGGTGATGACTTCTCCGGTGACAGAGACCAAATCACCGAGATCAACATCTGCCTTCCAGGCCGAAAGATTCTCCTCGCCAACTTTGTCGAGAGAGAGCATCGCTTGAAGTTCTGTTCCATCGCCTTCACGTAGGGTTGCGAAGCAGAGCTTTCCGGTATCGCGCTTGAAGATGACGCGTCCGGTGACGCTCTCAGTTACCCCTGTTGCGACATCGATAGCAAGATCAGAGAACTTCTCACGCAATTCCTTGAGACTGGTGGTTCGAGGCACTGAAACTGGATATGGCTCGATTCCACGCTCAAGAAGGCTCGATCGCTTCTCTCGGCGAATCCTTAACTGCTCGGGTAGGTCATCGACTTCTTCGCTCATGATGACCGAACTCTATCGGTTAGTTTCGTTGATAGAGCAGACGCAAACCCACAAGAGTCAGATCTGGTTCATGGAATTCGATCGTCTCGCTGATTCCAAGTACCAAAGGTGCAAGTCCGCCAGTTGCAATCACAGAGACTGCGCCACTAGAAGGGAATTGCCCTGCCAACTCTTCAATGATTCGATCGACAAGACCATCCACCTGGCCTGCGAATCCATAGATAGTTCCTGATTGAAGTGCTTCGACTGTGTTCTTGCCAATGACAGAACGTGGTTTGACCAACTCGACTTTCCGAAGTTGCGCAGCTCTGGAAGCTAGAGCATCGACCGAGATCTCGATACCGGGAGCTAGTGCTCCACCAAGGAACTCACCCTTAGGCGAGACCACATCGAGATTCGTTGACGTTCCAAAATCCACCACGATCGCTGGACCATCCGGATAGAGGGTATGTGCGGCAAGTGAATTGACGATCCGATCAGCGCCGATCTCCTTTGGATTATCAACGAGGAGTGGAACTCCAGTCTTGATCCCTGGTTCGACGATGATGCATTTTATGGAGGAGAAATACCTCGCGATCATCACTCGAATCTCACGTAGAACTGAGGGAACCGTTGAACTCACCGATATCCCTGAGATCGTGTATCCATCGATAAGTGCCCTATATTGGAGGACCATCTCATCCGAGGTATCGCGGGCATCGGTCTTCACTCGCCATGACTGGACCAACTCTTCGCCATCGAAGATTCCAAGAACGGTATTGGTGTTACCGACATCGATCGTCAACAACATTAATTCGCTCCTTCGTTCTTTACGAAATCAAGTGAGATATCGAAGATCTTCACGGAATGGGTCAGCGCTCCCACAGCAAGATAATCAACGCCAGACTCTGCATAATCCCTGGCCACGGAGAGCGAGAGGCCACCTGAGGACTCGAGCTTCGCCCTACCTTGATTGATTGTGACGGCTTCTTTCGTCATTTCGACGCTCATATTGTCGAGAAGGATCAACTCTGCGCCACAGGCAAGTGCTTCACGAAGTTGCTCGAGCGTGTCTACTTCGACTTCTACTTCGATCTTCGGAAATTTCTCGCGCACCGCTTTGAACGCTGCAGTGATACTTCCCGATGCAACGATGTGGTTGTCTTTGATGAGCGCTGATTCACTCAAGCTAGAGCGGTGATTGACGCCGCCTCCGATTCGAACCGCATATTTCTCGAGTGTTCGAAGTCCTGGCGTCGTTTTTCTTGTATCCCTGATCTTCGCCTTGGTCCCAGAGATCGCCTCGACCCACTCGCGGGTAGTGGTCGCAATAGCGCTCATTCGGCAGAGAAGATTGAGCGCTGTTCGTTCAGCGAGAAGGATGTTACGTGTATTTCCTTCAACGGTTGCGATCAGATCGCCCTTCTTCAATGGATCTGCATCTCTCTTCTTCGCTTCAAAGACTTCTACCCCAACTCGCTTCATCACCGCTGCGGCTACCTCGATGCCAGCAAGGACTCCATCTGCCTTTGCTACGAAATTCGCAATTGATTGCGAACTCTCACTGATCGTCGCTTGAGAGGTGACATCGACTCCACCTTGTAGGTCTTCTTCTATAGCGTGATCGATGATCCTTGCGATCTCGTATCTCTCTACCATCGCCACTCCAAGCCCTCCGTAATACTCAGTGGTGCCAGACGCGAATGAAGTTCGCCATCGATAAGCCATTCTTCGATACGGACCAACCAAGCATCGTCACTGGCTGGGAAGTCTTCTCGCCAATGAGAACCGCGACTCTCTTCTCGCATCAGAGCTGCCGAGACGATGGCCTCAGCAAGGAGTAGGAGATTGGTCGTCTCCCATGAAGCAGTGTGAGGGTCCTTGCTACGGAGATCACGGAGCTTGTGCAATTCTTCCTTCGCTCTCGTAAGGCTCTCTCTGCTTCGAACCACTCCAGCTTCGCGGCTCATCACTTCTTGGATCTTCCTTCTCGCAGAAGGGTCGACCAAGATCGGACGCCGTCGATCGGAGGCGATCTTCTTATCCTTCTTGAGCGAGAGAGCGATATCGAAGGCGATACGGGCACCGAAGACCAGACCTTCGAGCAAGGAATTGGAGGCGAGTCGATTGGCGCCATGCGCTCCGGTGCAAGCAGTCTCACCGCATGCGTAGAGCCCAGGAACCGTGCTTCTTCCATTGAGATTGACTCGGATACCGCCCGATGCGTAATGCGATGCAGGAGCTACTGGAATCAGATCCTTGGTGGGATCGATACCGTGCTCTAGACATGATTGATTGATGGTTGGGAATCGTTCAGCGAATCCTTGGATTCCTCGCGCATCGAGGAAGACGTGATCGATTCCGTGTTGTCGCATCTGACGTTCGATCTCTTTCGCGACCACATCACGAGGAGCTAGATCCTTCAATGGGTGGGCACCCGACATGAATCGCTCATTCTTATGGTTGACCAAGAATGCGCCCTCGCCACGTACTGCCTCACTGATCAATGGTTGTTGACCCTTCGAACCTTCACCTAAGAAGAGAACGGTGGGATGAAATTGGATGAACTCAACATCGGCGACTCGCGCACCAGCTCGAAGCGCAAGAGCAACGCCATCTCCGGTCGATACCGATGGATTGGTGGTCTGTGCGAAGACTTGTCCGAGGCCACCCGTCGCGATGACGACTGCACCACTTTCGATCTGACCGACGCCATCACGACTACCTTCACCGATCACATGGAGAGTGACGCCGGCAATCTCACCTTCCTCAGAGAGAAGTGCATCGAGAACCAAAGCATGTTCGATCACTTCGATTCCGTTATCGTCGCGCACCGCAGCGAGAAGGGCTCTCGATACCTCAAGGCCTGTCGCATCACCACCTGCATGCAAGATTCGATTACGTAGATGGCCACCTTCACGGGTAAGCGCGATCTCTCCTGTATCCGACTTATCGAAGACCGCACCGCGTGCGATGAGACGCCTGACTGCTTCGGGTCCCTCACTTACGAGAACTTCCACAGCACTTGGGTCACAGAGGCCAGCTCCTGCAGTGAGGGTGTCTTCTTTGTGATCTTGTGGTGAATCACCCGGCCCTAACGCTGCTGCGATTCCGCCTTGAGCCCATCTCGTTGAGCCTTCATCGATATTGGCCTTTGTTACCAAGACGACGGAGAGATTATGAGATCTGATCTGAAGCGCTGTCGTCAGCCCAGCGACGCCGGATCCAACGACGACCACATCACACTTCATACTCCAACCCGGAGTAGGGGCAAGCAGTCTCATAGTTGGCCCACATTCTTGTGATCATCATTTAAGGCCATGTTGTCGATGAGGCGAACACCTTCGATCCAACCTGCGATCAGTGCTCGCCTTTTGATCGTGGGATCGTTCTTATCATCACCAATGACTTCAAATCTCTCTTCATCGATGACTTCTGCGTAATCGAGAGTGAGAGCAGGTTCATGAGCGAGTACCTCATGCAACACTGCTCTTGGTGAACTCGAATCTCGGGCTGCCTTGAGAGCCTTACTGATCACTCGCGCTGACTCTCTTCCCATCTCTGTCAGCCTTGCGTTGCGCGAGGAGAATGCTAAGCCAAACTCGTCTCGCACCGTCTCATGCATGATGATCTCAATGCCCAACTCCTGGCCAAGTTTGCGAATCAAGAAGAATTGCTGAAAGTCCTTCTCACCAAAGATCGCCTTGCTGGGACGAACTGTCTCAAAGAGTCGCTTGACGACGGTAAGCACGCCATCGAAGTGCCCAGGTCTTGATGCCCCTTCCAGGATCTCACCGATCCTCCCCGCCGGTACTTTCTCGATCTCACCGGGATAGACATCTTCGAAGCGAGGTGCCCAGATATATGCAGCTCCTGCTTCTCGTGCGAGTTCTCGATCGGCTTCAAGAGTCTTTGGGTATTTCGCAAGATCCGAAGCGTCTTCGAATTGAAGTGGATTGACGAAGATGCTGACCACGACAGATTTTGAAAGTGAGGCGGCTTCACGAATCAACGCAGCATGGCCTGCATGGAGCGCGCCCATCGTCGGTACGAAGATCACTGGTTCTTTGAGGGTCTTGCGGACAGCCTCGAGCTCAGATTCGCGCTCTAGCGTCTCGATCATCATGGCGACTCTCTCTGCTCCAGTCCATCTCGGTACCGGGCTCACTCACGGACTTCACGTACGGTGAGTGAGAAAAGAATAGACCTTTATAGCCAGCCGTTCCTAGCCGCGATATCTCGCACGCTCCCAACCCCTGTCAATACTGCATCAGGTTCAACCTCGAGCCAGGGCAGAAGCACAAATGCTCGTTGGTGCGCACGTGGATGTGGAAGAGACAAGGAGTCGCTCTGCACCGAGAGACCCTGATAATCGATCAGGTCGAGATCAATCGTGCGTGGTCCATTCGCCACGGTTCGCACTCGACCCCACTTACTTTCAATCTCCAACAAGAAAGCCATCAGCTCTTCTGGCGATAACGAGGTTTGCCCGATCAGCACTCCATTGAGATATTTTCCTTGCTCAGGTCCACCAACAGGATCGGTCTCAATCAAAGTAGAAATTTGCAATACATCTACCTGACTCTTTAATGCTTCTATCGCAGAGTCGATGAAGCGTTCTCGCTCGCCGAGATTCGATCCAAGTGCAATGACGACCTTCATCGACGGATCGTTACTGCGATATCTGAGAAATCAACAGCTACCGGAGCGCTTGGTTTATGCACTGTCACTTCGATTGCCGTGAGAGTGAATTCAGACTTGAGCCTCTCTGCGATCACAGTCGCCAATCGCTCGATGAGATTGAAGGAACCGCTCTCGATCAACTCCTTGGTTCGAATCGCAATCGCGCCATAGTCGACAGTGTCGGCAAGAGCATCACTCGATCCTGGCACCGAAAGGTCTCTTTCGATGGCGAGATCGACGATGAACTCTTGGCCGTTCTTCTTCTCTTCTTCAAAGACGCCGTGATATCCGAAACCGCGAATGCCTTTGATGGTTATCTCATCCATCGCTCGACCACCTTGATCGCATCCTTATGTGGTTTCACGCTATGGGTTCTCACACCCCAAATATCCTTCTGAGCCAACATCGTTGTCACTGCGACAGAGGCCCACTCTCGGTTGTCGGCAGTTGCGCCATCGAGGACTTCTCCTAGGAAACGTTTACGCGATGCTCCTATGAGGATCGGAAAACCAAGGAGCGCGATGCGATCGAGCCCCTTGAGGATCTGCCAATTGTGTTCTGGTTCCTTCGCAAAACCTAGACCGGGATCGATGATGATCTGATCTGGATCCACTCCTTCGGTGACCAGAGCCTCGGTTCGCTCTGCGAGTTCCCTTCGAACTTCACTGACCACATCCTTGTACTGCGCCTTCTGAGCCATCGTCTGGGAATGTCCACGCCAATGCATCGCGATGTATTGGATTCCAGGGTGTGCAGCGATCAAGGAGGACATCGTCGAATCGGCAAGTCCACCGCTGACATCATTGACATATTTCGCACCGGCAGAGATCGCCTCTTTCGCAACGCTCGCTCGCATCGTATCGACGCTAATAAGAGCTCCGAGTTTCGCTAGCTCTTGGATGACGGGAATGACGCGGCGACGCTCCTCATCCTCATCGACTCGCTCTGCGCCAGGACGAGTGCTCTCGCCACCAACATCGATGATGTCCACGCCTTCATCGATCATCTCGGTAGCACGACGTAGTGCATCATCGATCGCGAAGTGACGACCGCCATCGGCAAAGGAATCGGGCGTTACATTGAGAATTCCCATAACCAGGGTCGACATGAGTTACCGATTTCGAGATTGAATCAATGACATCGCTTCAGCGCGCGTCGCTGGGTTATGGAGGATGCCGCGGACCGCGCTGGTGACAGTGCGCGCCTCTGGTTTACGAACACCGCGCATCGACATGCAGAGATGTTCACAATCCAAGATCACGATCGCGCCAGCTGCGCCGAGGATCTCCATCAAGGAATCCGCGACCTGCGTGGTCAAACGCTCTTGTACCTGTGGCCGTTTTGCGAAGAGATCGACGAGACGCGCCAATTTCGAGAGCCCTGTGATTCGACCGCTCTCACCTGGGATGTAACCGATATGTGCAACTCCATGGAATGGCGTGAGGTGGTGTTCACAGTGCGAGTAGACCTCGATATCGCGCACGATGACGAGTTCGCGATGGCCGGCGTCGAAAGTGACCTGAAGGATCTCGCGCGGATCTTGATATAGGCCGGCAAAGTTCTCTGCGAAAGCTTTTGCAACTCGTTTTGGCGTATCACGAAGTCCATCGCGATCGATATCTTCACCGAGCGCGAGAAGGAGCTCCTTCACGGCACGCTCAGCCCGTTCAAAATCGAAGCTTCCTTGAGCTCGACCAGAATTCGGATCCATCGATACCGAGTTGATATCACTCACTCTTGGGAGCGCTCTTCTTGGTTCGACGCTTTGGCTTTTCCAAGGCAACTTCTTCCACTACCTCCGCCTTTACCGGAATCTCAACCGGTGGCAACGATGAGGGTTTGCGGGTAGCTGAACCAGTCCATGCACCACGAGGAGCGGGGCCTTGTACGTGCGCAAAGATCTCTGCGATCTCTTCCTTACCCAACGTCTCCTTCTCAAGGAGTGCGATGACAAGTTCATCGAGGATCTTTCTATTATCAGTCAATATGTCGAAGGCCTCCTGATGGGCATTCTCGATCAATTCACGGATCTCTTGATCGACTGCTCCCGCGATGCTCTCTGAATAATCTCGTTGATGGCCATAGTCGCGACCGAGGAATGGTGCGGCATCACTCGTTCCGAGCTTGATCGCGCCCAACTTCTCAGTCATTCCATATTGAGTCACCATCGCGCGAGCGAGAGCTGTCGCCTTCTCGATGTCATTCGCTGCGCCTGTGGTCGGATCATGGAAGACCATCTCTTCAGCTGCGCGGCCACCCATCGTGTACGCGAGTTGATCGAGCATCTGATTGCGCGTCACCGAGTACTTATCTTCATCCGGCAAGACCATGGTGTATCCGAGTGCATGACCGCGAGGCAGGATCGTGATCTTATGTACCGGATCGGTATGTGGAAGTGCATGTGCAACGAGTGCGTGGCCACCTTCATGATAGGCAGTGACACGTCGTTCTTCATCGCTCATCACACGACTCTTACGTTGTGGACCTGCCATGACTCGATCGATCGCTTCATCGATCGCTGCATTATCGATCAATTTCGCATTGTTTCGAGCAGTCAGTAGCGCTGCTTCATTGAGTACATTCGCGAGGTCTGCGCCTGTGAAACCTGGTGTTCTACGTGCATAGGCGACCAGTTCCACATCTTCAGCAAGTGGTTTTCCCTTCGCATGGACGTGGAGGATCGCTTCGCGACCCTTGAGATCCGGACGTTCGATTGCGACTTGGCGATCGAATCGACCAGGGCGCAAGAGCGCAGGATCGAGGATGTCAGGTCTATTCGTTGCAGCGATGAGGACAACACCGCTATTCGCTTCGAATCCATCCATCTCCACCAATAATTGATTGAGCGTCTGTTCGCGTTCATCATGTCCGCCACCCATACCGGCACCTCTGTGGCGACCAACGGCGTCGATCTCATCGACGAAGATGATCGCTGGTGCATGTTCTTTCGCCTGGGTGAAGAGGTCTCGAACTCGTGCCGCACCGACACCGACGAACATCTCAACGAAGTCAGAACCGGAGATCGAATAGAACGGAACCTTCGCCTCGCCCGCTACTGCGCGAGCTAGGAGGGTCTTTCCCGTTCCCGGTGGGCCATAGAGCAGGACACCCTTCGGGATCCTCGCGCCGATCTCTTGATACTTCTTTGGATCAGCGAGGAAATCCTTGATCTCCTTCAATTCAGCAACAGCTTCATCAGCTCCAGCGACATCTTGGAATGTGGTCTTTGGCGCATCCGGAGATTGCAAGCGAGCGCGTGACCTTCCGAATTGGAAGACGCGAGATCCACCTTGTGCCTGTGACAGCAGGAAGAAGAGCAGGAATGCGATCACGAGGAACGGCAAGAGTGAGAAGAGGAAGGAGAGGAAGAGGTTCTGGCTCGGTACTTCTACATCCCAAGGCTCTGGTGGTGGATTGCTCGTCAATAGTTCAACGATCAGCGGTTCTTGGCCTACGACGTAGAAGGCTTCGACTTTGGTTGCACCATCGATAGCTTCGCCCGGTTTGAGGACGGCACGAATAAGTTGATCGCGATCGATGATCGTCGCTGACTCCACCTCGCTCTGGGAGATCGCTGCGAGAAGAGCTGAAGTCTCGACCCGCGTGAATCCATCGTTCGATGACGAGATACGACCTACGACTGAGACGAGGAGGATGCCAAGCAAGATCCAAAAGAGTGGGCGACGAAAGAGTGAGCGGACTCGTGGTGGAAGTGGCGCCTGCTTCTTATTGGCGTCCTTCTTCTCACTCGTCAACTTGAGTGACTTCTTCGTCGGCTTCTTATCTCCCGCAGATTGCACAGATCACCTCAGGAGTACATGTGCTTTGCAAGCACCGCAATGAAGGGGAGGTTTCGATACTTCTCATTGAAATCGAGACCGTAGCCAATGACGAATTGATTCGGGATATCGAAACCGATGTACTTGGCGTAGACGTCGATCTTGGTCGCTTCTGGTTTGCGAAGGACGGTGAGGATCTCAACGCTCTTAGCGCCACGTGATTCCAGGTTGCCCTTGAGCCAAGAAAGGGTCAGACCAGTATCAAGGATGTCTTCGACGATCAGGATCTCACGCCCAGTTACATCCTGATCCAAGTCCTTGAGGATACGAACCACACCACTTGATTTCGTTCCGGCGCCGTAGGAGGAGACAGCCATCCAATCCATCTCAACATGTCGATTGATCATCCGCGCAAGGTCTGCCATCGCAATCGCTGCACCTTTGAGGACGCCGATCATCAAGAGGTCTCGACCCTCGTAATCCTTAGTCACTTGATCAGCCAACTCCTGAAGCCGAGCCTTCAAATCCTCTTCGGAGATGACGACGCGTTCGATCTCTGACTTCACTGACTCGAGATCCAAGGATTTCCTCCTGAATTGAGTGGCGGGCTACCCCCGCCGAGAGAGCGAAAGTCTGCCCGATTTTCGCTCGACCTTCACACCCCCCGGTAGTGACGTGGCTCCTTGTCCGTGCCAATCACTCACGAGAGCCTCAATGGGTGAGATGTGATCGGCGGTCAATGAGCCCTGAGGGGCGCCGAGTGCGTAGATCGCCAGCCTCAATACACGGGTTCGAACCGCGCGAGGCAACCTCGCAAGGGCCTCAATCTCGATATCCGTGGGGTCAATGGATTCAAAGAATCCATGAGCGTATCCATCGAGCGCATCGGCATCATCACGCAGGAGGTCGGAAGATCGAGCAAGTGCATCGACAACTCCTGGCCCGATCTGACTTTCGAGATCGGGAAGCATCTTCCTCACTCGCACTCGCAAGAATTGCGGATCTTGATTATGTGGATCGCTCCAAAACTCAATCCCTAGATCACGACATGCTTCTTCCGTCGTGCTCCTCTCGATACCAAGGAGTGGTCGCCTGAAGATTCCTTTCACCGGCGCCATGCCAGAGAGCGACCTCGCACCGGAACCTCTTGCTAATCCAAGGAGAACTGTCTCCGCTTGATCGTTCTTTGTGTGGCCAAGAAAGATAGTTGAGAGATCCTCTTTGACCGCAAAACTCTCTAACGCTTCATAACGAGCTCTTCGCGCGGAACTTTCCAAGCCATCCGTGATCTCAACTTTGACCCGGATGATCTCAACACTTCGACATCCGATTCCTTGAAGGCGCTCCTTCGTTGCGAGTGCAACAAGTTCGCTCTTCTCTTGAAGTCCGTGATCGATGATCGCTGCTCGCACCAGATCTGGATTCTCTTTGTACTCGAGGGCGAGCGCTGCGGCAAGCGCCATCGAATCCGCGCCCCCTGAAACAGCTACTCCTACCTTTACCCCTGTCTTTGATGCATCCGGCATGAGAGCGATCTGATCGCGCACCGCATGACGGATTGCGAGCATGGCACGAGATTCACTCTTCACGAGCGAAAGGTTAGACCCGACCTCCATAAGGCATCATTCCCGGCATCGAGTAGATGCTTGAATATCGCAGACCCTTCTCAGTTGAGCGCGCCTCCCACATCATCCCATTGCCGGCATAGATCGACATGTGGTGGATAGTGTTCACAGTTCCTTTATAGGAATAGAAGAGAAGATCGCCAGGCTCGAGTTGATTGAGTGGGATGCGCTTGGTGTAACCCCAATAGAGCGAGGAGTTGAGTCGATCCCAATTCGGCCAACCAAGTCCGGCGCTGCGATACGCCGCATAGACAAGACCTGAGCAATCGAAGGCGTTCGGCCCCTCATCGCCCCAGACATATGGCTTCTTTGCAAGGACCTGCTTCTTTGCGAACTCGACTGCTTTGAGTCGTTGCGCTTCCGTAGTCCTGATGGAAGCGCGACCAGAGAATCCATCATCGGTCCAAACCTTCGATTGACCCTGTGTCTGTGATGCTCGACGTGCATTCTCTTCTTCCAAGAGCGCCAACTGTCGTTGTTGTTCCAGAGTCACTCGGATCTTGCGGGCAGAAGCCAATTGCTTTGCTAGCTCATCTTGAACTCTCTGTAATTTATCTACTTCTTTTTGTTGCTCCGCTTCGGCAGCTTCGGCTTCCTTCTTCGTCTCTTCTACCTTCTCAGTTGCAATCTCTTGTCGTTCGCGCGTTTCATCCGCTTCGACCTTCGCATCTTGTGCGACGACCTCTGCCGCTTTGTAACGAGAGAGAGCGGTTTTGTTGTTCTCGCCCAAGGAATCAAGTAACACCATGCGATCCATCAGATCCTGTGGACCATCGGACTTCAAGAGTGCATCAAGGTCGGTGAAGCCACTTCCCATGATGTAAGCATTGGTCGCCAAGCGACCGATCTGATTATGTGTAGCTGTCACTGCGGCGGTGGCAGCGCGATAGTGCTTCGCGGCTGCATTGGCTTTCTTCGTCGCGACGGCGAGTTCGGCTCGAGCCTGCGCATACTTCGCTTGCGCTGCATTTGCGATCGCAGTCAATTCCTTGAGCGTCTTGGTCGCAGCGTTTAATTTTGCCTGAGCCTTATCGGCAGCCGCTTTACGAGCTGCTTCTTTCTCCTTGGCCTCTCGGATCTCTTTGAGAGTCGGCTTCGGCGTCTTTGCCATAACCGGAGCGATGGGTAGAAGAAGAGAGGTAGCCGCGACAAGCGCGATAAGACGGCGTGAAGTCACATACGCTCCTTGGGGAAATTAGGAGAAGATCAGAGATAAAGGATAAATCAGAGGTCGAGAAACTGGCCTGATTTGAGTCTGAGAGTTCCCTCAGTGTCGCATCCCTAGTTGGCTACATCACGTCGCTTGAAGAGTATCGCCGCAACGATCGATATCAGGGTCAAGAAGACCAACGAATATTGCATCGAGTATTGATAACTCAGATCCATACTCCCGCCTTGCCCGATATTGCTCAGTTGTGTCCCCGGCATGTAATCAGCGAGCGAGCGGCGAACGGCAACCAAAATCGATTCGACGATCAGGATCCAGATGACTCCGATGGAGATCGCACTGATCGGGGATCGAAGCAGAAGCCCTAAGACCATTCCAACGATTCCATAACCGATCGTCGCAAAGGAGACGTTGAGGAATGAGTTGATGGTGTCCCCGATCGCATCCGAAGTGAACCAACCATCGGTGATGACTTTCGCACGAGATGAAAGAGCGTAGGAAAGGCCCATGCCAATGACTGCGGAGAAGACGACGATGAGGAAGGCGAAGAGTGACATGGCAAGGAATTTCCCAGCCAGGATCTTCATTCGCGATGGTTGTCGGACCAAGAGATTGCGAAGCGTTCCATAGGTGTATTCCTGCGCGGTCTGTGCTGCGAAGACGCAGAGCGCAGCGAGACCGAGAAGTCCAGCCGATTGCGAGAAGGTAAGTGAGAAACCAGATGGAAGGGCGAGCATCTCGCGCGTTATGACTTGTCCTCGATCACCATTACCGCCGGGATCGTCAATCAAGAGGAAGATCACCGACGTGACCATCGCAACGAGACCACCTACTGCAAGGAGAGTCCCAAAGAGAAGTGTTGGTCGTCGCAGTTTGACCCACTCCGCAGCAAAGACACGAAACACCTAGCGCCCTCCCTCTTCCGATTCAGAGGATTCCGTCATCTCGAAGAAGGTCTCTTCAAGGGTAGGACGAAGTGGCGTGATCTCAGCGAGGGTGATCCCTCGCGTAAATGCCGTTCGATTGAGCTCTGATCCATAACTCTCATCAGCGACGATGAAGAGCTCATCTCCGCGTACTTCACAGGAGTGTCCAGCAGCCTTCGCGATCTCTAGAACGATCTGCAATCCACCTGATTCTGCTGTCTTAACTCGCAAATGAGGTTGTTGCTTTGCGAGGAGCTCTCGAGTCTTCCCTGCAAAGATCACGTTTCCTTCGCGAAGAACGACCAGATACTCACTGATCATCTCAAGTTCACTCAAAAGGTGAGAGGAGACGAAGACTGTGATGCCGCGATCAGCGAGAGAGCGGAGCAGATCACGGACTTCCTGAATTCCAGCTGGATCGAGTCCATTGGTCGGCTCATCAAGGATCAACAATTTCGGATTTGGAAGGAGCGCAGCAGCGATTCCCAATCTCTGCTTCATTCCAAGGGAATAGGTCTTGAATTTTGAATCCCCTCGATCACCGAGTCCGACCAGGTCGAGTAGCGATTGAATGGAGTCGAGTGAATAGCCACCGATCTTCGCAAGCACCTTCAAGTTCTGATAGCCAGTGAGCGCTGGATAGAAAGCTGGTCCCTCGATCATGGCCCCTACATAAGAGAGGTATCGCTCTGGTTCTGAGATCGGAATATCGAGTACTTCACCGCTTCCACCGCTCGGGGAGATCAG
>VFQT010000160.1_pt1 | contig 106577 bp, 102 predicted proteins | sample 3512381 | NCBI WGS metagenome assembly VFQT01 (sample SAMN10412376, study PRJNA504923) | tailings metagenome | isolation source: Relicate 2 Philex TSF3 active mining site | place: Philippines: Tuba, Benguet | collected 2017-08-29
GCCACGGAGCAAGAGGGCTTAAAGCGCAGTATTCTCAAAAGTATCGATGCAATGGCCAAGCCGCAAGCGATTTTGGCAAGCAATACATCATCGATTTCGATCACAGCGCTTGCCGCCTCCAGCACAAGACCTGAGCGTTTTGTGGGCATGCATTTCTTCAATCCGGTACCGGTTATGCAATTGGTCGAAATTATCTCGGGCTTGCAAACCAGCGACAGCGTTGCTCAAACCGTTGCGGCGCTTGCCAGGGTGCTAGGCAAAACCCCAATTGGCGTTAAAAACAGTGCAGGTTTTGTGGTCAATCGACTACTTTGTCCGATGATTAACGAGGCGGTTTTCGCCTTGCAAGAAGGCTTGGCAAGCGCAGAGGAAATCGATGCAGGCATGCGCTTGGGCTGTAATCATCCCATCGGGCCACTTGCGCTTTGCGACATGATTGGACTGGACGTTGAATTGGCAGTGATGGAAGTGCTTTATCAAGCCTTTAACGACTCCAAGTATCGTCCAGCACCCTTGCTTAAAGAGATGGTTGCCGCCGGCCGTCTTGGCCGTAAAACCGGCTGGGGTTTCTATCGCTATTAAGTTTGTAAGGATGGTCGTTGCGATCCGTTGTACCTTCCTGCGCAACTAGGCCTCGTAGCTGCGCAGGCCCTCGAGGTCGAGAATTCTAATGGCGCCGTAGGCGATCTCGACCAGCCCTTCTTGCTCTAAACTTTGTAAGGCTTGGTTGGCGCGCTGGCGCGACAAACCGGTGAGGTAGCCAAGCTCTGCTTGCGAGATTTGTAATTCGCTGCGGTTGCCGGGGTAGAGCACCGGGTTGAATAATTGAGCAATGATGCGGGCCAGTTTGCCCTCAGGGCCTAGCAGTCGCTCATGCTCAACGGTTGCGATGAACTGTGCAAGTCGTTCGTTGAGCTGGATCAGCAAAAAGCGGTTAAAGGCAATGCTGTGATCAAGCAGGTGTAAGAACAAGGCTTTGGGCAAATAGGCGATTTGGCTTTCGCGCAAGGCCACGACGTCGTAGCGACGCGGTTCGTTTTTGAGCATCGAACCTTCGCCAAACCAGCCACCGCTCGGTACACCGGTAAATGTGACGGCTTTGCCTTCGGCAGAGACCGAGCTAATTTTCACCAAGCCGCTGATCACACCAATCCAAGCGTTGACCGGCTCGCCTTTTCGGCACACAAAGCCTTGGGCTGCGATCTTGCGGGTGACGGTCTCACGTAAGACGCGTTGCGCGAGCTCATCGGGGAGCGAAGCCATCCAAGGGGTTTCGCTCAGCAAATGTTCAAGCGGGCGCTGGCTTTTAGGCATGTGAAAAACAGGTTTGAGACATTGGGTGTTCAGGGGCTTTCTGATCGCTGGGTTTTTGTTGCAATCCTGTTATAGCGAAGAATTGATTGTCGCTCAAGTGACATTGTCGGACAGGCGACAACTGTGCCTTTGCGCAAAGCCTTACACTCCCCTTTCCAAAAAATGAAATGCTGTGGCGCAAACCGCGAAACACAGCACCAACACAGGAGCAGGGAGACGATGGCCGAATCGGCTGTTTCAGCTTCTCAAGGCGGGGCACTGACGGAATCTTTAACATTTCCACAGTGTCTGCTCGCCCACGCCCGCATGCGTCCTGAGGCGCCTGCGATGCGCGAAAAGTATCTGGGGATATGGCAAACCACGACATGGTCAGCCCTATCAACCCTGGTGTTGCAAATGGCTGCTGGGTTGGCTGCGCGTGGACTCAAACGCGGCGACCACATCGCACTCATTGGCGATAACCGCCCTAGGCTTTACGCGAGCATGATTGCAGCTCAATGTTTGGGTGCGATTCCGGTCCCCATGTATCAGGACGCGGTGGCAGCCGAAATGGTTTATGTATTCAGAGACGCTTCGATACGCATCGCCGTGGTTGAGAATCAAGAGCAAACCGATAAGGTCTTGGAAATCCGCGAGCAGTGCCCGCAATTGAGCGACATTATTTATGACGATGATCGGGGCTTGCGCAATTATCAGCAAAGCGGCATCGAATCGATCGATGCTTTGCTCGAAGCCGGTGCCCTCTACGAACAAGCCCATCCAGGCAAGGTTCGCCAGGCGATTGACGAGGGTGGATTTCACGACGATTGCGCAATGTTTTACACCTCGGGCACCACGGGTAATCCCAAAGGGGTGGTCCATACCCACGCGAGCTTGATCCTGCCTTCGCGCACCGTCTCTCAGCAAGAAGGATTGGGCCCGCAAGACGAAGTGCTTGCTTATTTGCCGATGGCCTGGATTGGCCAAAACATTTTCAGCTATGCCCAATGGCTCATCAACGGCTTCACCATCAATATGCCGGAATCGCAAGAAACCGTCATGATCGATATGCGCGAGGTAGGACCGACCTATTATTTCGCCCCACCTCGGGTTCTTGAAGCCTTGCTCACGACCGTCACGATTCGGATGGAAGATGCTTCACCGGGCAAACGAAGCCTTTTTAAGCACTATATGGCCTTGGCCAAACGAATCGGTGGTCGCATACTGGATGGCGACCCCACGGTTAGTTTTAGCGAACGGCTGCAATACCAGTTGGGTGACTGGCTGATTTATGGACCCTTGCGAAACGCATTGGGCATGAGCAGGATCAAGCTTGCCTACACCGCGGGCGAAGCCATCGGACCCGACTTATTTTCTTTTTACCGCTCGCTTGGGATTAACCTCAAACAACTCTACGGTTCAACCGAAACAGCGGTGTGGGTTTGCGTTCAGCCCGATGGCCATGTTCGCGCCGATACGGTAGGAAAGCCCGTGCCAGGTGTTGAGGTGCGCATTCGAGATAATGGTGAGATTGTGGTTCGCAGCCCAGGCCTGTTGCGCGAATACTATAAAAATCCGCAGGCCACCGCCGAAGTTCGAGACGCCGAAGGTTGGTACCACACGGGTGATGCAGGCTACTTTGATCAAGAAGGCCACCTTCGCATTATCGATCGGGCCAAAGACGTCGGACAATTGGCCAATGGCGCCATGTTTGCACCGAAGTACATTGAAAATAAATTGAAGTTTTTCCCCTTTATCAAAGAAGCGGTTGCTTTTGGTCAGGGCAAATCCGAAGTTTGCTGTTTTGTAAACATTGATTTTGAGGCCTGTGGTAACTGGGCTGAGCGTCGCAATCTTCCTTATGCGGGCTATAACGATCTGGCTGCCAAAGCCGAGGTGTATGACTTGATTCAGGATTGTGTGAATCAGACTAACGCGGATCTTGCCCTCGACCCCAAGCTTGCCGATTCACAAATCAGTCGCTTTTTGATCCTGCACAAAGAGTTGGACCCTGATGATGATGAACTCACCCGCACTCGCAAGGTTCGGCGTGGCTTTATTGCCCAGAAGTATGAGGTTTTGCTTGAGGCCATGTTCTCTGGCAAAGACAGTCAATATGTGGAGACGCAAGTGAAGTTTGAAGACGGTCGAACCGGCGCCGTGAGCGCTACCCTCCGCATTGCAAACGCCAAGCGCCAGCAAGGCTTGGCAAAGGCTGCCTGATGAGCAGGCGATCGATCGGCGAGGTGATGCTCGATGTCAAGAATATCTCGCTGAGCTTTGGCGGGGTCAAGGCTTTAACGGATATTAGTTTTAATGTTCGCGAACACGAGATCCGCGCCATTATTGGGCCAAACGGTGCCGGTAAAAGTTCGATGCTCAACTGCATCAACGGTGTGTATACCCCACAGCAAGGCAGCATCACCTTTCGCGGCAAGACCTTTGATCATATGAATTCGCGTGAGGTTGCCGAAATGGGCATCGCCAGGACTTTCCAAAATCTGGCCTTGTTCAAGGGTATGAACGTTATCGACAATATTATGTCGGGACGTAATTTGAAAATGAAAACCAATATCTTCCAGCAAGCGCTGCGTATTGGTGCTGCCGAACGCGAAGAGCAAGCGCACCGCGAAGTCGTCGAACGCATTATTGATTTTCTGGAAATTCAGGCCTGGCGAAAAACCCCGGTTGCAAGGCTACCCTATGGTTTGCAAAAGCGGGTCGATCTTGGTCGTGCACTTGCCATGGAACCACAGGTCTTGCTGCTCGATGAGCCGATGGCAGGCATGAATATCGAAGAAAAGCAGGATATGTGTCGCTTTGTTCTCGATGTTAATGATCAGTTTGGCACCACGATTGTGCTGATTGAGCACGATATGGGGGTGGTGATGGATATTTCAGACCGGGTGGTTGTGCTGGATTATGGAAAAAAGATCGGCGATGGCACGCCCGACGAAGTTCGAAGCAATGAAGAAGTCATTAGCGCCTATTTAGGCACCTCTCATTGATTGACCTTCGTGATTGATCGCCCAAAGCTTGTTGATCGCCCCAAGCCCTCAAGCTTTTTGATGAACATCTCTTTTGCGCTTCATAAGGTATAAGCATGGGCCCATTTCTGGAAACCTTAATTGGCGGCTTAATGACTGGCATGCTGTACTCGCTGGTAGCCCTCGGTTTCGTACTTATTTTTAAAGCGTCCGGTGTTTTTAACTTTGCCCAGGGGGCCATGGTTTTGTTTGCCGCATTGGCCATGGCACGCTTTGCCGAATGGATTCCAGCCTTGCTGGGTATCGAGCACAAAGTGCTGGTCAACCTGATGGCCTTTATCTTAGCGATGGGGGTGATGATCATGCTTGCTTGGGTGGTCGAACGCTTTGTTCTAGGAAAGCTGGTTAATCAAGAAGGCGTGACTTTGTTGATGGCAACCTTAGGCATCACTTATTTCATGGACGGATTTGGCCAGACGGTTTTTGGTTCGGATATTTACAAGATTGATGTGGGCTTACCCAAGGAGCCGATGTTTTTGCTTGAAGATGTTTTTCAGGGCGGCATTTTGGTGAATCAAGAGGAACTGAGTGCTGCAATCATCGCCGCTGCCTTGGTGGCTTTACTGGCGGCTTTTTTCCAATACACAGGCACAGGGCGAGCCTTGAGAGCAGTGGCCGATGATCACCAGGCGGCCCAGTCCATTGGTATTCCGCTTGAACGGATTTGGGTTATTGTTTGGAGCGTTGCAGGCTTTGTTGCATTGGTGGCCGGGATCATTTGGGGTAGTAAGCTCGGTGTGCAGTTTTCACTTTCCCAGGTGGCCTTAAAGGCGCTTCCCGTGGTGATCCTTGGCGGACTCACATCGGTGCCTGGTGCAATTGTCGGTGGCCTCATTATTGGTGTGGGCGAGAAACTCTCTGAGGTTTACATTGGCCCGATGCTCGGTGGCGGGATTGAAATTTGGTTTGCCTATGCGCTTGCCCTGCTCTTTTTGCTTGTTCGTCCGCAGGGTTTGTATGGCGAAAAAATCATTGACCGAGTCTGATCGCTCTCACTTTCATCAGGAAATCGCACACCATGCTTTATCGTGAAAATGGGCAGTTCAAGACAAGTTATCAGGCTGATCAGCAAATCTTTCCGATCGCGCAGGATCGTTATTTAATTCTCGCCTTGATCGCTGCGGCAGCCATTGTCGTGCCTTTTATAGCCAGCGAATATGTTTTCAGGGCTTTGTTGATTCCCTTTTTAATTTTGTCGCTCGCTGCCTTGGGTTTGAATATTCTGGTGGGCTATTGCGGCCAGATCTCCCTTGGCACCGGGGGCTTTATGGCGGTAGGCGCTTATGCAGCCTACAACCTGCTGGTTCGAATCGAGGGCATGCCAGCGGTCGTTGCAATCTTGCTTGGCGGTGTTTTTGCGATGGCCTTTGGCGTGGTATTCGGCATACCGTCCTTGCGCATTAAAGGTCTTTATTTGGCCGTGGCAACGCTTGCTGCACAGTTTTTTTGTGATTGGGCATTTTTGCGCATTAAGTGGCTGACCAATGATTCAGCCTCGGGATCGGTAAGCGTGCCCGAGTTGATGGTTTTTGGCTGGAACGTCGACACGCCGATCGACAAATATCTTTTTTGTCTTGGCTTTGTGGTGATTTTTGCTTTGTTGGCCAAAAATCTGGTGCGTGGCCACACAGGCCGCGAGTGGATGGCCATCCGCGATATGGATGTGGCTGCGGCTGTTATTGGGATCAGACCGGTATACGCAAAACTGACTGCTTTTGCAGTCAGTTCATTTATCGTTGGGGTTGCAGGTGCACTGTGGGGATTTGTTCACCTGGGTTCTTGGGAGCCTGCTGCGTTTAACATCACACGTTCCTTCGATTTACTTTTTATGGTGATCATCGGTGGGCTCGGCTCGATCATGGGAAGCTTTTTCGGCGCGGCCTTTATTGTGATCGTGCCCATCGTGCTTGATAACCTCCCCAACTGGTTCGGTATACCCATCGATACCGCGCTTGCCTCCCATCTCACCTTTATGATTTTTGGTGCGCTGATTGTCTTTTTCTTGATCGTCGAACCCCATGGCCTGGCAAGACTATGGTCGGTCGGTAAAGAAAAGTTGAGGCTATGGCCATTTCCTCATTGAAGATGGCCTGTGTCGAAGATGGGTTGCGTAGATTTTTGAACAAAACGTTTGAACTGGAGGCTGACATGAAGTTGAGATCGATAGCATTTGCAGCAGGACTGGCCGCTGCAAGTTTAAGCGCCACACTAGGCGTTACGAGTGCTCTGGCGCAAGCCAAGGAGCAGTTCTTTCCGGTGCTGGTTTATCGCACCGGCGCCTACGCACCAAACGGTGTGCCTTTTGCCAATGGCTATGTTGACTATCTCAAGTATGTCAACGCCAAGGGCGGCATCAACGGGGTGAAAATCAGCTTTGAAGAGTGCGAAACAGGCTATGCCACCGATAAGGGTGTTGAGTGCTACGAGCGCCTCAAAGGCAAGGGCGCCACGGTTTTTCAGCCCCTATCGACGGGTATTACCTTCGCACTGACCGATAAGGTGCTAACCGATAAGATCCCGCTCATAACAGCGGGTTATGGGCGTGCTGATTCGGCAGACGGTATGGCTTTTCGCTGGAACTTCCCGCTCCTAGGTACTTATTGGACGGCAGCCGATGTGCTGGTTCAGCATATTGCGAAAAAAGAAGGCGGCCCCGATAAGCTCAAAGGCAAGAAGATCGCACTTGTTTATCACGATTCACCTTATGGCAAAGAGCCTATTCCTTTGCTTCAAGAACGCGCCAAAATGCATGGCTTTGACCTAAGCCTGCTGCCGGTCGCACATCCTGGCGTTGAGCAAAAAGCAACCTGGTTACAAATTCGTCAAAACCGTCCTGACTATGTGTTTTTGTGGGGTTGGGGTGTGATGAATTCTGCAGCGCTTAAAGAAGCTGTAGCAACAGGTTTCCCGCGCGACAAAATGTATGGCGTTTGGTGGTCGGGCGCCGAACCTGATGTGAAAGATGTGGGTGCCAATGCAAAAGGCTATAACGCTTTAGCGATGCAACACGGCGCTGAGCCCAATGCCAAAATTGTCAAGGACATTCTTGCAACCCTGCACGCGAAAAATCAGGGCACTGGCTCAAAGGATGAAGTCGGTCAAGTGCTTTATATGCGCGGCTTGATCTCTGCCATGCTGGGTGTTGAGGGCGTAAAGGCTGCGCAGGAGCGTTATGGCAAGGGTAAGGTCATGAACACCGAACAGGTCCGCTGGGGTCTGGAAAATCTAAACCTTGATCAAAAGAAGATCGATGCGCTTGGGTTTGGTGGCGTAATGCGCCCGGTCTCAACGAGTTGTGCCGATCACATGGGTGCATCTTGGGCACGTTTGCACACTTGGGATGGTGCTAAGTGGAGCTTTAGCTCGGATTGGTATCAGGCCGATGATCAAATCCTTAAACCATTGATTCGCGCGTCTGCTGATAAGTACATGGCCGAGAAGAAACTGCAGCGTCGTACGGCCGCTGACTGTCAGTAACTTGATCGTCCAAGCTCGACCGAACCCATACAGGGTCTCGGTCGAGTCGCTTTGCTGAAACCCGTCCTCGGAACCCCTTGCAATGAGTCAAGCCTTTCTCAATGTCAACGGCATTGAAGTGATTTATAACCATGTGATCCTGGTGCTCAAAGGTGTATCGCTTCAGGTGCCCGAGGGTAAAGTTGTCGCCTTGCTCGGTGGCAACGGGGCTGGCAAAACCACCACCTTGCGCGCTGTGAGCAATTTGCTTGCAGGCGAACGCGGCGAGGTGACCAAGGGTTCTGTCGAATTACGCGGTGAGCGGATCGAAAACCTCACGCCGGCGCAAATGGTCGATCGAGGTGTGATCCAGGTGATGGAGGGCCGTCACTGTTTTGCCCACTTGAGCATTGAAGATAATTTATTGACCGGCGCCTACACCCGCAAAGATGGTAAGGCAGCGATCGCCCAAACGCTCGAAAAAGTTTATAACTATTTCCCGCGGCTAAAGACCAGGCGCAGTTCGCAAGCCGCCTATACCTCGGGTGGTGAGCAGCAAATGTGCGCCATTGGCCGCGCTTTGATGGCCAACCCGCGGATGGTTTTGCTCGATGAACCTTCGATGGGATTGGCGCCTCAAATTGTTGAAGAAGTTTTCGAGATCGTCAAAGATTTAAATACGAAAGAAAAGGTTACGTTTTTGCTCGCTGAGCAAAACACCAATATGGCGCTTCGCTATGCCGATTATGGCTATATTTTAGAGAGCGGTCGGGTGGTGATGGACGGCGAGGCCAAGGCGCTTGCTGAAAATGAAGACGTTAAAGAATTTTATCTTGGTGTTAGCGGCGAAGGGCGCAAAAACTTTAAAGATGCGAAGTTTTACCGCCGCCGCAAGCGCTGGCTATCTTAAGTTCTCAACGCTGAGCGAATAAGCATGTCTACACAGACCAACCCTGCCGCCTCGCATCCCAAGGATGCAGCTTCGCAAGCTAGTTCGGTCGGATCGCACGCGAGTTTTTCCCCTGGATCATCGACCGTACCAGATGCTGGATCAGCCTACTTTGACAGCCGCGAGACACGTAGCGCAGAGCAGCGCGAAGCCTCGCTCTTTGCGGCCCTTCCCGCATTCATCGCCCATGCAAAAGCCCATGCGCCAGCCTGGGCTAAGCGATTGCAGGGTTTTGATGCGCAGTCGATTCATTCACGCAAGGCACTCGCTGCGCTTCCGGTCTTGCGCAAGTCGGCGTTAAAAGACTTACAAAGCATCGACCCGCCCTTCGGTGGGTTTAACGCCACGCCCGTTGGCAAGATGAGCAGGCTTTTCATGTCGCCCGGCCCGATCATGGACCCGGAAGGCACGGGTGCCGATCCATGGCGAGCAGGGCGTGCGCTTTGGGCTGCCGGCATCCGGCCAGGCATGATCTTGCAAAACTGTTTTGGTTATCACCTCACACCAGGCGCTTGGATGGTCGATGCTGCGGCAAGACATATTGGCTGCGCTGTGATTCCAGCTGGCGTTGGGCAAACCGAGCAGCAACTCGAACTGATTACAAACTTTAAGCCCGATGCCTATGTGGGTACGCCATCGTTTTTGCGCATCCTCATTGAAAAGGCCAAAGAGCTTGGCGCTGATATCTCAGCATTAAAGCAGGCGCTTGTCGCTGCAGAAGCCTTGCCGCCAAGTCTTCGTCAATGGTTTCATGATCAAGGCATTCAAACGGTTTTGCAGTGGTATGGCACGGCCGATTTGGGCTTGATCGCTTATGAGTCGCCCGCTTGTGAAGGCATGATCCTTGATGAGGATTTAATTCTTGAGATCGTGCGTCCAGGTAGCGATGAGCCAGTGCCCGATGGCGAAGTCGGCGAAGTGGTGATCACAAGCTTTAATCCGCACTACCCCATGATTCGATTTGGGACAGGGGATTTATCGGCGGTGATGCCAGGGATTTCGCCTTGCGGACGGACGAATATTCGTATCCGGGGCTGGTTGGGCCGGGCTGATCAGACGACCAAGGTTCGGGGTATGTTTGTCCATCCCGGGCAGGTGGCTCAGGTGCTAGCCCGTCACCCACAAGTCAAACGCGCGCGCCTTGTCATCACCGGGGAAATGGCGCAAGACGCGATGACCCTGTATTGTGTGCTTGCCGAGGATGCGGGCGGCACCTCAACAGCGCTTGAGCAGGCGCTTATCCAGTCGATTCGCGATGTCATGAAGTTGCGAGCCGAGCTACGTTTTGTCGACGCTCAGGCGCTTGCCAATGACGGTAAGGTCATCGAGGACGCCCGCAAATACGATTAACTTGCGGAGGCTTCGATGTTTCAACAGGACTTACTGCGCGGCAAGCGCTTTTTGGTGACCGGTGGCGGCAGCGGCCTTGGCCGGGCGATGTGTGAACACTTTTTGGCCCATGGTGCGGAGGTCGCGATTTGTGGCCGCCGGGCGACCATCTTGGAAGCGGCGGCTGATGCGATGCGCGAACAAAGCGGTGGCAAAGTCCATTGCTACAACCTCGATATTCGCGATGCTTCGGCTGTTGATGCCATGGTCGCCGACTTGTTTGAAAAGGGTGGATTAGACGGTCTTGTAAACAATGCAGCGGGCAATTTCATCAGCCCCACCGAGGCGATGTCGACCCGTGGTTTTGATGCCATCGCAGGTATTGTTTTTCACGGTAGTTTTTATGTCACCCATGCGGTCGGCCGCCGCTGGATTGAGGCGGCTCAATCGCGTGGTGGGTGGAAGCCTGGTGAGCCCATGAAATCGGTGCTTTCGATCACAGTCACCTGGGTCGAAAACGGAGGTCCCTACACCGTGCCGAGCGCAATGAGCAAGGCTGGCATTGCCACCATGACCAAATCGCTGGCTGTGGAATGGGCGCGTTACGGCATTCGCCTAAACGCGCTTGGGCCTGGGGAGATTCCCACCGAAGGCATGAGTAAGCGCTTAAACCCTGGTGAAGAGGGGGGTGAGCGTTCGCGGCTAAACAACCCTCAAATGCGTCCTGGAAGCATGCGCGAACTTCAGCACTTAGCGACTTTTTTAATGTCGAATGGTTGCGACTGGTTATCAGGGCAGTCGATTTACATGGACGGTGCAGGCTATTTAGCCCACGGCGGCAATTTTTATGGCCTAAGAGCGTGGGATGATGCGCAGTGGCGCGAGGCGCGTGAACGGATTGAGGCGCACAACGCCAAAGATCGCGCACAGCGTGGGTTAGGTCGATGAAGCCACAGGTTTACGATTTTGAAGGCGTCGTGCCGGTCATTGACCCGAGCGCCTATGTCCATCCAAGTGCGGTTTTAATCGGCGATGTGTGGATCGGCGCAGGTTGTTATGTGGGTGCCGGCGCTGTATTCCGAGGTGACTTCGGCCGCATTGAGCTGCATGAGGATGCCAATGTGCAGGACAACTGTGTGGTTCATTCGCTGCCCGATTTTGACTGTGTCATGGAGCGACGCAGCCATATGGGTCACGGCGCTGTGATCCATGGCTGTCGTATTGGTGCAGGGGCCTTGATTGGCATGAATGCCGTCATTCTCGATAAGGCCGTCATTGGTGAAAATGCCCTGGTGGCGGCGATGACGCTTGTCAAGGTCGGGCAGGTTATTCCTGCTGCGGTGATGGTTACGGGAGCACCTGCCAAGGTGGTGCGAGCGCTCCATGAGAAAGACTTGGCCTGGAAGCGACTGGGTACCGACTGGTATATCGAATTGGCCCAACGTGCCAGGCTTGCATCGCGCCCAGTCGACGCACTCGCTGCAGCCAGTGCTGAGCGTATGGCGCAACGCACAGCCTGGCCGCATGTGTTAGACCCTGATCTGGGCTAAAGCCCCAAAGCCGCAAGCCCAGACGTGCCAGGCGATAGGTCGCCTGCGCCCAATGTGGCCTGCATCAAGACGGTGTCGAGCCAACGGCCATGCTTCCATCCGCTTGCTCGCAACAAACCTGCAAAGCGAAAGCCGCAGCGTGCATGCAGGGCAATCGAGGCGACATTGGCTGAGTCACCGATGACTGCAATCATTTGTCGTGCCCCGATGGCTTCGCACTCAACCATCAGTGCTTGAAGCAGGCGGGTGCCTAAGCCTTTGCCCCGCATCTCGGGATCAAGATAAATTGAGTTTTCCAGGCTGAAACGATAAGCAGGCCGAGTGCGGAAATGGTTGGCATAAGCATAGCCGAGCACATGCTCGTCACGGCAAACCACCAGATAAGGAAAACCTTGGCTCACCACCGCTTCCCATCGTTGGCTAATTTCTTCAGGGCTTGGCGGCTCAAGCTCAAAGGAGGCGCTTCCGTGCAAGACATGGTGCGCGTAAATCTCGCTGATCCGGCTTAAATCGCCCTGCACCGCGGCTCGAATCATGGTTTCCATAAGGCTTTGTCAGGTCCGCCTGTGATCGTCGTTAAAAAGTCTTGTCCCTTCGCAACGCAGGGCGCCTTGGGCAATCAATTCATCGATGGCCCCATGCAGCGCATCGTTGGCCGCCATACCCATTTGTTTGGCGCATGCGCCAAGTAGTGTCGCACCAGCTAAATGCTTTTCGAGCGCAGCCCTATCAGCCCATTCCAAGTCGAGCATAAGAAATTTCAGCAAGACTTTGAGCGCATGCCGGGCGTGTTTGGCGGGCGCGTGGTGCATGGCAGCGAGTCGCTTTCGGGCGATTGCCAAAGCCTGATCGACATCAGCAAAGGCAGGGCCATGGCCTGGGAAGATCCAACGCGGCTGCAAAAACTCAATCAGATCGAGCATGGCGGCTTGCTCCTCAAAGCCCGATTCGCCTTCAAGCTCAGGAAAGATCACGCCAAAACCTTCAGCCCATAATGCATCGGCCGAAATCAACAAAGCCTTCGAGGCTTCAAAAAAAATCAGCGACTTTGGGTCGTGGCCTGGTGCGGCATAGGCTTCCCAGCAAAGCTCGCCGCATGTGATCAGGTCACCGGGCTTGATGCTTGCATCGGCAAGAAAACGCTGGCAGCGTTGTCCGGTTGCCTGAAAGCTCAGTGCTTGTTCATCCCAAAGGCGTACTGCGTCAAAGCTGGCTGCCGGCACAAGTAGCTCGCAGTCAAAGCTTTGCTGTATGAGGGCATTGGCGCCGCAGTGGTCTGAGTGCAAATGGGTGTTGATGAGTCTGTGTAGTCTTGTGCCCTCAAGCATTTGCCGCAATTGGTCGCGCGTGTTTTGCGCGTGTTTGATGTAACCGCTGTCAAAAAGCGTAGCGCCCTGTTGATCATCGAAGATCAAGACCGAGTTGCACGATAACCAATCGCGCTGTATGAAGCGCAGCTGATTGGGCCAGTCTGGATGGCTTGATGCATCGCAAAGCAGGCGCACATCAGCTGCGGGCGCTTGCTTGGACGTTGTTGGCGGCTTTCGCCGGGCGTTGATGGCCTCAAATACCGCTAAACGCGATGCATCGCTCAGACTTCCCCAGCTTGCAATCTCGTCGATCGTTCTCAGGCAGCCCTCGCATAAACCGCTTGCCGGGTCCATACGGCAGACAGAAATACAAGGTGAGGCGATGTTAGCCAAGGTAAAGCGCAGGGCTTGGGCGGGATGAAAAACTACGACCGGCAAAACTGCTTACGCGCGCAGCTCTGTCGGAGAAGCGGCTGAAGCTTAATGGCCCAAAACTTAAGCATTTGCCGCCTCGGCCTTAGCAGCGTCACGGCTGCGCTTTTTGGCGGCAAGCGCATTGCCGACCCTGGTTTGGGGTCGGATACCTGTTTGCTCGCAAATCCACTGACCGGTGTCGACCAATTGGTCTAAATCAAGCCCTGTTGAAACACCAAGCCCTTCAAGCAAATAAACCACATCCTCAGTGGCCACATTGCCGGTTGCACCTTTGGCATAAGGGCAGCCACCAAGACCTGCAATCGAGGAGTCAAAACGGCGAATGCCCACGTCCAAACAGGCCACGATATTTGCGATTGCCTGTCCATACGTGTCATGGAAATGACCAGAGAGAGTATCGGCACCCACCAAACTAGCGCAGGCTGCCATCACTTCTCGTACTTGATCGGCTGTGCCAACGCCAATGGTGTCAGCAATGCCAATTTCATCGCAGCCCATATCGGCAAAACGCTGGCTCACGTCAAGCACGCTTTGAAGGCTAACCTCGCCTTGATAGGGGCAGCCAAAAGCAACCGATACCGCTGCACGCAGGCGCAGACCATGGGCTTTTGCGGCAAGGGCAACCGGCTCAAAACGAGCCAATGACTCGGCAATCGAACAATTAATATTACGTTGCGAAAAAGCTTCTGAGGCGGCTCCAAAAATAACGACCTCGTCGGCACCTGCTGCAAGCGCCGCCTCAAAACCTTTCATATTAGGTGTGAGTGCGCTATAGCGACCGCCAGGCATACGCTTCATGCCGGCAAACACGGCATCGGTCCCCGCCATTTGCGGCGTCCATTTGGGCGAAACAAACGAGCCCACCTCAATAGACAAACAGCCTGCCTTGGAAAGCCTATCGACCAAACCGACCTTTAAGTCGCTTGCAATGAACTGCTTTTCATTTTGCAAACCATCGCGAGGACCGACTTCGGTGATGATGACCTCGGTTGGGCGGGTTGTTCGATGAGGTGTTTGCGCCGATACGCTGTGACTTGATGCCATGCCAATTCCTTGCACTGGGGTTCTCACTAATAAGCAAGCTTGCGGTCGATCTTTCCGCTTGGGGACTCGCCGCCGATGAGTTGCATCATCTTAGCGGCGATTTGCTTCACCGCAGGCTGCAAGAGGGTGCATGCCGCCACATGGGGTGTGATGCGGACCTTGGGGTGCTTCCAAAAACGACTTGAGGGATCGAGCGGCTCCTGGCAAAACACATCAAGGCTTGCCCCTGCGAGGCTGCCTCGATCAAGCGCATCGAGTAAGTCGGCTTCGACCACTAAAGGGCCTCTTGCCACATTGATTAACCACCCTCCAGGCCGAAGCAGGCTAAAGGCCTCAGCGTTGATCATCCCTCGGGTTTTTTCGGTGAGTGGTGCAAGCAAGATCAGGATGCGGGTTGCCTGCAAAAACCCCTGCCACTGGGCCGGCGCATCGTCTTGACGTCTGTAACCATGCACTGGAAAACCAAGTGCCCGAAGGCTTGCTGCAACTTGCTGGCCAAGCACCCCCATGCCTACGATGCCTACGGGATAATCGAGCGCATCACGCGGTTCGCGCTGCTGCCAGCGTGCATGTTGCTGATCAGCAGCATAGGCCTCACGCTGACCAAGCACATGTAGACACTCCAGCGCACAGTACTGCGCCATTTGAAGGCCCATGCCAGCATCTTCAAGTCGATAAATCGCAAGATCAGCTGGAACCGTTTGCGAGCGCAGAATTGCATCCACACCCGCGCCAGCATTGAAAAAGGCTTTGAGTTGGGGTTGTGCGGCAAAAAAAGCGGCCGGTGGTAACCAACCCACCGCGTAGTCAGCTTTAAATGGCGTATCGGCTGGGGACTCGGCCTTGTAAGCACTGACCTTCGCCTCAATCGCAGATTCGTCAAAGGCAGCTTGCAGGGCCTGCACCCAGTTCACGCGCTCCTTTTCATCGGCAAACACGACAGCGATATTGATCATACTGCTGGCGCTCCGGCTTTTTCGATCTGGGCGATGAGCGCGCCATCAGGCACTTGATCGCCAAGGCCATAGGCAAGCTTGATGAGTTGACCAGAAAAGGGCGCAACAAGGCTATGCTCCATTTTCATCGCCTCCATGACTAAAAGCACTTGGCCCGCTTCGACACCATCGCCTTGGGAGGCATTGATCGCTATGATTTTTCCAGGCATTGGAGCGAGAAGCGCGCCAGCGCTTTGCTGATTGTTTTCAGCATGCTTGTCCTCCAGCAAGATTTGCCAAGCGCTACCGGCCTGCGGTAAGTCGAGCATGATGTGCAGCTTATCAAGTCCCGTGAGCCTCGCCCGCAAACGGATATTGCTTTGCGCTTGCAGCCCTTTGCCATGACTGCCGTCCAAAGGCATCGGCTCGCAGGCCTCAAAGCTTGCCGCAAGCTCAAGCGTCTTCGATGGGTGAGTCGTCAATTCGCCGTCTCGCAAACGCCAGAACTGGCCAAGAACCGATACGGTCAGGTCAGGCAGCCACTGGATATCGATCTTCTCCTCATGCGATGAGACCGCATCATCCATGGCACGCAATCGAAGTTGATAGCGTGCAGGATCGCTCGCCTGAAGGCCATGGTGGCGCCAGCCGTCCCTGCGATCAAAAGCATCCCAGGATTGACTTGACGGTTGGCTCAGTGCCCATGCCGCCGCGATCGCAAGCAGCGATTCAAGCCTTTCTTGTGGGCTCAGCGCGCCAGCGAGGCTATCGATTTCTCGTTCGATCAGGGCAGTGCTGAGTTGCCCTGCCTGCACGGCGGGATGGTCGATAAGCTTTTGTAAGAAAGCGCGATTGTTTGAGGGGCCAAGTACCGAGCTTGCTGCAAGCGCCTGACGCATGCTTGCAAGTGCTTGTTGGCGATCCTTGCCATGGACAATGATCTTGGCAATCATCGGGTCGTAATCCCCGCTGATCACATCGCCCTCCCGTATGCCTGCATCGATCCGGATCGGCGCACTCACATCAAATTGTGCGGCCGCTTCAGGAAAGCAAAGCGATTGAACCTGCCCCATCGAGGGCAGAAAGCCTCGGCGGGGATTCTCGGCGTAAAGCCTTGCTTCGATGGCATGGCCTTGGGCCTCTACATGTTCCCAATGCGCGGGCAAGGGCTCACCCATGGCAACCTTGAGCTGCCAGGCCACCAAATCTTCGCCCAAAATCATCTCAGTGACCGGGTGCTCGACTTGCAAGCGGGTGTTCATTTCCATGAAGAAAAAATCACCGGCTGGGTCGACGATGAATTCCACGGTGCCTGCCCCGACATATTGCACCGAGCGCGCCGCGGCGATGGCCGCCATGCTCATGGCCCGACGCTTTTGCGGGCTCCAGCCGGGTGCAGGCGCTTCTTCAATCACTTTTTGATGTCGTCGCTGCAAGCTGCAATCGCGCTCAAGCAGTGAGACGATCTTGCCGTGCTGGTCGCCAAAAATCTGGACCTCGATATGTCTAGGTTCGATGATATAGCGCTCGATTAATACCTGCGCATCACCAAAACTCGATAAAGCTTCGCGCTGACACGATGCCAGCGCCGCTGCAAAGTCCTTGGCCTCATCCACCCGGCGCATACCTTTGCCGCCACCGCCCGCGGTTGCCTTGATCAGCACCGGGTAGCCCACAAGCGCTGCTTGCTCTTTGAGGAAGTCAGTATCTTGGCGTTCGCCGTAATAACCGGGCACCAGCGCGACGCCCGCTGCCGCCATCAAGGCTTTGGCGTTGGCCTTGCTCCCCATCGCTGAAATGGCGGCAGGGCTAGGTCCGATAAAACGCATCCCTGCATCGATAACAGCTTGCGCAAACTCGGCATTTTCAGACAAAAAACCATAACCGGGATGAATCGCGTCTGCCGTCGATTCGCCTGCGGCCTTGAGCAAGACGGCTTGGTTGAGGTATGAAAGCCGCGCGGCTGGGGGGCCAATGAAAACCGCCTCGTCGGCCAAAGCAACATGAGCTGCGTGCCTGTCCGCTTCTGAATACACCGCAATACAGTGAATGCCGAGTTGTTGTGCACTCCGTATGACCCGGCAAGCGATTTCGCCGCGGTTGGCAATCAGAAGCCTGCGGATTGTTTTCACGTTGGTTGATCCAGGCTTGCGAGCCAGGAGGGCTTGCGCTTTTCGAAAAACGCGGCAATACCCTCTTGCGCCTCATCGCTTGCCCGCACCTGGGCGATGCGTGCTGCGGTTTCGGCGCTCAAGGCGTCATCGATGACTTTCCCAGCCACATCGGCGATCAATTGTTTGCAATGCCCCATCGCCTGCGGTCCGGCTGCAAGCAATTGGCCGAGCATGGCATTGACTGCACCGTCGAGTTCATCGTCAGGGACAATGCTTTGCACTAATCCGATGCGCCAGGCTTCGGCAGCCTCAAAGACTTCGGCGCTTAAAAAGTAACGCCTTGCCTGACGCTCGCCCATGGCCTTGATCACATAAGGACTGATCATGGCCGGAATAAGCCCAAGCTTGACTTCGGAGAGGCAAAACCGAGTGTCTGCACTAGCTATTGCTATATCGCATGCCGCAACCAGACCCATGCCGCCAGCAAAGGCTGCGCCATGCACTCTTGCAACCGTCGGTTTGGGGCTTTGGTGTAACAGACGCAAAACCCCTGCAAGCCTTCCCGAATCGGCGCGTGCCTCCTCAGGGCTCATCGCGCGCGCCTTTTTCATCCATGCTAAATCACCGCCTGCACAAAAAGCCTTGCCGCGGCCTGCAAGCAATATGACGCGAACTGCATCGTCGCTAATCGCGTCACCAAGCGCCTGGGTGAGCTCGCCGAGCATGACATCGTTCATCGCATTGCGCAGATCAGGACGGTTAAGCCAGATCAGGCCAATGCCCTGGTTGAGCTCACATTGCAGCGTTTCATAGGTCACGATAGCAATTCCTTTTGTCGATGCCTGGCTCAGGCGTGGCGATGAGGCTTCATCTCAGCGCCAACATTACATGCGAAATACGCCAAAGCGGCTCGCTTGGGCAGGGCTTTGCAAACTCATGCTAAGACCTAGGGCAACCACCCGGCGCGTGTCTTCAGGGTGGATGACACCATCGTCCCACAGCCTCGCACTGGCGTAATAGGGATGACCTTCGCGCTCATACTGGGCGCGGATCGGCGCTTTAAAGGCTTCGATTTGTTCGCTGCTCATGGACTGCCCGCGCAAGGCCAAGGCGTCTTGGCGTATGGTCGCAAGTACCGAGGCGGCTTGTTCGCCACCCATCACCGAAATGCGAGCATTGGGCCACATAAACAATAGCCTGGGCGAGTAGGCGCGACCGCACATGCCGTAGTTGCCGGCGCCAAAGCTGCCACCGATAATCACCGTGAATTTAGGCACCTTGGCGCAGGCCACCGCGGTTACCATCTTCGCACCAGCACGAGCAATGCCTTCGTTTTCGTACTTGCGCCCCACCATGAAGCCGGTGATGTTTTGCAAAAAAATAAGTGGTATGCCGCGTTGACAGCACAACTCGATAAAGTGCGCGCCTTTATTGGCTGATTCAGCAAACAAAATGCCGTTGTTGGCAACAATGCCAACCGGGATACCGTGCCAGTGGGCAAAACCTGTGACGAGCGTGCTGCCATAGCGGGCTTTGAACTCTTCAAAATCAGACCCATCGACTAAGCGGGCAATCAGCTCCCTCACATCGAAGGGTTTACGAGGATCGGCTGGGATAATGCCACTGAGTTCGCGCGGGTCATACGCTGGCTCGATGCTCTCGCGCAAGTCGAGTCTTTCGGCAACGCTGCCCGATACCGCAGGCCGTGGGGTTGTCGCGAGCAGACTGCGGGCAATCGATAGCGCGTGGCGGTCGTTCTCGGCAAAGTAATCAGCAACACCAGATAGGCGGGTGTGCACATCGGCACCGCCAAGTTCCTCGGCACTGACTTCTTCGCCGGTCGCGGCTTTGACCAATGGGGGCCCGCCTAAAAAGATGGTTCCTTGTTCGCGCACGATGATCGACTGATCGCTCATTGCAGGCACGTAGGCACCACCTGCCGTGCAAGAACCCATGACCACAGCGATTTGTGCAATGCCTTGCGCTGAGAGTCTGGCTTGGTTATAAAAAATCCGCCCGAAATGCTCGCGATCAGGAAAAACCTGGTCTTGGTTGGGCAGATTCGCACCGCCCGAGTCGACCAAATAAACGCAGGGCAAATGGTTTTCTTCGGCGATCTCCTGAGCTCTTAAGTGTTTTTTGACCGTCATGGGGTAGTAGGTGCCGCCTTTGACGGTTGCGTCATTGCACACCACCATCACTTTGCGGCCATGCACCGAACCGACTCCGGTGATGATCCCGCCACAAGGAGCGTCGCCGTCGTACATGCCATGAGCGGCCAGGGGTGAAAACTCAATGAATGCTGCACCTGGGTCGAGCAGTTGCGCGACCCGATCCCGAGGCAGCAATTTGCCACGCGCCAAATGCTTGGCTCTTGCGGCCTCGCCGCCACCTGCGGCCGCCAAACGGAGTTGCGCCTGCAAATCCTCGCAGGCCGCTTGCATGGCCGCTTGATTGGCCTGAAAGCTGGCGTCCTTGGTTTGGATCTTGCTCTCGATGCGGCTCAACGCAAATCCTCCTGGGCAAGGGCGCGAGCAATTAAGAGCCTTTGGATATCGCTCGTGCCCTCGTAAATTTGGCAAACCCGCACATCGCGCCAAATCCGTTCAACCGGAAAGTCCTGAACCACGCCGTAGCCACCATGAATTTGAATGGCGTCCGAACAAACCTGCTCGGCCATTTCACTGGCTTGCAGCTTGGCCATGGCAGCCTCTTTGAGGCAGGGTTTGCCTGCATCCTTTAAGCGCGCCGCATGGGCAATCAACTGTCTTGCACTTTCAAGACGCGTTGCCATATCGGCAAGCCGAAACTGAACCGCCTGATGCTCAAAAATCGCTGAGCCAAAGGCTTCTCGGGTTTTTGCATAGCTTAGGGCTGCAATAAAAGCGGCGCGTGCCATGCCAAGCGATTGCGCCGCGATACCGATACGCCCCCCTTCAAGACCCGATAAGGCAATGCGATAGCCCTGGCCTTCCTCACCGAGGCGAAAGCTTGCGGGAATCTTGCAAGCTTCCAGTGTAATTTGTGCGGTGTCAGATGCGCGTTGACCGACTTTGTCCTCAAGCCTTGCTACCCGATAGCCTTCGGTATCGGTTGGCACAAGAAAGGCCGAAATGCCTCGCTTACCCGCTTCGGGGTCGCTGACTGCCATCACAATAGCGACATCGGCATGTTTGCCTGAGGTGATGAATTGTTTGACGCCATCAAGCACATAGTGATCACCCTCGCGCCGTGCTCGGGTACGAATCGCTGCAGCATCCGAACCAACATGCGGCTCAGTGAGGCAAAAAGCGCCAAGCATCGCACCGCTTGCCAAAGGCTTGAGCCATTGCGATTGCTGCTCGGGGTTGCCCCAGGCGAGCAAGATTGAGCACACCGGACAGTTATTCACCGAGATGATGGTCGAGGTTGCACCATCGCCTGCTGCAATTTCTTCCAGGATGACCGCAAGCGCCTGATAGTTTAGGCCCGCTCCGCCTAAGTGGTCGGGCACGGCAATACCAAAGCAACCCAGCTCAGCCAGCCCCTTTAACGCTTGCGCAGGAAAGCTTGCCTCCCTATCCCATTGGGCTGCAAAAGGGGTAATTTCTTTAGCGACATAAGCGGCGACCGCCTCGCGGATCATCTCCAAATCGATGCCGCTTTCGGCTTGCTTTACCATGCCAGCGAACTACCACGGTAATCGAAAAACTGCCCCGAGGGATAGGCGAGCGGCTCGCTAATCACGCGTCTTAAACCCTCAACCGAAGCTTCGACATCGACATCGGCATTGGGGCCTCCCATGTCGGTTCTGACCCAGCCCGGGTGTAGGGCCAAGACTCTGACACCGCTTGCGTTGTAGTCGACATGGGCCAGTTTTGCCAGCATGTTGACCGAAGCTTTTGAGACGCGGTACAAAAGTCCGTAGCTGTTGGCAGCTTCCGAAATCGAGCCCATGCGCGATGAAATGAAAGCCATCGTCCCGCGCTTGGCAGACAGGCAAGGCATCACGACCGGAATCAAGCGCATCGCGGCCAAGACATTGGTGCGCATCACCAAGTCAAAGGCTGCATCATCGGGGGGCTTTTGGGTGCTCGAATCCCGAGGTCCGAAAACCCCAGCGTTCATCACCACCACATCAAACTGTTCGCCCTCAAGCTGCCAGGCAAGTCCTGCGATATCTTCGAGATGTCCAACGTCCAGCTTCAGCGGATGGGCACCCATGTCGCGAAGACTCATGCGATGGTCTTCGCTGCGGTAGGTGGCATGCACCTGCCAGCCAGCTTGTAAATACTGGCGTGTGAACTCCAGCCCTATGCCTCGCGAGGCGCCCAGTACAAGTGCGGCAGGCATTAGATCACCTCAAGGGCCATGGCGGTGGCTTCACCACCGCCAATGCAAAGCGCCGCCACACCGCGCTTGCCGCCTGTTTTGCGCAGTGCGCCGAGTAAGCTGACCAAAATCCTTGCCCCCGAAGCGCCAATCGGATGGCCGAGCGCGCAAGCCCCGCCGTGGATATTGACCTTTTCGTGCGCAAGATCGAGTTCGCGCATGGCGGCCATGGTAACCACGGCAAAGGCTTCGTTGATCTCATAAAGATCAACATCGTTGGCGCTCCATCCGGTTTTAGCAAACAGCTTATGGAGCGCGCCCACCGGGGCGGTGGTAAACCACTCGGGCTGCTGCGCGTGGGTGCTATGCGCCACGATGCGCGCAAGTGGCTTGCAAGCCAAGCGGTTTGCGGTGCTTTCTCGCATAAGCACCATGGCGGCTGCACCATCAGAAATCGACGAAGCATTGGCTGCGGTGATGGTGCCATCCTTGACAAAGGCCGGGCGCAGACCTGGGATCTTCTCAAGTTGGGCTTTAAAGGGTTGCTCATCACGCAGGATTTGTTGCTCCCCCTTTTTGCCTGGCACGCTTACCGGGGCAATTTCCCAATCGAAGCTGCCATCTTCGTTGGCCGTTTTAGCGCGCTCGGTCGAGTTGATCGCAAACGCATCTTGCGCCTGGCGGCTGAATTGGTACTTGCTTGCGCAATCCTCGGCAAATACCCCCATAGCCTTGCCGCGTTGATAAGCGTCTTCAAGACCATCGACAGCCATGTGGTCATAACTTGTGAATGCGCCATAGCGATAGCCTTTGCGCGCATTCATGAGCAGGTGCGGCGCATTGGTCATGCTCTCCATACCGCCGGCGATCATGACTTGTGCGCTTCCGGCCAGCAATAAATCATGGCCAAGCATCGCCGCTTTCATGCCCGATCCACACATTTTGCTAATCGTCGTCGCACCGGCCGAGGTAGGCAAGCCTGCTTTGAGCGCAGCCTGTCGGGCGGGTGCTTGCCCCTGGCCAGCCATTAGGCAACAACCCATGATGACTTCATCGACATGTTCGGCAGCAATGCCAGCGCGTTGAAGCGCTGCGGCAATCGCCACAGCGCCCAAGTCATAGGCTGCAAGACTTGCAAAGTCGCCAAGCATCGAGCCCATGGGCGTGCGAGCTACCGAGGCAATCACGACCGGATCGGTTTGAAGGGGTGAAGTAGGCGTGGGGTTCATGGTTTGCATGCTCCAAAGTTAGATTGCGCTGATTTAACGCGTATCGGCAAAAAGCTCCCGGCCGATCAGCATGCGCCGGATTTCTGATGTCCCGGCGCCGATTTCATAAAGCTTGGCATCGCGCCAAAGCCTTCCGGTGGGGTAGTCATTGATATAGCCGTTGCCCCCAAGTGTTTGGATCGCTTCACCAGCCATCCAAGTGGCTTTTTCGGCAGCCCACAAAATGGCGCCAGCCGCATCTTTGCGCAAGCTTCGAACATCGAGCAAACCTTCGCGGCTTCGATCGCATTGCCGACCGACCTCGTAAACGTAGGCACGGGTGGCCATCATGGTGGTGTACATATCCGCAAGCTTGCCCTGCATCAGCTGAAATTCACCAATCGGCTGGCCAAATTGCTTGCGCTCATGAACATAGGGGACAACGACATCCATGCAAGCAGCCATGATGCCCAGCGGACCGCCAGAAAGTACAGCACGTTCAAAGTCAAGACCGCTCATGAGCACATTTACGCCTTTGCCCAACCCGCCAAGCACCCGGTCTGCAGGCACGATGCAATCGTCAAAGACCAATTCACCGGTGTGCGAGCCGCGCATGCCGAGCTTATCGAGTTTTTGCGCCACGCTAAAACCAGGCGCGTGCTTGTCGACCAAAAAAGCGGTGATGCCACGAGGACCTGCTTCGATATCATTTTTTGCATAGACCACAATCACATCGGCATCGGGTCCGTTGGTAATCCACATTTTGCTCCCATTGAGCACCCAGTGATCACCGCGAAAATCGGCTCGGGTTTTCATCGACACGACATCAGAGCCTGCATTGGGCTCACTCATGGCAAGCGCCCCAACCCATTCACCTGAGATGAGCTTTGGGAGGTAGAAATCCTTTTGCTCTTGAGAGCCGTTGCGAAAAATCTGATTCACACACAAATTGGAATGCGCACCATAAGAAAGCCCCACCGACGCTGATCCGCGTGAGATTTCTTCCATGGCCACGATATGCGCCAAATAACCCAAACCTGCGCCTCCGTAGCGCTCATCGACCGTGATGCCAAGCACCCCCATGTCGCCAAGCTTGCGCCACAAATCCATCGGGAACTGGTCGCTGCGATCGATAGCCGCAGCCCGCGGGCTAATTTCTTGTTCGACGAAATCACGCAGCGCTTCGCGAAGCGCCGTGATCGTCTCACCGAGATCAAAGGGTAAACCGGGCATTTGCATGGCTGGGGCTCCTCGCACTGATAGCCTTATAGGTTCAAAACCATTCTGCGTGAAACTGGACTACTCAATTGTCGCGCAAACGACTCGCTTGAATCCTTTGACAACTTGCTGCCCTAAGATCTGGCCTCGCTTATGAATCCCCTCGAAAAAGAATTGCACTACCCCTTTGACGATCGACTGCCCGCTACTGGACAGCGCTTTGATTTAGGGCCTGATGTGGCATGGCTGCGAATGCCGCTACCCTTTGCGCTCGATCACATCAATCTTTGGCTTTTGCCTGATTGCATCGAGGGTCGTAAGGGTTGGACGCTGGTTGATTGTGGTGCATCGACTGAGGACATCCGCGAGGCTTGGGAGCGTTTGATCGCCGCGCCCAAGGAGGCGCTAGGACTCGATGGTTTAGCGATCTTGCGCATTATTTGCACCCATATGCACCCTGACCATGTGGGGCTTGCGGCCATGCTTGCCGAGCGCTTTGACTGCGCCTTGTGGATGACGGTTGGCGAATACGGCTTGTGTCGGGTTTTGTCGCAGGCGCTGCCTGGGGCCGATGGCACATCAGCCTTTGAGCACTATCGCAGGCATGGCGTCATCGACGCCCAAAAGCTTGCGCAGTTAAGAAAACATGGCGCCCATTCGTTTCGATCGCTGGTGCCCAACGTGCCCTCGCGTTTTCGCAGGATTCGCGATGGCGAATCGATCGCCATAGGCTTCAGGCACTGGCAGGTCATCACCGGCTGTGGGCATTCGCCAGAACATGCAAGTCTTTATAGCGAAAGTCGCCTTGATGCTCAAGGCAAGAAGGTGCTTGACCCTTTGTTGATCTCGGGGGATATGGTGTTGCCAAGAATTTCCACCAACACCTCGGTGTGGGAAATTGAGCCTGAGTCCAATCCAGTGCAGTGGTTTATGGATTCAATCAAACGATTTAATGGGTGTAGCGAACAAAGCCTTGTGCTTCCCTCGCACGGTAAGCCCTTTGTTGGCCTGCATACGCGCATCAAGCAATTGCTCGACCATCACCACGCAAGGCTTGATGAAGTCCGCGCCGCCTGCGCGCAAAGCGATTGCAGCGCGATGGACATTGTGCCGATGATGTTTCGCCGCCCACTCGATACCCACCAGATCAGTTTTGCGCTCGGCGAAGCGCTCGGTCATTTGCACGCGCTTTGGTACGCAGGCGAGCTAAGCCGACAGACCGATGATCAGCAGGTGATACGTTTTCGCAAAATTAGCCATTAGCCATTAGCCATTAGCCCTCAGCCATTTGCTATTAGCCCTCAGCTTTGCGCCAGTTGCTTTTCGATGGCCGCTTCCCAGCCTCGATTTGCAGCCGGCGAAGCGGGGCTCGGATGAAGAATTTGAATCACCCGATACGCATCAGGCGAGTGCATGTGTTGGCGTGCCAGTTCAAGTCGTTTGGCAGCAAAGCCACCGATGCCAACCAAAACCTCGGGTCTGAGCAAATCGATCACCGCGCGCAAATGCTGCATGCAGGCCTCATCAAGCGGCGAGCGCTCGGCGCTAGGCAATAACTCAGGCGTACGGTTTTTTCCCGATGCTTCCAAAAACACTAAGGGACAAAAATTCACCACGAAATGCTCGGCAAAAAAAGCCTGTGCACTGCCATAGTTTTTTGCCGCCCAAGCCCAAAGCCTTCGGCCACTGACTTCGGAGCGGGTGCATGACCAGCCCTGAATGGGTCGCTTGGGATGTTGAGTGATCGGCTTTTCGATGACCGCATCAAGTCCCATCCATGCTTTAGCTGCAGTGATTTCGCCAAAAGGGATACCGCATTGCATCATCCCGTAAGGCCCTGGGTTCATGCCTAAGAAAAGCTTGCGCTTGGTATGTTGGGCGTAGCGTTGGAGGTATTGCTGATAAGGGCCGATGGCGTAGTCAAGGGGGTTGTAAACATGGGCCACCGGCGGGGCAAAGCGCAAACGATTCACCGCATCGCGCAGCTTTAAGGCCTCGTTGAACAAGGCTTCGGGGAGTTGGGTTTGCAGGCTCAATTAACGAGATGTAAGGATTGGAAGTGCGCAAGAAGGCTGATAGCATAGTCCCAATTGGTGTGCTGGCGAACACATGGACCATCGCTTGATAGCTTTTCGAGGACAACGCCCTAGATGAACAAACCCATTGAAACCCATGTGAGCGATGCTGCGGGCGCGGATCCGCGTTTGGTGCCTTATGCCAAGCCTCAGCCCTGGGGCATGGTCCCCGACATTGTCGAGCAGCATGTGCTTACCGAGGATGAGAACTTGTGGGCGCCGGTGGGCGAGCAGTCCTGGTCGCGTCCGATTCATTTGAATGTGACTGGCGGCTTTTATGTGCACCTGCTGAAAGTCAAGCGCTCGGGGGTTTTGCAGCGTCATCGCCATTCGGGTGCCGTCCACGCTTATGTGATTCGTGGCCGTTGGTATTACCTCGAACACGATTGGGTGGCGGAAACCGGCAGCTATATCTTTGAGCCTCCTGGCGAAACCCACACCTTGACGGTGCCCACCGATTGCACCGAGATGATTACTTTATTCACGGTGCATGGTGCGCTGATGTATGTTGACCCGCAGGGTAATGCCACGGGTTATGACGACGTGTTTACGCGGATTGAAAAATATCGAGCGCATTTTGAAAACGTCGGGCTTGGCGCTGATTACGTCAAGCGCTTCATGCGATAACGATGTCTAATATAACGAGAGGAGACCTTCGATGAGTAAAGACCAAGCAACATCCGCAAGACGCCGCTGGTATCGCGGTGCTACGGCGCTGGCGATCGCAGGCGCGATGGGAATCGCAACAGGGCTTTCGACGACGAGCGCCATGGCTCAGGGTAAGACCTTGAAAATTGGTGTGATTTATGACCTCACGGGTCCTTTTGCAGCAGGCGGCTCAAGAGCGGGCTATTTGGGTACCAAGTACGCCATCGATATGATTAATGAGCGCGGTGGTGTTGAAGGCTACAAAATCGTACCCGTTTATGCCGATGCCCAAAGCAAAACCGAGGTGGCGATCAACGAAGCCGAGCGGCTGCTCAATCAGGAAAAGGTCGACATGTTGATGGGCGTGTTTTCATCGGCGCATTGCGTGCCGATGGCGCAAAAGGTTGACCAGGCTAAGCGCTTTATGTGGGCCAATGTTTGTGTGGCTTCCGCCGTGTTTAAGGACAAAAACCTCAAGTATGTATTTCGTCCCCAGGTTCACTCCGATCAGTTTGGCCAGGCCTCTTGCACCTTTTTGAAGGAACAGGCCAAGGCCCGTTTCAACAAGGATGTGAAGGACCTGCGTGTTGCCATTATTTATGAGGACGGTCCCTATGGCGCAGGTGTTGCTTCGGGCAACGAGAGCCAGTGCAAGGCCGACGGCATGAATGTGGTGCTCAAAGAAGGCTATGCTGCAACAGCACCTGACTTGTCGCCCTTGGTGACCAAGCTCAAGCGTGCCAGGCCCGATGCGATTTTGCACACGGGTTACAACCCAGACATCACCTTGTTTTTGCGTCAGGCCAAGGATCAAGGCCTGAAGTGGGGTGCCTTGATTGGGCACGGTGCAGGCTACGGGCAGTTTGACAAGCTGTATGAAACCTTCAAGGACGACGCGAATTTGATCTTTAACGTCGATCCGGTGGCCGCCCAATTGCTTAATCCTGCTAGCCTTGCCAAAGGGCTTGGCGACGTAACCAACGAAATGGTTAAGCGCTATAAGGCAGAGGTTAAAGCTGACGAAGTGCCGCCACACCTCTCCATGGGTTTTAACCAATCCTGGATCTTCTTCACCGATGTATTGCCCAGAGCGATCAAAAAACATGGTGGCATCGATGCTGAAGCCCTGCGCAAGGCATCGCTTGAGACCGATATTCCCACTGGCGGCACGATCCAAGGCTACGGTGTCAAGTTCTTCCCCCCAGGTCATCAAATGGCTGGGCAAAACGAGCGTTCTTCGCCGGTGGTGATGCAGTACAACGCCCGCGATACCTTTATCGTTTGGCCTGCTGCGATCAAAACCAAGGACGCGGTCTTACCCCTGCCTAAAGGGCATGGCTACAGCAATCAGTGATCGGCTGTTGTCGTGAGTCTGCTTTCAGTCCGGGCGCTGACCAAGCGCTTCGGGGGCTTTACAGCGGTTAATCGGGTCAGTTTCGAGCTGGCTCAGGGTGAAATCCTGGGCCTGATTGGTCCCAATGGCTCGGGTAAAAGCACCACCTTTAACGTCATCGCCGGGCTTTATCAGCCTAGCGAGGGCGAGATTGTGCTCGATGGTCAGGCAATTGCTGGGCTGGCAGCCCATGAGATTTGCCGCAAAGGCCTTGCTCGAACCTTTCAGATTCCTCGCCCATTTCGAAAGCTTGGCATTTTGGAAAACACGGTCTTGGCTGCCTACTATGGGTCTTCCAAGCCGGTCACCAAGGCGCAAGCCGAAAAACATGCCATCGATGCCTTACAGTTGATCGGGTTGCCCTTCGATGCCGAGGCCAGGGTCGACGGTCTGGGCGCAGCGGGCTTAAAAAAGCTTGAGATGGCGCGCGCTCTTGCCACGAAACCCCGATTGCTGCTTGCCGATGAAAGTCTGGGCGGTCTGGATGAAAACGAGATGGCCGCTGCTGCCGACATGCTCAAGCGCATCCGCGATGAGCGGGGTGTAACCATTATTTGGGTGGAGCACATCATGGGTGTGCTGATGAAAGTGATCGATCGCTGCATTGTGCTCGACCATGGTGAGTTGATTGCCCAGGGATCGCCCTCGGAAGTCACAAGGGACCCTAAGGTGGTCGAGGTTTACCTCGGTCGTGATGCCACGCAAGTTCAACAACAAGCCGATGCTGGCAAGACCGGCATCCCGGCGGGGCGGGATCATGCTTGAGTTGCGAAGCGTCAATGCGGGTTATGGCAGCTTTCAGGCCTTGTTTGATGTGAGCCTGGAAGTTAAGGCTGGCGAAGCTGTCGCGGTGATCGGGCCCAATGGTGCGGGCAAAACAACGCTGCTGCGTGCCATGACCCGGCTCATCGATTTACGCTCGGGCCAGCTGTCGATGGAATCAAAGGACTTCACCCAGGCACCTGCTCATGAGGTGGTATCGCTAGGTATTGCCCATGTGCCGGAGGGTCGGCGGCTTTTTCCGCGTTTGACCGTTGAAGACAATTTGCGGATGGGTGCTTTTTTGCCCGGTGCCAGAGCTGAGTTTTCAAGCAGGCTTGAGAAGGTCTACAGCCTGTTTCCGAGAATGGCCGAGCGCCGCTATCAGCTTGCCGGCACCATGTCGGGTGGCGAACAGCAAATGTGTGCGATCGGGCGTGCGCTCATGTCCGGGCCCAGGCTGCTTTTGCTCGATGAACCCTCGGCAGGCCTAGCCCCAGTGGTGGTGCAGTCGATTTTTGATTTGGTACGCCAGTTGCGCACCGAGGGCTATACCGTGCTGATCGTCGAACAAAACATTCAGCAGGTTTTGCAAGTGGTCGATCGTGCTTACCTGCTTGAAACCGGCCGGATCCGGAGCAGTGGTGATGCCAAGGCCTTGCTCGGTAGCGAAGCGATTCGCCGAGCCTATCTCGGTTTGGTCTGAGTCAGGGAGCGCGCTGTGGATAGCATTTTTGATATTTTCCTGCTCGAAGCGGTACTCAACGGGGTGCTGCTCGGGGGTTTGCTCGCCTTATTGTCGCTCGGCTTAAATCTCATTTTCGGCGTGATCGATGTGGTTTGGATCTGCTATGCCGAATTGGTGATGATTGGGATGTATGGCATTTGGTGGCTCCATACCCAGCAAGGCTTGCCACTGCCGCTTGCGATGGTGATTTCAATCAGCATGGTGGCAGCTTGCGGAGTCCTGCTTCACCAGTACGTGGTTTCACCGGTCTTAAGCGCAGAGCCAATCAACCAGCTCTTGGTAACCGGCGGGGTGCTTTTTTTCTTGCAAGCTTTTGCAACCGTTTTATTCGGCGTCGAGTTTCGCAACGTCGGCTTCAGAATGCCCAGTCTCAACCTTGGCGACATGAGCTTTTCTGGAGCACGCTTGGTCGCTTTCGGGGTGGCAGTGGCCGCTATTGGTGGCATGTGGTGGTTTTTGCGCAATACCTACCTTGGCACTGCGATTCGCGCAATAAGCCAGGACCGGGGTGTGATGCCACTGATGGGGGTCAACGCTCGCCAAATCTACACCTTGACCTCAGCGCTTGGTGGTGGTTTTGCCGGGCTTGCAGCCTGCTTATTGGTGCTTCAGTACGATGTCCATCCAGCCATCGGGCTGACCTTCGGTCCGCTGACTTTTCTCATTTGCGTTTTGGGCGGGCTCGGCAACCTGATCGGGGGTTTGGTGGCTGCTTTTGTATTTGCCCAGTTCATTTCGGTGGGAGGCTTTTTCCTGCAACTTGAATGGGGCTATGTGATCGCATTTGTGTTTTTCATTGCGGTCATGTTCTGGAAGCCCGAGGGCTTGCTCTCAAAGCGCCGTTAAGGCCCGCTTTGGGTGAGAAGCTCTTTTCGCTAGGCCGGCCTCAAGGATAAGGAAACCGCGAGTATGAATCTGCGCCATTTCAGTGTGCTTTTGCTGGTTGTTGTCGTGCTCATACCATGGGCAGGTCTTGGTAAGTATCCTTTGCACTTAATGGTGATGGCAGCCCTTTGGGGCTACATCTACACCAGTTGGGCGATCATGGGTCGCTTGGGCATGGTGAGCTTTGGCCATGGCGCCTTTCTGGGCGTAGGTGCTTACTCGGTGGTTCTTTGCTGGAATCTTTGGGGCTTGTCGCCTTGGATTGGGGCGCTGATTGGCGTAGTCGCCACGGTGGTGCTTGCGGTGATCATCGGCTACCCGTGTTTTCGTTTCAAGATCGTCGGCCATTACTTCGCCTTGGTCACCTTGGCACTTTCCGAGGTTGTACGCCTGGTGATTGTCGCGCTTCGCGAACAAACCGGGGGCTCACTTGGCATCACGCCCAAGTCGGCCTTGGGCGGTGGCGAGTCTTATTCCTTGATGGCCTTGCAGTTTGACAGCAAGCTTGTCTGGTTCTACATCATGCTTGCCTTCTGGCTCATGGCGCTTTGGGTCTGGCATCAGGTGGACCGCAGCATGACCCGCCTTGCGTTGCAGGCCATTAGTGATGAAGAAGATGCAGCCGCTTCGGTGGGCATTCCGGTTAATCGCTCCAAACTTCAAGTCACCGTGCTCTCGGCGGTGATGACCTGTATTGGTGGGGTCTTGTATGCCCAGTATCAGCTCTACATCTCACCGGAGACGGTGTCGGGGATCAGTATCTCGCTGCAAATGGTGTTTGGCGCCATCGCAGGAGGCATGTTTATTTTGCTTGGACCTACGTTTGGTGCCGTATTCCTCTTAATGCTCTCTGAGGGCTTAAGAATTCTGGTCGGAAACGATATCCACGGCGTTGACCAGTTGATTTACGGTTTATTGCTAGTTCTCTTCATTATTTTTATGCCCGAAGGGATTCTGGGTGGATTGCTCAAGCGCTTAAAGGCTCAACCCGCACAAAGCGGCCAGCAGTCTTTGGCGCAACGCAGTTAAATCACCTCGTAAAGCGCAACCATCGCGCAAGGCGCCATCATCGTGGTAGGCAAAATAATCGCTTCATCATCTCATCAAGCATTCAAACGAGTCTCACCATGACAACAACAAACAAGCAAATCCCCGAAAACATCCGCTATATCGAGCATGGTGCAGGCGGCCCAGCCGAGGTCATGCATATCGCCCAAGCACCCTGCCCGACACCTGCAGCAGGCGAAATCTTGATTAAGGTTGCCTATGCTGGGGTCAATCGCCCTGATGTGTTGCAGCGTTCTGGTAAATACCCACCGCCCCCAGGCGCACTGCCTTGGCTTGGTCTGGAAGCATCGGGATGGGTGGCTGCACTTGGCGAGGGCGTAAGCGACTGGCAAGTCGGTGATCAGGTTTGCGCGCTTTGTAATGGCGGGGCTTATGCCGAATATGTTTGTGTACCGGCAGGCCAAGCGCTAGCCCTGCCCAAGGGGCTTGGCCTTGATATCGCCGCTGCCTTGCCTGAAACCTACTTTACGGTCTGGGCAAATGTGATTGAACGCGGACGTTTGAAGGCGGGTGAGCGCATCTTGATTCACGGGGGTTCGTCGGGAATTGGTATGACGGCGATCCAAATGGCCAAAGCTTGGGGGGCCGAAGTGTTCACAACGGTTGGCTCGGCCGATAAGATCGAGGCGGTCAAAGCGATTGGTGCCGATCATGCGATCAATTACCGCGAAGCGGACTTCCAGGAGGAAGTGGCGCGGATCACCGCTAAGCAAGGTGTCAACCTGATCCTCGATATGGTCGGTGGACCTTATATCGATAAGAACCTGAAATCCCTGGCGCTCGAAGGTCGTTTGGTTCAAATCGCTTTTTTGCAAACGCCAAAAGTTGAAATCGACTGGACGCAGTTGATGATTCGAAGGCTTAGCTTTACCGGCTCAACCTTGCGCGCGCGTAGCGCAGCCGATAAGCAAGGGCTTGCCCAATCGCTCAAGCAGCACATCTGGCCTTATCTTGAGCGCGGACAGATGCTGCCCTCAATTTACGCGGTCTTTGATCTTGCCGATGCAGCCAAAGCGCATGCCTTGATGGAGTCATCCCAGCATATTGGCAAAATTTTGCTCAAAGTTGCCAACTAAATCGGCAACTAAAGGCTCGCCTGCTGATAAAACCAAGCGTTGTAAGAACGCTGACTGTCTCGCTTGGCAGCTAGGTTTGTACTAGGCGCCGCTGCCGGGCGGCAGCGTGAACGATGCCAAGCCCTAACCCTAAGGTGACTGCGGCAGTGCCGCCGTAAGACATAAAGGGTAGAGGCACGCCGACCACGGGTAGCACGCCCGTAACCATCCCCATATTGACAAAGGCGTAGGTGAATAGCATCAGCGTGAGCGCTGCAGAGGCTAGTCGCTCGAATAAGGTCGAGGCACGACGGGCGATCTCAAGCCCGCGCAACACCATGGCTGCGTAAAGACCGATAAGCAGCACATTGCCCAAAAGACCCCACTCTTCCCCAAAGACGGCAAAAATAAAGTCGGTGGTGCGTTCGGGGATAAACTCCAAATGGGTTTGGGTACCTTCAAACCAGCCCTTGCCCCAAAGCCCGCCAGAACCCACGGCAATCATCGATTGCAAAATGTGAAAACCCTTACCCAAAGGGTCTCGGCTTGGGTCAAGCAAGGTACAAACCCTTTGTTTTTGATAATCATGCAAAACCATCCAGTGGACATCGGGCGCACACCAGCTCGATCCAAACACCCACAATGAACCCAGACCAAGGCTAAGCGCCAAGACCACAGGAAGTATCAGCCGATAACTGAAACCCGCCATGAAGAGCACAAATCCGCCTGCAGCAAAGACCAAAATCCCCGTACCCAAATCAGGCTGTCGAATGATCAAGAGCAAGGGCAGCAAGAGCAGGCCTGCAGCGACGGCAAAGTCGCTCGCTCGCAACTGCCCCTCGCGTTGGGCAAAAAACCAGGCAAGCATTAAGGGCATAGCAATTTTCATCAGTTCCGAAGGCTGTATCCGCACGATGCCCAAATGCAGCCAGCGTCGAGCACCCTTGCTGACATCGCCGAAAAGCGCCACCGCAATAAGCAGCACAAGTCCCAACGCATAAAGCGGCAGGGCACTTTGTGCAAGCCAAGGCACTGGAATTCTTGCCACAAGCCACATAAGGGCAAGTGACAACAGTAAATTCCGGGCATGGGCTTCGGTGCGGGCAGGGAAATCAGCCGCTGCCGAAAGCATGGTGAGCATGCTAATGGCCATGAGGACAAGGGTGATGAGAAGCAGTGGCCGGTCAAAGACATCGACATTTCGCCTAAAAAAGGCAAGTGGTGCGAAGCTTGACCAGGCCATTACTAAGGCCGCCCTTGTTGACTTAGCAAGTGGTGATCAAAGACTTTGCGCGCGATCGGGGCGGCGGCCTGTGAGCCAAAACCACCGTTTTCCACGATCACAGCAAGCGCAATCTTCGGCGCATCGAGGGGTGCAAAGGCCACATAAAGCGAGTGATCTCGGTGCCGTTCGGCAATTCGCTTGGCATCGTAACGCTCGTTTTGCTTAATCCCGATGACTTGAGATGTTCCCGTCTTACCGGCCGAGCTGTAGCCCGCTCTCGCAAAAACCGACTGTGCCGTACCCATCAGATTCACTTCTTGCATGGCTGACACCACAAGGTTCAGGTGTGCTGGCTGAACTCCCGTATCGTGCAAAACCGCAGGCGCGATGGTTTGGTCCTTGGCACTGCTCGGGTCGACAATACGTCGAACCAGCCGCGGCTTCATCACCTGCCCTTGATTGGCTAGCCCCGCTGTAGCCACCGCTAATTGCAAGATCGTGAACGCGTTATAACCCTGACCAATCCCGATCGAAGGGCTTTCTCCAGGCAGCCAGCGTTGTTTGAAACGCTTCATCTTCCATTTGGTGGTTGGAAGTATGCCGCTCGCTTCGCCTTCAAGGTCGATACCGGTTGGTTCGCCAAAACCCCACTGCCGCACATAATCGGCGATCAGGTCAGGCCCCATGTCATGCGCTAGTTGATAGTAGTAAGTGTCACTCGAAACAACGATCGATTTTTTTAAATCAACCGAGCCATGCCCTTCGGGCTTTGAATCGCGGAACCGGTGGCCGCCAAGTTCAAAGTAGCCCGGGTCGCGGAAATGCTGGTTTGGGTTTCGTTTGCCGGTGTGTAGGGCGGCAAGCGCCACAAAGGGCTTATAAGTCGAACCGGGCGGGTAGGTACCCCTAAGCGCCCGATTAAGCAATGGCAGGTCGGGGTCTTTGTTGAGACTGTTCCAGCTTTGCGGGTCGATGCCGTCGATAAATAAGTTGGGATCAAAGTCAGGGCGCGATACGAAAGCGAGCACATCACCGGTTGAAGGCTCAATGGCTACCAAGGCGCCCCGCCGGTCACCGAAGGCTTCGGTCGCCACTTGTTGCAAACTAATGCTCAGGCTTAAGTGCAGGTTCATCCCCGCACTTGGTGCGATGCGTTCAAGCTCACGCGAGATTCTTCCACCTGCGGTCACTTCGACGCGATCGAATCCGGTTTGACCGTGTAATTGATGTTGGTAGCTACGCTCTAGCCCTGTTTTACCCACATGGGTGCTGCCGGCATAGTTGAGGCTATCGTCCCGATCCTCAAGCTGGCGCTTTTCGGCTTTCGAGATCCGCCCGATATAGCCAACGACATGCGCCAATAGGGAGGCATGAGGATAACTCCGATAAAGCCTGGCTTTGATTTCGACGCCTGGAAGCCGATAACGATTGGCGGAAATGCGCGCGACCTCCTCATCGCTTAAACGGACCTTAAGCGGCAGTGAATCAAGGCTGCGGCTTTCTTTGAGCAATTGGCGAAAGCGCCGCTTATCTTTCGGCGAAACCTCGATAATCTGATCGATGACATCCAAGGTTTGTTCAATCGATTCGGTTTGCGCAGGGGTTATTTCAAGGTTATAGGCTGGCGTGTTGTCGGCTAAGACTTCCCCCTCGCGGCTGAAAATCACCCCGCGCGCAGCCGGCACGGGGACAAGCGCGATACGGTTATCTTCAGCCTTATCCCAATAAGCATCGTGTTGCACCACTTGTAGCCATACAAAGCGCGAGAGCAAAAGACCCAAGAGCACGAGCATGAGGGCGGCAGATACGAGGCTGCGCTGCTCGAAAATGATCTTGCCTTGTGATTGCGTGCTGAGCATGGGTGTTTCTTTGCGCTTCGGTTGCGTGCTCGAGATGGGGTAGGCGATGTTGCAAGCTTAAAGCGGACGCGTGTCGTCGTATTCAACCGAGCGGCGCTGTGGCGCTAAAAGCATGGGTGCAAATAAGGGCCACAAGAGCCCTGTGCTCATCGGCGAGAGAAAAATCCACCAACCAGGAAACTCGGCACCTAAGGCTAAGCGTAACAAGACACGGCAAGCTTGGGCAATCAGCAATAAGGTGATCACATGGAGCATCTGCCCAAGCAGGCCAAAAGCCAGTAATCGTCGATGCAGCGCGACCGCACCGAAGCTAATCACCAAAAAGCCCAGCGCCTGTTCGCCGAGCACCGCGCTAGCATGAACATCTAAGAGCACGCCAAGCATGAAGGCCCAAGTAAAGCCAATCATTCGGGGCTGTTGAACCCCCCAAAAACTCAATACCAAGGCGGTCCATTGCGGGACGGCTGCGGATTGTCCCCATGGAAGAAGGTCGAGCAAAAGGGCAAACATAACGGTGAAGGCCGCGAAAAAACCATTGGCCGGCAACAAGAGCAGTTCTGGCTTTGAAAAACCATTACCAGGCCCGTTGGGAGGAAGATTCATGCTTGCCTGATCTCGCTTAGCAGAGGGTGAAACGTTTCATCGTGTTTTCTCTTTCAGCCTTTCCTTGCCTTTCTCGGCCGTCTTCTCGCGAGCCTTTTCGCCATCGCTACGCTTGTCCTTATCGGCCTGCTTTTCGTCCTCGCTGATTGGCGCCGGGCCGGCCTCAGGACCAACAATCAGCACAATGCGGCTGCGGTCGATACCGCCTGCGGGCTTGACCAGAACCCTCGGAAACGGGCTGCCTGGATTACGGTCGATTTGATGAACGAGTCCGGTCATGACGCCCGGGGGAAAGACACCATCAATGCCCGATGTCAGCAAGACGTCGCCCACTTGCATCTCGGCCGAGCTGGCTGTGAACTTCAATTCCATCACGCCGCCATGGCCGCTGCCAAACAGCACGGCTCGCTGGCCGTTTCGCTGATTTACGACGGGTACCGCCATGCTTGGATCGGTCATTGCGGTCACTTCAGCACTGCGTTGATAGCTTCGGGTCACTTGGCCGATAAGGCCTTGCGCATCCATGACAGCGTGGCCAGGCTCAACGCCGTGGCTAAGTCCTTTGTTGATAGTCAGGCGTCGGACATAGTAGTCGCGGCGCTCGCTTGTAATTTGCGCTGCCCGACTTACCCAGCTCTTGCGAGGGCTAATTTGCATCAGTGCCCGCAAATGCTGGTTTTCCTGATCGAGTTCAGCATCGCGTTGGGCTACGAGTGCCATGCTCGCAAGCAAAGTCTGTAATCGCCGATTCTCCTCGCGCAAGCCCTCAGCCTGATGCACTTCACTCACCCATTTCCGCCACCAATCGCCAGGCGAACTCACCGCTTCCTCCATGGGCAGTAGCACCGAGACCACAGACGAGCGCAAGGGTTGCAGCCAATGCTGCCGGGTGTCAAGCCAAGCGAGCGCTATGGCTGCCAAGGCAAAACCGATAAATCGAATCGTGGCCGGTAAGCCTTGGCGAAACAGTGGCGGTGCACTGCCCTGCATCGCAGCGCCGAATTACTCGTACGTGAAAATGGAGCTTAACTGATCCATACGCTCAAGCGCCATGCCGCAGCCCTTGACCACGCAAGTGAGCGGCTCTTCGGCAATGAGGACTGGCAGACCCGTTTCTTCGACTAAAAGCCTGTCCAAATCGCGCACCAGCGCACCACCACCGGTAAGCATAATGCCGCGCTCGGTGATGTCAGCACCTAACTCAGGCGGGGTTTGCTCAAGGGCCACCTTCACTGAGGTAACGATCTGGTTGAGGGGGTCGTTGAGCGCTTCCAGAATCTCATTGGATGAGACGGTAAATGTGCGCGGTATGCCCTCGGCTAAATTGCGTCCCCGGACTTCCATTTCACGCATCTCAGCGCCCGGGAAAGCCGATCCGATTTGCTTTTTGATCGCCTCGGCAGTCGGCTCGCCGATCAACATGCCGTAGTTGCGCCGCACATAATTCACAATCGCTTCGTCGAACTTATCGCCACCTACACGGACCGATCCTTTGTAGACCATGCCGCCAAGCGAGATAATGCCAACCTCAGTTGTACCCCCGCCGATGTCGACCACCATCGAACCACTGGCATCCGAAACCGGCAATCCAGCCCCAATCGCAGCAGCCATCGGCTCTTCGATCAAAAAAACCTGCGAGGCCCCCGCGCCAAGCGCTGATTCACGGATCGCACGCCTTTCAACCTGGGTCGAGCCACAGGGTACGCAAATGATGATGCGAGGACTTGGCGAAAACAGGCGCGAGTCATGCACCATCTTGATGAATTGCTTGAGCATTTGCTCAGTGACCGTGAAGTCCGCGATCACGCCATCTTTCATCGGCCGGATTGCTTCGATGTTGCCGGGCACCTTACCGAGCATTTGCTTGGCTAATGCCCCGACCGCAGCGATCGTTTTTTTACCGCTCGGACCACCCTCGGTGCGGATAGCCACCACAGAGGGTTCGTTGAGCACAATACCCTTGCCACGCACGTAAATCAGCGTGTTTGCGGTACCCAAATCGATGGCAAGGTCGGTGGAAAAATATTTACGGACGAATCCGAACATGAGGGGCTCGGCAAAGAAAGCTCAAAGGAAGCATCATACCTTGGTTAGAATCGGGGCATCATGCATTTAACTGAAGAAGACATTCGGCGCCTTGCGCGTCTGGCGCGTTTGGCCATGCCTGCCAGTGAGTTGGGCCCGGTCCAAGCCAAGCTCAATGCGGTGATGGGCCTTATTGAAAGCCTGCAATCGGTCGATACCCAGTCGGTGATGCCGATGTCCCACCCCCACGACCCGTTGTTGCGTTTGCGCGACGACCTTCCCAGCGAAGCGGATCAGCGCGCGGACTTGCAAGCCCCGGCTCCGCTGGTCCGAGACGGGCTTTACCTGGTTCCCCGGGTGATTGAGTGAACCAAGGATGAGTGAAAATAGTCGTCTTCTTGCGCTTGCAAAGGCCTTGCGTCGCGGTGAAACGTCGAGCGAACAACTGACCAGGGAGGCGCTCGCGCGCATCAGTCAAAGTAAGCTCAACGCTTTTATCGATGTCTTGCCCGAACGAAGTATCGAGCAGGCAAAAGTTGCCGATCAACGTCTTGCTGCAGGCGATGATCATCCACTGCTCGGTATTCCGCTTGCGCATAAAGATATTTTTGTCACCCGACATTGGCGCTCGACGGCGGGTTCGCGCATGCTTGCCAACTATGTGAGTCCTTTTGATGCCGCGGTGGTTGAACGCCTGGCTCAGGCTGGGATGGTTTGTGTCGGTAAGCTCAATTGCGATGAATTTGCGATGGGTTCCACCAATGAGCACTCTTATTTTGGCGCAGTATCCAATCCCTGGGATCATCAACGCGTACCCGGTGGTTCTTCGGGCGCTTCGGCAGCGGTTGTCGCTGCGGGCATGCTTGAGGCCACAACGGGTACCGACACAGGCGGCTCCATACGACAGCCTGCTGCGCTTTGCGGGGTGACGGGTATCAAGCCTTCTTACGGACGGGTATCGCGATGGGGCATGATCGCTTTTGCTTCAAGTCTTGATCAGGCAGGACCGATGGCACGAAGCGCTGCGGACTGCGCCTTACTTTTGCAAGCCATGGCCGGTTTTGATGCCCGCGATGCGACCTGCCGCGATTTGCCTGTCGAAAACTTCAGCCGGGGCATCGGGCGAGCGCTTGAGCATGCCAGCGAGTCGATGCCTTTGCGGGGCTTGCGCATTGGTTTACCGACCGAGTGGTTTGCCGACGGGCTCGATGCCGGCCAGCGTCGGGTTATTGAAGCGGCGATTGCCGATCTCGAGCGGCTAGGCGCTCAAAGCTTAAGCGTGAGCCTGCCTCGGACCGACTTGTCAATTCCTGCCTACTATGTGATTGCGCCCGCGGAAGCTTCAAGTAATTTGGCACGTTTTGATGGCGTACGTTTTGGACATCGTGCAAGCGAGGTCAGCGATCTTGAATCGCTTTACGAACGCTCGCGCGCTGAAGGATTCGGTGCTGAGGTAAAGCGACGGATTATGGTCGGGACTTATGTGCTTTCCCAGGGCTATTACGATGCGTATTATGTGCAAGCGCAAAGGCTAAGGCGTCTGATTGCCCAGGATTTTGCCCAAGCGCTGAGCCAGTGCGACCTCTTGCTTGGTCCGGTCACGCCGACCGCTGCCTGGCCCAAGGGTGCGATGCAAGACGACCCGACTCAAATGTATTTAGCCGATGTTTACACCTTGGGCGCAAGCCTTGCCGGGCTGCCCGGTATGTCTGTACCTTGCGGGTTTGTCGGCGAACCAGGCCTGCCTGTTGGGATGCAATTGGTTGGCGCTGACTGCTCCGAGGCTTTGTTATTGCAGGTTGCTGATCTTTATCAGCAAGCCACAGCCCACCATCGGGCGATGCCCGCGGAGGCGTCCTCATGCTAATCCCGCAAGGCTGGGAACTTGTGATCGGCTTGGAGACCCACGTACAGCTGCAAACTCGTAGCAAGATTTTCTCGGGCGCATCCACAGCCTTTGGCGCTGAGCCAAACCGACAGGCCTGCGCGGTCGATTTGGGATTGCCTGGGGTATTGCCGGTACTTAACCGCGAGGCGGTCGCTTTGGCGATTCGATTCGGGCTTGCCGTGGGTGGCCAGATTGCGCAGCGTTCCATTTTTGCGCGCAAGAACTATTTTTATCCGGACTTACCCAAGGGCTACCAGATCAGCCAATATGAGATTCCGGTGGTAAGCGGAGGCAGCATCGACATCGGCGACATGCGGGTCGAGCTCACACGCGCCCACCTGGAGGAAGACGCTGGAAAAAGCCTGCATGAAGACTATGCAGGATTCACAGGTATCGATTTAAACCGTGCCGGTACACCCTTGCTCGAAATCGTTTCAGAGCCGCAAATGCGCTCGGCGGCCCAGGCGGTGGCCTACGCAAAACAATTGCATGCCTTGGTGGTTTGGCTTGGGATTTGTGACGGGAATATGCAAGAGGGATCATTTCGGGTCGATGCCAATGTGTCGGTGCGAAGGCTCGGTGATGTCAAACTCGGCACCCGCTGCGAGATCAAAAACCTCAACTCTTTTCGTTTTCTCGAACAAGCCATCCAGGTTGAGGCCTTGCGCCAAATCGATGCCTTGCAAGACGGGGTGGCCATCACCCAGCAAACACGTCTTTACGATCCAGACGCGAACGAAACCCGCGCCATGCGCAGTAAAGAAGATGCCCACGATTACCGCTATTTCCCAGACCCCGACCTGCCACCGCTTGTGATTAGCGAAGCGCTTATTCAAGCTCAGCGTGAGGCCATGCCTGAGCTCGCTGGCGCGATGCGGGCACGCTGGCAGCAGGCTTACAGCCTATCGGACTACGACTTGCAATCGCTGAGCGCAAGCCGCGCCACGGCCAATTATTTCGAGGCGTTGCTCGCTGTGCTGCAGTTACATGGTGATACAAGCAAGGCACAGCAATGGCCTAAGCTTTGCGCGAATTGGGTCTTAGGTGAGGTGGCGGCGGCCTGCAATCGGCATGCATGCTCAATCGACGCGGCCGAAGTATCGCCGGTCCTGCTAGCGGCTTTGTTGATACGGAGTGAAGACGGCAGTATCTCAGCTAAGACTGCGCGGACCTTATTTGTGAGCCTGTGGGATGAAGCTGCCGACGCCACGCCTGCCGATGCTTTGTTAGATGAGCTCAACGCCGCACTGAAAAAGCTCGACCGCTTGATTGACGCGCAAGGTCTGCGCCAACTCAACGATGACGCCGCCCTGACGGCGATCGTCGATCAAGTGCTAGCAGCCAACCCCAAATCAGTGGCTGAGTTTCTCTCGGGCAAGGACAAGGCGCTTAATGCCTTGGTAGGGCAGGTGATGAAGGCAAGTGCCGGCAAAGCGAATCCAGGCCAGGTGAATCAGCTTTTGCGTGCTAGGGTGCAGCCATAACGCGCTCGATACGCAGCAAGCGGCGCACGCCAGCGTGACAGCTCAGCATCCTCGCGCCCTTCCAAATAGCCAATCAAATCATCAAGGCAGGCAAGCGCAAACACCGGTACACCGTAGCGTTGCTGAACATCCTCAACAGCCGAATAAGTTCCAATCTCCTCGGCCGTACCCGAGCGCTCCTGGCGATCAAGCGCAATTAAGACGCCAGCCACTTCAGCCCCCTGGCTTTTGATGAGGGCCACCGATTCGCCTACCGAGGTGCCTGCCGAAATCACATCATCGATGATGAGCACGCGACCGCTCAAAGCCGCACCAACGATCACACCCCCTTCACCGTGATCTTTGGCTTCTTTGCGGTTGTAGGCGAAATGCATGTTTTGACCGGCCTGGGCCAAAGCGACTGCTGTGCAAGCGGCCAGCGTAATCCCCTTGTAGGCGGGGCCAAAAAGCATGTCGTAGTGGATCGCCCCGGTACGGCTCGCTTCTTGAAGTTTGCGCGCATAAAACCTGGCCAGCTCGCCAAGCCTTTGCCCGTCATGAAAAAGCCCGGCATTAAAAAAGTAGGGGCTTAATCTTCCTGCTTTGGTTTTGAACTCACCGAAACGCAGCACGCCTGCAGCAAGGGCGAATTCGATGAAGTCTTTGGCGTTGTGGTTCTGGTCAGTCGTGCGTTGCTGTTGTCGTGTGCTAGGGCCTTGGTGGGGTGCCGCTGGATTGTTGGTTGAGCTTTGCATGATGTCGGCTTGATAGCTTTGGTGATGGAGGCAGCGCTAGGCAGTCATGAAACAATGGCGATCATGACATAGGGGCGGAGGTGGAAGGTGTTTCGTGTGACCAGCTTTAATCTGAACGGAATCCGAGCCGCAAGCCGAAAAGGCTGGTTGCAATGGGCTGCAGATCACAACGCCGATGTGATTTGCGTGCAAGAAATCAAGGCCCAGGAAAAAGACCTTGACGCTTCGATGCGGGCGATTCAAGGTCCGCGGGGCGAGCTCAAGGGCTATTTTTTCCCGGCACAAAAGCCTGGTTATGCAGGCACGGCCATTTACAGCTTGCACCCTCCGCTTGAGCTTTTTCGGGGTTTCGGCGAAGCCGAGTTCGATGACGAAGGGCGCTATATCGAAATCGACTTGGGTGCTTTTGCGGTGATTTCGCTTTATGTGCCCTCGGGATCAAGCAGCGAGGAGCGACTGGCTTCCAAGTTTCGGTTTATGCGCCGCTTCGAGTCGCATGTAAAAACCCTCAACCATCGTGGCAAGCCCTATGTGATTGCTGCCGATTGGAATGTGGCGCATCGCGAGATTGATTTGAAGAATTGGCGATCGAATCAACGCAACCCCGGGTTTTTACCCGAAGAAAGGCAGTGGATCGAGGGACTTATCAAGGAGCAAGGCCTTGTCGACGTGTTTAGGACCTTAGCGCCCGAGCAGGTGATGTACACCTGGTGGAGTCATCGCGGTGCAGCCTTTGCCAATGATGTGGGTTGGCGCCTGGACTACCAACTCGCTCATCCGGAGATGGCCGCACGGGCTCGTGCCTGGCAAGTGAATCGTGAGCCTAGGTTTTCGGACCATGCCCCGTTCACGGTTGACTATGACATTGCCCTGTCCTAGCAAGGCTCGAAGTGCGCTTGGTTGGGCCAGCGGGAAGCAGTCCTCGGAGTGCGCTTGGTTGAGAAGGCGGGATGCAATGCTCAAACGCGGCCGCTCAGCGAGGCTTTGTTCGCTCGTAGATCGGCATAACCTTGGGTAGTGCCTTGCGTATGTCGGCAATACGCGATTCATGCGAGGGGTGGGTAGAAAGCCATTGCGGTGGCGTACCCTGGCCGTTTGAGGCGCTCGACATTTTTTCCCAAAGGCTGATGCCTGCACGAGGGTCAAAGCCTGCTCGTGCACTTAAGTCCATACCAAGCAAATCGGCCTCGCTTTCATCATCGCGGCTGAATTTAAGCATGGTCACATTTGAAACGCCTCGGGCGACCTGGCCGCCAATATCGCCATAACCCATCACTTGCGAGAGGATCGATGCACCGATGGTTAAGCCCTGGGCGATCATCGCTTTGCTTTGGCGTTCGCGACCGTGCTCGCGTAGGGCGTGGGCGATTTCGTGCCCCATGATGAAAGCAATTTCATCATCACTTAACTGCAAGCGTTCGATGATGCCCGTGTAAAACGCGATTTTTCCCCCGGGCATGGCAAAGGCATTCAAGGCCTGCGACCCGATCAACGAGACCTCCCAGCGCCATTGCGAAGCTCGATCGTTGTATCGTGCCGCATGCGGCAAAAGCCTTTTTGCGATGTTTTGCAGCCGCACTAATTTGGGGTGACCCTCGGGAGCAAGCGCGCGCTGCGATGCTGCACGCTCGCGCATTTGATCGTATTGCAAGGCTGCTTGTCGCTCGAGTTGTTCGGCAGAAACAAGATCGGCGACTTTGGAGCGCGGGGGTAAGTCGATGCCATCGGCGCGCAAGCCAAGTGGCGAGAGTGCTGCCATCACACACAAGAATGGTAGGAGATAGCAAAAGAGAGCTGGGGCAATGATGCCAAAGCGCAGATTTGCTCGACGATGACACAATGACGACATGCTCAATGGCTGAACCAAAGTGACGTTGGACAAGTTAGAAACAGGATGGCTTAGCTGGGTGCTTGATCAAGCAAGGTTAGACTTGGACTGATGAACTTTAGCGCGCTTTATTTTAGAAAGCCGATGTTGGTGCTTGCGCTTTTGGGGTTTTCAAGCGGTCTGCCTTTGGCGCTTTCGGGGGCGACACTTCAAGCCTGGCTGACGGTCGAAGGCCTCGACCTCAAAACCATCGGTTTTTTTGCCCTTGTCGGGCTGCCCTACACCTTTAAGTTTGCCTGGGCGCCCCTGCTCGATCGCTTTGATGTGCCAGGCCTGCCCAGGCGCAAAGGCTGGATGGCTTTATGCCCCGCGCTCATTGCGCTCCTGTGCTTTGCCATGTCAGGCCTTGAACCGGCCAAGGATATCTACCTGCTCGGTGGGCTCGCGGTGATGCTGGCCTTTGTGTCGGCAAGCAATGACGTGGTTTTTGATGCTTATCGCAACGAGTTGTTGGCCGCTGAAGAGCGCGGTGCAGGCGCTGCCGTCTCGGTCTTTGCCTACCGTGTCGCGATGCTGGTCTCAGGTGGTCTCGCGCTCATGCTTGCTGATTGGTGGTTTGGCTGGCAGGGTTTGTTTCGTGTGATGGCCCTTATCTTCACCTTGATTGCCATCGCAGTGCTTTGGGTGCCGGTGGTCGCTTCGAGCCCAGCCAAAACCTCAGCGTGGGTGGAATGGCGTGGCTTTTTGGTGATGCTGGCGGTTGGGGGTTTTGTCTACGGACTGGGTGCTCAGTTTGTACCGCAAGCAAGCCAAGCGTTTTCGCCACGCGCAAACCAGTTCTTAAAACTTGGCTTTGACAGCGTCTTGATGCTTGCCGCCTTTGCTGCTGCACTTTGGGCTGCTCGCTCGGTCCGTTTCCCATCGCTCATGGAGCCCTGGGACGCGTTTTTTGCCCAGCCACGGGCTGTTGCCTTGCTCGCATTGGTTGTGTTTTACAAGCTAGGCGATGCCTTTGCGGGCGCGCTTTCAACCGCCTTTTTGCTTCGCGGGCTTGGCTTTAGCGCAGCCGAGGTGGGTGCTGTTAACAAAGCACTGGGCTTGGCGGCGACGATTGTTGGTGCCTTGCTCGGTGGTTGGTATTTGGCAAGACGCCAGCTCGCCCAAAGCCTATGGCCTGCACTTTGGTGGTTTGGCATCGCTCAGGCGCTTTCAAACCTTGCCTACTGGACGCTTGCGGTCAGCGAAAAATCCTACGGGCTCATGGCATCGGCCATTGCCATTGAAAATCTTTGTGGCGGCATGGGAACCGCTGCATTTGTCGCTTTGCTCATGACGCTGACCGATCGACGTTTTAGCGCCGCCCAGTTTGCCTTGCTCTCGGCACTGGCCGCTGTTGGCAGGGTTTATGTGGGGCCAAGTGCGGGCTTATTAGCCGAGCAATTCGGCTGGCCAAGCTTTTTTGCTTCAACGCTGCTCGCTGCGATGCCTGGTCTTGCTTTGTTGTACCTGCTTAGGCAGCGAATCGAAACGCTAGCAGCCCGTGCTGCGTGCCACAATGAAGTTCAGCAACAAACTTAGCAAGCTCAGCGCCCTTTGGAGGAGATATGCAAGAGGTTTTTATTTGTGATGGTGTACGCACGCCGATTGGCCGTTATGGCGGCTCCTTGTCGTCGATTCGTACCGACGATTTAGCGGCTATCTCACTGGCAGCCCTGCTCAAGCGCAATCCAAGCCTTGCCCCGGAAATAATCGAGGAAGTGATCTTAGGATGCGCGAATCAGGCGGGTGAGGACAATCGTAACGTGGCCAGAATGGCAAGTTTGCTGGCTGGTCTGCCGCAAACAGTCCCGGCTGCAACCATCAACCGGCTTTGCGGATCGGGAATGGATGCAATTGGCACGATTGCGCGCGCGATTCGAGCAGGTGAAATTGCTATCGGTATCGGTGGTGGGGTGGAGAGCATGTCGCGTGCGCCCTTTGTCATGCCCAAGGCCGATAGCGCTTTTTCACGCAGTAATGCGGTCTATGACACAACCATTGGCTGGCGCTTTATCAACCCCAAAATGAAGGTGGCTTATGGCGTCGATCAAATGCCAGAAACCGCTGAGCATGTCGCTTCCGATCTCGCCATCTCGCGTGAGGATCAAGACGCATTTGCCTTAAGAAGCCAGCAACGTTGTGCAGCCGCTCAGGAAGCGGGGTTTTTTGATGCCGAGATTCAGCCAGTTGAGTTGCCCTCGAAAAAGGGGGCACCGACGCTATTTGCCAAGGATGAGCATCCTCGTGCCGATACCAGCGTCGAATCCTTAGCCAAACTCAAGCCAGTGGTTAAAGCCGATGGCAGTGTCACTGCAGGCAACGCCTCCGGGGTAAATGACGGTTCAGCCGCTGTACTGCTTGCCAGCGAAGCCGCAGCCAAGGCTCAAGGGCTTGAGCCGCGCGCTCGAATTGTGGCTATGACAACTGCGGGTGTTGCGCCGAGGGTGATGGGGCTTGGGCCTGTGCCAGCAACCCAAAAACTACTCCAACGCACGCAATTGACGCTGGCCGATATCGACTGGTTTGAGCTTAACGAAGCCTTTGCCGCGCAATCCTTGGGATGCACACGCCAATTAGGGCTTCTCGATGATGATCCCCGAGTCAATCCGAATGGTGGTGCGATTGCACTTGGTCACCCGCTGGGTGCTTCGGGGGCCAGACTTGTGATGACGGCAGTGAATCAACTGCATCGCAGCAAGGCCAAGCGCGCGATCACCACCATGTGCATTGGCGTGGGACAGGGGATTGCGATGCTCATTGAGCGGGTTTGATCTTGGGGTCTTGAAAAATCGCAAGGCGTACCGATTTAGAGAACATCGGCGGTGTATCAAGATTTGCATCGCTTCATTCATAACGTTCTTAATCGGAGATCATGATGACACGCATCAGCCTTTATGAGCCTTTCGCCTCGGTTTTTCCTGCTGACCTTTTTGCCAATGCTGTGGCTGGGTCGAGTTGGCCAGAGTGGTCGCGATCGATACCAGCAGCGGCGGCACCGGTTTCGCGCGGTCTTGCAAGCACTCACACGCTTGCGATGCCGGTTGATGTGATCGAAACTGCAACCGGATGGACGATTCGTGCTGAACTTGCTGGTGTGGCTAAAGATCAGATCGATATACAAATTGACAGCAATACGGTAAGTATAACTGCTAAGCGTGAGCGCAAGTCAGAGCTCAAAGATGGCGAGCGTTTGCTGCGTGGGGAGATTGCCTCAGGATCGGTCATGCGTAGTTTTGCCATGCCCGCAGAGCTCGACGAATCGGCCGCAAGCGCGAAGTTTGAAGCGGGCATCTTGACGCTTGAACTACCGCGCAAGCAGGCACAACTTGCTCGAAAACTAGCCGTGCAATAAATTAAACCTGATGGGCTTGAGAGAGCCCGCACCAGTCGAGCGCCGCAGGCCTGGCTGCCAGGTTTGCGGCGGTTTGTTTCTTGATCACTACGAGGACTTGCAAGTCATGGATTTAGAGGTTAAGGGTATGCACTGTCAGTCCTGTGTCAAGGCCATCAAGCGTGCCATTCATGCGCTTGATGATCAGGCAAGCGTCGATGTTGACCTCGCCCAATCACAGGTAAAGGTCCTAGCGAGCAGTTTGTCGGCAGGCGATCTACAGGCGGCGATTGAAGACGCAGGTTTTGAAGTAACAAGTCTTCGTCCTTAGATAAGCTCACAACATCTAAGGTCATGGGCGTGATCCCTTGAGCGCTTTGTTATCCGTGGACCTTCGCATCGAAGGAATGACATGCGCAGCATGCGCAAGCCGGATCGAGCGCGCTTTGACGAGGCGCAATGGCATCGAAAGCGTCAAGGTGAATTTAGTCCATGAAAAAGCCAGAGTCCGTTTTGATAAGGAGCAAGTGAGTAGCGAGGACTTGCTGAAATGGATCGACAGCATCGGCTTTAAGGCAAGCCTTTTGCAAACCGATCAAGCAAGCAGTCAAGCGCAGGCACGAAAGCGAGCAGCCAAGCAAAGCGAGCGTCGGGAGGCAGTGCTCATTACCCTAAGCGCCCTACTTACCTTACCCTTGATGCTTCCCTGGTTGTCAGCCTGGCAGCAAGCGCTGCTTGCAAGTATCGTGCAATCAGTGATGGGTTATCGTTTTTATCGCGGTGGCTATCAGGCTTTGCGAGGCGGATCGCCCAATATGGATTTGTTGGTGGCGATTGGAACGAGCGCTGCCTGGGGATTGAGTTGCTGGAAATTACTAAGCCATGGGCTCGATGTGCAGCCCCACGAGCATTTATATTTTGAAGCAAGTGCTGCTGTGATCACCATGGTCCGCCTTGGCAAGTGGCTTGAGTCGCGCGCCAAGACCAAAGCCATCGCTGCGATGGACGCCATGCAAGAACTGCAGCCGCAACGCGCTTTCCTGATCACAGAGTCCCAGTTAAGTGATCAAGTTGCAGCGATCGCTTATCGCGAACTTGCTATCGACGATTTAATGGTGGGCGATCGAGTTTTGGTCAAACCTGGTGGCCAAATACCACTCGATGGCATGGTTCGCATGGGCGAATCGAGCGTCGACGAATCGATGTTTACGGGTGAGAGCCGACCGATCCATAAGCAAGTTGGTGACCATGTGATCGGCGGCACACTTAATCGTGAGGGTTTACTGCATGTGGAAGTTACAGCGCTTGCGCAACGCGGTCTGTTATCGCGAATGATCGAAGCGATCGAAAAAGCGCAACTTGAGCAAGCGCCGATTCAGCGCCTCGTCGATCGCGTAAGCGCAGTCTTTGTTCCGCTGGTTGTTTTTATAGCGCTTCTAAGCCTTCTTGGTGGTTATGCCTGGCACGGCGATCTGGAGGCAGCGAGCATTGCCGCCGTTTCGGTATTGGTGATTGCCTGTCCTTGTGCGCTCGGTCTAGCCACGCCCACTGCGATTGCGGTGGCAACAGGCTTGGCAGCGCGACGAGGTATTCTGATTCGGGATGTGGCAGCGCTTGAGTGCCTTCACCAGATCAAGATCATGGCCTTTGATAAGACCGGTACCCTCACTGAAGCAAAACCGCGACTCATCGCACAGGCAAGTTGGGACGCGTTTGAGACGATGCATTTGGCGCTTGCTGCATCGCTTTCGCAAACTTCAGAGCATCCTTTAGCTAAGGCTTTGATAGAAGCGGCTCAAGCGCAAGGCCTGCGTGCTTCCCGACATTTTGACCGATGGCAAGCGTTACCGGGCCGCGGTATCGAAGCGGCAAGCGGATCGCAAGCTTGGCGGCTGGGCTCACCAAGCTGGGTGCTCCAAGATCTAGATCAAGCTTTGCTCCCTGAGCAAACATGGCAAGCCTTTAAACATGGTTTGGATCAGCATGTAGCTCAAGGCTACAGCCTAAGCGTTTTGGCAGTAGCTGACCTTGATTCCGATAGCTTGGCCTGTGGTCATACCGACGGCCTTGCTCCTCGTCATACCGTTAGCGGCGGGGCCCGTGGCGGCTGGCATGTGCTCGCCTGGTACGCCTTTGATGACCATCTGCGCGAAGGCGCAAAAGAGGTGATTCGGGCCGTCCATGCGATGGGGCTCCATACGGCACTACTGAGCGGAGACGCACAAGTCCTTGTCAAACGACTTGCCAAGTCGCTTGGGATCGATGAGGCACACGCTCAGATGCTGCCCGAACAAAAAGCGCAGGTCCTGGGGCAACTTCGCACAAGACTGGGCCCCGTTGCGATGCTCGGCGACGGTATTAATGATGGTCCTGCCTTAGCCGCAGCCGATGTTGGCATCGCCATGGGATCGGGAAGCGATCTAGCCAAGCAAAGCGCTGCCATCACCTTGATGCGTAGCGATCCAAGCTTACTGATTCCCTTATTTGCCCTGGGGCGCGCTTGCTGGCGTACGATTCAAACGAATCTCTTTTGGGCTTTTGCTTTCAATGCAATCGGTATACCGCTTGCAGCATGCGGTTTACTTCATCCCGCTTTTGCTGGTGCTGCGATGGCTATGTCCTCGCTTATGGTCATTGGCAACTCGCTGCTCTTAAACCGTCGCTTGCATACGATGGAAAATCGCCTTGCTTGTTTGACGTAATAATTATTCCACCGTTACAGATTTGGCAAGGTTACGAGGTTTATCAACATCGGTCCTGCGAACAAGCGCCGTGTGATAGGCCAATAATTGGAGCGGTAAAACATGCAAAATCGGGGATAAAAGCCCGGCATGATCGGTAAGCTTTACCAGTTGCACGCCATCGACCGCATCCATCGCGCTGTCTTTATCAGCAATGACAAAGAGGCGCCCACCACGAGCACGTACCTCTTCCAAATTACTTAACAATTTTGATAACAGCGCGTCTTGGGGTGCGACTGCCAAAACAGGCATGCTTTCATCGACCAGGGCAAGTGGGCCGTGTTTGAGTTCGCCGGCAGCGTAGCTTTCTGCATGGATATAAGAAATTTCTTTAAGCTTTAATGCGCCTTCCATGGCGATTGGATAATGCACGCCGCGCCCAAGAAAAAGCGCGTGATCACAGGCAGCAAAGTGTTGCGCCCAGCCAATCATCGCTTCTTCACAGGCCAACACCTCTTGCATCGCTGCAGGCAGGTGACGCAACTGTCCCACCCATGTCTGTTCATCGGCATTTGATAGCCGACCGCGCGCTTTTGCAAGCACCAGAGCGAGCAAAAACAATGCTGCTAGTTGCGTTGTGAAGGCCTTGGTTGAAGCAACACCAATCTCAGGACCTGCACGCGTTAGAAAGCGAAGACGGCTTGCCCGGATTAACGACGATTCAGGAACGTTACAAATACTTAAGCTATCGCCCATCCCTAGTGCTTGTGCATGTTCGAGGGCGGCAAGCGTATCTGCGGTTTCGCCCGACTGCGAGATCGTAATCACGAGGGTTCCTTCAAGCGGAACCGACTGTCGATACCGATACTCACTAGCAATTTCGACCTGTGTTGGTAGACGCGCCACCGACTCAAACCAATAACGCGCTACACAGCCAGCGTGATAGCTTGTGCCGCAGGCTAGGATTAACACCTGTTTGGTGCGGGCAAAAACAGCTTGTGCTTCATGGCCAAACAACTCGGGAACGAGAGCCTGCCTTGCGTTGACCATCTCAAGGGTATTGGCCAGGGCAGCGGGTTGCTCAAAGATTTCCTTTTGCATGTAGTGCTGAAAAGGTCCCAGATCAAACTCGGTTGCCTTGATGTCGCTCGTGACAACTTCTCGACGAACATGTTGTCCATGCCGATCAACAAGTCGATGAGCACCAGGCCTGATCTCAACCACATCGCCTTCTTCGAGATAAGACAGATGGCGAGTCGATTGAATCAGCGCTGACACATCGGAGGCTAAAAAACGCTCGCCACCGGCGGCGCCTTCAACCGCGTCATAGCCTAAGAGCAGTGGCGCACCCCAACGGGTGCCGACCACCACATCGCTTTCGATCGATGAGACGGCGGCCAGGGCATAAGCACCACGCAAGCGCGGTGCAACGCTTCGCATGGCATCGAAAAGACTCATGCTTGCACCGCTTTTTTGAGCGCTCAAAAGTGCGTGATGTAACAAATGGGCAATCACTTCGGTATCGGTTTGCGATGCAAATGCATAACCATCGGCGATCAAGCTTTCACGCAGCGCATGGTGGTTCTCGATAATCCCGTTGTGCACCACGCATACCGAAATAGCTTGCGCCTGCGACAAATGTGGGTGGGCGTTGTCCTCTGTGACACCGCCGTGGGTGGCCCATCGGGTGTGTGCAATGCCGCAGTGCGCACGGGCTTGTACCTCATCGACGCGCCGTTTGAGTTGACTCACCCGGCCGACGGCTCGCAAGCGTTGCAAACCTGAAGGCTCAATCGCTATGCCTTCTTGGCCACTTGGCATACCCATGTAAGCAAGGCCAGCCGAGTCATAGCCTCGATACTCTAATCGTTCAAGACCCTGAAGCAAGTGGCCGATGATGTCACGCGATGCGCTCGTTGCTGCAACAATGCCACACATAATTTTGATCGAACCTCGCGCGTCTTAAAGCCCTATGAGCTGTGATGTGATTTTAGCTTTTCTTTATCGCTTTGCTAGGCCGCTTCCACCCCGCAATACTTAACTGCTTTGCACGGGACACGGTTAGTTCGCCTGCGGGCGCATCTTTGGTGAGGGTTGTTCCCGCGCCAAGGGTCGCCCCGGCGCCGACGCGCACTGGCGCAACCAATTGACTGTCACTTCCGATAAACGCATCATCTTCGATCACGGTTTGATGCTTATTGGCGCCATCGTAATTGCAGGTGATGGTGCCAGCACCAATGTTTACACGCGAACCAACCAAGGCATCGCCTACATAGGCTAAGTGGTTGGCTTTTGAATACGCACCCATTTTTGCAGCCTTGAACTCGACAAAGTTTCCGACATGGTTCTCCTCGCCAAGCTCGGTGCCAGGGCGCAATCTTGCATAAGGGCCTACGCGGGAGCGGGGGCCGATTAGCGCAGACTCACAATGAGTAAAGGGCAAAATCTCGGTGCCTTCACCAACCTCGGTATCGATCAACACGCAGTGAGCACCGACTCTTACGCCGCGACCGAGGCGAACACGCCCTTGAAAGATAACATTGATATCGATATAAACATCAGAGTCACATTCGAGGCTTCCTCGCACATCAAAGCGATTAGGATCGAAAATCTTCACCCCTTGAGCAAGTAAGCGATCGGCAAGCCTTCGTTGGAAAGCGCGCTCCAGAGCGATGAGTTGCGTTAGTGTGTTAACGCCTTGGATTTGCAATGCATCGCTGATCGGATGTCCGATCACGGGGTGGCCTTGCTGATGTGCCATGGCGATGACATCGGTGAGGTAGTACTCGGACTGCGCATTGTTGTCGGATAACTGGGATAACCAGCGTCCGAGGTGGCGATTGGGCAAAAGCATCATACCGCTATTGATTTCAGCAATCTTTCGCTGGGCTTCGGTGGCATCGCGCTCTTCGACGATACCCGTGACATCACCGCTTTCGGGATCGCGCATAATCCGTCCGTAGCCTTTGGGCTCGTCGATCATCGCGCTCAGAATAACGCTTCGGTCCTCGCTTGCATGGCCGTCTAGAAAAAGTCGCTCGATCATCTCGATGAGACTTTTTGCTTCGATAAGCGGTACATCGCCAAAAAGAATAAGGCTATGCCCTGAAGATGGTAGTGCCCCTTGAGCTTGCATCAGTGCATGCCCTGTACCGCGTTGTTCTGTTTGCTCATGCCAGAAAAGCTCAACGCCCTGTTTGCTCAAGGCTGACTCAAGACCGCTAGCCTCAATGGCGGCTCTCACCGCATCACCTGAGAAACCTCGCACCACATGAACCGCTTCAAGCACCCAGCTTGGGGATTGGTTTGATGCAAGTTCTAGAACTGTCCCAAGCACATGCTCAAGCATGGCGCGTCCACCGATCGGGTGGAGTACTTTGGCGATATCCGAATGCATGCGCTTGCCACGTCCTGCGGCAAGCACGACCACATGAAGCGGATTTTTCATTGGATACTTATTATAAGGTTTAAGGATTTGATCCCATGGCCTTCTCGACCACGGCGTGGTTGCCTTGGTGGCCAATGACTTGCGGTGCAAGCGAACCGAGAATCATGCCCATCAAGGACGCGAAAAGCCCGTTGAATTGTGGTGGGATCAAAGCTTCCGGATCGATGCTTTCGCTTAGCAGCCAGACTGATAAGCCAGCAAATACTGACAATAAGGCACCTTGGGTGGTGGCTTTACGCCAAAATACACCCGCAGCCAGGGGCACTAGCGCGCCGGCCAGCGTGACCTTATAAGCGTTTTGGACCATTTCATACATGGTGCTGCGTGAATTGAGCGCAAACATCAAGGCGCAAAGCGAAAAGAGAATCAGCACCACACGCAAGAGTAAGAGCATGCGCTGATCAGACATTTTCCCACTCAAAGGCTTAAGCACGTTTTCCGTAAAGAGCGCCGTGGGTGCAAGCAGTGCACCGCTTGCGGTCGATAAAATCGCCGATAAAAGTGCACCGAAGAACAAGGCCTGCGCCCAGAGGGGGGTTTTGGCGAGGATGAGCTCCGGAAGAATTCTTTGTACCTCTCGAGCGTCCTCTGACTCAAACAATTGCAGGCTTGCCGGGTCGATCACAATTGCGCTGTAGGCAATAAACATCGGAACAAAGGCGAAGACGAAATAAGCCATCGCACCAAACAAGGTGCCGCGAACCGCCGTCTTTTCATCTTTGGCCGAAGTGACACGTTGAAAGACATCCTGTTGTGGAATCGAGCCAAGGGCCATGGTCATCCATGCCGCTGCAAAGGCAAGCCATTCGGCAGCATCGCCGCTTGGCCAAAAACTGAAACGATCAGCCTCAATGGCAGCATCGATCACTTTACCGACACCACCGGCGAGATCACCGACATAAAACGCAACAAAAAGTAAACCGATAACGATGACAACGGTTTGCAACAGATCGGTCAAGGCGATTGACCACATGCCCCCAAAAATCGTATAAAAAACCACAACACCTGCACCGATTAGAATCGCCGTATTAAGATCGATGCTGCCGCCAGAAAGCACGGCAATCACCAAGCCAAGCGCTGTCAGCTGCGCTGAGGTCCAACCTAAATAGGATGCTACGATGGCAAAACTTGTAATGACCTCCACCGATTTGCCATAGCGTTTGTGATAAAAATCGCCAATGGTGAGTAAGTCCATGCGATAAAAAACTTTGGCGAAAAACAAGGCTACAAAGAGCAGGGCACAACTTGCGCCGAAGGGGTCGGCGGGCACTGCATTTAGGCCGCCTTTGGCGAATTCGGCCGACACCGATAAGACGGTTTCGGCACCAAACCAGGTGGCAAAAACAGTGGCCATATTGATGTAAAGCGGAAGACTCCGGCCAGCAACCAAATAATCCTTGGAGCTTTTGACGTGCCGTGCCGCAATCAGTCCGATGAGCACGGTCAATCCCACATAAGCCAAAACAAGCGCGATTAACATGATCTCCTCCACACAGTTGACGTTTGCTGAGTCCGAGTGAGGGTTTGTGTTTCTGATGTTTCGTCGATGCTATCGAGATCAACAAGGCCCGACAGCAATAGCCCCGCACCTGCCAAGACCATTGCCAAAAGCCATACAAACACAATCAACCAGCGACGCGTCGTTTTGACTTGCTTGCTTAGTTCATGAAGCGCGGCTTCGATACTGTTGGGGCTGCGACTTCGATGGGCTGCCTGTTGAAGTGCCTCATGGGCAAGCCGTGGCATTTCAGGTAGCGACACACTCCAAATTTCGGCCTCTTGCTTAAGTCTTCGCAAAACCCCGCGCCAGCCCAGTTGTTCACGCATCCATCGCTCTAAAAAGGGCTTGGCTGTGACCCATAGATCAAGATCGGGGTCAAGTTGTCGGCCGAGCCCTTCAACGTTAAGCAAGGTCTTTTGTAAAAGCACAAGTTGTGGTTGCACCTGAACCCCAAAGCGCCTTGAGACCTGAAACAGTCGCATGAGCACCTGACCGAGCGAAATTTCCTTTAAAGGCTTGTCAAACACGGGTTCGCAACAACTTCGAACAGCTGCTTCGAGCACTTCAACACGAACCTTCTCGGGTACCCAGCCAGCTTGCAAATGCAATTGCGCAACACGTCGGTAGTCGCGTCTGAAAAATGCGAGAAAGTTTTGCGCTAAGTAATTTTTATCTTCTTCACTCAGTGAACCAACGATCCCAAAGTCGAGCGCAATGTAACGTCCTTTGTTTGGCCCGTCTGCTGCGACGAAAATATTCCCAGGATGCATATCCGCATGGAAAAAGCCGTCGCGAAAAACCTGGGTGAAAAAGATCTCCACCCCGTCACGCGATAGGCGCTTTAAATCGATACCTGCCTCAAGCAAGGCATCGATGCGGCTAATCGGAATACCTTGCATGCGTTGCATGGTGAGGACATTGTTCGCAGTTGCCGACCAAATCATCTCGGGCATTAATAAGAGCGGCGAGTCAGCGAAATTACGCCGCAATTGATTGGCGTTGGCAGCCTCGCGCAGCAAATCGAGTTCATCGTGCAAAATCATGTCGAATTCATCGATCACATCAAGCAAGCGTAGACGGCGCGCATCAGCAGAAAGCTTTAAGAGCACCGATGCGAACTGCCTCATCAGCGCAAGATCAGCGTCAATAAAGCCAAGCATGCCAGGGCGCAAGACCTTGACAGCCACCTCGCGACCGTCGTGCATTTTGGCAAAGTGCACCTGAGAAATTGAAGCTGATGCAATCGGTGTTTGGTCAAAGGATTGATAAACGTCCTCAATCGACTGACCGAGCCCTCGTTCTATTTCAGCCATCGCAAGCGCACTATCAAAGGGCGCTACCCGGTCCTGAAGTTTGGCGAGTGCATCGGCAATGTCTTCGGGCAGTAAATCGCGACGGGTCGACAGCAGCTGCCCAAACTTCACAAAAATCGGCCCTAGGGATTCAAAGCTTTGTCGAAGCCTCTCCCCGCGTGCCAGCTTTAAGGGAGCGCTTGGGAGCAGCGCGCCAAGGGTGCGAAACCAAAGGCGATGGGCAAGCGAGGGAAAGGCATCAAGAAGCAGGCTATCGAGCCTGTGGCTGGCAAAACAGCGCAGGATCGACAGCAATCGAATATTCATCGTTGCGGCATGAATTGCACTCGGACCTCGTCGATCACAGGAGGGTCAAAAGCGATATCGCCTTCGACCGCCAAATCATCAACGGTGAGGGATTGAAAATCAAAAGCTTTGCGATCCATTAAATGCGAGGGTACCAGTCGGCCAAGGGCAGCAAACACATGATCAACCCGGCCAGGAAACTGCTTTTCCCAAGTGCGCATTAGCTGTTTGACCTCTTGTCGCTTGAGATTATCTTGGGAGCCACATAAATCACAAGGGATGATCGGAAAAGCGCGCCATGCTGCATAGGCTTCCAAATCGCGCTCGCGCACATAAGCAAGTGGCCGAATCACGATGTGCTTGCCGTCGTCAGCGCGCAGCTTGGCTGGCATCCCCTTGAGCTTGCCGCCATAAAAGAGGTTGAGAAAAAAAGTTTCTAAGATGTCGTCACGATGGTGGCCGAGGGCGATTTTGCTTGCACCAAGTTCGTCTGCGACCCGATACAAAATACCGCGTCGCAGCCTCGAGCAAAGCGAACACATGGTTTTACCTTGTGGAATTACCCGGGTGACAATGCTGTAAGTGTCTTGGGTTTCGATGTGAAAGGGCACATTGAGGCTGCGCAAGTAAGTCGGCAGTACATCGGCTGGGAAGCCCGGTTGCTTTTGATCAAGATTGACCGCTATCAATTCGAAAGCGACGGGAGAGCGCTCACGCAAGGTCAAGAGTAAATCGAGCAGGGCGTAGCTATCTTTGCCGCCGGATAGGCACACCATCACTTTATCGCCCTCTTCAATCATCTGAAAGTCGCCGATCGCCTGGCCGGTTAGACGCAATAAACGCTTATGCAATTTATTGCGTTCGTAGGCAAGCTTATCGTTCATCATAGGGGGGCAAAGCGAATCGATTCGATACCAACGGTTTTGCAATCCGGATAAACATCAGGCTTTTCAGTGCGAACCGTTGCCGCTCTAACAGCGCCGAGTTCGAGGCAAAAGCTGAGCACTTCGTCGATCAGGGTTTCTTGCAGGTTGAAGTGGCGGGATGCGGCAAGTGATGCGATACCTTCGCGCAATTTGTCATAGTCCAGCGTGTCTTGCACATCATCACGGTTTGAATCCGATGCTGCTATGGGTACAAAAAGTGCAACTGTAATTTTTACCCGCTGACGTGCTTGGCGCTCAAACTCATGAAAGCCGATCGAAGCCTGGACTTCAAGGTCTTCGATAAAAATCCGACGACAATCGCTTAGACGTGGATGAAACAGCAGAGAACTCATAGCCTTGATTCCGATTCGAGACGGTCGCTGGTCGTAAACATCACATCACGCGCGCTAGCTTGCAAGTGTTGCCCACCATCGACCAATAAATTCACGCCTGTAATGGCTCTGGCTTGAAGCAGATAGACGATCGCCTGCGCGATATCGCTTGGCTCTGAGGATCGCCCCAAGGGGGTTTGTTGGTGGGCCTGGGCAAAGCCCGCTTCGCTTTGATCGCCTGATAGCATGGTAATGCCTGGTGAGACTGCAAGCACGCGCAAATGCGGGGCAAAGTCGCGTGCCATGAGGTCGGTGGCCTGCCAAAGGGCGGCTTTGCTGAGGGTATAGGAAAAAAAATCGGGATTGGGGTTGTGCAATTTCTGATCGAGCAAATTGATCACAACCCCTTGCTTAGAAGGTTTCGCCGCGCTGCAGTGTGCAAACAGGGCCTGAGTCAACAAGACCGGCGCAACAAGATTTGGCATCCAGTGCCCAAGTAAGCCTTCAGCGTTGACGTCCCTAGGCCCATCCCAGGCAAAACGCGAAGCGTTGTTAATCACCGCGTCAAGGCCTTGAGCATGCTTGAGCGCCTGCTGAAAAAGCCCATCAACCTCAGCCGGAACAGACAAATCGGCCGCAAGCGTCCAGGCTCGCTGCCCCAAGGCACGAACCTCGTCAGCAGTCTTTTGCGCGTCGTCAAGCGAGTGCTGATAGTGCACCACCACATCCCATCGCGCCCTCGCGAGTCCCAGGGCAATGGCCCGGCCGATTCGTTTGCCGGCACCAGTGACTAAGGCCACAGGAGCGATGTTGCGCGGTTCTGCATGCTGTGTTTCATCCCATGCCGATGCTTGCGCAAAGCTTTCGTTGCCAGGCGCAGGCGCAGCCTCGGCCTTGCTTTGGGCGGGGCTAAGGGGCGGACTAGCGTGAGCTTTCATCGTGCACAGTGGGACTTGGGTTTGGAGCTTCGGCCGCGCAGTGTAACCTGCACAACCATGAGCATGTCTAGCCATCAAAGCTTGTCCGATCTAATCCGTCTCGAGATCCAAAGGGCCTCGGGTTGGCTCGGCTTCGAACAGTTCATGGCTATGGCACTTTATGCCCCGGGCCTTGGCTATTACAGTGGCTCTCGCTCGCCCTTCGGTCCACAGGGTGATTTTGTGACAGCACCCGCAATCAGCCCCTGGTATGGCGATTGCCTAGCCCGCCAGATCATCCAGGTGCTCGATGCGATCGGTAGCGATCAAGTGCTTGAATTTGGGGCGGGAGACGGCACGCTTGCTGCGCAAATCCTCAATTATGCTGCGCAAATCAAGCGGCCGATCCGATACCAGATTATCGAGTTATCAGCGGGTTTAAAGGAGCAACAACAAGACCGCATGAGACGAGCGTCAGCGGATACTCATGCGCAGGTCAGTTGGCTCGAGCGTCTCCCAGATCCCGGGTTTCGAGGCGTCATGCTTGCCCATGAGGTTCTCGATGCCATGCCTGTGCGTCTTTTTGTCCATCGATATGAGCCGCAGACGCCAGTACAGTGGTTTGAACGAGGGCTCGCTTTAAAGACCTCTTGGCAAGTGAGCGATGCTTCGCCACCCTGGCGATTTGTCGACCGCTTATGTGAACCCGACACTTCTAGCCGCCTTGATAGGCTTAAGGCCGCCTGTCAGCAGCAATGGCAAGAGGACTGGCCCGATGGCATGATTATCGAATGGCACGAACAAGCCCAAGCGTGGATTCGCAGCCTTGCTGGCGTCATCGAACAAGGGCTTTTGCTGCTTATCGATTATGGTTTTCCCGCGCATGAGTACTACCTTCCCCAACGCCAACAAGGCACCCTTATGACCCACCGCCAACATCGTGCGGGAACCGAGGTTTTGGCCCACCCCGGCGAACAGGATGTAAGCGTGCATGTTGACTTCACAGCAATGGCCCGCGTTGCCCTCGAAGAGGGCATGAACTTGTCGGGTTATTGTGCCCAAGCCAGGTTTTTGATGAATACGGGCTTACTTGATATCGCTGGGTCATGGGCGCAAGCCCAAGACAATTTACGTTCAAGCGAGGCAATCGCTAAGCTGGCTGCTGTGCAAAAACTGCTGTCAGAAGCGGAGATGGGCGAACTCTTCAAGGTCATGGCCTTGACCCGAGGGCTTGAAGATCTTGAACTCATCGGTTTTCGCCAGGGTGATCGTAGCGGTCGACTCGGACTTGAACCGTGCTGAAGTGGTTGCTGGTTACTGTGCTGGCACTGATTCTTTTCAGCGGTCTACAGCCCTTGCTTCGCCGGTTTGGCTGGGGCCGATTACCGGGCGATCTTGAGTTAAAGCTAGGCAAGCGAAGCCTTTGGCTTCCGCTTGGCTCCACCGTGCTTTTAACACTGCTGGTTGGTTTGATCGCTCGCTGGCTCTAGCTCAGCACAACGGCTCGCTTGAGCTCAGCACAACGGCCGGCTTTCGATTAAGACGCCACGTTGAGGGCTGCGCGCGCTGCATGGTACTCATCAGCAATACGATCAACCAGCGCTCCTGCGCTTTGTACCGCGTCGACGGCACCGATGCCTTGTCCGCAACCCCAAATATCTTTCCAGGCCTTTTTATCCATATTGCCGCCCGAATTGAAGTTCATTTTGCTGGGATCGCTCTCTGGCAGTTGGTCGGGGTCAAGACCTGCTTGTTCGATAGAGCGGCGAAGGTAATTGCCATGTACCCCGGTAAATAAATTGGTGTAAACAATGTCCTTGGCTGAGCCTTCAACGATGGCTTGCTTATAGCTATCTTTGGCGTTAGCTTCGTCGGTCGCGATAAAAGCTGAACCGATATAGGCAAAATCTGCACCCATGGCCTGGGCCGCCAAAACGCCAGCTCCGGTCGCAATCGATCCCGATAGCGCAATGGGCCCTTTAAACCAGCGTCTTGTCTCAGCAACCAGCGCAAAGGGCGACTGTTTGCCTGCATGGCCTCCCGCGCCCGAGGCAACCAGGATTAGGCCATCAGCGCCTTTTTCGATCGCTTTATGGGCAAAAAATTGATCGATCACATCATGCAAGACCATGCCGCCATAGCTGTGGATGGCCTCGTTGAGTTCGGGTCTTGCTCCGAGCGATGTAATCACCAAGGGGACTTTGTGTTTAACGCAGAGTGCGACGTCTTGCTCTAGGCGGTCATTTGATTTGTGAACGATTTGATTGACCGCGAAGGGTGCTGCCGGGCGATCAGGATGAGCCTGGTTCCACGCATCGAGTTCATCGCGGATGCGGATCAGCCATTGTTCGAGCACTTCGATCGGTCTGGCATTGAGCGCAGGAAATGAGCCGACCACACCGGCCTTGCACTGGGCAATGACCAAGTCAGGGTTGGAAACAATGAAAAGCGGCGAGGCAATCACCGGGATGCGAAGACTTGCCTTCAGTTGTTCAAGTGTCATGGCGGTGGGCTTATGGGCGTGTGTTGTGAAGGCCGTGAGGATAACGTGTTCGTAGCGCCTTCGATAGCTCGAGCGCTCGTGCAAGCCTGATAGCCTCACCGAGGGCAGGACCCTTAAGCCTGCGTTGCGACTCGCTTACGTTAAGTTTGGCGTGACGATAATCCTCAGCGAGTACGTTCAGCGCCTCGATCGCGCGCTTGCTTCTGAGGCTTGCTTGGGATTGCACCGAAGGGTGCCAGCAGATGACGGCAAGCAAGTCATGCAGTTGCTGGGGCCGTCTCATCAGGTCAATCGATTCAAAAAACCCAGCTATCGATTGGGCTTGTGCAGCAAGGACTTCATCGGAAAGTGGCGGCAAGCCCGCCATCGAGTCACCATGCTGATCAGGTACGTATGGATCGTCGAAAAGGATGTCCAACAAGCTGCTTTGATGTTTGCGCACTTGGTGGCAAAGCGCTAGCGTATCGCGTGGCATTTTCAAGCTCGCCAAAACGGGCTCACGAAAGTGCTCAAAGGCAAGCGCACAAAAAATTCCCCAAGTGAGTCCTCGTTTTGCCCCCGCAGCGGCTGCAAAATCGAGTTGGGCAAGCATGGGCTCCTCCTCCTCACTCAAGCGGTCAAAGGGTTTGAGCTTGCAATCGGCAAGACAGCGCCAAAGCGCCGAGGGTTTGATTTCGGCCATGCCTTGATCGAGTTCGCGCCAGACACGCTCTGCACTCCAGTGGTCAGTTTCGCCAACTTGAACCATCTCACGCATGAGCGTCATGGTTTCGGGGTGAATCTGAAAACTTGGAAAACGTGCCGCAAAACGCGCCACGCGCAGTAGGCGAACAGGATCCTCGCGAAAGGCTTCGCTCACATGGCGCAAAAGGCCTTGCCGCAAATCGCAAAGCCCTTCGTAGGGATCCTGGAGCTCACCTTTAGCATTGATCGCCATCGCATTGATACGCAGATCACGGCGCTTCAAGTCCTCCTCGAGCGACACTTCAGGCGCACAGCAAAACTCGAACCCCTGATAACCCCTGGCGATCTTCCGCTCGGTCCTGGCCAGAGCAAACTCTTCTTGGTTTTGCGGATGCAAGAACACTGGAAAGTCACGCCCTACCGGCAAAAAGCCGGCCTCAAGCATGTGTTGTGGAGAGCTTCCAACCACTAGCCAGTCGTGGTCGTGGACCTCACGGCCTAGCAGCAAATCCCGCACTGCACCGCCAACGCAATACACCGTCGCTGGAGCAATCGCCTGGCAATAAGGATCGTGCTTGAGCCGATCGCATATGGCTTGTAAAGCCACGGGGTCGATCTTGCCTTCGATCAATCTAACGCCCCCTAGGGGTCGATTGAAGGTAGTCGCGTGCGGCTTCGAGCCCTTGGGCCTTGATGCCTAGCGTAGCGAGCGTGTTGACTGGGACACCGAGGACCTGTGCTTTGCCACTTGGCAAATTATCGACGCGCATCGAGTCGAGATTATCAACACTCATCAAGGGCGGCCCTGGTAAAGCTTCAAGCATGCGGGCTTGGAGGTAGGCTAATGGATAAGGTAGTGGAACGATCCATGGGCTAGAACCATGAGCCGCTTCACAGGCAAAACGAAAAAGTTCTGCGAGCGTTAAGCGATCTGGACCAAACGCTTCAACAATAAGCGAAGCCTTCGTATCCACGCAGGCTTTCCTATCCCAGTCGCTAAGTGCTTTGCGGCCTTCTACTTGCTTGGGTATGAAGGATTCACGTCCCAGGCGATGAAGCGCAAGGCGGCAAATCACTTCACAAAGGTCTTGCACATGAACCGGGGCAAAGCGGGCATGGGCGCCTGCTAGCGGCAGCACAGGAACGAACGCGCCGAGCTTGGCAAAAACATTTAAGAACTTGTCCTTTGGCCCAAAAACTACCGAAGGGCGAACCAGGCTTACCGGATGTCCAGACTGTAATAGCATTTTCTCAGCCTGGCTCTTGGAGCGCAAATACATCGATGGGGCACGATCAACGTCTTCCGGCAGGCAACCAAGCGCTGAGATATGAATCAACGCCTGTTTGTCGAGTAGCTTCAATATGCGTTGCGGCAGCTTGACATGGACCGCATCGAAAGCTTTACCCCAGGGTGTTGCTCGATCGCTATGCAACACACCAGCCAGGTTAATCACAAGCTTGCTGTCTGCGATCAGCGCTTGCAAGCTTGGTTCATGATGCACATCAGCTTGAACAACATGCACGCTTGGCATCGTACTCAGCGACACATGGCGCCATGCTCGCTTGCTCGGGACGATAAGCCTCGTTTCGGGGAGCAGCCGGCTTAAGTGCGCAAGCAATGCGCTACCAATAAAGCCACTTGCACCGATGAGAAGGATGGCGTCATGCGTTGGTTTCATCGTGTGCTCAGGGTAGTTGGGCTTAAGGGTGATTCAGGGCAACAGGGAGTTACCCGCAGCTTTGGGTGTGATCTCGCCCAGGCGTTTTTTAAGCGACTGCGACCCCTGCTTTTGAATGGCCGCATAGTAGACCGCATTGGATAAGACCTTTTTTACATAATCACGCGTTTCAGTAAATGGAATGATTTCTGCAAAGATCGCACCTTCAATAGGCCCTGGCAAGCTAGCGCGCCAAGCGCGGGGTCGATTCGGGCCAGCGTTATAGGCAGCTGAAGCCATTGCTTGGGAACCGTCAAGATCATCAAAAACAGATCGTAAGTAAAACGTTCCAAAGCGAATATTGGTTTTCATATCATGCAAGTCTTCGGTCTTGAAGTCGCCATGCCCAAGCTTTTTGGCGATCCAGCGACCGGTTGTAGGCATGATTTGCATCAGTCCTTGAGCGCCAACACTTGACTTGGCATCAAGCAAAAAACGCGACTCCTGACGGATCAAGCCATAAGCCCAGGCTGAATCGAGGCCAACCCGATTGGCCGAAGCTTCCAAGTCTTCACGAAACGGCATGATGAAGCGCAAGTGAAAATCATGCTCGAGCTTCGTCCGATCAGCAGTATTGACGCAGCGATCAAGCACAAGCCTCCTGCAGGCGAGTTCGGCTGCAGCAAGCAGTTCGCGATCTGACATCGTTTTGGTACTTACCCACCATTCGCGATGCGCCTCGGCCCGAAGTCCTAGCTGATAAAGCTTGAAAGCACGTTGAACGCCAGCGAGGGCCGCGACCGCTCGAAGCTCATCTTTTGTTGGCGCGGCCGCACGAGGAGGGAGCTCAATGCTTAGTCCGAGTTCCTCAAGCGAAAGTTGGCCGTAAAAGTGAAACTGCCCTGCAAGTTCTTTGAAAAGTGTTTGTGCGGCCTGTTCATCCCCAGCCTGGCGATAAGCCCTTGCGCGCCAGTACTGCCAAGTAGGGTCAGCCTGGCCGCGCGGAGACATCCAGGCGATGATTTGCTGCAAGCTATCCCAGTCCTGCGCACGCAAGCTGCTTCGAGCCATGATGGCGAGCGATTCATCACTTCCAAGCACACCCTGCTCGATCGCACTTGCACCCATGGCTTGGCTCTCGCGCAAGGCATCACGCGTAACTTCGATCGCCTGCGCTTGCATGCGGAGCATGCTCATACTTGCGATTTGTGCCGTGATAAAACTACGAACGCTCACCGGCCAGGACTTTTGTTCATTCTGGCGCCAACGGCGGTAGGCTTCGATGCTGTCTTGCCGAGCAAATCGTGTCCAAGCGATTTGTCCGATGGCCGGGTTGCTGCTTCGTAAAGCCTTCTCGGGTTGATCAAGCGCCCGCTCAACCTCGCTCGAGGGCAGCCCAAGGTGGCTAGCCGCCCAGCGAATCGCGGCGGCTTGATTGGTCTCAAGTGCTAAGCGCAGGCGATGCTGCAAGGCTGACTGGTCGATTTGGCCTTGCTGCTTTAATTCGCTAAACAAACGGCCGCAAGCAGCACCAAGTGGACGTGGGGCAAAGAGCAACTGCTTGGACTGCGATGCGATAAGCATGAGTGTTTCTTGTTCGCCTGAGGCAAGCTTCAATCTGGCGAAATGGAAAAGGCATTGCAAAGGGGCCTCGTCCTGAAAAATCAGCTTCGGATACTCCAATTGAAGTTGAGCCCAGGATTCTCGATCGGCAAGCCATTCGATATAGGTTTTGCGCAATTGTTCGCCAAGACTTTCGCCATCGTGCCGTGCAAGAAAACGTAAGACCTCGCGTTGCAAGGCGTCAGCGTTCGCCTCAGCAATCGGTCGTTGAGATAACTTCAGCCGAAGCGTCCAATGCTGTACGTAGGGATAAAGCGGATGTTCTTTGAGTGGTGCTTGATCACTCTGGCTGAAGATGCGCTGAAACTCCACTTGGTCGTTGCGTAAAAAGGCTTCACGCAACTGAATCAAGCGATCATCGCCATCGTGTTGGCCGGTCTGAGCCACGGTGATGGTGTTGCTTTGGGAGGCTGCGACGGTCACCCCGCTAACAAGACTAAGACCTAGCAAGGCTGCCGGGATGACGGGCCGAATGCTTGGCCTTTCCGTCTTTTTGATTTCCAGTGTCTGCGGTTTAGGTTGAGGCTTTGCTGGGGATGCAGTTTTGGCCTTTGTCTTTTGGGCCTTCGGCTTTTGGGGGGCCGTGCTCGCCTTTGTGGCGGTAGATTTTGGAGCGCTCTTTAGCTTTTGCGTCGTCTCGGTTTTTTCGGCGATCGCTAGTTGAGGCTGCACCACAAGCCCTATGGCAAGGGCAAATGCCAAGGACAACCTGATAGCGAGCGAATGAGCCCGATTAAAGTAGCGAGGGATTGATAAGATTTTTTTATGCGGAAGCATGGGCAGTCGTTAAAAAAGCACAAACTTGGGTCAAAGGCAAAGGCAGTCGATGGCGAAATCAGACACCCCAACAGCAAGATCCACAGCACCTATCGATAAAAGCCAAGGCGATTATCGTAAGGCTTTACGAGCAACATGCTTGGAGCGGCGCAATACCATCGATCCTGAACTAAAGCGGCAATATGATGCAGCGATTATCGCTCGCCTCATCGATTGGCTTGATAAACACCCTCCAGCAAAGCAAAGCGATGCACAGCTTGCCCTGTGGTGGCCCATCGGTAGCGAGCCCGATTGGCGATCGTTTGCAGGCCAACTTCGCAGGTTGGAATGGCAATTGGCTCTTCCTTGTGTCACTGGAAAAAATCTGCCACTAAGTTTTGCGCGCTATGACGAAGACACAGTACTTCGTCATGCGGGCCTAGGTATTTTCGAGCCTGCGCAAGTGCAAAGGATTCAACCCTGGATCATCGCTGCGCCATGTGTGGGTTTTTTTAACAACTATCGCTTGGGCTATGGGGGCGGCTATTACGATCGAAGTCTGGCGCTACTCGATGAAGAGGCGCGCAAACGCACGATTGCAGTCGCTTACAGCGCTTGCGAAGTTGTCTTTGAGCCTGAGGCTCACGATATAGCTTTTGCTACGTTGATTACCGAAAGCCCTAGGATAAGCGACCAAGGCCGAGTGCTTTAAGAATCCCAAGGCTGGCTTGATCTTGGTTGAGGGTGTAGAAGTGGAGTCCTGGTACTGATTCTTTTAACAATCGCTCACACATCCTGACGAGTACTTCGTGGCCGAAGTCCCGAATCGAAACCCGATCATCGCCATAGCTGGCAAGCTTTAAACGGATCCAACGCGGGATTTCGGCACCACAACCTTCAGAAAATCGCATCAACTGGGTGTAATTGGTGATTGGCATAATGCCTGGAACGATATCAATATCGACGCCTTCGGCTCGTACCATATCGCGAAAGTGGAGATAAGCTTCGGCGTTATAAAAATATTGAGTAATGGCTGAGTGCGCACCGCGCTTAACTTTGCGGATAAAAGCCTTAAGGTCCGCCTGTGGGGAGCTCGCTTGAGGGTGCATTTCAGGGTAGGCAGCCACTTCAAGATGAAATTGTTCGCCATGTCGCTGACGAATGAAATCGACGAGATCTTCTGCAAAGCGGAACTCACCACCTTGCACCATGCCCGATGGCAAATCACCACGCAGAGCAACGATACGCCGAATCCCAAGCGAACTGTAATGGTCAAGCAGTTCGGCAAGCTGGCTGCGGCTTTGACCGATACAAGATAAATGCGGTGCCACCTCAATCGTTTCGCGGGTCATTTGCTCAACGAGCGCGAGTGTTTTGTCGCGGGTTGCACCGCCTGCACCGTAGGTCACGCTAAAAAATTGTGGCTTAAGCTTAGCAAGCTCGCCACGGACGAGTTTTAGCTTCTCGACTCCGGCATCGGTATTGGGGGGAAAAAATTCAAAACTAAGCGCCACGCTCATGGGTCGCTCCGAGGCTGAGGAATGTTCTTCATGGGCCGCTGTGTATTGCTTGATGTTGTTGGCGGCGCTTGTATGGGACGGTTGCGTCTTGCGAGCAAAAAATACTCTTGGTTGCCGGATGTACCAGGAAGTACGCTTGCCAGTACGTCCCTGTTGACATCAAAGTCCAAACCCATGTTCTTAAACGGTGCAACCAAGTCCTCAAGCATGGCTTGAAGTTTGGTGCTCTCGTGGACCAAACCGTCTTTGAACCAACGCTTACGTAAAACCGGGTCGGCACCAAGCTCAAACTGTGGCTTGATCAGTGCAATACAGCATCCGCCCGGACGAATACATTGAATCGCCTGGGGCATCACATAAGATAAAGCGATAAAAGATACATCGATTACCACGCCGTGTGCACCCGCCTTTGGCCATTGGTCATCAAAGCTCGACAAATCGGCAAGCTGCATCTGCATATCGAGTTGCTCATCGCGATCGATGATTCGTAGCGTCTGCATATCGGACTGCTCAATAGGATCAATGCGTCGGGTGACAGGCCAGGGGGTACGAAGATTGCAAGCTTCCACGCAACAAACTCGGGAGTCCTCACGCAGCTTCGTGCTTAATTGCTTGTGCCCCACATCAAAGCCCAACACGCGCTCAGCACCTTGTCTGAGCAAACAATCGGTAAAACCCCCAGTGCTCTGACCAAAGTCGACCCAATAGCCTTGGGCGTTGAGCTCAGGCCTGGCTCGAAAAACACCCGCAAGCTTGGCGCCGGCACGCGAGACGAATTCGGTTTCCGGCGATGGCGAAAGTTCAATCGAGGATTGCTCAAACACCTCAACAGAGGCCTTGGTCGCCGGCTTGCCATCGACCGAGACGGCGCCGGCTTGAATCAGTCGCGAAGCCGCTGAGCGTGATGCAACCAGGCCTCGTTGCTGCAAGGCCTGGTCAAGTCGCATCGATACCTCTCGAGTCCCTAGGGCTTTTTAGACGCTATAAGCTTAGTATCGATAAGTCTCGGGCTTATAAGGTCCCTGCGCGTCAACACCAATGTAGCTTGCCTGATCTGCGGTCAGCTCGGTAAGTTTCGCGCCGAGCTTTTTAAGCTGCAAGCGGGCGACCTTTTCATCCAGATGTTTGGGCAGCACATAAACCTTGCCAGTTTCATAGCGGTCTTTAGACTGGAACAGTTCGATTTGAGCAATCACTTGATTAGCAAATGAGGAGCTCATCACATACGAGGGATGTCCAGTGCCGCAACCAAGGTTAACCAATCGACCCTCGGCCAACAAAATGATGCGTTTGCCATCGGGGAAAATCACATGGTCGACCTGTGGTTTGATGTTTTCCCAGCGGCATTCTTTAAGACCAGCGACATCGATTTCGTTATCGAAGTGACCGATGTTGCAAACAATGGCCTGATCCTTCATACGAGCCATATGCTCGCGAGTAATAACATCCTTGTTACCGGTTGCAGTGACAAAAATATCGGCTTGATCGCAGGCATCGTCCATGGTTACGATTCGATAACCTTCCATGGCTGCTTGCAAAGCACAAATTGGATCGATTTCAGTGATCCAAACCTGCGCTGACAAAGCACGCAAGGCCTGAGCCGAACCTTTGCCCACGTCGCCATAGCCTGCAACCACCGCGACTTTGCCAGCGATCATGACATCGGTAGCGCGCTTGATCCCATCGACCAAGGACTCGCGACAGCCATATAAATTATCGAACTTGCTCTTGGTCACTGAGTCATTGACATTGATGGCCCGGAAAGCAAGCTCGCCGCGCTCTGCCATTTGATAAAGACGCTTCACGCCGGTGGTTGTCTCTTCGGTCACACCAATCACAGCGCTCAGATGTCGCTGATAAAAACCTGGGTCCTTAGCCAATGTCGACTTGATCGAAGCAAAAAGAGCGGCCTCTTCTTCGCTGCCTGGATGTTCGAGAAGGCTCTTATCGCTTGCTGCTTTGGCGCCAAGATGTAGTAGTAAGGTAGCGTCGCCGCCGTCATCCAAAATCATGTTGGTACTGCCGCCGTCGGCCCATTCGAAAATTCGATGGGTGTAGTCCCAGTATTCCGCCAAGGTCTCGCCCTTGTGGGCAAACACAGGAATCCTTGCCGCAGCAATCGCAGCCGCTGCATGGTCCTGGGTGGAAAAAATATTGCAAGAAGCCCAACGAACTTCGGCACCCAAGGCAACCAAGGTCTCAATGAGAACTGCTGTCTGAATCGTCATGTGAAGCGATCCAGTGATTCTTGCGCCCTTTAAGGGTTTAGAAGCGGCAAACTCATCGCGAATCGCCATAAGACCAGGCATTTCGGTCTCAGCAATGCGAATTTCTTTCCGGCCCCATTCGGCCAATGACAGGTCAGCAACAACGAAATCAGTAAATGATCCGATGGCTGGATGTTTGATGGCGGGGTGAGGAATAACTTGACTGGCTACAGCGCTCATGCTGCGCCCTCCTTTTCAAAAAACAAAGTGGGCGAGCGCCGTTGCAAAGTCACCCAAACTGAGCAACCTGCCCGAGCCTGGGGGTGTCAGCGGATGGACACACCTCGCAACGCTCCTCGGGCATTCATGACGAGCCCGAAATTATAGCGCGATTCGGAATCAATCGATCGATAAACCCCAGGCCTGAGGGTTTATCGATGGTTGGCTTGGTTCTTAAAGGTCTTGTTGATCCAAGGCTTAAAGGCCCGCGTCGGCGCGAAGCGCTTGAGCTTTATCGGTCTTTTCCCAACTGAACTCGGGCTCGTCACGGCCAAAGTGACCATACGCAGCCGTTTTTTGATAGATAGGTCGAAGAAGGTCAAGCATTTGCACAATACCCTTGGGCCTTAGGTCGAAATGTTTGGCAATAAGCGCCTCAAGGCGCTCGTCGCTAATTTTTCCGGTTCCAAAAGTGGTCACCATGATCGATGTGGGCTGTGCCACACCGATGGCATAGCTGACCTGAATCTGGCAGCGGCTCGCAAGGCCAGCGGCGACAACGTTCTTAGCAACATAACGGGCGGCATAGGCAGCCGAACGATCGACTTTTGAAGGATCTTTGCCTGAAAATGCACCGCCGCCATGGGGCGCCGCGCCCCCGTAAGTGTCAACAATGATTTTTCGCCCAGTTAGACCGCAGTCGCCCTGAGGGCCACCGACAACAAAGCGTCCTGTCGGGTTGACCAAATACTTCACCTCGCCTTGCAGCAATGCTTTGGGAAGGACCGGTTTGATAATTTCCTCGATCACTGCTTCACGCAATTGGTCGTAGGCTATATCGGGGGCATGCTGCGTGGATAAGACCACGGTGTCAACACTATGCGGCTTGTCATCGACGTAGCGCAGGGTAACCTGGCTTTTTGCATCGGGCCTGAGCCAGGGTAGACGACCATCTCGTCGTAGCTGAGCCTGCCTTTCGACAAGGCGATGCGCGTAATGAATGGCTGCGGGCATCAAAACCGGTGTCTCGTCGCAGGCATAACCAAACATAAGCCCTTGATCGCCGGCACCTTGTTCAAGATCAAGCCCGCGTCCCTCATCGACCCCTTGCGCGATGTCCTGGCTTTGCTTGTCGTAGGCCACCAACACTGCGCAACCCTTGTAATCGATGCCGTACTCGGTGTTGTCGTAGCCAATCCTTTTGATGGTGTCGCGTGCAACCTGGATGTAGTCAACATTGGCGCCCGTGGTGATCTCGCCGGCAAGCACGACCAAGCCGGTGTTGCACAAGGTCTCCGCTGCTACCCGCGAGCGTGGATCCTGTGCAAAAATCGCATCAAGAATTGCATCTGAAATCTGATCCGACACTTTGTCGGGATGACCCTCGGAGACCGATTCCGAGGTAAAAAAATAACTTTTGCTCATGCCATTGCCTCCAGGTTGTTGGGCGTAGCCAACTTCCCTTTGAAGCGGCGACGCTTTAGCGGTATTTGTGTGCCCCGCAAGTTGTCATTAACTCGGCAAGTGCGATTATAGCGCTTATCGGTAAATACCATGCTACGTTTATTGTTCCAATGCTTATCGCTTTGGCCCTTGCAAATGCTTTGGGCGCTCGGTGCCTTGATCGGTCGATTGGCTTGGGTCGTCTCCAAATCTTATCGGCAAAAGTCGCTCAAACATTTGTCGATTGCGGGCTATGACGTTACAGGTTTTATGCCGGATCGGGTCCGCGCCCATACAGGTCGCCTTGTTGCCGAATTACCCGCCTTGTGGTTTTGGCCAGACGAACGCTTATTTGCCCATTGTGAAAGCCCCAGCCAAACGGTGCTGACGCAGGCCATCGCATCGGCCCGACTCGAACAACGTGGTTTGCTTGTGATGACGCCACACCTCGGAAGCTTTGAAGTCATCCCCCGCTATATCGCCCAACACCTTCCCATGACAGTGCTATTTAAACCTGCCAAAAGCCAAGCGCTCGATCGACTTTTGCGCGAGGCTCGTAACCGAGGCGTGGTGAGGTCGGTTCCTGCCGATTTGAGTGGCGTTCGCGCCTTGTTGCGTTGCCTCAAACGTGGCGAGGCCGTGGGTATGCTGCCCGATCAGGTCCCTGGAAACGGTGACGGCATCCTCGCCCCTTTTTTTGGACGGCAGGCATGGACGATGACGCTGCCTCAGGGCTTGATCGAACGCGTCAAGCCGATTGTTCTTTTTGCGATAGCGGAGCGTCGTTTGGCAATCAAGCCATTGGATCGCGGCAGTTGGTATATTCATTTTGAAATTTACAACGGTGAGTCTTCGCCTGCCGCGATCAACGCCGCGATGGAGCGCTTGATTAGGCGTTTTCCCGAGCAATATCTTTGGAGTTATAATCGTTATAAAGATGTATAAGTGTTAATGACATGAACGAGCCTAGCCTAGAATTTGCAACATCCCTCCTGATAGGTCTGGCGCGGACCTTGTCGCGCTGGCCACGGCCTGCGATGTGCCTGCTCTCGGGCATGATTGGCCGATTGGTCTACGTGCTCGTTCGACGCCGAAGGCGCATTGCGCTGACCAACCTTTCGATTGCTTTTCCCGATCAATCGGCAGCTGAGCGAGAGGCTATCGCCAAGCGACATTACAAGGCCTTTGTCATTAGCTTGATCGATCGCTTTGCGTTGTGGGAAGGTCCGGTCAAACAATTAGAACACATGGTTCGCGTGAGCGGTTGGACTCATCTAGAAGAGGCCCGTGCTGCTGGCCCCTTAATTGTGCTTGCCCCCCATTTTCTTGGGCTTGACGCCGGGGGTTTGTATTTGAGTTCAAAAATGCCGGTGGTTTCCGTTTATGCCCAGCAAAAGAGCCAAGCACTTACCGATGCGATGACTGCAGGTCGCGGCCGCTTTCCCGATACCAGCTTGGTCTTGCGCAATGAGGGCTTGCGCGCGGTATTGAGGCATGTGAAGCAGGGCAAAGTGCTCTATTTGCTGCCTGATATGGATTTGGGCTCACGTGATGCAGTGTTTGTGCCTTTTTTTGGCCTTGACGCAGCGACGGTGACCACCGTGTCGAGGCTTGCCAGGATGACCGGAGCGCAGGTGCTGCCAACGGTGACGCGCTTGCAAGGCGATGTCTATCATTTGGAGATCTTTGAGCCCTGGCGCGATCTATCGTCGCTTACGGCCGAAGCGGCCGCAGCGCGGATGAATGCATTTATCGAGGCGCGGGTACGCGAAGACCCCCATCAGTACTTATGGACCCATCGGCGCTATAAGACAAGACCCTCAGGCGAGCCTTCGGTTTATCGCTAGAATGCGCGATCTCTTGGGGGGTGAGAGCGTTTTAAACGACCCCAACTCTATTCGGTGCCATGATGATTCGCTTTAGCAAAATGCAGGGTGCAGGTAACGATTTTGTTGTCATCGATGCGATCGGCCAAGCGATTGACGTCGAACAAGTTGATTGGCGGCAGGTCGCCGATCGACATTTTGGGGTAGGCGCCGACCAAGTCCTTGTTGTTGAAAGGCCACAAGATCCTGGCAACGATTTCCGCTACCGCATCTTTAATGCCGACGGTGCAGAGGTTGAGCAATGCGGCAATGGTGCGCGATGCTTTGTTCGCTTTGTCCACGAGCAAGGTTTGAGTGCAAAAAGAAAGATTGCTGTCGAAACCCTGGCTGGCCTCATTGAACCCGAACTGCTCGACGATGGCATGGTCATGGTTAATATGGGGCGGCCTGACTTTAATACCCGAGACCTGGGTTTTGTTGACTGGCAACAAGCGCGCGCTCGAGGTCACGCTGACATCGATGATGGCATCGAACATATCCAACTTGCATCGCCTGCACCCGAGTATTTGCCTAGTCTTGAGCTTGACTTGATGTCGATGGGCAATCCCCATGCAGTGCTCTTTTTGGATGCTCCGCCTAACGATGACATGCTCGAACATCTTGGCCCATTTATTTGCACACACCCGATTTTCCCCAAGCAGGTCAATGTCGGATTTGCTTATCTGGCGTTGCCCGATCAATTGCAATTGCGCGTCTTTGAGCGTGGTGCAGGCGAGACATTAGCCTGCGGAACTGGGGCTTGTGCCGCCGCTGTCCTCGCCTTGGCGCGAAATAAAGCCCGCGAAGGCTTGCAGGTTCGGGCGCGCGGGGGCAATCTCTGGGTCGAGTGGGCGGGGGGGCAAAGCCCGGTCATGATGACAGGGCCCGCACACACCGTGTTTGAAGGTCTCATCGTCTTGCCGACGCGCTAATCATGGTCGTGCCCTTGCAAGGCAAGGATGTGCCCAGGCTTGCCAAATGGTTGAATTCAGGAGTTTTCATGTCAGAGGGTCGAAACGAAGATAACGAGCAACAAATTGCGCGCTGGCTTAAGTCGAATCCCGAATTTTTGCAGCGGCATCCAGAGCTCTTATCGCAGATGAAGATGCCCGATTTACACGCAGGCCGGGCTATCTCTTTGCATGAGCGCCAACTTGAGGTGATGCGTGAAAAACATCGGCAGCTCGAACATCGTTTAGCGGACCTGATGCGCGTTGCTCAAGAAAATGACTTGATCGGCGAGAAAATGCAACGCTTCACAAGGCAGTTGCTCTTGCATGAGGAGCGTTCAAGCCTGGACAGGCGCTTGATTGCACTTCTGGAGGAGATATTCCAAGTGCCTCAAGTCGGTTTAAGAGTATGGCCTCTGGGCGCTGCTCGTCTAGAGCCCGGCTTGGAGCTACCGCTAAGTGGCGACGAACTCGACCGGGTTGATCAAATGCAACAGCCTTTGTGCGGCAGCCCGGCGCAAAAGCCAGGTGTGATTTGGCTTGCTGATCGGGGGCAAAACGCCCGCTCGGTTGCGCTGCTTGCCTTGCGCCGTGGCGTCGAGCCTCAGGCCTTTGGTCTTTTGGTGCTTGGCTCGGCTGATCCAGACCGATTCCATGCCCAAATGGGCACAGCTTTTTTGCAACGACTCGCCGAGTTGGTGTCTGCGGCACTCACGCCTGCGCTCGGCGCTCTTTGGGCTAAAGAAAAAAGGCCCCATGCGCCAAGCGAGCCCAGCCAAGCGAGTGACCCCAGCCAGCCTGCCAACGCCTAATATGGTTGATCTTGAGCAGTATCTTCAACGTTTAAGCAGCGAAAGGCGTTATTCAAGCCATAGTTTGAAGGCTTACAGGCAGGATTTGGTCCTTCTTGTCCCACTCCTAACCGAAGGCGGTTGGGTGCATGTTGAAGCGAGGCATTTGCGTCGATTGCTCGCCCAACTCGCTGCGCAAGGGCTCTCGCCAAGATCGCTTGGTCGTAAGCTATCGGCGTGGCGAGGCTTTTTTGATTTTCTTTTTGAGCAAAAGATTGTTGCGCACAATCCTGCGCGGCAAATCAAAGCACCGAAGATGCCTTCGCGTTTGCCCAAGGCTTTGCCAGCCGATGACAGTCAGCGATTGTTGGATTTTCCGCAAGAAGGCCCAACGGCTGCCCGTGATTTGGCCATGATGGAATTGCTTTATTCGTCGGGCCTGAGGCTTTCAGAGTTGATACAACTCGATTGTGCATACCACCCTCAGGCGCTCGGTTGGTACGACGCTGCCCAGGCCCAGGTCCATGTGCTCGGTAAGGGCTCCAAGAGGCGCGTCACGCCTGTTGGCGGCAAAGCCGTCAGAGCAATCGATGCCTGGCTCAAGCAACGTGACGAATGGCTACAAAAGCAGCCTGGCGGCAATCAAAACGCGCTTTTCCTCGGAACTCGCGGCCAGCGGATTAGCGCTCGGTCGGTGCAACACAGGCTTGCCAGCCTAGGTCTAGCAACAGGCCTTGCAAGTCGTTTGCATCCTCATGTATTAAGGCACTCCTTTGCCAGCGATATGTTGCAATCGAGTGGGGATTTGCGCGCTGTACAAGAGCTTTTAGGCCACGCCAGTATTGCGAGTACACAGATCTACACCTCGCTCGATTTTCAAAGGCTTACCGCGGTCTACGATAAGGCGCATCCGCGGGCTGCAAGGCGAAGCACTTAAGATGGCTAAAAGTCAATCGCAGCCAGTGGTTGCTGCTTTGCTGCGGCTTCGTCCGGGCAAAGAGCGCTCGCTGCTTCGCCGTCATCCATGGCTTTACCCAGGAGCGATTAGCGATGAAGGCATTAAGCTGATTGAGCGCCTACCTAGCGGCCATCCGATTGCAGTTTGCGATGCCAAAGGTCAATTTCTCGCTTGGGCATGCGGTTCGCCCCGCTCTAGTATTCGACTGCGCGCATGGAGTTTTCAAGAGAAAGAGCCGCCTGATGCGGCGCTGATTGCAAAGCGTGTCGCCCAGGCCTTTGCCCGGCGGCGAGCGATTCTTGAGCAAAGCAACGCAAGGCGCATGGTGTTTGCTGAGGCCGATGGCTTACCCGGCCTGATTGTCGATCTTTACGACGAGCAGGCGGTGGTGCAAATCTTGTCGGCAGGCGCCGATTACTTTCGGGCGGCCATTGTCGATGCGATAAAGGCGCAGGGTATCGATGCCATCTACGAACGATCGGATGCTGCTGGTGCGCAGCGCGAGGGTTTAAACGCTGGCCAGGCGGTGCTGCATGGTGCCGAACCTGCGCCCTTAATCAGCATCCACGAGCATGGCTTGCGGTTTTTTGTCGATGTGCGGCAGGGGCATAAAACCGGGTTTTACATCGATCAACGCGATAACAGGGCGCTTATTGCCGACTTGATCAAAGCGATGGATGCTCCAAGGGTTTTGAATTGCTTTTGTTACACGGGCGGTTTTTCGCTTGCTGCCTGGGCCGCTGGCGCAGCCGAAGTGATTTCAGTTGATTCAAGCGAGTCGGCGCTTGAGCACGCTCGTAAGCAGCAAAGCCTGAATAATCTCCAAGACCGCCAAGGGCGCTGGTGGGAAGCCAATGTTTTTGAGGCCTTGGCTGGCTTGCAACGCGAAGGCGAACGATTTGATTTGATCGTGCTCGACCCACCGAAATTTGCACCCTCGAGCCAGCATGTCGATCGTGCAGCACGTGCTTATAAAGAGATCAATCTTAAAGCGCTCACGCTCTTGCGTCCTGGCGGCTATTTGCTGAGCTTTTCCTGCTCAGGGGCGATATCGCTTGATTTGTTTCAGAAAATTCTGGCGGGAGCGGTGATCGATGCCGGCGTTGATGCCCAGTTGCTGCGCCGCTTGGCTGCGGGTGTTGACCACCCGATGTCGATGGTGCACCCAGAAGGCGAGTATCTCAAGGGACTTTTGCTCCAGCGGGTGTAAACTGCCCGCCCGTTCATCCATCGCTGACGGTTTGCTTGCTCTGAATGCGTCAGGGGTCGGCGTGGATGTCCTTTATTTTTGCCCCTGGGGTTGTTTATGCAGTCGAGCCAACATATTCCGGTGACCGTTTTGACTGGCTTTTTGGGCAGTGGCAAGACCACCTTGCTTAAACGTATCTTGACCGAGCAACACGGCCATCGCATCGCCGTGATTGAAAACGAATTCGGTGAAGAGGGTGTGGACAATGAACTGTTGCTGCAGGATCAGCAAGAGCAAATTGTTGAGATGAATAACGGATGTATCTGCTGCACTGTCCGCGGGGATTTGGTTCGCATCCTCAACGATTTGCATCGCCGTAAAAAGGCTGGCGAGGTGCAATTCGAGCGGGTGATTATCGAAACCACCGGACTAGCTGACCCTGGGCCGGTCGCACAAACTTTTTTTATCGATGACGATATTGCCGATGCTTACTTGCTTGATGCTGTCATCACGGTGGTCGACGCCAAGCATGCGATGACACAACTCGATCAGTCCAAGGAAATCCGCGAGCAGGTTGCCTTTGCCGATCGATTGCTTTTGTCTAAGGTTGATCTCATCGATGAGGATGCTTTGCAAGCACTCAAGACGCGTTTGTTGCGGATCAACCCCAGAGCACCCATGTCGGAGGTTCATTTCGGGCAGACTGATATTAAGCAGATTCTGGACATCCGTGGCTTTAATCTGAATGCGATTCTTGAAATCGACCCGCAGTTTTTAGAAACCGACGAGCATGACCATGACGAAGACGTCAGCTCCTTTGTTTTTCGCTCGAATAAACCTTTTGACGCAGGCAAGCTTGAGGACTTTTTATCGGGCTTGATTCAGGTTTACGGCCAAGATATGTTGCGCTACAAAGGGGTGCTCTACATGAAGGGCAGCGACCGCCAGACGGTCTTCCAAGGTGTTCATCAAATGATGGGTGCTGACCAGGGTCGCAAATGGCAGGCGGGCGAGAAACCGTCTAATAAGATGGTATTCATCGGCCGTAAACTGCCCAAAGATTTGTTTATGAAGGGCTTGCAGCAATGCTTGGCCTAGAGCCAAGTCTGCCGACTCTGATGACGATTGCTTTTTCGCCTTGCAAAGATCCGCTTCAAGCAGCTTTGCATTCCCACTAACCCATTTCCTTTTGGAAGCATCTTACCGCCATGGCTACGAAGACCTCAACGAACAAGCCTGCCGCAGCGCAGGTTGAGTCCACTAGCAAGCCTGCTCCCAAGAGCGCAAAGGCCTCTGCCTTAATCAACAACGAGGCTGAATTGTTGTCAATGTCAGAAGACGACTACATGAACGCCGCCCAACTTGCCTTTTTCAAGCAGCGTCTGCAAGCCGTCGAGCGTGAGCTTTTGCAAAATGCCGGCGAGACCACCGAGCATTTGCGTGAAACCGTCATCGTCCCCGATCCTGCCGATCGGGCTACGATCGAAGAGGAGCATGCGCTTGAGTTACGGACCCGCGACCGCGAGCGTAAGCTCTTAAAGAAGGTGCAGCAGGCAATCAACCGCATCGATGTGGGCGAGTATGGATGGTGCGAGGAGACAGGCGAGCCGATCGGCTTGCAGCGTTTGCTTGCTCGGCCGACAGCGACCCTTTCCCTAGAGGCGCAACAAAGGCGCGAATTAAGGCAAAAGCTCTATGGGGACTGAGTCCTTTCACGGCACCACGATTTTAAGTGCACGCCGGGGTAAAAGCGTTGCACTCGGCGGCGACGGGCAGGTCACGCTCGGTTCGGTGATTGTCAAGGCCTCAGCCCGTAAGGTACGTCGCTTGCATCACGGCAAGGTGCTTGCGGGTTTCGCCGGCGGCACAGCCGATGCCTTTACGCTTTTTGAGCGCTTTGAGGGAAAACTTGAAAAGCACTCGGGTTTACTGCTGCGTGCGGCGGTTGAACTTGCCAAAGACTGGCGAACCGATCGCGGTTTGAGAAGGCTTGAGGCCATGCTCGCCGTGGCCGATCAGGACCACTCGCTCATCATCACGGGTCAAGGCGATGTGCTTGAGCCTGAGGACGGCTTGGTGGCGATTGGTTCGGGCGGGGCATTTGCTCAGTCGGCGGCAAAAGCATTGCTCAAGCACAGTGATTTGTCGCCAGAAGCGATGGTCCGCGAATCCTTGGCCATTGCAGCGTCGATTTGTGTTTACACCAATGAAAACTTTGTGATTGAAACCCTGCCATGATGACGCCGAGAGAAATCGTCTCAGAACTCGACAAACATGTGGTGGGGCAGCAGGCAGCTAAAAGGGCTGTGGCTGTCGCTTTAAGAAATCGGTGGCGGCGCGCTCAAGTGGCCGAGCCGCTTCGCCAGGAAATTGTCCCGCGCAACATTCTGATGATCGGCCCAACGGGCGTTGGCAAAACCGAAATCGCAAGGCGTCTGGCCAAACTGGTGCATGCGCCTTTTATTAAGGTTGAGGCAACCAAGTTCACCGAGGTTGGTTATGTTGGCCGTGATGTTGACACCATCATTCGCGATCTACTCGAAGTCGCCATCAAACAATGTCGCGACTCAGCCAAACGCAAACTTGAGCAGCAAGCGCTCGATGCAGCCGAGGACCGGATTCTGGACATCTTGCTGCCGCCACCGCGTGCTAGCGGTTTAGGTAGCGGGCTCAGTGGCCAACACAGCCAAGAAGGTGTTGATACTGCCCAGTCGTCCACCCGACAGAAGTTTCGCAAAAAGTTGCGTGAAGGCGAGCTCGACGACCGGGAGATCGAACTCGAAGTCAACCAGCCAGCGCCTGCCCTCGAAATGATGGGCCCCGCCGGTATGGAAGAGTTCACCCAGCAGTTGCAGCAATTGTTTTCGCAAATGCCAGGTAGGAAGAAGACCCGACGCTTGCGGGTTGCCGAGGCGATGAAAATCCTTGCCGATGAGGAAGCGGCAAAACTCGTCAATGAGGACGATATTCGAAGTGAAGCGCTTGAACGCGTGGAGCAGCAAGGCATCGTCTTTATTGACGAGATCGACAAGATCGCAACCCGGTCGGATTTGCATGGTGCAGATGTCTCGCGCCAAGGGGTGCAACGCGATTTATTGCCCTTGGTGGAAGGAACCACCGTCAACACCAAATATGGTGCTATAAAAACCGATCATATTTTGTTTATCGCTTCGGGTGCTTTTCACTTGTCTAAGCCGAGTGATTTGATACCCGAGTTTCAGGGTCGTTTCCCTATTCGGGTCGAGTTGCAAGCCTTAACTGTGGAAGATTTTGAGCGGATTCTTCAAGCCACCGACGCTAGCTTATTGCGACAGTACGAAGCACTGATGGGCGCCGAAGGACTTCATTTGATCTTCCAGCCGCAAGCGGTGCGACGTCTTGCTGAAATCGCGCATCAAGTCAACGAAAGAACCGAAAATATCGGCGCACGACGATTGCACACGGTCATGGAAAAACTACTCGAAGAGATCGGTTTTGATGCCAGTGTATTGCCCAACCTCAAGCGTGACGAAAACGGCGAGCAGTCGATCGAGATCGATGCGGCATTCGTCGACCAACGACTTGCCGAAGCAGCATCGCGTGAAGATTTAGCACGTTATATTCTATAAATCATTTAATCGTCTATTAGCATTTTGTCAGAGGCTATATCCCAATGAGCAACTTGCCCAGTCCTGCACTCAAGGCTGCTATTCTCGCTGAGGCGATGCCCTACATTCGACGCTTTCATTCGCGGATCGTCGTGGTGAAGTATGGTGGTAATGCGATGACCGAAGAGGGCCTCAAGCGCTCATTTGCTGCCGATGTGGTGTTACTCAAACTTGTTGGTATTCACCCCGTGGTTGTGCACGGCGGCGGTCCGCAAATCGAGCAATTGCTGAGCCGTGTTGGCAAAAAAGGCGAGTTTGTCCAAGGGATGCGAGTGACTGATGCCGAAACCATGGACATTGTTGAAATGGTGTTGGCCGGGCAGGTCAATAAGGAAATCGTTGAGCTGATCAACACCGCAGGTGGTCGTGCTGTTGGTCTTACCGGCCAGGACGGTGGGCTGATTAGAGCTCGGAAATTGTTGATGAGCACACCAGGCAACCCCGATGAGACGGTCGATATCGGGCAGGTTGGCGAGATTCAAAGCATTGATCCTGCGGTCATCCTCACGCTCTCCCAACAGGGCTTTATTCCCGTGATTGCCCCTATTGCATCGGGTGAAGAAGGCGAGACTTACAACATTAATGCCGATGTTGTTGCAGGCAAGATTGCTGAAATTTTGCGCGCCGAGAAGCTGGTTTTGATGACCAATACAGCAGGTGTTCTTGACCGTGATGGTCAACTGTTAACAGGACTTACCGCAAAACGGGTTGATGAACTTTTCGCCGATGGCACGATTTCGGGTGGTATGTTGCCAAAAATTGCCTCAGCGCTTGATGCGGCTAAGGCAGGTGTCAATGCGGTCCACATCATCGATGGGCGGGTTGACCACGCCCTATTGCTAGAAATCATGACCGATAGCGGCGTGGGCACCATGATTCGTTCGCACTAGTAACACGATTTGTTCGTGCTAATATTAAGATCGTTATGAAACGTCAGGCCCTCTCGCGGCTTAAACGTCGTGACGGCCCGGTTTGGTTGCTCGATCTGGATAACACCTTGCATGATGCGGGCACGCACATCATGCCGAGGGTTAATCGAGCGATGACCCAATGGGTTGCCAAACATCTCGCGGTTGATGAGGATGAGGCCTCGCGCTTGCGCGTTGCCTACTGGAAGCGCTACGGGGCGACTTTACTTGGCATGATTGAACACCATGCGATCAATCCTCATGCGTTTTTGCAAGACACCCATCCGCTGCCCGATTTGCTGGCAAAGCTAGGTCCTCATAAAGCGCTGCAAGAAAGCTTGCGACGGCTTAAGGGGTCGAAAGTGATTTTGACCAATGCGCCGCGTCACTATGCGCACGCCGTATTGCGTCATGCAGCGCTTGATGCTTTGGTTGAACAAGTCATTTGCATCGAGGATATGTGTTTTGCAGGACGTTTTCGTCCCAAGCCTTCGGTGGCGATGCTCAAGATGATTTGTGCAAGACTGGGTGTATCGAGCAGGCAATGCCTTCTGGTTGAAGATAGCGTTGAAAATTTGCGTGCTGCGCGAAGGCTCGGGATGCAAACGATATTAGTGTTGGAGCATGGTTGGCGAGGCCGGCCGCGAAGCGCCCACGCGGGCCATGCGCGAGTGCTCACCCATCAAGTGCATAGCGCAAGGCAATTGACCCGCTTGCTCAGTGTCCGATCGTCACCCGCGGTGAAAGCTGAGCGATGAGTGAGAAGGCGCAGCGATGAGTGGGATTGTCAAGCGATGACTGGGAGGGCGTTGCCATGAGTGGGCAAGCGAAGCGTCCCAAACCGGGCGAGCGCAAGATTCAAATTCTGCAAACATGGGCGCTCATGCTGCAAGAATCGGGCGATGCGCGGATCACGACAGCGGCGCTTGCTGCGCGTTTGTCGGTCTCGGAGGCCGCGCTTTATCGGCACTTCGCAAGCAAGGCGCAAATGGTTGAGGGGCTGATCGAATTTATAGAACAGAGCATTTTTGGACTGATCAATCAAATAGAGCAAAAGCATGCCGATCCCATCTGGCGTGTGCAAAGCATTGCCCTCATGCTGATTGAGTTTGCACAGGCCAACCCTGGCATGACCCGCGTCTTGATTGGCGACAGCAGTGTGCTAGAAATTGAGCGACTGCAGCGTCGTATCCAACAAATGCTCGAGCGCATCGAGTTATCGCTTAAGCAAGCGTTTCGCCAGCTAGATCGTCACAAGATTGATCCAGCCTATGCCGCAGAAGCGATCATGGCCTGGGTGACAGGGCACTGGCTCGGTTTCGTAAGATCAGGGTTCAAACCGCTCGATGCCGAGCGTCTTCGCGCGCAGTGCCTGCTTTTCTTAGGCTGAAAACAGGGCACGTTTCAGATCCGGCTGCTTTTAGTTCTGTTTTTTAGTCCACGCGACGGGCTTGCCCCGAGCAAACAGCGCAATCGGGGTCGGCTTGTATCCGCATACTGCTTGTTGACATATTTCGCCCATCAATCATGAGTAGGACCTGGGGCAGGCTGCGGTTCATAAGCACGCGCATCGCAAGCCCTGCTTGCATGCAGCCCACCATGCCCGTTAGGGGCGAAAAAACGCCCATGGTGGCGCAGGCAACTTCGGCAGGCGCAAGGTCGAGTGGAAAAACGCAGTGGTAGCAGGCCCAAGCGCTTTGACTTGCAGCGCGACTGGCATGCTTTGGATGGTTAAGGTTGAGCACCATGCATTGCCCATCGAGCCCAATCGCCGAAGCACTCACCAAAGCAACACCATGACTCACACAAGCGCGATTGACCGCGTGGCGGGTTTGAAAGTTATCGCTGCAATCAAGCACCAGATCAACCGAAGCAATCGCCTGCTCAAGGGCTGCGCCTTCGAGTTTGTGGTCGATCAACTCGTAATGGGGATCCGGATTAAGGGCTTGCAGGCTTTGTCGTGCCGACAGCACTTTGGGCATGCCTACACTGTGGCTCTTGTGGACGATTTGCCTTTGTAAGTTGGTCAGATCAACCCGGTCACCGTCTGCAAGCATAATCCTGCCCACGCCGGATGCGGCCAAATACATCGCAGCAGGCGAACCCAATCCGCCGAGCCCAACGATTAGAACGCTCGCTGCGAGCAGCCGTTCCTGGCCTTCCACGCCAACCTCATCGAGCAAGAGGTGGCGGGCATAGCGTTGAAGTTGTGCGTCGTTCAAGGCTTGCGAGCGCGCACCATGCCTCAGTCGACGATCCGATCGGTGCGGGCAGCCGCAGTCTGGGTACCAGCGGGTTTGGCCACAGGTCGGCCCTTCAAATGGTTCATCGCTTGTTGCAATTGCCAATCCTCAGGGCTTCCGAACACCACGGGCTTGCGATTGCGCAAACGTTCGTTGATTTGCTCAGCCGTCAGTGATTTGCCACGGTCTGCACCCGGCGCATCGGCGCTGTTTTTGCGCTCGGACTGGTTTGGACTCGTATTGTTTTCTTGCGTAATGCCGCCTGCACTAGCCTTACCCGCATCATCGAGATGGCCTTTAAGATCTGCTTCGCGGACCCGCAAGTGGCTCAAATCGCCATCGGGGTACTCGTCGACCAAAATGTCGGGTGTGATGCCTTTGGCTTGGATCGATCGACCGCTTGGGGTGTAGTAACGGGCGGTGGTGAGCTTGATCGCTGTGGTCGATGAAAGCGGCAAAATTGTTTGGACTGAGCCCTTACCGAACGTCTGGGTGCCGATGATGGTCGCTCGCTTGTGATCCTGCAAAGCACCGGCGACGATTTCGGAGGCGGACGCTGAGCCCGCATTAACTAAAACCACCATGGGAACGCTTTTGTAAACCGCTGGAATCTGAGCGATCGGGTCATCACCATGTCTTGCGTAGTCGTTGGGGTCTGCGTTGTAGCGTCGACGTGCATCGGCGTTGCGACCATCGGTACTCGTGACCAAGACTTTTGGCGGCAGGAATGCGGCCGAAACACCGAGTGCACCTTGCAGCAAACCACCAGGGTCGTTGCGTAAATCCAGCACTAAACCCTTTAGAGGTCCCTGGCTCGCGAGCTGATCAAGATGTTTGGCTAAGGATGGCAGGGTCTGTTCTTGAAACTGGGTAATCCGGGCATAAGCAAAGCCCGGCTCGACCATCTTTGAGCGCACGGATTGCACCTTTATCACAGCGCGTTCAAGTGTGAAAACCCTCGGCGTCGGCTCACCCTTGCGGCTGATCGTAATGGTGACCGGTGTGCCGGGCTTGCCGCGCATCAACTCAACCGCTTCAGTGGTTGAAATCCCTTTGGCAGGACGCTCGCCGATCTTAACAATCAAATCAGCAGCCCTAATGCCTGCACGCTCAGCAGGCGTATCCTCAATGGGTGCTATGACCTTGATGAAGCCGTCTTCAATACCGATCTCAATACCGATGCCGCCAAACTGGCCACTGGTGTTGAGTTGCATTTCCTTATAGGCCTTGGCATCGAGGAAAGCCGAGTGTGGGTCCAGACCTGAGAGCATGCCACTGATAGCCTCGTTGATCAGTTTCTTGTCCTCGACTGACTCAACATAATTGCCTTTGATTGCTCCAAATACATCGGCAAACTGGCGCAACTCTTCAAGTGGCAGCGCTTGCAGCGGACTACGACTGTCTTTTTGCGCAACCGCAGAAATTCCGAGGCTAACCAAAACACCGGCAACGGCGCCTGCGCAAACGAGCGCAAACGGCCTCATGTGGCGTTTCTTGGGTGGGTTGCTTGTCGCTTCATCGCGCATTTGATTCATCGATCATCCCTTGAACGAAGGTTCAGATCCTATCAGTGTCTGCCTTGCCCTGCGCAGCAACCGATGCGATCGCGCGGGCAATCTCATCGGGATCGCCCAAATACCGCCGCGATTGAAACTTAAGCTTGCTGTCGAGTTCAACAAGTAAGGGCTGAGCAGTGGGGATATTCAAGTTGACGATTTCTTCTTCTGAGATGTGCTCAAGGTGCTGCAAGAGCGCACGCAAGGAATTACCGTGGGCTGCAATCACAAGCTTTCGGCCCGAGCGTAGAGCAGGCGCAAGCTCTTGTTCCCAAAATGGAACGACTCTTGCCACGGTGTCTTTGAGACACTCGGTACGGGGTATCTGGCCTGGAGGAACATCGGCATAGCGGGGGTCTTGATCACTTTGTCGAGGGTCGCCGGGCATCAAGGGCTCGGGGGCTATCGCATAAGCTCGCCGCCAAATCAGTACTTGAGCGTCGCCATATTGCGCAGCCGTCTCGGCCTTGTTCAGCCCTTGAAGAGCGCCATAATGACGCTCATTGAGTTGCCAGGCCGACTGTATGGGGATCCACATCTGATCCATCTCATCGAGCACAAGCCAAAGGGTATGGATCGCACGTCGCAATCTTGAGGTGTAAGCCCGATCAAAAGCGAAGCCTTGTTCACGCAATAACCGGCCTGCTCGCCTGGCTTCATCGACGCCTTTGGGGCTAAGTGCCACATCGGTCCAGCCGGTAAAACGGTTCTCTAAATTCCACTGGCTTTCGCCATGCCGCATCAAAACAAGTTGGTAGCTCATAGTGGCTTGTATTGTAGCGATCCGGCAACGTGGAATAATCGCGGACTTAGGCCTGCACGGCGAGGCTTTTTGTGTTGTCCTTCAGGGATATTTACATGCAGTTTTTTATTGACAATATTTTTTTGATCGTGATGGCGATCGTCTCGGGTGGCTTACTACTGTGGCCCAGTATCCGCGACCGTGCAGGTGGTGAGCGTCTTGACGCGGTCACCGCAACCAGACTAATGAATGACGAGGATCCGACCTTGATCGATGTTCGATCGCCAGCAGAGTACGACGCAGGCCACCTGCTGAGGGCCAAAAGTATTCCCTTGGTCGACCTCCCCAAACGTGTCTCCGAGATCAAGGGGAAAAAACCCGTGCTGGTGGTTGATGGCGATGGTTCCAAAGCCGCAAAGGCGAGCGCCATTATTCGACAGGCGGGCATTGAGCGCGTCTACAGCCTCGCGGGCGGCGTTGCGGCGTGGCGGGCAGCGAGTTTGCCCTTGGTAAAGTCTTAATTCTCAAGAGGTCAGTCATGAGTGCAGCGGTTGTTATGTACACCACAGCGGTTTGTCCCTATTGCCAGCGCGCCGAGCAGCTACTTCGTGCCCGTGGCGTTGAGCATATTGAGAAGGTACGCATTGACCTCGAACCGTCACGTCGAGACGAGATGATGCAGCGTACCGGACGTCGCACCGTGCCGCAGATTTACATCGGCGACCACCATGTAGGCGGCTTTGACGATTTGGCTGCGCTTGATCGGGCTGGTGGGCTTACACCCATGTTGACCTCGGTTTAATGCCTTCCCGGGTGCCTGGTATTGACCGGCTACGGGCGAGATTTAGTTTCTACAGCGGCGATTTAAAACATATTCTCAAGGATTAGTTCATGGCTGACGAACAACAAGCATCTGCTGGGCAAGGCGAACAAGCGCCGCAATTTTCCATTCAGCGCATCTACCTCAAGGATATGTCGCTCGAATTGCCAAACGCGCCGCAAATTTTCCTCGAGGCTAGCGCGCCCAGCGTTGAAATTCAGCTCGACATCACCAATGAGGTGCTTGGTGAGGGCGTGCACGAGACAGCCGTCCGCGTGACGGTGACGGCAAAAATGGCCGAGAAGGTCGCTTTCCTGGTCGAAGCAACGCAGGCTGGTATTTTCACATCGCAGGGCATTGCTGCGGATCAAATGGAAGCCGTTGCCAACATTCTTTGCCCGAGCATCATTTATCCCTATTTGCGCTCCAATATCGCTGACGCTGTGCAACGCAGCGGATTCCCACCGGTTCATTTGGCAGAGATCAACTTTGAGGCGCTCTTCCAACAACGCCTGGCCGAGCAGCAGGCACAGGCCGGCGCAGCCGGAAATGGCTCAGGCATCATCCTGCCCCACTAGCGCTACGTAAGGGCATCTCAAGCGCTCACGGCCATGCGCATTGCGGTCATCGGCGCTGGCGCTTGGGGCAGTGCGCTTGCGATTCATATCGCCAAGCGGCATGCGTTGAGGCTTTGGGCGCGCGATCATGAGCAGGTGGAGGCGATGGCGCTTGATCGCGAAAACAAGCGCTACCTTCCTGGCATACGATTTCCCCAAAACCTTCAAGTCACCGCCAGCCTCCAAGAGGCTATTGAGGGTGCATCGCTATGGATTCTTGCCTCGCCCATGTCGGGCTTGCGCCAGAGTTTGGATGCCATCAAGCAATTGGCCTCGCCGCAGCATTGGCCCGTTTTGTTATGGCTTTGTAAGGGCATCGAACGAGAAAGTGGCTTGCTTGCCCATCAAGTGCTCGAGCAAGCGGGAGCTGGCGCAACGGCGGGCGCTTTAAGTGGGCCAAGTTTTGCCCTCGAAACCGCTCAAGGTTTGCCTGTGGCTTTGGTTGTTGCAAGCGTTCACGAGGACTGCGCCCCGGTCGCAAGACAGGCGATGCATCATGATGCGATGCGGCTTTATGGCAACAGCGATCTCATCGGCGTTGAATTGGGCGGCGCTTTAAAGAATGTCATGGCCATTGCGGCTGGTGTGTGCGATGGCCTTGGCATGGGCAATAACGCAAGAGCTGCCCTGCTCACCCGCGGTCTGGCAGAGATTGCGCGACTAGGTCAGCGAATGGGCGCTAAGCCCCAAACCTTCATGGGTCTCACGGGCCTTGGGGATTTGCTGCTCACGGCAACAGGATCCTTGTCGCGTAACCGTCAAGTCGGTTTGGCCTTGGCCAAGGGCGATTCGATTGCACGCATCCTGGCAGGGCTTGGCCACGTCGCCGAGGGTGTTCATACCGCCGAGGTGGCCGTGCAATTGGCTGCGCGTTTTGATGTCGACATGCCCATTACCCAAGCCGTTCATCGTTTGGTAAGCGGCGAGTTGCGCGCCGATCAAGCTTTGCAAGCTTTACTCGCCCGCGCAGGTCGACAAGAGCTTGATGACTTCTGAGCGAGTAAAGCAATGACTTTGAAAAAACCATCACTAACTGTTTTTTGTGGTTCCCGCCATGGTCAACATCAGGCACATATCGATGATGCCGCAGCCTTTGGGCATTGGATAGGTCAGCAGTCCTGGCATCTTGTTTATGGCGGCGGTAACGTTGGCCTGATGGGCGAGATTGCCCGGGCTGCCCTGCAAGCCGGTGCGCAGGTCACGGGCATCATCCCTGAGTCCTTGATGAAGCGCGAAGTTGGTCTGGAAGGTCTCACGCGGCTTGAAGTCGTCAGCGACATGTCGGTACGCAAGCAAGCGCTGATCGATCTGGGCGACGCCTTTGTCGTGTTGCCAGGAGGCCTCGGCACACTTGATGAATTTTTCGAGGTTGCAACGCTTTTGCAGCTCGACTATCACCGCAAACCGATCCTGATCCTTAACCGTGACGGCTTTTGGGATCCACTTCTAGCCCTTGTGAAACATCAAGTATTTGCAGGTTTTGTGTCACAAAAAGAGTTCGACGCTTGGCATGTTGTCGACGATTTAGACGATCTGAAGGCATCCTGTCTTGCCTTGCTAGGCCCAAGCAAGACCATTTAGTCTTTCGCTTGGCCTTCGTAGCAACGCTGCTGACGCCAGGCCTCATAAACACTGACTGCGACCGCATTGGAAAGATTAAGGCTGCGGCTGTTAGCCATCATCGGTAGACGCAAGCTGCGGGCTTGGCCAATCGTTTGAAGAATGTTCTCAGGCAGGCCTCTTGTCTCTGAGCCGAACACGAGAAAACTCCCGGGTTCGATGGCCTGTCCGAAGAGATGACGGCGAGCTTTGGTCGTGAAGGCAAACAAATGTTGCGGCGACTCCGTGGCTAGAAATTGCTCCCAGCTTGGGTGCACACGAACCGAGGCAAATTCACGGTAGTCGAGCCCCGCCCTTCGCATTTTGGCGTGATCGAGTGGAAAGCCAAGGGGCTCAATGAGATGCAGGCTGGCACCCGTATTGGCGCAAAGACGCATGATGTTGCCAGTGTTTGGCGGTATCTCCGGATAAACCAGCACGACGTGGACATCGGCGGCAATCCATGAGCCTGCGGCAAGTTCGGGGGTTGTCATTTCGTTCACTCATGAAGCAGCCCATCAACATAAACAAGGCTAGCGACGCATCAACACAACAAGGCTAATTGATTGTATGGGCTTTGCCTTTAGGGCGAGGCAAGCGGCGGCTAGGGTCGAGCCCGTGGTCATGACGTCGTCGAGCAAAACAATAGGCCTTCTCGTGTGCAGTGCAGGCTGTGCCCCCGGCCCGAGATAAAACCCAGCTGTCCCATGGGAGGGATCAGGCGGGGAAGCCTCTCGAGCCTGGGCCGATAACGCGCGTTCCTTGCCAGTGCGACGTGATTGACTCGTACCGTTGTCATGGCGCAACAGGACTCGGCTTTCAAGCCTTGGCGCATTCCGATGGTCGAGCTTTGCCTGCTGCACCCAGCCACGGGCGATTTGCTCAACCGGGTTGTAGCCGCGTTGGCGAAGTTTGGAAGGTGTTGACGGAATGGGGATCAGCAACGGGGGCTCTTGCCCATCGGCATGGCAGCTAAAGGGCCTTCGTTGACCTAGCCAGCGACCAAGCGCGCGACAGGCGTTCGGATCCCCGCCATACTTGCCGAGCATTAAAACCCCATCCAAGGGGACTTGATAGTCCATCCCGATCCACACGCGATCCCAAGGCGAATCGGCATGCTTGCATGTGTGACTGCCCTCAGGCTGCTCGCTCTGTGTCTTGATCCGACCGCAACGAAGGCATCTGGCGTGCCTCAGTGGGTCAGCCCCATCGAGAAGCGGCTGGCATGCGAGGCAGAAATCGCCTCGGGCAAGGCTTAGACACAGGAGGCAGCGCTGTGGAAACCACGCTGCACGCAGGTTGCTGCCGATGTTGCGAATCAGCTGCCTCGGATCGCGTACGCCCCTCATGAGTCTTATCGCGCTTTGCCTTAATCGATGCGTTGCTTCCATAAGGATGAATTTGAAAACCTTGATCAAAACAGCCTAGTGTTTGGCCTTGCAAGATGCCTTTCCCGAGTTGGCCATGCTGACGCTAGGCCCAGTAGGCCGTCCAGCAAAGACCAATGAGCTAGCATCAACTCGTTTAACTCGTCGAGCAAACCCATGAACCAGCATCCAAACATGCGCTTGCAGCATCAACGCCGCTATCGCCGAGCGATGGACGCTGGCTTTTTGTGGGACGAGGTCCAAGCCCGTATGCTCGAGCGCATGCAATGGGTGAAGCAAGCACCCAAGCAGGTTTTGGTATTAGGCGATGCCAACCTGCGCGATGCCGGAAGCTTGCAATTGGCTTATCCGGCAAGCGAGCTCTTCGTGGTTGACTGGGCTTGGGCTGCAAATTCTGCGACGAGGGCCGAGGCCCATAACCGCGAAGGCCTGCAGCGCTCAGAAGCTACCAAGGCTTCAGTCTCGAGCTGGGCTAAGAGGCTTTGGGGCCGTATGCTTACAAGCGCAACAATGCCTGGTGATAACGATATAGAGCCTGCTGAGCGTGGCCACTTAATCGAAGAGCACTCAACGAAGCTACAGCGTGTAGCTGCGGATGTCCACCAACTGCCTCTACAGGCTGGAGCCTTCGACCTTTTATGGTCAAACGGCCTCTTGCATTGGTCGAAACAATGGCCCGAATTGCTCGCTGAGCTCCATCGATGTGCAAGGCAAGATGCCTTGTTTAGCTTTTCACTGCTTGGTGTTGACAGTTTCTCGGCGCTTCGCAGCTTGGCGCCTCAGTTGATGACTTTTCCGGATATGCACGATCTGGGGGATGCCCTAGTGCACACAGGTTGGGCTGAACCCGTTGTTGATATGGACCGCATTGTGCTGACCTGGCGCCACCCGCATGATCTTCTGAGCGATTTGCGTGCTCTTGGAGGGCACCTTAGCCCGACTCAAGCCAAGCATGTGCGCTCGCGCCGTTGGCTTGCACAGGTTCATCAGTCGCTCGAATATTTGCGACGTCCCGATGGACTGTTTCAGCTTGAAATTGAGCTTATCCTGGGTCACGCTTGGCGGGCTGCTGATGCCAAACAGGCCGCCGAATGGCAGCCTGTCCAACTAAAGCTTAAGGCTTCCTAGGGGGCTCATTGGCAAAAATCAGCACAGGGAATCTATAATCAAGAAGTGTAAGTGTGTGTTCGTCGCGGATGCGCGGTCATGGAAGGTGTATAGTTGGACTACTCATGGAACTGCACGGAGGAAGTTGACTCGCGTCAGTGGCTGATGCGTCGTAATTGCGCCCTAACGCCATGCCAACTTGCCGTTTGGTTTGCTGCTGTTTCTAGCCTTTCGATTGCCGTCGCGACATTTTTCGCACTGGCGGGTGCTTGGATGGTTTTGCCGTTTGCTTTCCTTGAGGTCGCTGCGCTTGGTATTGCGTTTGTCGTATATGCGCGACACGCGGCTGATTTTGAGCGGATCGTGGTTCAATCCGGAGGATTAGTGGTTGAGCGGAGTACTGCAAGCCGTTTGGAGAGGACTGAAGTTCCCCTGGACTGGATTCGGGTCGAGTACCAGGGTCAGCGTCGAGAGTTGGTTAAGTTGGTGTCTCAGGGAAGATTTTGCGAGGTTGGCCGGTTTGTGCCAGAGCATCAGCGGAGCTCGCTTGCGAAGGAACTCCGAAGCGCATGTCTTGGCAAGCTTGCATGGACTCGCTGATTGGGTAGGTTGGGAGTGATCTGTGGCCGGTCCGATGGATATGCGAGGGCTGCAGACGATAAAAAATGGATGTTGAACAATGAATATGGTGATGGCATGAGGACGATGGGACAGTTATTCGACCGAGCCGCTTCGGTCAGAGATAAGCTGGGTTTGGCAAGTTGCGCGATCTCGGCTGCATTAATTGCACCTAGCCTATGGGCTGCAGATATGCCTGGCGGACCCAAAGTCAATCAACTTGATTTGCCAAAGGGTGTGACGAAAATCGCTGCCGACCAGCACTGGATGAACTGGTTTTTAATGGCGGTCTGTCTTGTCATTTTCATCGCTGTTTTTGCGGTGATGTTTTACTCCGTTTGGGCACACCGTAAGTCAAAGGGCCACAAACCCGCCGATTTTCATGAAAGCACAGCGGTTGAAATTGCCTGGACCGTGGTGCCTTTTCTCATCGTGGTGGGAATCGGCATTCCTGCAACAAAAATGGTCGTGGAGCAAAAGGATACTTCCGGGGCAGATCTGACCGTGAAGATTACGGGCTATCAATGGAAATGGGGTTATGACTATGTGAAAGGCGAAGGCGAAGGCATTGGCTTTTTGTCAACGCTTTCAACCCCAGAGTCACAGATCACAGGCAAGGACCCCAAGGGTTTGACCTATCTGATGGAGGTTGATAATCCCTTAGTGGTGCCGGTGGGCAAAAAGGTCCGTGTCGTTCTAACCGCCAACGATGTGATCCACTCCTGGACGGTACCTGCTTTTGGTGTGAAACAGGACGCAATTCCGGGGTTCGTACGCGATACCTGGTTTAAGGCAGAGAAAGAAGGGGTTTATCGCGGCGCTTGCGTTGAGTTATGCGGTAAAAACCATGCATTCATGCCTGTCGTCGTTGAGGTCAAGTCGGCAGAGGATTACAGCAAGTGGGTTGACGCTCGTAAGAAAGAAATGGCCGCCAAGGCTGATGACCCGAACAAGGAATGGCAGCTTGCCGAATTACAGTCCCGTGGCGAAAAAGTCTATGGCGCCAATTGCGTTGCCTGCCACCAGGCTGGCGGAACAGGTGCAGGGCAGTTTCCCGCTTTGATCAAAGCTGCGTCTGTTGTCGGCCCGTCTGCCGACCAAATCAAGATCTTGCTCAACGGCAAAGGCGCCGGCATGCCAGCCTGGAAGCAACTTTCTGATGTCGAGATTGCCGCCGTGATTACCTACACTCGCAACGCTTGGGGTAACAAGGCTGACGAGGGTTTGGTTCAGCCCAAGGCGATCGCTGAGGCAAGAAAGTAGTTGCTTTGGCCATATCTGGACATCTTTAAAGTTTTTAGCAATTTCCACGCAGAACCTTGAAACACTGAGGAACGACTATGAGCGCAGTCCTTGACAACCACGGACATGATTCACATGACCACGCGCATGACCATCCCCACGGTCTACGCCGCTGGCTCTTTGCTACGAACCACAAAGACATCGGCACGCTTTACTTGTGGTTTAGTTTTGTCATGTTGCTGTCTGGCGGTATTTTGGCGCTCACCCTTCGTGCTGAACTCTTTCAGCCGGGTATTCAAATCGTCCAGCCTGAGTTCTTCAATCAACTCACCACGATGCATGGTCTGATCATGGTGTTTGGTGCTGTGATGCCAGCCTTTGTGGGTTTTGCCAACTGGCAAATTCCCTTGATGATTGGTGCCTCCGATATGGCCTTCGCCCGGATGAACAACTTCAGCTTCTGGCTGCTTCCTCCGGCGGCCCTGTTGCTGGTTGGTTCCTTTTTCGTACCCGGCGGCGCGACAGCGGCTGGCTGGACCTTGTATGCACCCTTGTCGGTGCAAATGGGCCCAGGGATGGACTTGGCGATTTTCGCTGTTCACATCATGGGCGCAAGCTCCATTATGGGATCGATCAACATCATCACAACGATCCTCAACATGCGTGCACCTGGCATGACGCTGATGAAAATGCCGATGTTCGTTTGGACCTGGCTGATTACAGCCTATTTGCTGATTGCCGTGATGCCTGTTTTGGCAGGTGCAATCACCATGTTGTTGACGGATCGTCACTTCGGAACGTCATTCTTTAACGCTGCCGGTGGCGGTGATCCGGTCATGTACCAGCATATCTTCTGGTTCTTTGGTCACCCAGAGGTTTACATCATGATCTTGCCGGCCTTCGGCATCGTTTCAGAAATTATTCCTGCCTTTTCGCGCAAGCGCCTGTTTGGCTACTCGTCGATGGTTTATGCCACCGCTTCGATTGCCATTCTGTCGTTTATCGTTTGGGCTCACCACATGTTTACAACAGGTATGCCTGTCACCGGGCAGTTGTTTTTCATGTATGCCACCATGCTTATCGCTGTGCCCACCGGTGTGAAGATTTTCAACTGGGTCGCCACCATGTGGAAAGGAGCGATGACCTTTGAAACCCCGATGCTGTTTGCCATTGGTTTTATTTTCGTATTCACCATGGGCGGCCTAACCGGGATCATTTTGTCGGTTGCTCCTCTTGATATCCAGTTACACGATACCTATTACGTGGTTGCCCATTTCCATTACGTATTGGTTGCGGGCTCCTTGTTTGCCCTCTTTGCCGGAACTTATTACTGGTTGCCCAAGTGGACAGGGCATTACTACGACGAGGGTCTTGGCAAGTTCCACTTCTGGGCGTCGTTGATCACCTTCAATGTGACCTTCTTTCCGATGCACTTTCTCGGACTCGCTGGTATGCCGCGTCGTTACATTGACTACCCAACCCAATTCACCGACTTCAACGCACTTGCAACCGTTGGTGCCTTTGGTTTTGGATTAAGCCAGTTGATCTTCCTATACGTGGTCCTTAAATGCATTCGCGGCGGCGAGAAAGCACCAGACAAAGTCTGGGAGGGGGCCGAGGGCTTGGAGTGGACCGTTCCTTCGCCTGCGCCCTTCCATACCTTCGAACAACCGCCAACCTTTAAGTAAGACCTCAGGCGAGGAGAGGCCTTTGGTCGTCTCCTCGCACAGAGGACGCTAGGGCAAAAGGTATTCGATCTGCAAGCCATGAGTAACAACCTAAAAACCGCGCTTATCCTTTTATCGATAGCTGCGGTGTTTTTTTTGGGTGTAATTGGCAAGCGGATTTTTCTCGGGCCTTAGTCCTCAACCTTTCCCTCAGGCCTCACCACTCAACACGATAAGTATGCTGCCCAGCGATTTCAGACAACTCAATAAGACGATGCTCGCCAAGCTACTGGTGGCGTCGACGCTGATGTTTGGGTTTGGCTTTGCGATGGTGCCGATCTATCAAAAAATTTGCGAAGTAACCGGGGTAAATGTGTTGACCCAACGCGATGAACGCGCTGAGGCCTTTGCCAAAAACACGCAGGTCGACAGTTCACGTAGCATCACGATTGAGTTTGATGCCAATGCGCATGGCCCGTGGCAGTTCAAGCCAGAAGTTAACGCCTTAACAGCTCACCCTGGTGAACTGGTCACCGTTTACTACGAACTCCGGAACCGCAGTGAATACGCGGTAACGGGCCAAGCCATACCCAGTTATGCCCCTGGGCATGCTGCCAATTACTTTAAAAAGCTTGAATGCTTTTGTTTTAAGCAGCAGGCACTCGATGCAGGCGAAACAAGAAAATTCCCTGTGGTTTTTGTCGTTGACCCCCAGTTACCTACCGATGTGAGCAATATCACGCTGTCCTATACTTTTTTTGATATTGCAGGTACTACTAAAGCATCGGTCGACAGCCAGCCGTCCATGTCATCGAGTGGTCAACTTGCTCCAAGCGGTCAGGCTGGCAAAGCTCCAAGCGCCCCAGAGCGGCGAAGCTAATGCTGTCGACATGTCAAAGGCAGCGATAGGCATGGAAGAACCGAGTGCTCAGGCTAAGCACGGTTTGCGCAAGACCGTGCTTGCTGTGGCTGCATCATTTTTTGGTGTCCGTGGCAGTAAAGAGCACGAGGCTGACATGGCACAACTAAAGCCCTTGCATGTGATCGCGGTGGGTCTCATGATGGCGGCGATCTTTGTTTTATCGCTGGTTTTGGTTGTGCGTATGGTTGTGGCTTAGGCGGTCTGGAGAGCTTTGATCTTGACTTGCTTTGAATACAATAGCAGAAGCGTTTACATAGGGAGAACCTGATGAGTGCCAATCAGCACGCACCGTATTATTTTGTACCCGAGCCATCAAAGTGGCCGCTGTTTGGATCCATTGCGGCGGTTTTCCTCACCTTCGGCGCCTCGGGCACCGTGAATCAGCAAGCGGCCGGCCCCTGGTTGCTGCTGGTTGGTTTTTTGATGTTGTTTTACACGCTTTACGGCTGGTTTGCCAACGTAGCAGCTGAGTCGGAAGCTGGTACATACAATGAGCGAGTTGGCATTTCGTTTCGCTGGAGCATGAGTTGGTTCATCTTCTCCGAAGTGATGTTTTTTGCAGCCTTCTTTGGCGCTTTGTTTTATGCGCGTGCGATCACCATGCCCTGGCTCGGCGAGCCCGATGCCAAAGCTTTGCTTTGGCCCGAGTTCTCAGCGGTTTGGCCGAACTTAGGGCCGGCGGGGACGATTGAGCAATTTCAAACGATTGGTCCTTGGCCCATCCCGACGATCAACACCTTGCTGCTGCTTACCTCGGGCGTAACCCTCACTATTTCGCATCATGCGCTGCGTGCCTCTGAGCGCGGGAAAGCAATCTTTTGGCTCTTCGCGACCGTCGTACTAGGCGTGGTATTCCTTGGATTTCAAGCCTTTGAGTACATGCATGCCTACAAAGACCTTAACCTTAAGCTTACCTCGGGCATTTTCGGATCGACCTTCTTCATGCTCACCGGTTTCCACGGCTTCCATGTTTTTCTTGGAGGTTTGATGCTTACCGTTGTGTTGATTCGCATGATGCGGGGACACTTTACCGCGGAGAATCATTTCGCCTTTGAGGGCGCAGCGTGGTACTGGCACTTTGTCGATGTTGTTTGGTTGCTTCTCTATATTATTGTTTACTGGCTGTAGGCCTCATTGCTGGTGCAAAGGGGGGCTGCATTCCTATAACAGCCCTCTGCCTAGCTCGCTGTTGCGTTGAAGGGGGTCTTAAGGCTACTTAAGACCCTTTTTCACTAAGCCTCGATCGACCTAACCCGTTGGCACCTGGTAGCCGGTTGGTGTAATCCAACCCATGTAATAGCAAAACCATAGGAATCCGAATAAAACCACTGACAGGGAGATGCGCAGGGTGAGCATTTGGACCACTTTGCCGGTTTTTCCCTGGTCCTTAACCAGGTAGTAGAGTGCCGATCCCAAACTGGCAAGGATCAAGAGCAAAACGGCAATGACGATAAAACGCATGGGAGCTCTCGGGTTGATTAGGCACTACTTGCTTTACGCTCAAATGATTGTCGCATGCCGATAAGTTTCGCCGAACAAAAGGCCCGTTCTGGCGCACCTTGGAAATGGCTTGCTTTAGCACTCTTGGTTGCGCTTAGCCTCTTAACGGGTCGACTTGGGCTTTGGCAACTCGATCGGGCAGATGAAAAGCGCGATATGGCGCAAAAGCGTCAGATGGCGTCTAGCAAGCCACCCGTTGCGCTTGAACGCTTACATGCCGATGCCCTGACGAATCTTGAAGGACAGCGTTTGCGGCTAAGGATCGATGCGCCTTTAAGCAATTGGTACCTCGATTCAAGAACATATAAAGGCCAAGCCGGCCTTTATGTGCTCGCTGTGTTACCCCTTGACGGTCCCGAAGATGGCTTGCCTGCGCCCAAGCAAGAGCCTACCGAATCATTCAAGCCATCACCGAACCACCATGTTGGGGAACAATGGCGGCCAAACCACGTCTTGGTGTTGCGTGGATGGCAAGCAAAAGATCCACGTCAACCTCAGGGGATTCAGGACAGGGGCAAAATCCAGGCTGGGGAATACGTGTTACTTCGTGTGGAGCCCGAGCGTGAGCACATGGCATCCCGACTGGGCTTGGGTGATCGGATCGCAGGGGACAACTTGCAACATTGGTTGGCTGTCGATAGCCGGGTGATGAGCGAGCAAAGTGGTTTGCAGCTTGCGCCCTACGTTTTGCGGCAACTCGAAGCCGCGCAAGACGAGAAGGGGCAGTCGATTAATGATGGCTTGGTCCGTGATTGGCCTGAACCGTCGGACGGTATCGATAAGCATCGCGCCTACGCCTTGCAATGGTTTTTATTTTCTGGTCTCAGCTTGGCTTTGGCTGTCGTTATCGCCTTTCGTTGGCGTATCGATTAACAAATGAATGGATGTTCTTGCAAACATGTCTGACCTGACTTACTCAAAACCGGCCGCAGTGATTCGCTATGGGCGTTTAAAAATGCTGCTGATTTTTGCCGTATGTGCCTCGCCAGTGGTGTTTGGAACATTAGCCTATTGGTTTTACCGATCAGAGACCACGACTAATTACGGGAGCTTCATCGAGCCTCAGCGACAGGCGGAAGGTTTGGAGGCTTTCCGTGGCAAATGGGTCATGTTCACCGTTGATTCCCCGCAGTGTGATGAGTTTTGCGCAAAGCGGCTTTACCTGATGCGTCAGGTCCGCCTCACCCAAGGCAAGGATAAAGAGCGTGTCGAGCGTGTGCTGCTCTTGACTGAACCGGGCAAGGCAGCGTTCGGCACAGCAGGCGTTGAGAGTCTTGAGAAAGTCCACGAGGGTATGCACGTCCTTTATTTAGAGCGCGACAAGCGCGAGCGCATACTCGGTCTTGGCAGCAAAATGGCCAGCAACGAACCGCCCGGGGATGCAGCCGACAAGGGCTCCAACAAAGCTGCTGACCGAGGGTTTGATAAAGGGATTTATCTGGTCGATCCATTAGGCCATGTGATGATGCGGTTTCCAGACGACCCAGATCCAAGTCGGATGAAAAAAGATCTTGGCAAACTGCTGAAATGGTCGCGCGTGGGATGATGGGCCGATGAGTACTTCGATTTCAAGTTTTCCTACACCAGCGCTTGGCCAGCCTTCCACGCTTATCGCCTACCGACGTTTGATCGGATGGAGTGCATTGCTCTGTTTTGCCCTGATCATGATTGGTGCCTGGGTGAGGCTTACAGACGCTGGTCTTGGCTGCCCCGATTGGCCGGGCTGTTACGGAAAGCTCAGTCCGGTTCAGGCTAAGGCGCAAATCGCTCAGGCTGTGGCCGAGCAAGGCGGCGATCACGGGCCAGTATCCTTAGGAAAGGCCTGGCGCGAAATGATCCATCGCTACATCGCAACCGGTCTGGGTTTATTGATTATTGGCATTGTGTTGATGGCTTGGCGGCTACGCCATCGGCTTGAGCAATCGCCATGGTTGGCCACGTTCACCTTAGGCGTGGTTATCCTGCAGGGTTTGTTTGGCAAGTGGACCGTCACCTTATTGCTCAAGCCAGCGATTGTGACCGGCCATTTAATCGGTGGGCTGTTGACCTTCTCGCTTTTGTTCTGGTTGTGGCTGCGGACCAGGCAGGCCATTGAGGCTGTCGGTTCACGACTGAAAGTACCGGTCAAGCCGCCTACTTATGGGCTTCAATGGTTTGCAAGGCTTGCCTTGCTCGCAGTCGGTTTTCAAATTGCACTTGGCGGTTGGACGAGTACTAATTATGCAGCGCTTGCATGCCCCGATTTTCCAACTTGCCAAGAGCAGTGGGTCCCGCGGGTGAATTTTGCGGACGCTTTTCATGTGGTTCGTGAGCTTGGCAAGACGGCACAAGGCGATATGATCGACCTCCCAGCCTTGACTGCGATTCATCTGAGCCACAGGCTTGGTGCAGTACTTGTGCTTATGATCATTGGCTTGCTTGCTTTTTTCTGTTTTCGGCAAGAGGTCGCAACCCGCGAGGCTAGGTGGCTGCTTCTGATGCTTGCCCTACAGTGGGCCTTGGGCATAAGCAACGTGATTTTCGATTTGCCTTTATGGGTCGCGGTTGGACACACTGGCGGGGCTGTTGTCTTGCTTGCCCTTACCCTGCTGCTAAACTTTCGGCTTAAGGCGTTGAGCCAGGTACATCAAGGAGGCTAGCTGCGGTGGCTTGGGGCGAAACCAGCGTATTGGAAAACAAAGCAGTTTTGCGCGAACGCGTGCAGGCTTATGTTGCGCTTACCAAACCAAGAGTGGTCATGCTGGCTGCCTTTTGTGCACTCATTGGTATGTTGCTAGCGAGCGACCGCTGGATTGGTTGGCCGCTTATCCTTGGGGCAATCAGCGGCATTTCCTTGCTTGCGGCGGCAGGCTTTGTACTGAACTGTCTTATCGAGCGCGAGATCGATGCACGCATGGCGCGCACACGCTGGCGACCGTCGGCACGCGGTGAAGTGGGCAATCAGCAAGCGGTTGGTTTTGCACTCGCGCTAGGGCTTGCCGGTGCGCTACTGCTTTGGCAGTGGGTCAATGTCCTTACGATGTGGCTCACGATTGCAACCTTTGTCGGCTATGCGATTGTCTATACGATTTGGCTAAAGCCAGCGACGCCCCAAAATATCGTCATTGGTGGTGCCTCTGGTGCGATGCCGCCGGTGCTTGGCTGGGCTGCTGTAACGAATGAGTTGACAGCGCCTGCCTGGATTTTGTTTCTCATTATTTTCGTGTGGACCCCCCCGCACTTTTGGGCGCTTGCCCTCTATCGCTTAGAGGACTATCGCCGAAGCGGTCTGCCGATGCTGCCAGTCACCCATGGGCCGCTGTTCACGCGACTCAACATTCTTCTCTATAGCGTCTTGCTTGCTGCGGTAGCCCTCTTTCCCTACTTAATGGGTATGAGCGGCTGGGTCTACCTGATCGCTTCGCTTGCTCTTAATGCTTGGTTTGTTTTGCTGGCCTGGCGCCTTTATCGTGCCTACAGCGACGCGCTCGCCAAACGGCTGTTTCGATATTCCATTTGGTATCTCGCTTATCTTTTTGCCGCTCTCCTGATCGATCACTATCTGCGATTGTTCTGGTTGCCTGGATCAGCATAAAAGCATGCTGCTGAGTGATTGGCGCAAGCGGAGGCTGTGTTTGGGCCTGGCATTTTCTCTCATGCTCTCCGGCTTGGTCGGCTGTGAGCCTAATACGCAAACCGCCGCGAATCAAAGTGATGCCAAGGCGTCTGCTGTCAAAGCATCAAAGGGTGGTTTTCATCACACCGATGTCACGGGCTCTTCCTTAAAGCCAGCCCTCAATTTGCCTGACCAATCAGGCGCTGTTCGGAAAATTAGCGACTTCCGGGGCAAGTTATTGCTGGTTTTTTTTGGCTTCACCCACTGCCCAGATGTCTGCCCAAGTACCTTACAAGAAGCTGCCGAGGCGCTCAGCTTGCTTAGCGCCGAGCAGGCGCAGCGTGTACAGGTGGTTTTCGTAACACTCGATCCTGAGCGCGACCAACCCGAGATGCTTGAGGCTTATGTGAAGGCATTTCACCCAAGTTTCGCGTGGCTTCGAGGTAGTGAAGAGCAAACCAAAGCTGCTACAAAATCATTTCGTGTGTTTTACGAAAAAGTAACGCCCAAATCGGGTGGCCCCTATACGATCGATCATACGGCTGCGAGTTTTGTTTTCGACGGAGAGGGACAGTTGCGTCTTTATGTGAAACACGCACAAGGCGCCAAAGCCCTCGCAGGAGATCTTGCAAGGCTTTGAGCTTTACTCTCAAAGAAGATTTTGCCAGGCTCCCAGCTTTACACTCATAGAAGATTTTTGCCAGGCTCCAAGCTTTACACTTCAGCGGGAACTTGCCAGGCTCTAAGACTTCTTATCGAGCATTGCTTCAATGGCCTCCACCATCGATTCGGGTGAATCGGTGGGAGCAAATCGTTGGACCGTTTGGGCATCTCGGCTGACCAGAAACTTGGTGAAATTCCACTTAATTCCCTCGGTTCCAAGTACGCCTGGGGCGGCTTGCTTGAGCCAGCGATACAAGGGGTGAGCCGATGCTCCATTGACCTCTGTTTTGGCGAACATGGCAAAGCGAACCGAAAAGCGGCTTTCGCAAAACTGCATCACTGTGTTTTCATCACCAGGTTCTTGCGCGCCAAACTGATTGCATGGGAACCCTAAGATGGCCAAACCGCGATCAGCAAAACGCTGATGTAGTGTTTGCAGACCTGCATATTGCGGCGTAAAACCGCATTGACTAGCGACATTAACCACAAGGAGTACTTTGCCTTGATAGCTGGCAAGACTTTCTTGCTGACCGTCGATACGTTTGAGCTCAATCGACCAAGGGGGGGATTGGGTCATGGCGAAGTTCCTTCACGCTTTACATCGAAAAGACCCCAGAGTGTCGCACCGAGAATCAATAGCGCGCCAATCACCGTGAGAAGACCAAGGGTTTCCCCGCCAAGGGCGATCGCCGAGAGCACGGCAAAGACCAACTCAGAAAGCATCACCAAGGCAGTGATCCGTGCAGGCAATCGTGCCGCGCCGAACTGCAAAGCCATGTTGGCTGCAACAAATGCTAGCGTCAGCATCGCTAAAGGCAACATCCATGTCCAGGAAAAGGCCGGGATACCCGCAACCAATCCAAAAGGCGCAAGCCCAAGCGCAAGTGCCGCAGGCAAGAGTGCTCCACCGAGAAACATCGCCAAGGCGCGTGCTGCGGTGGCTGAAGCGGCGTGCTTCTTTAACAATAGGTTGGTAAAAGCGAAACCCATGCCTCCCAAGAGGCCCAACCAGTCGCCAAGTTGACTAGGCAAAGGCAAACCCATGCCCGGGCGCCAAAGTACAAGACTTGCACCCGCGATAGCGCAAAGGACTTGTACCAGTCCGTTTACGCTTATTGCTTCGCCCAAAAGCCAACGCGCGCCAATTAAGGACCACACGGGCATGAGATAGAAGAGAAGGACGACTCGGACCACTTCGCCCACCGTTACGCCCCAGTTAAAGCAGGCATTGGTAGCGCCTGATGCAAGCATCAAGGCCCAAAGACCGGGCGTGGCAAGCACAACTTTTAAGGCTGCTGGTTTGCTCACGAGCAATACCAGCGCCGACAGCCCATAAATGCCACTGGTTGACCAAAGCGCTGCCAGGCCTAGATTATCGAGTTGCCTAAATGGCCACCAAGACAATCCCCAGACGAAGGCATTAAACAAAAGGGCAAGGACTGCGGTTTGCATCATGAACTTGCGAATTGCCCTTCAATGGGGCTCATCAAGCCCCAATCTTGATGGTCAAAGCGGGCTGTGAACCCGCAAGGGCGACCTTAAACGTATGCAGCAAGCAATTGGCGCAAGCGCATGAGGGCTTTGACTTCGATCTGGCGAATACGTTCGGCGGAAACGCCAAATTCTGCAGCTAAGTCATGGAGCGTTAGCGCCTGCGATTCATCTTCATTGAGCCAGCGCGCCCGGATAATGCGTTGGCTTCTCGGGTCGAGTTGCTCGATGGCCTCTGAAAGGCCCTCGCTCTCCAGCCAGTCTTGTTCTTGCGCCTGCAGGCGCTGAGCAGGGTCTGCGCCCGGTGCTGCAAGATAAGCAATCGGGGCAAAAGACTCATCGTCTTCGCTTCCACCTGGCTCAAGTGCAAGTTCCTGGCCGCTCAAACGCATATCCATTTCAAGCACGTCTGCTTCGCGCACGTTGAGGCGCTGAGCAATCGCATGGACCTCAGCCGTGGTCAGTTGGGCGCTTGCCGATTTTTCGAGCTCTTGCTTTTGCGATCGCAGATTGAAAAAGAGCTTGCGCTGCGCCTTGGTGGTCGCGACCTTAACCATGCGCCAATTACGCAAAATAAACTCGTGGATTTCGGCTTTGATCCAATGCAAGGCAAAGGAGACGAGACGAACACCACGTTCAGGGTCAAAACGCTTTACCGCTTTCATGAGGCCGACATTGCCCTCTTGGATCAAATCAGCGTGGGGGAGTCCGTAGCCCAGATATTGCCTGGCCGTCGAAACCACCAGACGCAGATGCGACAAGATCAGTTCACGCGCCGCGTCGAGGTCGCCTTGATCGCGCAGCTTGCGGCCAAGCTCAGTTTCACGCTCGGGGCTGAGCAAGGGTAGGCGGTTAACTGCCGAAATATAGGCCTCCAAGTTACCGATTGCAGGCAAACTAAAACTTGCCATATTGCTTGTGAGGCTTAGTGCGTTGCTTGTAGCCATCAACATACTCCCGATATGAAGAGGACAGATTCAGTGGTTCAACGGTCGAATCTGGTAAATGAACGGAAGAATTCTTGCTTTCATGGCACGATTTTAGCACTCGACCACAAAGAGTGCTAGCAAGATGGGCTTGTCGTCTTAACAATCCAACAATGCGTTGGCAAATTCCTCGGCACGGAAGGCTTGTAAATCGTCAACGCCCTCCCCTACACCAATGAAATAAACGGGTATCGGTCGATCTTTGAGTTGGTGCGCGAGGGCTAGCAGGGCGCCGCCTTTCGCGGTCCCATCGAGTTTAGTCACGACCAAGCCGCTTAGGGAAATCGCCTCGTCAAACGCCTTCACTTGATGGAGCATGTTTTGCCCAGTGTTGCCATCCAGTATGAGCAAGGCCTCATGAGGCGCATCACTCATGGCTTTGCCAATAACGCGGCGAATCTTTTTGAGTTCATCCATTAAATGGCTTTGGGTTGGAAGTCTGCCCGCAGTGTCAATCATCACGACACCGCTTTGGCGCGCTCGCCCTGCGCTGACCGCGTCAAAAGCCACCGCTGCGGGGTCACCGCCTTGTTGAGCAATGACCTCGACCCCGTTGCGTTCGCCCCAAATCGCAAGTTGCTCGCGGGCGGCTGCTCGGAAGGTGTCACCCGCCGCGAGTAAAACGCTTTTGCCTTCTCGTTGAACATGCCTTGCGAGCTTGCCAATCGAGGTCGTTTTTCCCGCGCCGTTGACACCGGCAATCATCAAGACAAGCGGGGTACTTCGATCCAGATCAATACCGCCTTCAAGTGGTATTAACCGATCCCGAATGAGGTCGCGAAGGCGATAGCGTACGGCCTGACCATCGGTGAGTTTTTCTTGTTTGATTACCTGCCTTAAGGCGGCGATCAGGGACTCAGTGGCTGCAATGCCAGCGTCGGCTTGAATCAATGCTGACTCCAGGTCTTCAAGCATTTGCTCGTCAACTTTGACCACACCAAAGAGATCGGCAAGTTGATTGCGGGTTTTGGCAAGCCCTCCTTTAAGTCGAGCAAACCATCCACGCTTCGAAGCGCCGTCATCCTTTGACCCGGCTTCATCGTTAGTGCTTGCCGCATCTGCAGCGGCAGGGGCCAAGGTCATGGCTTCAGGCTTCAAAGACGCGGCAACTACGGTAGGCAAGGCAGACTGTTGAGTTGCAACGACCGGTGCTGGCAGCGAAGCTTGGGTTTGCGCGTTGGCTACTACTTCCGCGCTTGGCGACGCTGAGAGCTGGGGATTCGGCGGCTCAGCGACCGCGGCATCATGCGCCCCGGCGATCTGAGCCTCAGGCGACCGAGCGACCTGGGGACTTGGCGGCTCAGCTACGAGGGGATCAGGCGCTTGAGCTGATTCGCTTTCGCTTGCCGGAGAGGGAGTAAAAACCGACTTTAGTCGACGAAAAAATCCAAACATTGATAACGCACCCGCATGAAGGGGAGGAGGCTTTGCGCTCGCAGCGCAAAGCTCGGAAGAGGGCTTGGACTGCCCTCGTGCATAGTATCGATGATGACACATTGCGATCACCACACGAGAAAGCCTTGACCAAGCCAAGCCATCCACGAGAACCCAATAAACTCGCTCGCGCCCAGGGGAGCTTGCGCATCATCGCTGGAAGGTGGCGATCAAGACAAGTCGCTGTTCCAGCCATCGAAGGCCTAAGACCAACCCC